>Ga0115006_10003027_pt1 | contig 11292 bp, 6 predicted proteins | sample ArcOceMetagenome_3_FD_88943 | JGI IMG/M metagenome (GOLD analysis project Ga0115006, IMG submission 88943) | Marine eukaryotic phytoplankton communities from Arctic Ocean - Arctic Ocean- Svalbard ARC20M Metagenome | ecosystem: Environmental > Aquatic > Marine > Oceanic | place: Arctic Ocean...
AAAGAGACCTATTCCGCAGGTTTTCCGCACACCCAGCCAGCGTGTTTCTAAAGCACAGTGGAAGAAACTGGGCCAAATCCAGGCTGCAGTTTCTATCTGCCAGTTTCTACGTCCCGGATCCACGTACTGTACTGCCGGCAGGAATGCAAAAAAATTCACGTTTTAATTAAATTCAGGGCTAAAACGAAACCAAAAAATAAGATGTCGCATCTACTTTACATTCTGTTGCACACTATTTACAAAGTTTGTTTGAGGATACTTCTCTGACCGGGGGGCTGTTTGCAGAAGCCGCAAATCTGCAATTACAAGCGGATTAGCGGTCTTTGCGACCCTCTTTCTTGCGCTTCACTTGCGTTGTTCGGCCTTTATCTTGGCCTTTTTGGCCTCCTCCTTTTTCTTTTCTTTTCTCTTCAAGTCGGTCCTCAGAGCCTTGTCTCGGGGAGACAGTAGGCCAGAGACAGCAGAGTCGCTGTCAACCTCGATGTTGTCCTTGGCAGCTCGGCGAGCCCGCGCTTCAGCTATTCTTTTCTCGTATTCTGGTGAGTGGATGGCCTGCGCACTCGGCGATGCTTGCTCTTGTTTCTGCTTCAACGCTAGCTGTTCAGCCTTTTTGAGCGAGCGCTCCAGCCTCTCAATATCAGCCTGGGCAATTTGCAGTGACTCATTCAGTTTTTCCTCCTCATCTGAATATATTGCGTAACTCGAGTGTTCTGCACGTGTGCTAAATGACGAGTCGCCCAAGGACAGATCAAGTGATTGCTCGTGGTCACCCTGCTCATCTTCTTCTGCGATCGGGGCATCAAGAATCGAACTTCGCAACAAAGGCGATGAGCGCGGTGGAAGAGCACCTCGCGTGTCGGGCTCATCGCTGGTAGTATCTGGCTGCTGTCCGGGCAAGAGCATCGTGGGCAAGGTACCGCTTGTGAATGTGGCAGCTGACAAAGCGTCAAATGAGTTGTACATTCCCGATTCTGCGCCCGCTTGCCTGTGCGCATCGAGTCCTTCTCGTGGAAGTTGATCATCATGAGGTGACAAATGTATTTGCTGCACATTGTCGTCGCCCCTGAACCACGTGGATGTTCGCACGTTGGTTTTCGCTCGTTGATCCTCCAGCTGAGACTGGAGCTTAGATAAACGTTTGTATGCTGATTCCAGCACGAGACCCAACTCTTTGTGATGGTCTTCGTGGCGATTGTATTGTGATTTAAGGTTTGCTATCTCCTTGCGGACGCTCTCTTCTGCCTCAATTTTTTGCATCATCTTTTCATCATCTGACTCCTCAGGCGGTGTCGCTCCTCCATCTGTCATGCCGGGACCACCTGGATTGTTGCACTGATGGATCAGTGTATTTTCATTTGTGTGTATTTTCATGCGCAGGTAGGCAGTTTGTTGCCTGCACTGACTGGTAAAATGACCTGCACAGTGTACTCCCGATATGCACAGCAACCCCCGAGTATGCAAAGGAATACCCCAATATTGTGCCACAACCAGGCCCCAATATGCACCGCGTACCTGGTACATTTGACGAAGCAGCCGTTTGCGCACGTGTTTGCGGACGTGACATCTTCCGGGTCTTTACTCTGGGCAAGATACTCGCGACGTGTGGATCATCCAAGAGCTGCTGCAACTGTGACGCGGAGACTAAGTTGAGACGATCAAAATGTTGGCCAACCTCCACATTGTACTTGAGGGCAGCAAGCTGGAGATAGCCCGGTGCCAAATGCGCAACATCTGAAGTACAAACCGAGATCAGATTCATGTATGTGCGACTAGCAGCCGAGAAAAAACAAATTTTGCACACCTGAGACGGAAATCAAATGCCGGATCAGTTCGATAGCTTCCACATGTGCGCGCAGTTTCTGCAAGGAATCTGAATGATGGAAGCATTTCTCCAATGCCTCTTCGTCGAGTTCAAAAGGACCTGATCTCACCAGGTGTTTTTCGATCACGCAACCATGCAAACAAAAGTTAGAAGTCCTGCAAACAAAAATTGAGAGTGCTGAAATATTTGCTCATGAAGAAGTTCCCAGATCTCCCAACCGAATGCAACCCCTGGCTCTGGTTACCGACACAAGACTCACCCAACATCCAACTCCAGACAGACACTAACCTTCAGGTCCCACTTTTTCTCCTTGGTCTTCAACGGCATCCGCTAAATCATGGCCTTGCGCGAGTTCATACTGCAGCATCTTGCAACAGAGTATCTTCAAGGGTGAGGTGGTTTCAAATTTCCACTTCCACTCCTCCAGGTACCTGCTCAATATTCCCCCAATCAGAATCAGAGTCTTTTCACTTACCTTCAAAGACGATTTCGAATGTGCGGGGACAGAGCAATGCAATCAAAAATCGGATCGGCAAGCACCTTTTTGCTACTTTGTCTTGCTCATTCTTAAGCTTCTCACGCCGCATTTGATTTTGAGCTGCATCTGAAAATCCAGTCTTCATGTGCAGGCCACGGAGCAATTTGGCATTTGCGCGCTTGCGCTTTTCACGCGCCTCCTGCATCAGAATTTTCCTACAAAAGCACACAATTTCATGCACTCACGCATAATGCAGGTACAAAGCAACAGCGTAGTTGTGAGAACTGTCTGGCCATCTGTTGTACCTTCGACGGCGAGCAATACCACCGCGGCATACTGCAGAAATGATTTGAAAGGCCACCTCGTACTTGATGATGTCATCCGCATCTTTCCGCGCCTCCTGCTGTTTCTGCGGTACAATATTTCGTTCTTTGTTCCTGCTCATATGATGTGCTCTTAGATACCTCGCAACGAGGAGATTTATCGCGAAACCATCTTTGCATCTCGAAATGCTTCCACGAGATATCACACACAAACTTTACCAGTAAAGCATGGCCAGAATAATTTCATTGTAGTGCACGTGCCCCGGGATCCGCGCATTGCGTTCATGAAATGGCAGGAAAAGCCGCGCGAGATATGTGAGCACACGGTAGAATCTAATCGTTAAGGTCGGTCTTGGTTCTGGCAATTCATTTGCCGTTTGCTTTGCGTCGAGATATTCCTATGCGAGAGTATCGAGTAAAAAACAAGTGTTAGTGCATGTGCATGCTTGAAAGCGTTCATGTGCATGTCCGTATACATGTGCTAGCTTGGAACGGGAGAGTGAGTGTGATCATGTGTGTGTGTGTGTGTGCCTTGCGTAATACCCGATTCATACAGAGTTGGGAGTGACATACCTGCTTCAGCTTATTGATCAAGGCCTCCTGTGCCTCCATTTCAGCCTGGGCGATCGCAGCAGCGTTTTGGTCTTCGAGCTGTTTATCAATTGCTCGCATTGTGGTGTTTTTCCTCTTGACCTTCTTGACGCGCGCTGGTGCCTTGGCTTGCCCCATGTTGCCACCACTGACCATGGTTTCACGTTTTCCTTTATTCTCTGGTCTACCTCGAAATTCGCTGTCTGCATCTGAGTCATCTTCAGCCTGGTCATCTCCACTCACGTGTCCAGCCTCTGCTTCATCACCACCTTTCTCACCTTCCTGAGTTTCATTGCCTTCATTTCCAGGGTCCGAATCTCCGTCATATTCAAGGCCCACCGCGGCGAGGGCTTCCCGGTTATGTCCGACAGCATCGCGATAGAAAACTTCGCACCTCGCCACTTCGTCTTTTATTTGTTTCCATTCCCTAAGATTCTTCTCTGTGAGATCATCTAGTTTGTCCTTTGTAGGCAAATACACATTTTCCCACCACCAAGAACACTCTCGGAGTTCATCGTCTTTTACTTTCAATTTGAGTTCCTCACGAATGCAGAGGAAGCGAGCGGTATTTTTGTCGTTGCCATATCTGCCTAAAGGTGCGCCAACCATGTTAAAAAATTGATACACCTTCTCGAGCGGTAATTGTCGTACTAGTCTAGAGTCAAGTCGCAGCACATATTTGTGGGCAGCATCAATGAAGTGCTCGTCTTCCACGGCTCCGTTGCCATCTTTAGCCGAGATGTAGGCAAAGTTGTTGATAATCATTCCCACAAAGAGGTTGAGCATGACGTAGTTTGTTAAGATCAGCACCAACATAAAAAACCAATTTGCGTTGAATGGCGCTGAGGAGCAGTCTGAGGGGGCTATTTTTTTGCCATTCCCATCAAATATGGCCGGACTGCAACTTGGTGGTGCAACGCGGCAGTCATCCCATAAGGTTGGAAAATCTTCGCCAAACATCAGCTGCACGATGGTGTGAGCTGAATTTGTAAAGCTAGCAAAGTTAGCTTCTTTTCCGAGGCGGTTGCCAGGGCGCACGGTGCCAAAAAGCTGGACGGCAAGCACTGCAACCATGACAATGATGACGAGGAGAATGAGGATAATGTTGCCAACTTGTGATATCGATACGCTGACAGTCTCAAAGACATTTGCAATGGTCTTGTCTTTAGCAAGCTGACGCAAAAATTTGAACAGGCGCAGGATGCGGGTTACTTGGCTGAGTGATCGAAGGCTGTCTTGAAAGAGCATCGTGACAGATGTGGCTGTGATGATAAGTATATCAAACTGGTGCGCTGAATCTCGTACGTAAAGCATTGGCCCGAGGGATAGCAAATTCAGACCTGCTTCTGTGCACATGAATCCAAAAAATACAGTGTTTTGCTCGTCTAAGAACTTGTCGAAGGTACCGTCTTGAGTCGAATGCTGGCTGCTCATAAAAGTCACATTCACCAACAACGCAAGGGCTGAAAAGTTTTGCCATGTACTGGATTGAAGCATCTGTCGCAACATGGTTGACAACAGGTTTTTTGGAGGGTATCTAATTGTTTTGGGCTGATGCGCGACAAGCATAGCCTTCACTGCCATCCATTGTACTTCCTCGAGCTGCGCTGTTCCTTGAAGAGAATAGAATGTGTCGCACATAAATGACGCAAAGAGATTGAGGCCAAAGAACGAGCCAACCAACAGAAAGAGGTGAAAATATAGAGCTGCTGGAATCATGTTGATTCCAGGCACTGGTTGCACGTCTTCCAAATAGGCATCCTGGGCATATTCGAAGTACAACGCCCAATTCCCGGTGAGAACCCTGAACAGCACGTAGAAGGACGATTGTAGAGAATCAAAGTGGTGACTAAACGGGGGTAATTTCCATACACGTTGCGCGTAATACCCGTTTTCGGCATCGAAAAATTGCCCAGAACACTCTAATCTGCCCTCACCCTTTAAACCATCTAAAGAAGAGTCATTGCAGGAGTGAAATTTGTTTCGGAACATTGCCATGCCTACCACCGCAAAGACGAGACAAACAATACACAAGAAGAGTGTTGCATATGCCATAGGCTTCATGGATGCGTACAATGCCTCGAGAACATTTTTCAAGCCTTCGCTGCGAAGCAGCAGACGCACGGGCCGCATCACTTTCATTAAGCGAATGATCTTGGTGGTGCTGTTTCCTACATATTGGCCCAGGTTCGCCATGTCCAATACGGCAAAAATGAGAACCAACAGGTCAACCTGGTTCTGAAACTGTTGCATATAGCTCATATGATCGACGTTTCGCGGCCGGTAGAATCCAAATGCACCTATTTTCAGGGCGGCCTCAAACATGAACAGCAGATTGAAGATAACATCGCAGACTGACATCACCTCGTTAGACACAACCCCTTCGATAGTTTCGTCGGGAGTTTCTAGGCACAGGAAAATTGAGCTCACGATAATGGTGGTCAACATCAGCCCGTTAATCTCGTTGGTGAGCACGAGACGAAAGCACAATTGACGCAGAATTAGTACTTTCTGCTGGTACAAGTCGTATAAAGAGTTAATGTCCTTTTCTTTCGCCGGACCCTCGAGTGCTGTTAAGTCCAAACCCTCAAACTCGTCAACCACTTTTTGTCCTTGAGCGTCAGCCCTCGCGGCCCTGTTCATCATCACTTCTTCTATGTGTCGCTCAAAGAAACCTGCGATACCCAACCGTTTGATGATTGAATCATGTCGCAGGATCTTAAGAGCTACAAATGGCTCTGTAAGATGCAACTCCTTCAGGTTGAGGTAATCAAGGATGTCCATGGATTTGGCAATGATCAAAATCTCACCAGACATGCCATATTGCACCAGTTTTTTCATGAAAGCAAGAATGTTCGCCTTCAACAAATTCGCCACAATAAGCTCAGCCTCTTCGATCGTCAGCACTTTATCTTCTTCTTCGTCCTTTTTGTCTTGAACGAAATCATCGTCGCCAGGGTACGGTGCAAGACACGAATGCGCAAAACACTCACAGATACCCTTGCGGAGCCATTGCCTCACCTTGATGATGCCTAAGCTTTTCAGAGTGCGCCATGTGGTCATGGGTTGAACTATCCTCGTAAATGTGAGTAGCTTGTCCCTCGAAACTCGCGTCCCTCCATTCGCCAGCTTTATAAATGCCATCTTTATCAGGCCTGGTTGGACATTCCAAACAGGAATCTGCTGAAATTTGGCCACTTCTTGTTTTACTTCTTCCTCGTCAAGAAGAGGGTCGTCTTCCTCGACTTCTGTAGCCGACATAAACTCATCCACAGCAAATGCTTCCAAAATGATGGCAAGGAACATGGTGAGGAAGAGAAATTGCCCATAAAAGAACCACAACACGTAAAAGACGGCAGAAACCACAATGTAGAACATGTCACAATTGGCATCATCACTAGACTCATTATTGTCGCAAAACGTTGACATTGCCTCATACATGATGTTGCTCCAGCCATCTCCTGACATCACAGTGAGGAGCAACATGTACCCGCGGCTAATGCTCGAATAATTGTAGCGGAAATTGTCTGCCAGAGAGTCTTTGAAAAGCGAGCGACCGATATGATAGTAGATGACGGTCACTAGCGCGTTGAAGAGACAAAGATTCATCACTGGAATCAAGGAACCAGCGCCCTTGACCAGCATCAACCAAACGGGCTTTAGGAAAGTGTACTTGCACATCCGCAACACACGAAATACCGAAAAGCTCGTAAATATTCTGACAGCTACTGCGCTGAGCCCCATGAAAGGTAGCATCAAACCGATTGTGGTCATGATAGTAATAATGAAATTGAAGATATTTTCCCCCGATTCCAAGTGATTTGCGACAGAGCCGTCAACCATGATCTGCACCAATAAGTCGAGAATGAAAAGAATATTGCTTTTCTGCACCACCTCTCCGAGGAGGTCGTCCATACGGCAAGTAAGTTGGCCGTCGCATAATTCACCGGTCATGGCGAGCGATACCACTTGTGAGAGGGTCACCGAAAAAAAGAGGGTATCGTAGATATCGTTATCACGAAAGTAATACGCCAGCAGACGCTGCAGGGAAGGATCCACTGGCCTTGCAATATACTTAAACAACCATCGTTTCGAGCCAACCCAGCGATTCTGCTTTTCTTTTGCTCGCTCTTCTTCTTCCTTTTGTTTCCTGATTGCAAGCTGCTTCTGAATGCCTGTCAGTTCAGCTTGCTCATTTCCTCCTTGATCCCCCTTCAAATTGGAATCTGTCGCAGACTCGTCATCAGTCTCTGACGCGTAACGCTCAGTACTAAACGAAGATCCAGTGTAAGAAGAAGCATCAGAATCGTCTTCATTGCTTTCTTCGATTCTTTGCTTGTGTTCTGCACGGCACTCAGCGAAAATGTTGGCGAAAACTGCAACGAATACATTGATAAGAACGTGGAGAACAAACATGAGGTACGTTACAAAATAGATCCGTGTCATCAAAGCTAATTTCGGTTCTGCTTGCAGCGCATTCCATAGCACAAGCACATCATTGTCTCCACTCAGGACTTGAAAGAGTGTGATCAATGCGCTCGGCAAGTGGTCGAAGGAGGTGAAACCAAAGTTCGGATTTGCAACGTCGAGGCACAGCTGCATAGGCCCACAATTGCTATCAAGTCCTCGGTGCATGGCTTCTGGCCCGACTTGCGTTCCAGCTCGTTCTTCGGGCTTGATTGGATTTCGCGCGCACTGAACAGGATCGCCAAGCAGTGTCATACAGTCAGGATACTCCCAAGAATGTTCATTTCTTTTGCACAACATTTCGGGCGTCTTTATCTCGAACGTGTCCGCCCACACACATCGGCGACGGAACGAAGATTCTCCCCAAACCGCCATGCCCATGATTCCAAACAAGATCAAAATAAACCAGATGAAAAGGATTACTGTGGCCATAGGCGCCATGGCGCGTGCAAAGGCGTCAAAGATGATTTGTAATTCCGAAAACAGAGCCAAACTGGCAATAGGCTGGAGAAGTCGAATGGTTCGAAATCCTCGAAGAGAAAGGTTTTTGGAGTTTCCGACCGCCATCGTCAATGATGTTTCGATGACATAGGCCACGAGCGAAATGATGTCTACCTTGTTGTAAAAGTCCTGCGTCCACCACGCGAACTTCCCTCCCGACATCCCCAGCCCCACGATTTTGATGCAAGCCTCGATACAGAACAGGCAGAGGAAAACGAAATGATGCCAGGGTGGCAGCGAGTACTTGCAAACCTTCACAGTCTTTTGATCCCGAAGCACCGTGCACCCAAACACATTGTCTTGCACCTCTGGCAGTGCGATGGCAAAGTGAATGACTGCCAACAGCAACCAGAACCTCTCCAAGGCAGGGTGCACCGCGAGTTTGATTGCCCGCGCTCGAAGAGGATTTTGCGTTGACATGCCGAGCAGATTGACAGCTGGCAGATCGGGCAGCTCCTCTTTCGAAGGCCATGCAATCAACCCGCAGCAAATTCTCTTTTCTCTTCCCATTGCAACAAAGCTGGACTCGCGCCCGATGGAGACAGGAGCTTTTCGCCTCTTTCTGTCCTCCGCATCGTGCTCTGATGCACCGTCCGAGCGGGCGCCGTAGCGTGAGCTCCTTTGTGTGTTCGCGCCTGCCTCACCAGTCTGTGGCCTGCTGCCTTCACGCGTGCGTGGCCGGACACTGCGGGTTTCACTTGTGCGCGGTCTGCTTTCCGCTTCACGTGTGCGGGGCCTGCTCCCCGCTTCACGTGTGCGAGGCCTCACGGCTTTCGAAGGCCCGAGCTCGATGGGAATCTCCGTAATGATTCCTGCATCATGTGCGTTGGTCACCCCGCCGCAGCAGAGCCGCCAGGCCGCCAGCACAGCGCACGCGCATCGGCAGGAGGGCAGGAAAGGGCGGGGCGCAGACCCAGCAAGCCATCTCGAGGGGTCAGGATGGTCGCGACGTTGGTTTTGCCCTGCCAATCGCTCGCTGGGCGTCAACGACATGCACACGCACGGGCCGCGCGCGCCGCGGGCCATCAGCCGTGGCGCGAGGGGGCTGGCGCGTCGCACCTGCAGGCTGCCGCGCGACCAACTGGTGTCCGGGCGGGCGGCGGACGCGTCGCGACTCCCCGGCCGCACGGACCACCCCGTTCTCTCGCGCGCGCCTGGCCGACTGCCCTGCCGCGAGCCCTGCCGCGAGCCCTGCCTGCTCCCTGGCGCCCTCTGCCTGACCCCGCCGGCATCGACCGCGTGGTCGTGCGAGGACGGTGCCGCCGCGTCTACCTCCGCTGAGGCCGGCTTGTGGGCCGCGGCTCTCGGCTGGTCGTCCGCAGGGTCTGGAGCGCCGCCCCACGCGCCGAGCAACGCCAGGGACGCGACACTCTTCCTGGATGCCTGCCGCACCGAGTTGATGAGCTTCGGAGCGTGCGTCTCAGCCCCGGGCGGCTCCGGCGCGTGCGCATCAGCGCCGGGCGGCGGCCCGGCCATGGCTTGCCGGCCCGCCTGACGTTGTGACTGGAGACGTGACCGTGTGCACCCGTGTGCGTATTCGGGGCTACGCCTCCGAGATGGTGAAGTCTGACTACGTCTAAAAGAACCAAGGCCCCTGGCTCGGCTTTACTTGCCGAGCGGGCGCGGATCGCTTGACCAATGCGACTGAGTGGTGTGGCGTGAGTGCGGGTGGGGGTGCGAGCGGCCCGGTGGCGGGGGCGTGTGCCGCAGGGTGGTCTGGCGCGGCCGCTGTTTGGCGAGCTGTCGTCCCCCTCTTCTGGCCCGACGGCCGCTGCTGCAGTTGACAGGGCCATGCCAGCTGGGCGCGGCGCGGCGCTCGCGGCCGTCAACGCCGCGTGGTGAGTGGGTGCGGCGGTGCTTCGCGCGCTGTGGCGTGGTGCCGTGCGCGCGCGCCGGGGGGTTGCGCGCCTAAATCCTAAGCCCTAAACCCAGGACACGGGTCGCGCCGCGGACAGCGCCTGGCCTCGCCCACGCCTGGCAGTGCGCTGCGAGCATCGGCGCCCGGAGGGCGGCGCGGTGGTACGCGCCCGATGGACGGCGGCGCCGCGGGTGCCTCCCGCTGGAAGCCTGCTCGCCGACGACGGGCAACAACCAGATTGCGGACATTATCGACAGCTCGCAGCGGCGGCTGCGGCGGCTGTATCTGACCACAGGCAGTTCGAGCCGCCTCTGGGACCCGGTATCGGTATGCGTGCATGCTGTGCAGGCGGCAGCCGCAGCGTTGAGAGACCGCGCGGATGAAAATGTCGTGCTGGCCTGCCTCCTGCGCGACATCAGCCACCTCCTTGCGCTGGAGGCCGGCGCTGCTCCTGGCGCGGATGCATGCGCCACGCTGGAGCATGCGCGTCTCGGCGCCATGTTCCTGGGCGCCATCGGGTTCTCAGACGACGTCTGCTGGATGGTGCGGCATCACATGGACGCAGCGCGGTTCCTGTGGGCCACAGACCCCACTTACGCAGCCGCGCTGTCCCCAGGCAGGGTTGAGGCGCTGCAAAGTGCAGGCGGGCCCATGCCTCCCGAGCAGTGCAAAGCCCTCGAGACTGACGCGCGCTGGCCCAAAGTGCTCAGCATGCTGACCTACGATCAAGTGGCCAGCAAGCGCGTGCAGCGCGTGGCCAAGGAGCAGGTGCAAAAGCAGCACGAGGACTGGCTGCGGTACCTGGACAAGATGATCAGGGAGCATCTGCGCAAGAATCTCCTCGACTCGCCGCTGCAGAAGAAGATCCTGCTGCCCGACGGGGTCCATGCAGGGTCGCTGTTGAAGATCAAAGATAATGTCGGGGGCGGAGCTGAGCGGCGGTACGAAATCATGGTGCCGTCTGGGGTGGGAGCGGGGGACGTGCTGCGGGTGATTCTGCCCGGGAGCGAAAGGCAGATGAGCTCCGCGTTCCCCCTCAGCCAATACGCGCGGTCCTACGTGCTTTCGTGGCACCAGTTGCGGCGCCTGGACGAGGATGGCTTCGTCCTCCTCCGCGACGTGCTGCACCCTGAAACTGTGAGTTCCTGCTGTCGTCTACGTACATGCGTCGTGTAACGCGCAGGGCAGAGCAGTAGGTCCGGTGCCCGATAGCAGGCATGCCAGGCAGGCATACCAGGGGCATACCAGGGGT
>Ga0115006_10003029_pt1 | contig 11287 bp, 9 predicted proteins | sample ArcOceMetagenome_3_FD_88943 | JGI IMG/M metagenome (GOLD analysis project Ga0115006, IMG submission 88943) | Marine eukaryotic phytoplankton communities from Arctic Ocean - Arctic Ocean- Svalbard ARC20M Metagenome | ecosystem: Environmental > Aquatic > Marine > Oceanic | place: Arctic Ocean...
ACATAGACAAACACGAACGAGAGGAGGGAGTAGGACGGCGGCGCATGAACGCCGCCGCCCCACAGGAAGTACTCGACCACGACGACCCGCTAGCTGCACGACCAACCGGAAGTCCACCGACCCGCAAACGACTCGACGCACATCGACCGACCGACAAAACGACTGCACGACGACGAGACGACAAGAAACTGCACTGACGACAAAATCTGCACACCGAAACGAAGACTGCAAACCGAAAGAACATTGATCTGATCATCTCTTTGAAGAAGTGGTAGTGGGAGTGGTGGAGCACCACTGGGCTAGTCCCGCACGGGCTCTTTGTTGTCGAGCATCAGGCGAAGAGACCCAGCGTGCGTATTGGGGGGAGTGGAGCGTCGTGTAGCATTGGAGGGTTGTCGAGTGTTGTCGAGTGTTGTCGAGTGTTGTCGCGCGCGTGTCGTTGCAGTCGCAGTTGTGTGTGTCGTTGGATCGTGGTGGAGGGTGCAGATTGCGTGGAGGGCGAGGAGGGGTCGCAGCAGAGAGCCAACAGCGTAGTGCGCAAGGATGGCCAGTAGTGTGTGGACGCCGAGGGACAGGACACGTGCGGACCAGGAAGCGGAGCAATGCGAACGGCAGAGGGGCTGGTCCCGCATCGAGGCGAAGAGACCCCTGACCAGAGGAAGCAACAGGAAAAGCAGAGATGGGCAACGCGTAGCACGGGCAAAGTGGGGCCGGGAGCACGACAAGACATGGGGGCTGGTCCCGCACTGTGGCGTAGAGACCCACACGGCAAGAACTGGGGGCTGGTCCCGCACTGTGGCGAAGAGACCCCCGTAGTGACCAGAGACAGAGCGGCAGAGCAGGGCACGTGCGGACAATGCAAAGGGCTGGGCGTGAGGCTGGTCCCGCACCGGGCGAAGAGACCTCAGCCCAGCATCTACTCCAGGGTTGCCTGCGCGATCTACCAGCATCGCCACAGGCGCCGACAAAGCACAAACAGAGCCAGGAAGCAGAACCAGGAAGCGGGTACCAGAAGACAGGGTTGCAGGAATCGATTGCGGGGCGGCAAGGCGATGCTGTGCAGCGTGTGGCCCCCCGACGTGCCCGAGCCATGTTTGTTGAGGAGGGGATTCGGGCGGCGTGGGCGGAGTGAGGAGGCGAGCATATGCACTGGCTTGCGCGGTAAAAAGAAGCTCGATGGCTCGTTGGCACGTATCCGTATCATCTGTTGTAAGGAGTCTCGGCGGAGGGCGGGGAGGGAGGGAAGGGGGGAGGCGACGCCACGCGAAGGGTGGAGCTGCAGCATGGGCGGAGTCGGGTGGCGGCATCACGTGACCAGCCATTGGTATTGAGTCGTCGTATGAATGACATCTGACGCAGATTGTGGGAGGAGGCACCGCGGGCGGCGAGGGAGAAGGGGGGAGGCGACGCCAACGCGGAGGGCGAAGCTGCAGCATGGGCGGAGTCGGGTGGCGGCATCACGTGACCAGCCATTGGTATTGAGTCGTCGTATGAATGACATCTGACGCAGATTGTGGGAGGAGGCACCGCGGGCGGCGAGGGAGGGGGAGGGGCGCGGGCCCAGGAAGGAGGAGAGGGGGGAGGAGGCGGCGGCGGCCCAGGAAGAGGGCGGTGCAACAGGTTCAGCGACAGGGCTGGATCGGATTGAGTCGAATGGTCAGGAATGGGACGTCAGGATCGGGCTCGGTACCAGATCGTTGCGGGCCCGTTGAAATGGTGGCGAATGGTATATCTGGCGGGAAGAGTGCGGACACAAAAGGGCGGCAGGGCGAGGAAGAGCCAGCATTGCCAGAAGAATGCGCGTGTGCCGGGAGAGGCGGACGGGTCGAGGTGGTGGTGGGGCGGATGCCAGGGGCTGTGGGCGGTGGTGAAAAGGGGGAGGAGGAGTCTCTAGCGCAGCATGTGGGTACACAGAGGGGCTGGGACGGGCAAGCTGGAGTTTTGGAGCTTGCGTTTCTAACTACGCTGGATAACGATGTACGATGGCGGCTTTATGACCTCGCGCCACACTGCCAGCGGCGACGCGGACCTGCGCAATCATACCGTACGTATGGACCCCACACAGTATCAACTCATCGTGCCGCCTGCGGCTTTGGGCTCACGGCGTCTCAGGCTCGTCCGCTACGCCGCTGTCACCTACCCGGTGCCGATCACCGGTGATGCCGATCGTGTGCGCGAGGCGGGCCCTGCCACCGCTCCCGCGCACGTCGGAGCGGTCGAGCCGGCCGCCCAGCAGCCCCTTGCGCGGGCTCTCGTGCTCGGCAGCCACGTCGAGCGGGCTGTCGAGGGACTCGCCGTGGTAGCCGCCTCCCACGACCGAGCCGTCCTCGCTCCCACGCCGCCCCATGCGCGCGCCGTGCTGCCCAACGCCGCCGCCGCCGCCGCCGCCGCCGTCGTCGGCAGCCGCCATCTGCAAGGTGGGTGGGTGGCCAGGTTCCACGCCCCTCAGCTCGAGCTGCGCCGTGCTGCTCGTGCCGCAGCGGCCGCCTGCAGCCGCGTCGCCCGCGCCGCCGCCGCCGCCGCCGCCGCCAAGACCGTGCTTGCTCAGCACCCTCGTCGCGATCCGGCCGATCTTCCAAGCAATCGCCACCGAGGCGACGAGCCCGAGGATGGACATCGTGAGCAGCACCGGGTCCTTGGGCGGGAACTCCTGCGCCATCGACTTGCCCAGCTGCGCCGCGTACGCAAACGGCAGGTTGGCCGGCACGAAGCCGACGGCCGACGTCCAGATGTACGTCCAGGGCGAGATCGACGTCATCGCTAGCAGCACGTTGGAGAGCACGAGCGGCGCGACGGGCGCGAGGCGGATGAGCAGCGCGATCTGCCAGCCCTCCTGCACGATGGCGTAGTCGAGCGCCTCCCACTTGCGCTTGTAGCGGCCGAGCATCCGCATCAGGCACGGCCGGCAGGCGTGCCTCGCAACCATCAGGCCAAGCCACGCTCCAAACGTGGACGAGACGGTGTTGAGGAGCAAGCCCAGCGGGACGCCGTATATGAGCGCACCGACGGCGACCATGGTGCCAGCGAGCGGCAGCGGGATGACCGAGCACACGACAGTGTTGATCGCGCTGTACTCCAGGAAGATCAAGAGCGGGTCGGCGTCGCGGTCCAAGGAGAGGAACGACGGCAGCCCGTCCAAGTCGTCGAGAATTTCGTCGTCGAGGTTCGAGACGTTTGTCCAGTTGGCGAGCGTCTCGAGCGCGCTGTCGACGACGGTGTCCATGCCGCGCTCGAGTCTGGCAAAGCGAGCACGAGTAGCGGGACAGCACGTTAGTCGTGCCAGTCGAAGTTGCGCTGACCTCCGCGGCGTCAGACTCTCCGCTGGACCGGCCAGACTACTTACTGTGTGCGGTCACGCGAGATGACGCGCACCAAAGGCCGTGCGCCAAGCTAGTGCCCTAGGTTAGACCGCTAGACTATACTATCCTTGTGTAAAGTGCCGATAGCATACCTCTTCCTGGTCATCCCCCTCTCAGCCTCCAACCGCGGGTCGCAAATCTTGGCGCAGCTCTCCGATCTTCCGCGCCGGCTCGTTGTCCGCAAGCGTGAGCATGGCGTCCAGAAGACTATTCGCCGCGCTCATGCTGCACCTCGCCGTCGTGAGCGCACGCTCGACGCCAAGGGCGGTTGTCATCAACATGAAGCGCCACGATAAGCGCTTCGAGGGCGTCAAGAGGGAGCTGGATAGGGAGGGCGTCAGATTCGAGAGGCTGGAGGCAGTCGCGGGCAAGGAGCTCGACCCATCGGAGCGACGAGCGCAAGTGACGGCCCTCGCGCGTATCTTTCTGACGCCGGGTATGATGGGCTGCTTCCTGTCGCACAGGAAATGCTGGGAGAGGTGCGTGGAGATGGGCGAGGACATGCTCGTCTTCGAGGACGACGTGGTCGTCGAGCCCGACTTTGCGAGGCGGCTGTGCGCGGCGATGGACGACCTGCCAGCCGACTGGGACGTGATGCTGCTCGGCGCGCTCGGGCTCGTGCACCCGGAGCGCAAGTACGGCTGGTGGTGGCTGCTCCACTTCCTGCCGTCGGTCTTCTTCCTGCCGTGGCACGGCATGCGCTGGAAGCCGCGCGTCTCCGAGCTGGTGCACGTGCCGCTGCGGCCGGCCGGCACGCACGCCTACGTCATCTCGCCGGCTGGCGCGCGCCGGCTGCTCGACGCGTGCCCACGCGCCTCGTACCACGTCGACGTGATCGCGTGGGGCACGAAGCGGCTGCAGCTCTTCTGCTGCAACCCGCTGCTCGCGATGCAGACGCACGCCGACACGACCATCGGCGGCCGCGAGGACTGGGCGTGGGTGAAGGGCTGGCTGAGCAAGATGGGCGTCTCGCTCGTCTTCGACCAGTACACGGGCGCCGACATAGCGTGGGCGTACAACACGCCGCTCATCCGGCTCGGCGGCGACAGCTGGTTCGTGCTCATGTCGACCGGCCGCTCGACGTCGCTCTTCATGCTCGGCAACCTCGCCAGCATGCTCACGCGCTCGACGCCGCTCTTCTACGCCAACGCCGCGCTGCTGCTCGCGCAGATACTCGTGGTGCGGCTGCTCACCTCCTTCCTCGGGCCGCGCGCGCCCAGTGCCGAGCCAGCCACAACAGCACCGCAACCGATTGATATTTGATGCTTGCAGGGTGCAGTGACCCTAGATGTCCCACCGCATGGTTTTGTGAGGGCTAGTATGTGCCATGCGATTATCATTTTATAGCGTTTCTACCTTGGAACGCAGCCGCGCTGCGCACGTCTCGGCGAAGCGCTCCGCCTCGTCGGCCAGACTGACCAGCGCCGGGCACGATTCCTGCAGCGCATCCTGCAGTGGACCGTGGGTGTGGCGTTGGCGCAGCACGACGGCCATCAAAGCGAGCATGCACACGAGAAGTGCCACGATGGCAGCAGGCTCGTACGCGGCACGGCCTCGCAGCCCGGGAAGACTGTCACGCTCGGCGTCCATCACCAGAGCAAGCGAGGCGTCGCGGTCGGCGTCGTTGCTCGCGTCGCAGCAGCGGCGGCCGTCGGTGAAGGATTTACAGCGTGTTGTCGACACGTATGGGCGCTTCAGGCCAGGCCCCGAGTAGCACGCCTGGAACGGACGGGGCTTGCCTGGCCTGGCGAGCAGATTTGGACCCGGACATGCCATTGGGCAGTCGCGCATCAGCGCGGTGAGCCACAGCTGATCTGGGTCGTCACGATAGACGCGGTGGAAGAGCCGCCCCACGCTGACTCCCTTCCAAGTGTGCTTGTCGCACCCATGACCGTCCTTGCTCGATGCGGAGACGAGCGCGCCCTCGTCGACCGATGTGAAGTGAGAATACAATCCGAGTGCGCCGGTGCCACGCATGTCGGCTGCTTGGCAAGGCCAGTCGGCATTGACGCACGCGGTCGCCGCCCGCAGCTCACAATACGAGGCGCGGCCGGCACCGATGCCCACGATCTGTTCGTGCATCAGCCGTGTCGAGATGCGCGTGATTGGAAGGAGACACTGCGCACGCAGCCAGCTCGATGGGTGGTTGTGCTCGTCAGCGTGGATCCAGTCCGAATCGAGCACGAGCGTGATGCCATCGCAAAGCAGGTCGACGGCCGGGTTGAAGATTTGCAAGATCGGAGCGAGCGATCCGGTCCAGCCGATGTCGTGCTGGATTGTCCACACGTGCGCCACATCCTTTGGTAGTGACGCATGGTTGAGCGAGAACCAAATCAGACCCGGCAGGTCGCATCCATTGGACAGCCAAGCTGGCTTCCGCGTGTCCTTCCATTTCATCTTCGACATCTGAGCGACGAGTCCCGGGAAGGCGCTGTGCACTTGTTTCGAGTCGATGTACGCCACTGCATCTGCGCCCAATGCGGCTGTCAGCGCAGCAGTTGCGTTGCCGTCCTCCTCCTGCCTACCTCGGCCCATCTGTAGCGCGTAGTAGAGGTTACGCGTCCGAGCGAATGACTCCTTTGCGCGGCCAAAGCGCATGAGCGTGATCTTGTTTACCGCAAACGAGCCGACCGTGTGCAGCGCGACAAACCGCCGAGGAGGCGGCGCATTCTTCTTCGGCTGACGCGACTGCGGTGCACACGTTGCCATGCCGTGCACGACGCGGTCTTCCTTGGCTACGCGCGTTTTGCCCTGCTCACGCAATGAGAAGTGCGGATCGAGCTGACGAACGTACTCCTGCGAGTACATCTCGGCGCCCACGTGCCCAATGCACAGCCGTCGGCCAAACGAGTAGGAGTTGCACGTGCGCAGGCTCGTCTGCCAGGGTTTGGGCGAGAGAAGAGGTGGATGGATCGCACAGGGCAGTCAAGAAGCGATTGTTGAAGGGGTGAGGAAGCAGCACCTGGTTGAGGCGCACATGGCAGGCCCTTGGTGCCTCATACGGTGGCCCGCATGTCGCAGGGTCGACGTCGCCTTGAAAGACATCGACGTAGTTATTGCACGCAGCGCGACATTCCGTATCCGTGCCAAAGCTGCCGAGGACTACATCTTCACGATACATGCGATCACGCCAGCAGATGGAGTCGGACATGAGCCGGCCGAGCTGGTCAGCACACAAACACTGCTTGCACGCGCGGCACTCGCAGCGCTGGCAGGCAACGGCGTGGTCTACCGATGCCTCGGGAAGTGTTATACCCCGCCGCGTGCGGACCTGCTGCAGCCCACACGCCTTGGCGTCGCAGCTTTCCAACCGCGGCGCCGTATTTGAGACATTGCTGCCGTAGCCGTGACTCGGCCACGGCACGCAGTAGCGCGGTTTGATGCCGTTGATCTTGACATCGAACTGCCAAGCGACCGTACTGCCCAACAGACCTACTAGCCACACGCATCGAGAGCAGCACGCCGTCATTGGCAGCGCCCGATCCTCGCTCCTCGAGAAGATGTGGCTACGGTCAAACGTGCAAACAACCCTTGCATACTGCATGCTAGACTACTCTATTAAGTTCGGTCGTGTTTGTGAGCGCGCCGCGATGCTTTGAAAGCGATCACGGTCTCCACAACAGCGCGGCGACCAGCCACGCCCACATGCACGACGCTGCTTTCGAAGCCGAGCTGGCGGCCGCGCTCGACGCCAGCGCCGCGGCCGCGGCCGCGCAGACCGCGGAGCTTCGTCTCGACCGCACCTTCCCACCGCTCGCTCGCTCGTCGGGAAGCTGCCTACGCGCAACGTCCTCAACCAGTTCCACGACCTCTTCCGAGCCGCTATCGCGGAGCACCGCACCGGGTCTGCCATCTGCGGGTATCTCACGATCGCGCACGTGCGCCTCTTGCGATCACTACTCGCGCGGTTCCCGGAGCGGCCGCTCACGATGGAGGAGCTCACGCGGCTGGGCGACGCGCTCATGGCGTCGCCCGACCTGGTGCTGCGGGAGGTGGAGCGAGCCATGGCATCGATTCGTCGCAAGCGATCGCGCTACGTCGAGGCTCACCGTGCCGACTTTGACAAGGCCGCTGAGAATCAGTACTACCGGGCGTGGGTCGCGAACTACGAGATTAGCGACGAGCTGCGCGAGTCTCCCGACACAAACGAGCCGGTGGCATCTCTCTTCGTAGACGGCAGCGACGGCTCACCGCCCGTCTGCTTCAGCCGGTTCAACGAGTGGGTCTCCATTGGCGACGCGACGCACGAGGAGAAGGAGCGCATCGCCAGCGAGCAGCAGCGCTTTGGCGGACGCGTCGACGACAGCGGCGTCTCGCACTTTGGCGACGGCGAGTCGGCGGTCATCCTGGAGCGCTTCCGCCGCCCCGACCATCCTATTGAGCTGCTCACACCACTCGAGTGGGCCCAAGCCGAGGCGGCGGACGGCGTCGCGCCTGATGCGCTGCGTGTCTGGGCCGTCGACACTTCGGGCCACTTCTACGCCGCGCTGACGTGTCGCGTGGCACGCGCGGGCGCCGCTGCTGGCGAGGCCGACGACATCCTTCTCGCCTTCAACACGACGAGCGGTTCGTACCTGTTGTGGCCGATGGCCGGCTTTCTGCACGGCCATGTGTTTGCGAGCGAGCCGCTGAGCGACGCCGCAGTCGGCGGAGCAGACGGAGGAGGCTCCGCCGCGGTGGAGGAGCTGACGGCGATGGGCTTCGAGGCGAGCGCTGCGCGCGCCGCGCTCACGGCAGCTGCGGGCTGCGTGCCGCGCGCGGTGGAGGTGCTGATACAGGCCGGTTAGAGCGCGCAGAAAAGTACAGTCTTGCATAATTTAAAGCGGAAGGAACGTCACCTCTCGCGTCTCGCTCTGCGCACTCAAGACTCATTCCCCAGCGTCGCTCCCGGGCTTCCGCGACGACAGCAGCCCCGTTCGAGACGCGACAATCTCCTCTGCCGTGCGGCTGCCCACGCCGCTGGCGCGTAGCAGTTCGGCGCGAGACTCGAGTGACGCAGCGCCGGCGCCAGCGCCGCTCGCAGTGGCGCCGGCGCTCGCGCTGCCGCCGCTAGCCTGGCCGCCACGAGCGATACGGCGGCGCTCGCGCTCGGCGAGCTGGCGCTCACGAAATTCCTCGGCCTCGCGCCGCTTGCGCTCGAACTCGTCGATCAGGTCCTGGTAGAGCGGCAGCCGCTCGGGCCGCGCGAGCTTCGAGACGCCTTGTTGCAGCGCGCCGTGCCGCCGCACGAGCGCCTCCAGCTCGAACTCGACGATCTCCTCGTGGTGCGGCGACCGCGCCTGCGGCGACCACAGCGCGTCCCACGCCACGGCGGGCGTCGCGGCCGCCTTCGCCGCCTCAGCCGAGCGCATCGCCTCCCACATGGCCGGTGCCCACTCGTCGATCTGGCACTGCTCCGTGCCGATGGGCGCGTGCGGCTCGCCCAACTCGCCGCGCGCAAAGAACCGGCGCGAGCCGCACTCGGAGAGCAGCACGTCGATGAAGCGCGGCACGCTCATGTAGGTGCGGAACCATCTCTCGTCACCACGGCCCCACACAGCGTGCTGCATATGTGAGAGACAGCCAGGGTTGGTCTGTGCCGCCAGCAGCAGCTGGTGGGCAAACTCGGCGAAGTTCGGCGGCGGCATGCCCAGCCACGAGCTCGTCGATACCAGCAGGTACTGCGTCTCCTGGAGCGAGTCAAAGCTGAACTCGAAGCCGTCCTGCGGCAGAGACACGTCGAATGCATCGTCTGCAGCAAAGTCATGGATATCCTCCGCGTCACAGCGCGAAGATCCATGGCAGAAGGTGCCGTAGACTAATGCGACTCGACTCCGCTCCGCTGCAGCGGCGGTGCCACAGCTGCGGCGTGCCAGGGCAGACGCGCCACGTGTGGTCGCCGTGGAGAGGCGGGAGAGCATGTAAGAATCCGGGTTCGCGTCGCGCGTGTGTGCACCCTCGCAGGTGTCTGTCGTGGTGCCGAGCTCGCAAACTCGTGCATGCGTAATGCACTTTTGTTAAACTGACGTCCCAAGCGTGCAATTTTACGAGTAAATTTACTTCTTAGTCACATGTTGACCAACTGGTCAAGCGGCCTTTCGGGCCGGCCCTGACAGGGTACCCCTGTACGTACTGGCATGCAAAATTCGTCGATCCATGCGAGCCTGACGCAGCGTCGCGACGGCGTATCGCGCAGTGGTAAGCGCCTGATCAAAGCAGGGCCTCCTCCTCCGTAGCGTCGAGCTGCGCGAGCACTGCCGCGGAGTGGGCCTGATGGGCACGCTGCTGGCGCGCGCGCTCCTCCGCCTCGCGCCGCGCCGCCGTCGCCTCCGCGGCCGCCGCCGCGTCTGCTGCCGCGTCTGCCGCCCGCTGCTCGGCGCGCAGCTTGGCCTCGAGCTCGCCGAAGAGAAGGCTGGGCGCCGAGGCGACCTCCTCGGACGCTGCAGCCTCTGGGATCGCGGCCACATCGCTCATCGACGGCAGCGGCTCAGCCTGGCTGTTGGGGGGCGGCGGAGGCGGCGGAGGCGGCCCGCCCTCGTCAGAGAGCGGCGATGCGGCCTCCACGTCGGCATCCAGCGGCATCGCAGCTTCCTCGTCGTCGACAGGTAGCGCCGCGCCCTCGTCGATGTGCGTCGGCTGCGGCTCAGGCTGCGGTGGCGACGGCGGTGGCGGGTCGTCCTCCACGATCGGCTCTCCTGGAAGCGCGGACGCCTCGGCCTCGTTTGGGGGCTTCGGCTCTGCCGAATCCAGCTGCATCGGCACTGCGGGAACCGCTTCAGTCAGTGCCACGGCGTGGGGTGATGCGGCCATCTTCTCTGCATTGTCGGCCACCGGCTTGAGTGGCGGTGCGTCCGCAACAGCTGCCGGCACTGGCTCGGCATCGGCTCCCGTCAAGGCCTCGACCGACGTCTCCACGACCCTCTCCACCACAGCCTCAGCCATCGCCTCTGCAACGGGTTCCGGCACGTCCTCCACCTCCGCCTCCGCCTCCGCCTCCGCCTCCGCCTCCGCATCTGCCACCGCCTGCGCCAGCCCAGGCTCCGCCGCCAAAACTGCCGCCTCCGCCTCCGCCTCCGCCTCTGCCTCCGCATCTGCCACCGCCTGCGCCAGCCCGGGCTCCGCCGCCAGATCCGCGCACGCCTCGGCACACGGCTCTGCGGCCGGCTCGCCATCCCCCGTTGCGCCGACGTCGTTCTCGTCGCTGTCGGCTGCGTCAGGCTGCGGCGTCGATTCTGCCGGCTGGACTGCGGTCGAGAGCACAACTGCGCTCTGCTCGGCAAGGGGTTCTGCCGCCTCCGCTGCAGCGGCCTGCGGTGCCTCCGCCGGCCCGGAAGCGCTGGGAGGGGCGGCAGGCTCGTCGTGCACGGCAGTAGTCTCGCCCATCGACGCGGCCAGCTCCTCCGTGACGTCGAGGCTGGCGTGCGACCCGTTGGGCCCGGACGGCTTCGAGGGCAGCTCGGCTTCCTCCACCTCCATCGCCACGGCTGCGTCCGGCGCATCCGGCGGAGTCTGGTCGGCAGGGGTCGCTCTCGCGAGTAGCACCACCGGCTCTTGCGCGTCGGCCTGGGGCTCCTCCACCTCGGGTTGCTGCGCGGATGCCAGCTCCTCGTCCGCCCGTGCCTCCTTTGCCTCCGTCGCTGCCTTCTCCGCCGGAACGACTGCGGTGATGCTGGTTGCAGCATCCTCACCGACTGAACGCGTCCTCACCGCATCCGATTCCTGGACCTGCACGTCTTCGTCATCCCAGCGTGGCTCCTGCTCCTGCTCCTGCTCCTGCTCCTGCTCCTGCTCCGGCTCCGGCTCCGGCTCCGCGGCTGCTGATGCGTCCGGCTGGTGAAGCGGCGGCAGCGCCGCGGCTGCGACTGCCATCACGCTTGGCTAGTTGGCCTGTCGCGCAGCGCGCGCCGCACCCACCCCCTTGAGCAGGCAGCCATCCCCGGGTGAGGGCG
>Ga0115006_10003030_pt1 | contig 11287 bp, 18 predicted proteins | sample ArcOceMetagenome_3_FD_88943 | JGI IMG/M metagenome (GOLD analysis project Ga0115006, IMG submission 88943) | Marine eukaryotic phytoplankton communities from Arctic Ocean - Arctic Ocean- Svalbard ARC20M Metagenome | ecosystem: Environmental > Aquatic > Marine > Oceanic | place: Arctic Ocean...
CCCCCCCCCCCACTCCGTACTTCCCTCCCCCCTCCTTCAGCAGACTGTACTTCGTCCAAGTCTTGAGCATCAAATCGGGGTAAGCCGTCTCCTTCGGCTTGATACCAAGCCTACCCACAAGCTCCCCCCAAACCCCGATCCCAGAATCCCTAACATCGTCCCCCTTCATTTTCTCGAGTGAGTCTATGACGATTTTGCCCCCACTGCTAACCATGTGCCAAGATTCAAGCTGCAATGAGCGAAGCGAATCGCAAAAGAGGTTAAAATGATGGACGAGAATCATAGCACCTTTATGGAAGCTGTTGCGTCTTTTTACCAAGGTACGAGCGCGTGCCGTATTCGTCACTAGCGTTCGTGTTTCTAGCTTGTCGCTTCGCTTCTAGCCCCCCTCTCACCTTAAGCTCCTTGTCCAGCTGCCCCGCCCCCCACCCCGCGTAACCACGGAAAACGTAAACCTCATCCCAGGAGTGCGTACCCGATTCCACCAGTGCCTTCATAGTGTCTACAGGCGTGTAATGCAGCGACCCCACTACGGGCAAACTTAGACGTATCAAAGTGGGGTCGGTGGAGTTGTGGATCACGACCTCCTCCCCACTAACGTCGCCCCCGAAGTGCGGCCCGTTGTCCCTGAACCGATTAATGATGATACCCTTTGTGAAGTCGTCCGTATGCTCTAGTATCAACATGACGGACTTGTGGAAGTACTGCTGCCTCAAACCGAAACCCGTGACACCGGGTGTGCTCGCAGTTGAGGCGACGATCAGGGAACCACGCTCGACGACGTTGCCGGCGTTGTACGCCCAGAGGCCGGTACTGAGATGAGCGGTGAGGGGTTGTTAGTTATATGGATAGGCAGTACGTGCGAGGAGAGTAGCGACGAGTGAAAGGTTTCTATAGGAATTATGCTGTCTCTTCGCTCCAGCCCTCAGCCCAGCCTTCCTTCGCTCCTCACTCCTCGCTTGGCCTCACCTTGTGTCATCTTGGGTTAGGGTTGTGTTTCTCTCCGAGGCCACTAACTTCGCGCGAAAAGTACGCCAGTCGTCTGAGGGAGGGACGGAATTTAAAGGGGAGAGGGAAGGACGGAGGGGAGAGATTGAGTCGGGTCGGCATGGGGAGGAGGTTTTTTTAATCAAGGGATTGATTGGTGTTGATGGCACGAATGTGTATGTATGTTGTGATATTAAGAATATGCATAGTATAGATAGACAGTGCATAATTGGTGTTGGTAGTGGTAGAAACCCTTCTCTTTTTGGCCCCATCACAAATTTCCTCATGGATAAGGCATTCGCATCCCTTTCGCGATTCAGTGGAGCCGCTGCTATCGGTTTAATAGGCGTTAACCAATGTCTCTATAATGTGAGTTCTTTAGAGTTAGAATAGCTATATAGAACGCCATACGGTGGAGATGACGAGCTGAGGTTAAGGTGACATTTTTTAGATTTATAGACATCTATACGATATAAAACTATGTACAATGATAGTTATAGTTATAAGCTTTCCCTTCATATAATCAATATATCATGAAATGATTTAGGAGAGAAGAACTCAACCCACCGGCTGTCGAGTCCACTGGTTGGCGTACTGATAATACCCTACTATCATCCACTATATAACTATTACACGTTAACCCTTACTCATTCTCATCGTATCCTAACCTCCACTCTCCTCTATCCCCTCCTATCACCCCCTTTCTTCTCAATCCCAGGTCGATGCCGGTCACCGTGCCGTCCTCTTTGACAACCTCCAGGGCGGTATCCTCCCCGACGTCCGCGGCGAGGGCACCCACTTCATAATCCCCGTAATCCAGCGCCCTATCATAATCTCAGTCCGCAGTACGCCCAAGGAGATACCATCACAGACAGGGACCAAGGATTTACAGACTGTCAACATTAAATTAAGGGTGCTTTGGAGGCCGGTGGAGGACAAGCTTAGCCAGATTTACAGGTAAGAGAGGAGGAGGAGCGGGAAGGAGGAGCGGGAAGGAGGAGTGAAGCTACGGCTGGCGGTGTGAAACGTTGTTGTTCCTGTGATGGAAATATACTTTTTGGTTGTTAAGGAATATGATATGCGTCCTACATTATGGCGATAGGCGCAGTGATTAAACGCCAGTAGCATAACCGGCTACCAATAAACTATCCGGAGGATAACGCTCTGCCCCTTCTGGTCCTCTATTGCACTCGCTTCGCTCGCGCCCCTAACCCCTAAGCTCGTCACTCCGCTCCTCGCCTCCTATCCCCCCAGGGAGCTTGGTCCCGACTACTCCGAGCGCGTCCTTCCCGGTATCGGCAACGAGGTCCTAAAGTCTGTCGTCGCCCAATACAACGCCTCAGAGCTACTCTCCAAGCGTGCCGAAGTCTCAGACCAGATAAAGAAGGAGATAATCAAGCGCGGGGCCCACTTCAACCTCATATTCGACGACGTCGCTATCACCCACCTTAACTTCATGCCCGAGTTCGTCCGCGCCATCGAGCAGAAGCAGGTAGCTCAGCAGATGGCTGAGAAGCAGCAATATGTAGTACAAAAAGCCGAGCAGGAGCGCCTCGCTACCGTCATACGCGCGGAGGGCGAGGCCGAGGCGGCCGAGCTTCTGACGAACGCGATCGAGAAGAGTGGGGAGGGGATCATTGAGGTTCAGAGGATTGACGCTGCCAAGGAGATTGCGGGGACCTTGGCCAAGGCAAGGAACATCACGTACCTGCCAGGGGGAGCGAGTGGAGGGGGACAGGGGGGACCGGGACTACTTATGAGTATCGATAAGTGAGGAAGGAGGAAAGGAGAGATAAAAACGGGGGAGAGATGAATAAGGCACACAACACAGGTTGACGAGAAGAAACAAAGACTTGGGCGTTTTAGGCTTTCAATTTGCTATCTTTCCTGATTTAACCCCCCCCACCCCCCTCCCCACCTTCTCCTTCCACCTATCTTCTACTCCTCCATCCCTCCAAATCCTGCGCAATCTCATTCCCGTCCGGGTCCTGATTGGGTCCATGTTGCCTAACAATCCCGTCCCCGTGGTACTTAAGTGGTCTGAAGTAGTGGCTCGCCCCGCTCTTATTCCTCGCGAAGTAGTCCGCGTTCATCTTCTCCTCCCCCAAATGGTGCTTGACAGCCTTGGGAAGAAAGTTTTCACCGTAGTCGTCTGCGTTGTCCTTCTCCTTAAGGTACCTCATGTCGTCCTCGGGCCACTCGACGTCCATCTTGTTGGCGTGGCTCCCGTAGAGGTAAGTGACGGCGTCGTCAAAGTAAGGGGGTACCTTGTGGGTTGTGTACATCTCACGGAGGACGGGGGCACCGGCGCTGGTGGTCACGCGGGGGTGGGAAGGGTTCAGAGCACCAGATGTATCATGGAGGGGGGTGGGATCGGAGGGGTCGTAGATGTCACCGTTGTCCTTGAACACGAGGGTTGCAAAATCGGGGAACTAAAGGGGGGGGACGGGGGGGGGAGGAGTTAGGAGGAGGTCAAAATACCTGAAATGCGCTGAACATTTTAATCTTGTCGATGCCGCATATTCTCACCTCGTAGTCCCATCCTCTTTTGAGGGCGAAATCCATGGCTGATTGAGGTGATGGAAAATTAAGGTTGTTAACATTGTTGGACATTGGGTCCGCCGAGCTGACGTAACCCATGAGGGGGTTGATCCACCTGTCCGACGCTGTCCCTTCCGTCTCTCCTCCTGAGGTTGAGGGTGCGGAGGTGTTGGAGAACCTGACCACCCAGTTGCGACCGGCTCCTGTTGAGGAAGTCATAGAACCACGACCCATCTGGCGGATCTGGACGGTACGGAAACCCTGCTTGTCGTGGGCGCGATCGAGGGTTCTGGGGGGAGGGGGGGGGCAACGAGCGGAGCGAGTTGTGAGAAAGGGTGAGGAGCAAAGCGACGAGAAAGAGGGGGGAGGGGGGGTGTTGTTGTTCCTCAGGATATTTTATTGGCAGCCGGTTGCGTAACTTGCGTTTAATCACTGCGCCTGTCGCCGTAGTGCAGGTCGCATATCATATGCTTGATGTTCTTAGGGTATATTTCCATCATAGGAACAACAAAAACAAGTCCCTTCCCCCCTCCTTCCCCAAACTTGCTTGCATACACTCACTTGACCTCCTGCAAGTTGGCAGGTAGCTCCTTGTTGATCTGTTTAGCAATATCATAAATGTTCCCTACCCCTGCAACCTTCTTAGGGACCTTTGGAGCCTCGGCTTCGACAACCTCCTCGGCCTTCTCGGAAAATAGGACGGATGCTGAGCGTGCGAAGGTACGTTTGGAGGTGAGGGAGGTTATAGAGGCAAGAGTACGGGGTGCGGAGGTAAGGAGCTTAAACATTGTGGGATTTTCTGGGGTGAGGAGAGAAGATACGAACGGTAGATGCGTTGGTAAGAAAATTAAAGGTTGAGAGAGTGCGTGATATATATATATATATATAAATATATAGTAAAGGGGATAATAATGATGGATAAGTGTACATCGGTGAGAAAAGGGCTGAGAGGTTTTTTGTCCCATTATACTATTAATTGATATATTCAATGTGTGGTGGTGATGGATAAGTGTATAAGTTTACAATTGTACATTCAATTTAATCCTAACAGTACTTACTGGCGTCCAATGGATAAAGGGGACGTTTTTAGTATAAAAAATGTTGCCAAATCGAAAGTCGCTTATTTTTTCTTAAAAAAGCAAATTTTCACTTGTGAGTCCTACAGTAACTTTAAGTTATAATATTATATCAATTTATACAGCACAATGTATCGTATGCGTATATATGGTATTTCATATAACGTAAATAAGCTCTATTATTGTCCAATAGGGAAATGGGTTCGAGGTTCTCGGTGATCATGTTGACTGTTTATATCATCCTACAGTATACAATGACATCATTTGTTTATATACATGATATAATATTACTTCATTACCCCTGTTAGTGCAATAAATATATCCTTAGCCTTCATCAATGATGAATTAAAAATGATTCCCGTGAACCATACCGCCAGTCTTGTACAAACTGGCCACCCTATGCCACTTATTAACTCAATCTTACACTCGCTTCCCATTTCATACCCCGTTACCTCTAACCTCAGAAATATGTCTCCCGAATACGACTACCTCTTCAAGCTCCTTCTTATTGGAGATAGCGGAGTAGGAAAGAGTTGTCTCCTCCTCCGTTTCGCCGACGACACCTACACCGAGTCCTACATCTCCACCATCGGAGTCGACTTCAAGATCAGGACCATCGAGCTTGACGGAAAGACCATCAAACTCCAGATTTGGGATACTGCAGGACAGGAAAGGTGAGAGAGGGGGGGGAGTTGAGAGACTCAGGGGGCTGGAGCGAAGCGACAGCAGGAGGAGAGGGGGGGATGAAGTGACGATATATTGACTGCCCATTTTGAACGCGCTTCGCTCTCCTCATCGCTACGCTCCTCACCACACTCCTCCTCACCTATTAACTAACAACCTTCTGCTCGTTGCTTCGCTCCTCAACCAACCTCACAGGTTCCGCACCATCACCTCCTCCTACTACCGCGGCGCCCACGGCATCATCGTGGTATACGACGTGACCGACGCCGAATCGTTCAACAACGTCAAGCAGTGGCTCCACGAGATTGACAGGTACGCTTGCGAGAACGTCAACAAGCTCCTGGTCGGCAACAAGATCGATCTCGCGGCGCCTAAGAGGGTCGTAACCACGGAGCAGGGGAAGGAGTTCGCGGACTCCCTTAAGATTGAGTTCCTTGAGACCTCCGCCAAGACTGCGGTCAATGTCGAGAATGCCTTCATGACCATGGCTAGCCAGATCAAGGCTAGGATGAAGACACAGCCCGCAGCAGGAGGGAACAAGGGGGGAGTCAACCTCAAGAGTCAGAAGATCGGGGGACAGAGTGGAGGTTGCTGTTAATTAGTTGGGAGGAAACACAAGCAGAAGGAGTTTGGAGGAGCAGGGTGTTTCAAATCAAACCACAGTCGAGGACAAAATGCCGGAGGGGGGTATTATAAAAGGCCCGATTTGCCCGAAAAATACGCTTCGTACGCCCGTCTTTTGAACTCAACCTTTGCTTTTTTGCCTATTTTCCGGTGCAAGGTGGTCTTGAATTCGGTTTGGAAACTTTGAACCATCAACCTCCTTTTCCTTCCTTTTCGTCCCCCGCTCCGTGAGACCCCTCCCCACCCGATGAATACCCCTCCTCGTCAAACCCACAAGTACAGGCGACCTCTGCCAAGTGAACCAAACCCTCGGTACAGCGGCACACCCAAGAAGAATGCTCATACACCTCCGCCTCCCGCCTCCCTAAAGCGCAAGATCCGTGGTCTTCCAGACGGTGGTCGCAATCCCATAATCCCCGTCCGCGCGAGCATGGTTGTACCAAAGGATAACAAGGACGAGGATATTATGTCAAGCTTGCACAATGACACCATACAGTCCACACATAAGCAAAGGAGCAAACAGAAGAAGAACAAGGTGACAAAAGGGGGGACAAACAGGCGGACAGCAGAGTTGTAAGGACGGCGGATTTTGTAGTCCAAATATTAACCCTCTTTCCTCCTCTTTGAATGATTCTCAGGCCATGCAACCACCTCCATCCGACTACCACCTGACCCTAGCCGCCGCTCAGAGCAAGGACACCAGGGATCCTCGTTTAGCCAACATGCCCCCTGCTGCAATGGGTGCACGTGAGGTTGACTCCAACATGGAGTACAAGGCTTTTGAGGGTAAGGGGAAAACACCAAAGAGGGGGGGAGGGGAAAGGATTATCAGCCCTAATACGAAGTTTGGGGACGCACCGAAAATTCCCGGGCCTGCTAAGAGACCGAAAGGGAAGGGGTACGAGCATCAGAGGAGGTGAGATGGGAGAGGAGGGGAGGGAGCAAAAGGAGGAGGGGGAACGGAACTTCGGCGTGCCGTTCATCATAGGTTTAACCCCCCCCCTTTCTCCCACCTCAGGGATCCCCCCCAGTACTCCACTCAACCGAACCCCTTTGTAAATTCCAACTCTGTCGACGATGGTAGCTCCATGATGATGATGTCCAACCCAACTTCCATCTCCGGTCAGGTCCAGCACCAGAACATTAGGGGAGGAAAGGTACCTCAGCCGAAGTGGCCCATGAACACTCCACCGAGGAAGATTCCAAGTTTCACAGACTCGTCTAGTACACCTAACGCTAACACCCAACTAGGGCCGAAGTCCAAGGGTCAATCAGGGCGGAAACTTTTCAAGGGCGAGGTCAATAGGATGGAACAGGAGAAGGAGAAGGCTAGGCTGTTGAAGGAGATCGGCGAGGAGGAGAAGAGGAAGGAGGCAGCGAGGAAAAAGAAGGAGGAAGAGGAACAGCTTAGGATTATGAGGGAAAAAGTCGGGGGGCAAAAGGTGAGGGGGGGAACGCGGAATCTCATTGTTTCGACGAGGACGACGTGGACAGGCAGCCGGCAGCCTTTGCTCAGCTTTCTAACTAACCCCTTTACCATCTCAGGTTCGACCCATTCCAGCGGACGAGAACGACGACATTTTCTCGACCGACTCCTCCACGCGTTCTTATTCCATCGACCAATCCTCCCTCAACTTTGGCATGGACACAGCCAAGAGGTTCTTCGGCACCAACGGCACCAACACAGGGAAAGGAGGGGTAAAACACTACAGAAAGGGATTCAAACCACCGCCACCGCCAGGAAGACCCAAGCAGAAACCGATGTCGAAACCCAACATGACGAAAGCGCCGACGGGGGGAGACCAGAGGCCACCTGCCGAAATTCTTAACGGCAGGAGGGGGAAGGACCAGAAGGCTGTGGAGATGCTAAACCAGGGATGGTGGCGCTTCACCGACCCTGACACCCAGTGGCAGTACTTCTGGAACGAGGTTACCAACATTTCGCAGTACGAGAGGCCTTTGGAGTTCGAGACGGTCAGGGGGGATGTTTTCTCAACTGCAAGGTCGAAGGCTGGGGGGGGAGGAGGGGTGGACGTGAATAGCGGGTGGAAGAGGTGAGGCGAAGCGACAAAAAAGTCATTGCACCGTATTCTTCCTTAACTAACAACCGCTTATCGCAGGTTCACCGACGAGGATACAAAGATGCACTACTTCTACAAAGAGAGCACTGACGAGGGGCAGTGGGAACGGCCTATTGGGTTCGACACCATGAGGGGGGGGTTCACAGCAGCACAGCTAACGGAGAGGAGGGAGGTGAGATTGAACAGATAAGAGGAGCGAGCTGCCTAATGCTGCTCTATACAATACTCTAACCCCCCCCTACTCGTTTCTCGCAGGACGGACAACTACCTGTCGAGTGCAGCGGCGAGGTTGTGAAGTACGTTGACCCGGTGACGGGGTTTGCATATTACTACGACGAGGTCAACAACACTAGCAGCTACGACAGACCAAAAGGCTACACGACAAGCGCGGACCCCTTCGCGAGCATCAGGGAGGGAGGAGGGTGGAGGATGATTCCGGCGGAAAATTTCGCGAAGAATAAGGACGAAGACCAGCTCCCGGTTGAGAAACTTGGGGGCACCTGGGGAAAGTACGTTGACAAGGACAGTGGCTACACCTATTACTGGAACGAAGAGACAGGAGAGAGTACCTTCGATAGGCCAGATGGCTTCCAAACGAATACAAACCCCTTTGGAAACATGCGAGAGGGACAGTCCCCTGCGTCAATACTCGCGTCGACGAGGAGCGAGAAGCAAAAGCCTGAGGAAAATCTGAACGGGGGTTGGAAGAAGTATACAGACCCTGCAACGAACGCGGTGTATTACTACAACGAACAGACTGACGAAAGCACGTACGGTAGACCCACGGGATTCAGCACCAGGGCTAACCCTTTTGGAACTGCAAGGAAAGCTGCCGGGATGGGGACTGCAAGGTCGACCATGGGGACCGCAAGGTCGGCAGCTGAAATGGGCTTGCCTCCTGCGGGAGTTCTGAGCGTGAGGAGGGACGAGGATCAGCTTCCTGTTGAAAAGTTGAACGGTGGATGGCAAAAGTTTGTCGATCCAGAGAGCGGACACCCTTATTATTACCACGAAGGAACGGACGAGTCCTCCTACGATCGGCCCGAAGGTTTCAAAACCAGCGCGGATGCCTTCATCGAGGCGAGGAAGGAGGGCGTGATGCCAACGGCAGAAACCCTGAGCTCTGTGAGGTCCGAGAAGGAGATGCCCCACGAGAGGGTTAACGGAGGATGGTGTAAATACGAGGATCCATCATCGGGGCACCCATACTGGTACAACGAATTCACGGAAGAGAGTACGTACGAGCGACCAGCGGACTTTAGCACGAATGCCAAACCGTTCGGGACAGCAAGGTCTGGGGGCAAGGGTACTGCCAGACTTGCCATGGGAACTGCATCCTCGGCAGCAGAGATGGGCCTCCCCCCCGCTGGAGTGCTCAGTGTCAGAAGGGACGAGGAACAGCTTCCGGTAGAGAAACTTAACGGGGGATGGCAGAAGTTCATGGATCCGGAGAGCGGCCACCCTTACTACTACAACAAAGCGGAGGTGAGGCGGAGCAAGGAGTGAAGGACGGGAGGAGCGAAGGACGGCTGGAGCGAAGCGACAGCAAAAGAAACATACCGCCTACTCACCCTCATGTCTAACATCCTTTCACTCACCTTTTCGCTTATCGCAGGACGAGTCGACCTTCGATAGGCCAGATGACTTCGCTACTAATGCCGACGCATTCTCCTCGGTGAGAAACCAAGGTGTGATGCCTGCTGCTGAAGTTCTGAGTTCGGCAAGGTCGGCTAAGCAGAAGCCTGTGGAGAAGCTCAATGGAGGTTGGCAAAAGTTTACCGACCCCGAAAGTGACCACCCTTACTATTTTAATGAGGAGATCCAGGAATCTACTTACGAGCGTCCTTCGAGTTTTGTACAAACGGTAGCGGATCTGTTTGCTGAGGCAAGGGAAGAGGGGATTATGCCTGCTGCCGAAGTCCTGAGGTGAGGCGGAAGGACGTGAGGAGCGAAGCGAGGACCGTTTGCTTCAAAGCCATATAACTTATAAACCTTCCACTCGTCGCTTTGCTCCTCGCCTTTCCTCATCGTAGCTCGGCCAGGTCGGCGAAACAAAAACCCGACGAGACTTTTAATGGAGGGTGGCAGAAGTTCACAGATCTCGAGAGCGGCCATCCTTACTATTGGAACGAGACCACCGATGAGTCAACCTACGAAAGGCCAGAGGGTTTCCAGACGAACGCTAACCCCTTTGCGAGTGCGAGGGGGAGCATAAGGCAGACCCTCCTTCCCGCTTCTGTGTTGACATCAAGGAGGTCGAGCACCGAGGTCGGCGAAAGGCTGAACGGAGGATGGGTCAAGTACATTGATCCTGAAAGCGGCTGGCCGTATTACTACCATGCAGAGAATGATGTAAGCCAGTACGAGAAACCCGACAACTTTGTAACGTCTTACAATCCGTTCGGAACTGTGAAGAGCAGGAGGCGCACGGGGGGTAGTATGCTACCCAACATGAGTGAAAATGCTCCTCTGGGCGACGACATCATGACAACGGGGGGGAGCAGCATGGATGCGCTGGACAATGCCATGATGGCAACCTTCAATCGGGGATCTTTGAATGCCCTCAGCGAGAATTCGCCACTTAAGTCAAAGGCAAGTGTTTCCGTGCCGCTGCTATCTCTCGGAGGGGGTGGTGGGAGGAAGAGCAGTATTGGACGAAGTGGTAAGACGGTCCTAGCTTCTGCGAACGACGTACTCACCAACGTCAACGCAAAGCTGGCAAGCATGTCAGTTGACGAGATGAAGGGTGCACATGAAGGAGAAGGCTTGATGTCGACTCTGAGGAAGAACATTGCTACGGGCCGAAGCTCTGGAAAGAATACCAATAGGGACGGAGTGGTTATCCCACAGCTCTCCCTTGGAGGAGTTGGAGGGTCGGTGGACTCTTTGGACTTCGCGCTTGCTCAAGCTGGTGGTGCAGAGAGCCAATCTTGGGACGCAATCGCAGACGAGCAAGAAAGTGCCACCACCTTCAGCTCAGTACTTGCTGGGGATATGGAGGAGACAACAGCCGATTTCGAGGATGCCGCAAATGCCTGGGAAGAATACTTCGACGAGGAGGTCGGTGCAAAGTACTACTTCAACTCCGTAACTGAGGAGGCCAGTTGGGTCAACCCTAATATGTAACAAATTTTGTTGTATTATCGAATACCTGGGTTAGTGGTCATGTTTTAGGGTTAGGGTTAGGGTTATTCAACTAACATAATTTAGATTAAAAGGCTGGAACCGGCATGTGTTAGGATTTTGTCGGGAAAACCATCCTGGGGGGGGTGGAAGTGAGGGAAAGAAGGAAGG
>Ga0115006_10003033_pt1 | contig 11283 bp, 8 predicted proteins | sample ArcOceMetagenome_3_FD_88943 | JGI IMG/M metagenome (GOLD analysis project Ga0115006, IMG submission 88943) | Marine eukaryotic phytoplankton communities from Arctic Ocean - Arctic Ocean- Svalbard ARC20M Metagenome | ecosystem: Environmental > Aquatic > Marine > Oceanic | place: Arctic Ocean...
AGAGAACACATTTTACGCATATGCGTGGTCAGAGTAAAAGAACACATTCGATAGTAAGAGAACACATTTTACGCAAGCGCGTGATGGCACCGAGACCTGGTGCCCTTCGTCGCAGTGCGCGATGATGGCCTCGAGCCCCGTGAAGCAGTGCACCTGGTGTTTGTATGCTGCGTTGTAAGTGCTCGAGGGGAAGCGAGCGATTACACACACACACACACACACACACACACACACACACACACACACACACACACACACACGTCGAGACTCCCAGACTTTCCACCTGGTTGTCGAGGCGGGCCGCGGAAAAGAACTCTTGGTTGTTGCCCCACGTAGAGCCAGGTTGCGTGTCATACAGGGTCATATCCATGTCGCGGATGTCGGCCACCGCGCAGCCAGCTTCGTCAGCAATCACCTTGAGGATTTCCGGCGCGTGTCTCTCATCGGCACCGCTCGCTGGCGCCTCCGCCGTCTTGTTGATCTCGTTGTTGAGCATAGCAACGATAGGTACCAGGTGCGTCTCCTTGTTGACCTCGAGCTTGGCACGCTCGTCTGCAGTCTGCAGGTGTATGCACAGGCTTGGGATGCGCATGAGAGGCTTCTGTATGTGCACAAGCTTGCGCTCGAACCCGCCGCCAGCCTTGCTGACGATCACGCTGCCCGCCAGCGAGAGCTCGCGGTCAAACCACGTGTGCCACAGCCCGCCGCCGTAGCACTCGACGCCCAGCTGCTGGTAGCCGGAAGCGGACCTCTTCGACACCGGCTTGATCTTGAGCACAGGCGAGTCCGTGTGCGCGCCGACGACCTTGAAGCCGTTCCCTGCCAGTTCCATGCGCAGGGCCCAGCGTGAGCGCAGCCGCGGCGCGACGGCACAGCGCCAAGCATATGGCCGCTGCGCGCACACCTGGCTCGAAGGCGCCGCCGACCGCAAAGGCGACGAGCGTCGAGGCGGCTCGCGTGAAGAAGTAGCGCCCGCCCTTGCGCAGCGCGCCCTTCTGCGTCCAGCTGTCCTCCTCCTTGAGCTGGGCGCAGCAGCGGGCGCACGCCGCGAACGGACGCAGCGGCGTTGCACTGCAAGTCAGCACGCCGCAGACTGGCGCGCGACGGCGCACCCCGGCATCGCAGCTGGCGCGCGCGAAGCGGTGCAAGCGCAGCGCGGGCGAACCTCGGTAAAGCCCGCGGCAATGAGGCGCTTGGATGCGTGCGCGCACATCTGGTAGGGCGTCGGCGACGCCACCAGGAAGTTCGAGAGCCCCGCGAGGGGCGTCGGTGCCGTCATGACGCTGCTACCGCTGGCCTGCAGTGTCCAGGGACTCTCCCACCCTATCGCCTCAACCTGGAAAAAATTGCCTCGGCTTCGAAGGGCTGCGCTGTGCGGGAGACGGCGGCATGCCGGGCGGCCCGGGGTTGGGCGGGGTTGACGACCCACGGCGCCCCGCGTGTGCGCGGCGGCTGCGGTCGCACGCGCGGAGACCACACGCTGCGCGCTGGTGTCGTCCACCGGCCTGAGGAGGACGCCGCACCCCCGCCTGCCGTCGCACACCGCGTGCGACGTGATGGGCGTGCGGGAAGCGGCGCATCGCCGCCGCGCGAGCATGCACGTTCGCACTGCCAGCATGATGCCGATCCTGTGGGCGGCCATGTGCACCTCTGCGCGGGCGGCCCCGTTTGAGTACTCGGGCCTTGCCAGCGCGGCGGCGACCCTGGACTACAACCCGCGGGTCGCGCACTCGCCAGCGACAATCTCCTTCTCCGCAGAGACCAACATTGAAGCGGTCCCAGCAGGCTCTGAGATCGAGGTGAGCCTGCCGGGGTTTTCGGTATGTGAAGACTTTTGTACAGTCACGACACTGCCCGTGGCGCTCGACCTGGCGCAGAACGTCGACGCAAACGCAATCTGGCACGAACTACGCAAGAAGCTCACAATCACGACAAGCGCGGGGGTGGACCAAGGGAGCACAATGTCGGCTGCGATTCCTGTGTCCGTGGGGCTGCGGCTGCCCCGGGCGGGTGTGCTCCAAGACGAGCCGAGCCTGACAATCGGGGGGACAAGCTGCAGGTCGCCGGCGGTCGGCTCGTTTGTGCCTCCGCAGGGCACTGGCAGGGACACGGCGATACAGTATCGCATGGTCGCTGGCGGGGCAGTCAAAGCGGGTCAGCGCATTACTCTAGTTCTGTCCTTCCTGCACCGCATGAAGCTCGTCAACGGCGACATAGTCACTGTGACCCTGCCCTACTTCAATGGCGCCAGCTTCGCGGACGATCAGGTCAAAACCATACCGGGCAAGGGATACTTTTCGGCGTCGTGGGACGCGCTCGCATTCAAGCTCAATCTGCGCTGGGTCAGCGACCCATCCGGGTCTGTGCTTGATCCGCCCGACAGTCTGCACGTAATCGAGGTACGCGACCGATTGAGCATCGCATCGGACGGCGTGGGCCGCAACGATGCCAGAATCACGATAGAGACAAATGCACTGTTCGGGCCAGTTGTTGCGACGCCCATTGTCTCATCCCCCGAGGTCATTGGCGTGGTGGCTTCATCGAGCCTCAGTTTTTGTGACAGCGACTGCACCTTCAATGGATTTGAGTGGAATCGAGTGACGATTCCGGCGCGGCCCGCAGAAAGCGCAGAGATCACCTTTACGTTTAAGTTCCGCGAAGACATTCAACCAGGCGAGACGGTGGTGCTGCGATTACCGGGCTTTGACGGGCCCGATCGTGCAGCCATTCCCCTCTCAATCCAGCCGCTGTGCAGAGTTGGAGCGCAGCTGCTAGCTGATTCGAGTGATCCGGATGCCCTGGAACAGCACCCGTATGGCTGCGCGAACAACGACGAGTGCGTACATTTGCAATACGCGGGAACGGCGATTCTTAATCGCGCCTCTTGGTCCAGGGCCGCTCAGACGCTGACAATGACAGCTGGGAAGATCGCAGCAAAGGAGGTGATACACGTTGTGGTGGTGCCAGAGCACGCCCAGATTACGCTCCCGTCTTCGGGCGTCCGTGCAAACAGCACGGCGATAACGCTGGAGAGATGCGGCATCCCTTGTGACAATGGGCCGATCCCGCCGACTCCTGCACGCGCGGTAATGGCCGTGGGTGCGCTTCAAAATCTGAGTTTAAGTTTCGAACCGGCTTTGCCCCACGTGGCAACCACCATCGAAATTTCTTTCACGCCCGCAATGGACCTGGAGGCGGGAGACGTCTTAAAAGTGACGCTCCTAACCATTGACGACAGTAATGTGGCCACTGGGGGGGCACTGTCCCTTGCTGCTTCCACGGGCCCATTCAACACGGCACTGTGGAGCAGCCCGTCGCGCACGCTGACCCTGGCTTGCGCGCTGAGCAGTGCTGCAGGCGTGCAAATACGTTTCAGCATACCGAATACGTATGGGTTCAGACTACCACTTGATGGCGTGGTGCCCGGCTCCTTTCAAAACCTATTTTCGCTTGAAGCGGCACATGGGTCGATCTCCAAGACTCGCATCGTGCAAGTCCAGCGAGTACCGGCGGTTTTGGATTCAACTATTCTTTCGTACTCGTCGCCGTCTCAGTCCTCTCCGAAGGCATCGTCCGGTTTTGGATTTTCAAATCTGACATTTCAATTTACAGCCCGGAAAAAGTTGACACAGGGAGATGTTATCGTTCTGCATCTGACGCGCTTTAGTGGTAGGCACACGAGCGAACTTCCTGGCTCAAACTTAGCTAATGTTGTTTCATCGATACGGCAGCCTGACCTGTCTTTTCAACCCGCCCCATATGTGCAAAGTTATTCTTTCGATCCCAGGAATGCCACTCTTTCGTTCCAGCTGAAATCGGACGTGGAATTGGATGAGACAATCCAGATCAAGTTCCTGCAATCGGCTGGCATATCCTTGCCTGTATTCGGAATTGACGCAAACTCCACGCTGCTGACCGTCAGTATCCATTTTGCAAATAGCCTGGAAATGCCTGCTGTTCCTATCGCCACATCACCCGCGATTTCTCCAGTCTTGACAACAGCGAGTTTGAACTTCGGAAATGTGAGAGCGGGTAGAGCAACTCAACTCGTTGTGCATGTCACCCCTGCATTCGCTGGGGGCTTTTTACGCGGCGACACTATTTCCGTGCGCTTGCGTGATTTTGGCTTCCAAGCACCGTCTCCAATCTCGGCAGCAATTCTCACAAAGCACTATTTTGGCGAGGCGCATTTGCAAGGGGATTTGTTGACATTTATAGTGCACCATCCCTTCGTACGCAGCGTAAACGCGACTTTATCAGAGCTTGCTGGTATTGTGCTGCCTAGCAAGGGCGTGAGGACTGCGACTCAAGACATAACCATTGAAGGATTCGTCAGATCGCGTGGCAGTTTCTACAGCACTCCAATACCGCACGTGCAAGCTGTGGGTGCATTTCAGGGATCGGTGGCCTTGACGTTCACTGGCACAGATCCTGGCATAGACAGACCGCCCGTTGCTGGTCTCACAACCGGCATTAGGCTTCGATTTCGCACACATATGGTCTTGCATCCCGGTGATACAGTCACCCTCGGCTTGGCAGGATTCACTGGCGTCTCAAAGAGCCGGATCGATCCTGACCTTGCGAATCCCTCTGAAGGTCTTACGTCAGTTCCTCCAGACGCATTTCGGCGGGCCAGTTGGATTGCATCAGGTCTGCTGGTCTTGACCGTCGGGTCGAAGGAACCGAATGCTGCGTTGACTGAATTCGTCGTAGCTGTTCCTCCTAACATTTTGTACATGCCGGTCATGGGGTTAGTGAGCTGTAGCGATTCTTTTTTCAGCAGACCGAATGCAACATGTCCCATTTACGTGTCTGCGCTTGCGCGAGAGGGCGACGTGCTGACAGATCCCAGGACGTGGGTCACAGATTATCTTTCCGTGGGAATGCTTGAATTTTCTTCTGTCACGTTCACCCCTGCGAGGGCGGGTGTACCTGTCGAAATCGATCTACAATTTAGATTGTCGCAGAACATTGAAAATAACTTCATATTATCGGTTCGATTTGATCGGTTCACCATGTCGGGCAACTTCAGGCAGCAGGCCGTTACGAAAGTGTTTGGGAGCACTCTGTTCTCCGAAGCTAATATTTTTTGGCAGAGGTCCACAAACCCAAACCGTGTAGAGCTTTTTTTCACATCCACGGGGCAGGCACCAGCAGGCGAGTTGCTGCATATTCGGGTCCCCATTGCTGCTGACATTACAATGCCGCCCCGAGGACTTTCGTTGGAAGATGGGCCTGCCGTGTTGATGACAATCTTGGACGCTGCAACACCGCCTAGCCAGGTTGTTGCGGATGTTCCCATCAGGGATATTGGCAGGATTGGTGCTCTCATGTACCCCTCCTTCAAGTTAGATCCCCCTTCTGCCGGCTACGTCGCCGAATTCTCCATACATTTTACCGTCACGATGGCGATGCACCCTGGCGAGTTTATTATTTTTCATGTTCCCTCATTTACGGGTCCGCCAGTTTCCGTCGTATCAGTCATTTCTGAAAGATGCGTTTCTTCTGGCGACACGTCTTCTGGCGACACGGTGGTGTGCGAACAGGTACCATACATCACGACGGTCAGATGGACAGCAGACACAGAGTGCTTAAACGCAACCGTAAGTCAGGAGATTCCAGTAGACACAATGGTGCATGTGATCATTGGACGTGATGCAAGAGTTGCCATCCCGGGGTCCGGTTTGCCCCCAGGTGCACTGTCAAGCGTGATGTTTGCTTCAACCTGGGCCAGGCATGGGCAGATTTTCAGACAGCCAATACCGACATCGTCTAGCATTGACGCCATTCTCTCCGTCAAAAGGCTCGAGGTAATGCCAAAAAGGGCGAGTGAGCAGACGGAGCTCAAAATTTCGTTGCTAGTGCGCACTTCATTGAATCCCGGAGCCACCATTTTGGTATATATGCCGGGCTTCACAGGTGGAAAATATTGCTGGGATGCGCTTCCAGGCGATCCCGATATGCAGCTGCGCTGTTTGGCAGCGTCAAGGGCGGAAACTTGTGGTACCGCGAGAACAAAAGCATGTTCTCCAGATGATCTTCGATTCTGCGGTGATTTTTCGCCGTACCTAAATGCTTTCCTCAAGAAGCCAACTGGTGGCTGTCGATTTCAGGCGAGGACGTACCTGGGCTCCCACAGTAAGCCCCTGAACTTCCCGACAATCACAAAACAGGTTTGTACCTCGGGAGCACGCTGCGTGTTATGCAGGCTCACAGGAGTGCAATTGTAGCATTGCATTGTGGCTTAGCACGTGTGCGCATCTGCGCGGATGAGCGTGAGAGCAGAGGTTAGTAAATGTCCGAGTCCAGAACTTAGTCCGGGTGCGGTGAGGTAATTAGTCCGACTCAAGTGCACCACACATGCAAAGTTCTGGTTTGAATTGGTCGTATTTGTAGCGAGATACTGATTGTGGATGCACGTACACACGTGTGAACGCAGGTGGGAAGCTGTCAATGTCTGCAGGGTGATGAATATCAAGCCGTTTTCTCTTCAGTCTCTCAATATTGGAACGCATCGGGAGCAGGCATCGACCAGTACCAACTTCCTCACGCTTACGGCTCTCAGTGCTGGCCATGGGATTCTCAGTCAATGGACGAAAGTCGAGTCGATTGTTACAAACTTCTTCGCGGCGAATCTGGGCCGCACTGTTGCAGCAGCTTTTGTTTTGTGAAGGACAATTGTCCTAGTGCTATAGAATGGCACGGCTACAGGATCAACAGCACCACGGTGCCGACTGTGAAAGCTTATATTTCATACGAAACATGCGAAGACAAAGCTGACGTGGTAGATACGTGCGAACACCAAATTCCGCTCGAAGGCCTCGAGAATTTCGCGTCAGGATCATGGACTGAATACGATTCGTTGCTAGTCCTGACCATTTTAAAACCCATCGTCGCATTCACACCCACCAATTTTTACGTGCCCATTGATCTTGGTGTCAGAGTGCCTGCAGCTGGCCTTGGCGAAGCATTCACAGTACTTGACATTGACGTTTGGGACGTGGAATCCAACACTCGAATGAATCCTGTCAGCGTCGACATCGCTGATAGCATCGGATCATTCTCCAAGGCAACCCTGTTTTGCGATGAGTTCTCCCCAGGCATGCCAGTCTCACTGACGATCAGGTTCACTCCATTGATGCGGATCGCGGGAGGAGAAAGCGTGTTTTGTATATTAGAAGGATTTGAATCTGAGACAAGTAGAATGACGGTTTCCTCCGAACCCGGAAACTTTGGTGCAGCTTACTGGGTTGGAGACTCAGAGACGCTCCGTCTGACGGCATCGCAAGCCCTCGAAAAGGACGTTGAAATGGTTGTGAATATCCCAAAAATGCGCCTACCGGCGCAAGGAATTTCTCCACGATCCGTTATGTGGATTTACACAGATGCAAAGGACGGGGGTGTTCCCCGAGATGCAGCTCTACCAATCGTGAGTCTTAGCACGGCTGGTGCACTGTGGAATACGGCAGTGTCCTTCGAACCTCAAGTCTTTGATGAAGATCTTCAAGTGACGGTTGAATTTCAGCCGAAAATGCTCCTGAAGGCGGGTGATTCAGTCAAGCTTGTCATGGAGGGGTTTACCGGCCCCTCTACGAAAGGGGCAAACGATAAATTTATTGGACTTGCGCACGCAGAGCCGCCGCATTTGTTCAACGCGTACTGGCGAAACGATGACGATGGTTTACCAGCAGTCATTGTCATTATCGATGCGGATATGAGGCTGCCTGCTGACACGTACGTCAAACTTGTGATTCCAAGCAACTGCACCTTCAGAGATGCTGCAATGAATTGCGAGAATGAGCCAGGGATCTCGTGGTCGTCGGCAGATGGCGAGTACGATCCGACGAATTTGTGGCTTTCTGTACTCTCGCCCAACGCTTGCGGGTATGGTTGCGATCGTGTATTAGACAAGGCCCTTGTGCGTATAAGTTCTGTGCTGGCGTCCTCTGCATTGCAAGCGCTGTCTGGAACGTGGACAGGATCATCATATGCGGCCAGTGGCTTTATACAAGAATCCAACGTGACGCATTTGATGGAATGCTTGAGCTCGGGCTTTCAGTGCCCTTCTCGTGCTGCATACCGCTGTGAGACTATCGCATCCGATGTAACATTCATTTCAGATGGCAGTCGGGCTCGCATTCTCCATGCCATGAAATCGCGCGAGATTGAACAACTCGGGGAAACTTACGACAGCGCATACCGTGGCGGTGATTTCGAGCTCATCTCAATGTCCGGTCACGAGTTGAAGATGAAAAACGTGACAGAATCCGAATATCTGGTAGACGACGACCCAACAAATACGATAGATACTGATGGTTCAACCTTCTGCTCCTTTGCCCGTTCTGTCTACCGAGTTGATCTCGATGGCAATTACGACATCGCGTTGGAGCTGTACACCGAGTATGTGTTTCAGAGCCTCAGCGCAAGTTCAACGTACATCAGGCTACGGCTAAACATTACGGCCGATTCATATTTCAACCCTGTAGGACTTGAGCTGTCCGATGAAACTCTTCGTTCTGTCTTTCGAGAGGCTTTTTCTAAGACGTGGGGTGTCCCGCCTGAGAACGTCATATATTCGAGTTCCATCAGGTACCTGTGCGCTTCTATTTATTGTGCTCCATTAATGATTCGCATCTCATGACATACGAGCGTACGCGTTGCACGGCAAAGATAGACTTGTGTTCGCAACTTCGCGGGCGCACAATTTCTCCTGCATCTCATCTTCTATTTACTCAGGTATCCACCGGCGGTCATGTGCCATCAACTGCCGCAGTGCGATGTCGAACTGTCTGTGTACGCAGCGACGGAATGGCAGCGGCAAAATGGCAAGCTGTGGGGTCGCCAGATATTTGACTCAATCTATGCAAGCAAGGACGTGCGAAGCAGCTTGCAATATAATTTGCTCACGGAAAATCTGATCGTTGAGATAACGCTAAAAGAGCGGATGTACATTTCTCCTGACACACATCACTCGCCATCTTGTCCCAGCGCGCCCAAGGTATTGATACCCGTGCGTGCTGATGATGTGTGCCGCGGGGGGCACATCTGCAAACGTGCACATGGCTGTGTTCTTCTTTTCAATCACCACTCCCGTTCGCACCATAACTCGTTTCGTGTTCGCGCAGGGACGAATAAGCCAACCCTTGGCCAACTGGCTGTCGCCCGCGGGAGTGGACGCGGGGAACAACTTCTTTGGCTTCGCCACCAAAGACACCGCTACATGTCTTAAAAGGCAGGCTTTGTTTCTGTTGTGGATTTTTCTTTTTGCATTTCTGTGCAAAGGAAATCCTGTGCTTACTCAGCGTTCACGTGTCGGTCTTGTTAAACAGATATGGGGTAAATGATAGAGACACGATTGCCTACGGCGAAGGATACACTGTGGATTTCGGGGTTGTCTTGCTGATGACACGGAAGAGCACAGAAGCTACCATTGCTGATTTCGATGCCAACGGTATGATCTGGGGCTGCGCTTTCTGTATCCTGTAATTCCTCGGCGCGCGCGTTCATCCTCGCACCATCGCCTCTTCTCCTGCTTGGGCTCTTGGGCTCACTTGCTCGCTATGCACTCTGGTTTTGATTTCCCGCGCGTGCGCCGTCTCTCCAGGCAACAGTAACGCCACCAGCACGCAGAGCTTACAAGGCAGCGGAGATGAATCGGCGGCGGCACGTGATACAGTGAGTGTTTCTCTCACGGTCACAGCGTGCTTCCTGACAGTTGTCCTAGTCCATGTTCAGGGACTACATCTCTAGCCTTTGTGCTGGCGCATTGGGGGAACAGACAGAGATATGTGTATATTGATGAGGCGAGTTGCCTCACAACTTGGTCGACACTTAATAAATAAGAAACACGATGTAGAAGTCCTGTGTACCAGAAACAGCAAGACCCTCAAAAAGTGTCCCAAATCGGGGCATGTCGTCACGACAATCTAGCGCGCCAGGCCATAACGGGACAATTTGGGGATCTGCTAATGCAATGCAAAAATGGCACTTGGCAGCAGACTAGCATCTCTAGGCAGGACCACAGCTTGGTCCAAGCATTCTTCTGTCTCACGTTTCTTCTTTCCCGCTGCACCTGCAGAAAATCCCGCGGACTCCATCACAAACATCCGTTTGCGTGTTAGGTCGTTAAACGGAATCAGCCGGCACAAAGCCTTTGCGATCTCCCCCTACGAGCATGACATCAACTGCGCCAATCGCAAGGACATGCTCTATCGGCAATTCAGTCTTTTTCTTGTCCCCGTCTATCAGGCGCATTTTGTTTTGATCGCGCGGTCTCCATGGCGGGTAGAATTGCACACCCTGCGCCACGGACTTTGAACGTCAGACACAGATCACATCTGTTCATCATCCCAACGCATGTTCGCGCCACATAATGTACAATGTACAAAATACCGCACTGTAACATAGTACTCATGTTAGTCTCTTCGCATTTGCTTGAAATGATACCATATACAAACGCGATAATGATACTATACACATACGTAACAGATGTGTCACAATACAGGGTGCCCCATGTCCATCTGTGCGCACTGCACTGTCTTGTCGATGATGCTGTAACAGAGGCTGTTTGCAGGCAAGTTCTATTTGCCCATGCACCATTTGGTTGGTCATCCTCTTTGTCCGCACAGCGTTGAAAACACAAGACACCTTGGAGGGCAGGTTGCAATGACTTTCAAAAAACAAAGACATTAAAGGGACCTTGAGGGCCGGTTGGGAGGTCTTGTTGATGCAATCGCCATCATGCACAAAAGCAAAGTAGCGCTCGTCTCTCGTGGGGCGGCGAGCATCCCCAAACACACTGAGTGGCACCCCCTCCTTGGCAACCTGTCAACACACGTACCCGCTCCAGAATCACTAGGCGTGCCGCCAGACGAGCGGTTTTCAGGGGCAGGGGCGATGGAGGAGGGGGGGGGGAGGGAGGGGGAGAGGGGGCGGGCACGAGTGTGTTGGCGCGTGGTTTCTTGCCTCAACAATTGAGCCGTTGATGGCTCCCATTCTTTTGAGGCCCTGATGAATCTTCTCCAGCGTCATCTTTGGTTTCTCCTGAGTGGGCACGTGCATCGTAGGTGAGGTTATGTAGGCCCATAGTGGGCAGGTCACGTAGTAGGCCAGCTTACATAGATGCTGTTATTTAGGTCAGGTTATGTAGGCCCGTTGGTGGGTCATTTGCACAGTAGGTCCGGATCAGAAGGGAAAGGCAGGAGGCAGGGAGTAGAGGAAGGGAGAGAGCGCGCGCGGGGAAGAAAGAGAAAGCGAGAGAGAGAGCGAGAGAGAGAGAGAGAG
>Ga0115006_10003034_pt1 | contig 11283 bp, 15 predicted proteins | sample ArcOceMetagenome_3_FD_88943 | JGI IMG/M metagenome (GOLD analysis project Ga0115006, IMG submission 88943) | Marine eukaryotic phytoplankton communities from Arctic Ocean - Arctic Ocean- Svalbard ARC20M Metagenome | ecosystem: Environmental > Aquatic > Marine > Oceanic | place: Arctic Ocean...
GAGGGACTTGTTAGCCTCTGTAAGGGCGAGGAGGAGGAGGAGGAGGAGGAGGTCGAGACTGACGAGGAGGAGGTGGAGGAGGAGGAAATAGACAGGAGGATAGAGGAACGGGCGGCGACGTACGTACCAAAGAGGCAGGGGGTTATTTACGTTTGGCTTTGTACGGTCTGGAACGAGCTGAGGGGTTTCCTGGACCTTTTAAATACTGTCAAGAAACCGGAGGCACTACTGGCGGTTGAGAAGGTCAGGAGGAGCTACAGCGACGTTCTGGTTAACATATACTCCGACAAGAAGGGGTGGGCGGAGGGTTGGAACGACGGGGTGATAATGACCATGGGTGGTGCCATAAAGGAGTCCGAGGTGGGCCTAGCTCGTTGGCTATTCGGGGGTTATTTGAGGACCTGCAACACCATCGTTCTCCCGGGTGTAGGGGGCATCGGGTGGGGGGAGGAGAGGAACTACATGGGCGCGAGCAGGGTTAGCACCGGCGTCGCCGGGTGGGTGGGGTTCGTATGCGAGGTTGCTAATGACTGTAAAATCATGCAGAAGGGGGGGGTTATATGCAAGGAGGTATTCGGGAGGGTACTCAAGGAGGGGGTTAGGGGACTTAGGATCAGCCACCTTAACGTCAACCCGTCGCGCGTCATGCTAAAGCAGTGGAAGGTGGACGTTATTGTGCTTCTGAAGTTTGTGTCTTGGTTCATTGAGATTCTCAAGGGGAGCTTTGACAACCTGGAGGACACGGAAGAGGACGACTTCTGGGCGATCGAACCTAGTGACGATGAGGAGGTCGGTGTGCCTCAGCTAGCGAGGCCGGACGACGCTGACTGCATCAGGAGCATTATGCAGAGGTGAGACAGACCGAGGACCGAAGCGATGCTGGGCTAGAGCTATGTCTAACATAATCTCCTCTCGCTTTTCTCGCAACCCCCTTGCTTGTCGCTTCGCTCATCGCAGCGTTAAGGACACCACTAACGACTGCTCTCTGCTTATCTGGGTACTCGCCATGCTCTGCGGGGACGGTAAGGAGGTGTTCAAGTATGCGGAGGAGGCTTTGAAGCCCCTCGACCCCCTGACGCCCAAAAGCGAGGAGAGGAGGAAGAGCAACATTATAGAAATGGCAGCCATCAACTTTGACAAGCTGCTAGAAGGGCCTATGCTATGGGCGATGTTCGCGCCCCAGAAGCTCACCTACGAGTTTGACAAAAATCTGATTAACGTTTTGAAGGTGAACGGCATCCTCTGCGGCGGTCAGGACGAGAAGGTGAAGCGGAGCGACGGCTGAAGCGAAGCGACAGCAGAATGATTACACCGCCTTTTTGCATAACTGACAACCTTCCAATCGTCGCTTTGCTTCTCTCCCCGCTCTTCGCCCTGCTCTTCGCAGAACATCTTCAACAAGATTTCCACCCTCAAGCTACCTTGGGGTGACATCCTGGACACCATGGGATCGGGGGCAGGGGGGTCGACGGCGATGAGTCCAGGGGAAGTTTTCACGTGGATACAGATGAGGCACGAGATTGGGGACTGGAGCTTCCCGAAGTTGACACCTGAAGAGGAGGAGGTTAAAATTATGCTGGTGGACCTCACCAACAAGAATAATAGCGGCAGGTTTTAGTTTGTGGTTTATCGACGAACTTTTTTTCGGGTTTTAAAATTCTATGTACATTGGATTTGTCGCAAGCCCTAAAAAATAAAGGCTACCTCTTTGAGATTTTTTGGAGGAGGCACCAAGTTCCCACAGGTGAGTCATCAGGATGGTTGTTCCCGTTGAGGTAATTCTGAGGGTCAATCTTCTGAAGGTAGAAACCGTCGTCGTACTTGACCCAGAAGTTCGCTCCGGTCTGTTTTTTCTCCTTGTCATACATGCTCCCCTTTTTTATTTTGAACTGTTAGGAGGAGGGGGGAGAGTTGTTGTCGTTAGTCGTTGGGCGTTATCCGTAAGGCGTAGGCGTTAGGCATTAGAATAAAGGGGGCACGCTCTTCTCACCTTTTCCCCTTTGATTGGCTGCAGTCTCCCCAAGGCCCACCCATCAGACCACAAGTATGCAACGTGCTTAAACATGACAAATTTCTCCCACCCCTTGGTGAACTCCAGAGACGACAGGCCCTTAGAAGGAGGGAGGGCCACATAACCCATTGAATTTATGTTGTGAAATCCACCTGAGATGAGAGAAGCGAAGAGCAAGCAGCGACGAGCGAAATATGCGTTGTTAATTATGGCACTGGACAGCCCTCCGCCCAGCCTTCCCGTCCTTCATTCCTCGCGCTCCCCCTCACCTTCATTGCGGTCCCATTCTAATGGGGAATCCGTCGACCCTGAGGTGGTACCAAGCTTAAGATCATGCTTTGCAGAAGGTCTGCGGCCCATGCCATATTTCTTCGCAACCGGCGAAAAGAGGTTAGTCATTGGTCCTCTGCGATCGGGTTGACAATGTTAGTGAAATTTTCAGTATAAATGTTTCGATTATTGGACTTACCTTTTTCTAGAGAGAGTATTCACAATAGTAGGTACGGATCCTAGAATACCCCCATCGCAGGAAGTCTGACTGCCCCCAATATCTTCATCCATGTGCGAAATGGCGAAATGCGAAATGGGGGGGAGGGGAATCAAAAGTGATTTTTTATGGGAAAATGATATGATGTTGGTAATAAACGTACTGCAAGTTCAAAAGGTTCCGTGTTATAGCTCTGGTAGCCGATTGGGGAGAAAAAATATAGGTTTTCACCTCTGACTTTTTCACCCATTACAACCATATCTATCTATCTATCTATTCGATAATTTCGTAGTTCCCTCCCCTTTTATTGTAGACATATCCTAGTTAAGAATAACAAAGTATGTTCACACTTAACAGATTAAGAATAAATAGTGAGTCTTCGGACGACCTTCGCCTCACCTTTCCTTCTACAGCTGTTTGCGCGTGTTGCATGGTCTTCTCTTACCCCCCCCCCTCTCCCTCTCCACACACACATATCTGTTGTCTCTCTCAGCTTCCACCTTCCTCCGTCGCTTATCATCCTTCTCCCCCACCTCCCCCCTCCTCCACGGTGGTCCCAAAATAGACAAATCAAGCGCAAAGAAAATACAGGTGAACTGGCTTAACCATGATGGTAATGTCCTTACTGTCGACGCCTACGTTGGTCAGACGTTGCTACAGGTCGCACACACCTACAAGATAGAGCTCGAGGGTGCCTGTGAGGGTGTCTGTGCCTGCAGCACCTGCCACACAATCTTCACTGACGATGTGTACGACAGCTTGCCGGAGCCCAGCGAAGACGAGGAGGACATGCTGGATCTTGCGTACGGACTGGAACCTACGTCGAGGTTGGGGTGTCAGATCACGTTAACAGAGGAGGTAAGGGCACAGTGGCACGGCCTGGAGCCATAACATTTGTAAAAGCGACTAACAAGTATCCCAATCCTCACCTCCCTCTCCCTTCAGCTGGATGGAATTGAGGTTAAAATACCTGCTGCTACAAGGAACTTTTACGTGGACGGGCACGTTCCGCAACCCCACTAGCAACTTAATGGAAACCCCAAATGTTTGTAAATGAAATTATTCACTGCTATCACTTCTGTAACCTACTGCCCCCCTCGACCACGGTAGCCTTGGCTATGACGTCACCCTTTTTAACCTGTTTCAAAGCATTCTCGTTCTTCACGACGTATCCGAAGCTCGCGCTGCTGCCGTCCAGCGTGTTCCTTCCTGGTGCGACAAGCCCCTGGTCCCACTTCAGGAAGAAGAACTGTGACGATGCTGTGTCGTTGTCCTCGGGGTCGTGGATCATTCCCAAGGCTCCAAAGGCCTGAAAAGGGTTGGCGAAACCCTCGGTTGCCCTCATGTCGTCATCTGAGCTGCGATGAGCAAAGCGAAAAACGGGGCGAGGAGGGAAACGACGAGGAAGCAGGTTGCGAGTGAAGCGAGGGAAAGAGATGTTGGAACAAAGCACGAGCTGTCGCTTCGCTCCAGCCTTCGCTCCGCCTCACCTGTAATGCCACACTGGAGTCACATCCTTCTTATAGAACAACTCGAGGGGGATTGTTCGCACCTCCTTTGACGATGGGTCCACAAAGCCCTCCCCTCCGTCAGGCTTGCCACAGTTGACAAAGAGGTCGTCAACCGAATTTATAGGCATGTTGTCGTAGAACTTCCTGTTAACCAAGTCGACAAAGTTCCCAGCTGTCACTGGGGCCCTGTATCCGTCCACTATGAGGGTCAGGGGAATCTGGTCCGACTTGGTGCCGTCGTCGAGCTCGAAAGGCTTGGCGCCGGAGGGACGCTTGATTGTGAGCTCCACCGTAGCCCTTCCTTTAAGTGTGGGCTTTCCCGCCGCGATATCATCGGGGAGGGAATACGGGAGACCGGGTTTCATGGCCATGAGCCTCAAGTTGTAAAGCTGCAGGAGGTTGGGAGCGAAGCGAGAGGAAAGTATATTAGGTATAGCTCTAGTTGTTGCTTCGCTCCAGCCCTCCGCCCAGCCTTCCGTCCTTCGTTCTTCGTCCGATCTCACCTCCTTGGCGGCCCTGTCCTGGACCTCGATTGTAGACTTGATGTCCTCGTTCCGCACCGCATCACGGAGCGCGTCGATAGAACCCTTCAGGAGATTGAGCTGTCTGTTGGCCTCCGCCATGTCCTTCTTCGGAATCTTCTCAAGCAAAGCATCTGTATTGCTGATCCTATTCGCCTCATTCACCTCCTTTAAGCTTGCCAACCAGACAGGCTTCTTGCCGCTGAAACCGACCTGCTCCAGGCGCAACTTAACCAGCTCCAATGCCTCCTGGCACTGCCGCCCCAGATCCATCTCCAAGTTTATTGGAGCGTCCTTTGTCATGGAGGAAGGCAAGGAGAGGCGAAGGAGCTCACCTCCATCCTTGACAAGAAATTCACGAAGTCCAACGTCGGCGAGAGGGGCTACTGCAGCTTCAGCAGGAGGATTCAAACATACCATAGTGAAAGCTAACGATAACACGTAAACCCCAGCTTTCCAAGGCCGAGTCGCCTCTGACCTTGCCAGCAATGCCCTTTCCCTCGGCCTGGCTGGCGATCTGTGCAAGGCCACCATGAAAGATGTCACAGTTTGTGCCACCACGAGTAGCATGAGCAGTCCCCGTACGGTTTTCATTGCTGCAAAAGGGTAGGCAAAAATTATTTTTGTTTTTAATGGAATTCACGTTCATTTCGAATATCCAGCCGGCAACAATAGCATTGACTGTCGTTATTGTACTTGTAGTGTTCGTGATTAGTTTTTGGCTTATTATAAAACCCCCAAAGGCTCCAATCATCAATCTCGGCAAAAACGAGACCATCGAACACTGCTGTATAACAGGGGGGAGCTCAGGTATCGGCTTGGAAATCGCAAAGGCTGTTGCTAAGAATGGTACAAACGTGACCATACTTGCTAGGAACGTGAGGAAATTAAAAGCTGCTAAGAAAACTATCTTGGCAGAGGGTGGAGGGGGAAAGGTCAACGTTATTTCCCTTGACCTTGCGGTCAGCGACGAGAAGGGATACAATGTGGTGTCGGGTGCCGTTGATAAAATCGTCGAAGAGTTCGGTGCTCCTACGATGCTCTTCAACTGCGCAGGAACCTCCCTAGCCAAGCCGATTGAGGTGAGGGCAGGAGCGAAGCGAGGCTGGAGCGGAGTGAGGCTAGAGCGAAGCGCAGTAGTATGACATTCACCACTATAACTAACAACCCTTCCACTCGTCGCTTCGCTCCTCGCCCCTTCCCACGCTCGCTTTGCTCGCACCCTTCCGCCCTTCAGAATGCTGACTTCTCCCTTTACCCCTGGCTAGCATCAGTGAACTGCTTCGGCACAGTTGCTGTGACCAAGGCTTTTGTACCGCACATGAAGGAGAACGGCGGCGGTAGGATCCTAATCACCTCCTCAGGCGCTGGTCAGATTGGGCTTTTTGGTTACACCGCTTACAGCGCTTCCAAGTTTGCGCTAAGGGGGTTCGCAGAGAGTCTCGCAATGGAGTACAACGAGCAGGACAATATCTTTGTCTCTGTGGCATATCCCCCCAACACTGACACCCCTGGTTTCGAAGAGGAGAACAAGGATAAGCCCAAGGAGACCCGAATGATGGAGGATGAGGCCGGCCTCTACCAGGCTTCCGTGGTTGCCAAGGGAATAGTTGACGGGGTTTGCGGAGGAAGGCACTGCATCTATTGGGGGGTGGAGGGGTGGATGCTTGCGACAGTCACCTGCGGGATGGGACCATGCGATACATTCTTAGACTTCCTGAGCCAGATATTCCTTACTGGTCTGCTTAGGCTCATCGGGCTATTCTACCTTATGGGCTTCAGAAGAATCGTCAAGAAAGTCAGGAAGGAAGGGTAGAAAACGAAGATGGGATGAGGAGAGGAGAGGAGAGGAGAGGAGAGGGCCAGACGGCACCGACATAAAGCTGACAAGAGTAACAACGTGAAACGGATTTTTATCACGCAGAAGTTCTTTTTATTTTACCAATTAGACCTTGTGGAGATTTCTCAACGCTCCCCTCTCCTGAACGCTCCCCGGCCATACTAACCCATGAACGCTCTGCGCCCGTTAATACTATCCCCTCTCACACCAACCTCTTCACACCGGTTTAAGCACACCGCCCTTTTCACTTTCCTCGGTTCCGCTAGAAGCTGTCGAAGAAATCGGTGACATCATCTCAAGTATTCCCTCCATCTCAAGTTTCTTCGTCGGCGTATACGCCCAAGTAGCACTCTTGAGGTTGCAAAGACGTTGCGCCTCAAGCTCAATGTTGTCCATTGTCTCCACTAAGACTAAATCCTGTAATTTACCCTGGTCCTTCGTCGCCCCGGGGACAATTAGAATCTCGACCAACTTCGCAAGTCCCCAAGCCCCCAACGGGGCCGTCAGCAGTATGCTAACAACAGCAACGTTGAGAAGTTCGTTAGCCCTGTACAACCAAACTTGCAAGTAATCCTCAAGGTCCTGCTCCGTGTACTCAGGGTGTCCTTCCCGCTCGTAGGCAACCCAGCTCGGAGATGAAATGTGTTCCAGCACTACTGTGCTTAACGCCGCTTGAACTGTCGCCTTCGGCAGCCAGCAGAAGCTAATGAAAAGACTGTTTCTGCGGTTCCAACCCCCCATAACGCTCGTTCCGTACGTCGCTGCGAAACGTGCAACTACACCGACCGCGACAATGCCGGCACCGACTATGAGAGTTCTGGCTGTCATTGTACGGTAGTTGAACGAGCTACCGAGGAGGACAAAGAGGGACGCCTCAAGACCATTGTTCCAGACGAGGGAAAAGAAATTACCCAGATCCTTGGATACTTTAGCGTACTCCCTCCCCCTATTCCGAACCATGGAAGCGCTGGGGTTGCTCACACCGACCGCAGCGCTTAGCGTCGCCAGCGCCCCCGCGCCCGCAAAGTCGAACGCCTTGAGTCCAACCATTATGCTGACTCCTAACGTGAACAGCAAAGGTCCGGAAAGGGACGGGTTACGGGGGAGCGTAGAGCCTACGAATCTACCTATCAGGAAACCAATCAAGGTACCACCGATGACATTTACGAGGGTTTGCCCAATCACGAATCCCACATTCGCGGGCTTCGAGTGAAACGTGAATGAGAAAACCGTGAAGAAGACCTGGATAGCAACGACGGAGTTTAAGTTGCTTGCGGCGAGCAGGCTACTGGTTAGGCTGGTCACGTAAGGGACGGAGGGGAAACTGTCCTTGAGGTTTATCAGTATCGGGGTCGTCACGGCGGGCGAAACGTCGGCTATTAGGCAACCGCACATTATGCCGGTGGAGGGGGAAAGGAGGAAGTAGGACATTGCAGAGACTGCGATTTTTGCAGCGAGGAGCGAGCGGGTGAGGAGCGAAGCAACGAGTGGAATGTTCTTAGTTGTAGGACGGCGGTATATACGAGGAGCGAAGCGACGAGCTGAAGAAATCTCTTGAAGAGAGGCGGTATGGTATGTTGTTCATATTATCGCTTCGCTTCTCGTGCTGCTGTCGCTTCGCTTCAGCATAGTTATGTAGGAAGGCGGTGTACTGCTTTTGCTATCAATTCGCTCCATCCGTCCTTCGCTCCATCCGTCCTTCGCTCCTTGTCCGATCTCACCTACACCAGCCTCGATGAAGAAGGGAATGACAGCAAGAGCCAATGTTGATATCATCTTGGACTCTAAGCTCTGCAGGTTGATAGCTACCCCAGCTCTAAGAAGCAGCGCCGCCAGGCTGGCATTCCTCAGCGCCGAGACAAAGTTGTTCGGAAGTTGCTCTACGATTCCAGGGAAGAGCATTTGGTAAATGATGCCGCATACTAGCTCACCAATAAGGGAGGGTAGTTGAAATTGAAGAGAGATACGGCCTGCCAGGACGGACGTGGAGATCAGGAGCAATGTGTAGAAGACACCCAATCTAGATGATGGAGTTGACAGGACGATGATAGATGCAGCTGAAGCGATAGAAAAGAGGACTATAATGGGAGTTGCGGCGAAAAGAGAGAGAGGAAGGCCTGTTAGGGTTGATGTAATTAAAAGTCAATTGAACTTCGGGGCGGCACACCTACCTATTGGATTGGTGATTATATCCCTCATCTTATATATTATCGCCAGATAGGAAGTCATTAGTTGATTTTTGTTACATATTTGTTGTACATTACCGCCTATATCATTATTTGATCTATTATTTTGATGAATATCTGACATTTAAAACTTTTGTGGCGACCGTTGGGATTTTGAAGGTAAGAGAATTGATTTTTGGGGGCACGGTGGATGAAATTTTGTTTGCTTCAGGATTTTGAATATCGTCGAGGTCTAGAACACAATTAATCAATAGAGAATTAATGCGCTAGGCAAAGAGAAATAAAGAAATTTAGACAACTTTAGAAATTTTGAGCAAAATAGACATCAAGCTGACAAGTTTTATCGCCACAGGTATATGTTCTATGCACTGCAGATTATCTTACTTGTGAAAATTTCTGAACGCTTTACCACCGTTCACACCGACTCTTGAACATGAACGCTCTACCACCTCTGTTCAAACCACAACGCAACCCGAACCCCGCAATCCCCCTTCATGGCGGTCTCCATCCGCCGACGACAAATCCGAGGATGCTGAATCCAATGGTGAGCATGCTCATTGTGACAATGTAAACCTCCGGGAACTCGACCCATTTTTCCACTGCCAGGAACTCTCTCAGATCCTCATTGCCTCTCTCGTCAAAGGTCAGAGAAAGCTCCGTGCTCCCCCTCTTCTCCTGTTTCTCACTCAGAACATTTACCTCCTTGACGTAAGTGCTGACCGTGCTGAGTGTAGCCGCAAATCCTAGGTCCAGCACGTTCAGTATCACGCTGTTTCCCATCGCCGCTAAGTAGCCGGCGTTCACGCTTCCAACGAAGGTTCCGCCTACGTTGGCGAGGAGGGTGCCGAGGTAGTACACCCCAAGACGGGGCTTTTTGTTTAGCTTCAGGGCGAGTACCGCGCGAAGGACGGCGCCTATAGGGGCCATTAAAACACCGTAACACCTCTCTTGCGCTAGATCATTAAGATTCCACCCGTTGTTCCTGCTCCAAAACATAGCAATTATAGAACCTGCGATCAGGGGGATCAATATGAAGAACCCGTTCAAGTACCGACGAACAAATTTCTTAACCCTACTGCCACCGCGCAAGAATATCTTTCCGAGGGTACGACCGAGCCTGGCGATGAGCGAACGGCGGTAAGGAGCAAAGCGACGAGCGGAAGAGGCGTTGTTAGTATGAATTATAGCTGTAGATGTCACTACAATCCAGCCCTCCGCCCAGCCGTCCTTCGTTCCTCGCTTGACCTCACCTGTAACCTACGGCGTGTGATAGGACCAAGTTGACCAACATGCTGAAGATGGTGTCTGTGAAACCCACCCAAGTCGGCTTGCCCTGAGCCCCAATCAGGAAGAACTTCACGGCGTACGTCGTCATGCTACCGTACGTTGTAAAGCTGCCGCATAGTCCCGTCTGGAGGGCGTAATCAAAGCGTCTTTTACTGTCCCTTTCAAACACCATGGAGAACGCAAGTATCCCGCAACCCATGATATTCTCGACGATGCTGCTGGAGGTCGTGCCCCAGAGGGAGGTGGGGTCGTGATCTGTCCACGCGGCTATAATTATGCGGAGGGTTGTGCCTGACATGGCTGCGAAACTGAAGGGCGATGGTGTGAGGAGAGTAGCGACGAGCAGAACAGGCTGTTGATTATAAGATTGTGCGATGCTTTGCTGTCGCTTCGCTCCAGAAGTCCTTTGCTCCAGCCGTCTTTCGCTCACCTGAAGACGACCCAGTCCAAAAGAAAGTCAGTCCACTCCTTGGGGGTTTTATCGTTATCGATAACCACCCAACCGCCCAATTCAATAATCCCAATCTTCATATGATCGGACGCTACCGTGTTAGAGTCTCTTAAAGAGGGAGCAACAGAGGCTTGCGCTTCCTCCTCCATTGATTCAAACTCTGCTTGCATCTTGTCCTCGCTATATCCACGCATTATTGACATCTTAAGGTGAATTATATATATATATATATATATATAAACTAAATATATTATATATATATATATATATATAATATATATTTAGTTTTTAAGATCAATCCGACGCCGTACAGAGCCTCAAAAAACTAAACCCAAATTTCCTGACAAACACCAAAAATTGAAAATTCAATTCAAGGTTACTGTTTCAAAAGTTGGTGTTATCGTAAGCTCGTCTATATTTAATCCCAAATCAATCAAATTTGATTCCATCAAACCCCTTAACAATACTTTTATCTCCAAACCCCCCGTCCCTCACTTTCCCTCCACCCCTTACCAGCCTCCCACAAACGATTTCCTCTAAATTTAACCTATGTCCCAAATCAATACTTCGCCAGTTCCCGCGGTCATATCCACTCAGGGTCCTAATTTCCTTCCAGTACCCAGTTTGGACCCAATTGCTTCCAATACTTTTATTTCCTCCTTCCGTCTGGGTTTAAAATCCGTTCCTTACACCCAGGCTGAGGGTGGTGATCTCTTTGACCCTTTCATGCCGCTTGATACAGCGGAGGATGACCTGGATAATATCGTTAGGTCCACTGAGGTGAGGACAGGGGGGAGCAGCCCCGAGGTGGAAGAGGGAAGAGCAAAGAGCAAAGCTATTACGTATACAGCTACTACGCCTAGCGCTACTATATCTAGCTCTGCTACATGCAGTCTGCGAATTACTAACATTCTCGCGGTCGTGTCTCTTTTTCCTCCCCCTCCCTCAGCATTTCATCGCTTCTCGAGGAGGTGAGACTGGAGCGAAGC
>Ga0115006_10003035_pt1 | contig 11282 bp, 6 predicted proteins | sample ArcOceMetagenome_3_FD_88943 | JGI IMG/M metagenome (GOLD analysis project Ga0115006, IMG submission 88943) | Marine eukaryotic phytoplankton communities from Arctic Ocean - Arctic Ocean- Svalbard ARC20M Metagenome | ecosystem: Environmental > Aquatic > Marine > Oceanic | place: Arctic Ocean...
AGCATCAGCTTGTCGTGGCGGCGCTGGCGCCCGGCGCGCTCGGCCTCCGCGCGCCAGCCGCGCACGCAGCGCCGCAGGAACTCCTCGGTAGCCAGTCGCTCCGCCTCGGCCGCCTCTGCGGCGACACGCGCTTCCTCTGCCGCCGCCTCGGCCGCAGCGTCCCTCTCCGCCTTCCTGGCCGCGCACTTCGCCGCCTTGTGCACCTTCCTGTGCGCGGGCCAGTTGGCGGCCTGGCACGCCTCGCCGCAGTAGTAGGTCATCGGCAGGTTGAGCTCGACGCAGCCCGTGCAGCGCATCCACAGGCGCCCGCCCTCGGGCGCCTTGCCGCAGCCAAGGCAAGCGAGCGACGGATCCGCCACTGCTTCAGCAGGGAGGATGCGCAGCGCAACTGCCGCGTCCTGCTGCGCCTCTATGTTACCGTGGCGCGCGAGCGCCTTGAGCGCCTCTCTGCCGCCCGCGCGCACGATGGCCGCCTGACAGTCGGCGTTGTTGTGGGCCAGAATCGCCAGTGCCGTCGCCGCCACTGCCTTTGCGTCAGCAGTGCCGCTGCGCGTCAGCTCGACGAGCGTCACGATGCCGCCCGCCGCCTCGATCGCCACCTTGTTGTCATTGTTCTTGCCGGCCAGATTCGACAGCGCGCGAGCCGCCTCCCCCTTGGCGCCGTCCGTGCCGCTGCGCGTCAGCTCGATGAGCGGCGCGATGCCGCCCTCCGCCACGATCGCCACCTGGTTGTCGTGGTTCCTGAAGGCCAGACTACACAGCACCTTCGCCGCCTGCTCCGTGACGCGAGCGGTGCCGCTGCGCGTCAGCTCCACGAGCGGCGCGATGCCGCCCAACGCCGCGATCGCCACCTGGTTGTCGTGGTTGCAGGCCAGTTGTCCCAGCGCCATCACCGCCGAGAAATTGGAAACCGGGTCGCCGCTGCGCGTCATCTCGACGAGCGGCGCGATGCCGCCCTCCGCCGCGATCGCCACCTGGCTGTCGTCGTTGTTGCCGGCTAGATTCGCCAACGCCGCCGCCGCCTGCTGCTTGGCACCGACGGTGCCGCTGCGCGTCAGCTCAATGAGCGGCGCGATGCCGCCCTCCGCCACGATCGCCACCTGGTTGTCGTGGTTGGTGAAGGCCAGACTACACAACGCCCTCGCCGCCTCCTCCTTGGCGACGGCAGTGCCACTGCGCGTCAGCTCCACGAGCGGCGCGATGCCGCCCAACGCCGCAATCGCTACCTTGTTGTCGTCGTTCTTGCAGGCCAGATTCCGCAGCTCCGACGCCGCGTGCTCCTTGGCGCCGGCAGTGCCGCTGCGCGTCAGCTCGACGAGCGGTGCGATGCCGCCCTCCGCCGCGATGCGAGCTGTCTGGCGCGACGCGTCCCGTGCGCGCGACGGTTGTTCGGTTCGCATGGCCACAGACAGCTCTCCGAGCGCTCAATCAGGATTGTCGTAAAAACAAAGTTTGATGAGGCTTCGTTCAAAAACATACAGGAGTTATACGCAGCGGTGTTGCACCTCCCCGACTGACTTGGGCTGGCGTGCTCGTGCCTCGGCCTCAGGGTGTCCCCTCACCCCTCTAGGTCTCTCAGCGTGTGTCTCGTGTCCATAGCCCTCCCCATCCCCAAGATGCAATGATAGTATACTATCATTGACCCTGCGAACTTGCGGGCGAACTTTCCGGATCGAAGGTTTGTCGGGGTACCCGGCGGCTGCGCAGGCGCTCGCCGCGGAGCCGACCTGACTAAATGTGCCAAACCATGACGACCACCTCACCAAAACAGCCTCGACAGCCAACGCTGCTCTCGCGAATCTTCTTCCTGGACGTCGTCCCACTCATCCGCAAGGCCTACCGCCTCGGCGGCAAGCTCCAGGCCACCGACCTACCGCCCGTGTGGGCATCGCTGGAGCCGGAGGCCGCCGCGGCCGCGCTGCAAAAGGAATGGGACATCGAGCTGGCAAACCGCGCGACTCGTCCGCCGTCGCTCGTGCGCGCCATCTGGAGGTTCTATGGGTTTGCTCGCGTGCAGATGATCGGCGGCGCCTGGGTCATGACGATTCTCTACATTGCGATCCCATATATGATGCGCTACCTGATCGAGGTGATCGAGAAAGACGACGACATCTGGAAGGGCATCATCTACACGCTGGTCATCGCCGTGATCATGATCCTCGCGCAGATCGTCAAGGAGCACTGCTGGCTCATCACGGGCGCCGCGGCCGCGAGGGCGTGGTCCGCGTGCGCCCGGCTCGTCTTCTTCAAGCCGGCGACGCTCACGCGCGTCGACCTGAGCGCGCAGACCGAGGGCAAGCTCATCCAGTACATCTCGAGCGACTGCCAGGCCTTCCTCGACATCGGCCAGTTCCTCTTCTTCTTTGCGGGCATGCCGCTGCAGGCGCTGTTTGCGTCGGCGATGCTGATCGCGCTGCTCGGCCCGTCGGCGCTCGTCGGGCTCTCGATCATGCTCGTCAACTCGTGGGCGGTCGAGCGCGTGGCGAACACGATCAAGAATGCGCAGGTCAGCAAGGCGATCGCCGCCGACAGGCGCGCGCTCGTGGTCAACGAGTGTCTGCAGGGCGTGCGCACCGTCAAGCTGAACGCGTGGGAGGAGGTCGTCGAGCGGCGCATCGCCGCCGCGCGCGCGGTCGAGGTGGCGGCGCTGCGGCGGATGGCGTGGCTGCGCGCGCTGCAGCAGTTCCTCGGGCAGGGCGTGCCGACGCTCGCGACCGTGCCCGTCTTCATCCTCTACCAGCGGCTGAACGACGAGCTCGAGGCGTCGACGATCTTCGCGGCCGTCGGCATGTTTGAGTACCTCGCCGTCGCGCTGACGGTGCTGCCAAACATGGGCAACGAGATCTACCGGCTGCTCGTGTCGGTGCGGCGGCTCGGCGTCTTCCTCGCGGTGCCGTCGTCGCACCAGAGCCAGCAGCAGCCGCGCGAGGGCGCGTACGGGCTGCTGCGCGTGACCGGCGACTTTGCGTGGGGCGCCAAGGACGCCGCCAAGGATGGCGAGGGCGCCACTTCGAAGGCCAATGGGAAGACGAAGGGCAAGAAGAAGGTGAAAACGACGGCCGCGCTAGGTGCGGCGCAGGCATCGCGGCCACTCCACCGCCGCTCGACGCTGCGGCTGACGCTCGGCGGTGGCATCGAGACGAAGGAGCCCAGCACCAGCACCACCGCCTCCACCTCCACCACGGGCAAAAGGGCGGCCACACCGGTGTCTGCGCCAGCGCCGGCGCCCGCCGCCGCGGCGGGGCCGTGCCTTCGCTCCATCGACGTGTCGGCGGGCGAGGGGCAGCTCGTGCTCGTGTGTGGGCGCGTCGGCGCGGGCAAGACGTCGCTCGCGTCGGCGGCGCTCGGCCTGATGCGGCCGGCGTCGGAGGGCGCGCGCGCGGCGGTGCGCGGCTCCGTCGCGTACGTGCCGCAGGCGGCGTTCATCATGAACGCCACCGTGCGCGACAACATCGTCTTCGGCGCCGCCGTCGACGAGGCCTTCTATGCAAAGGTGCTCGCGGCGTGCGCGCTCGAGGCCGACATGGCCGCGCTGCCCGCCGGCGACATGACCGAGATCGGCGAGCGCGGGATCACGATCTCGGGAGGGCAGCGGCAGCGCATCGCCCTCGCGCGCGCCGTCTACGCGCGCGCCGACGTCGTGGTGCTCGACGACCCGCTCTCCGCGATGGACGCGCACGTCGGCGGCCACGTCTTCCGCGAGGTGGTGGTGGGGCTGCTGCGCCACACGACGCGGCTCTTCTGCACGTCGCAGCTCCAGTTCGCGCGCGCCGCCGACGCGATCGTCCACCTCGAAAGCGGCGCGGTGGCGGAGGCGGGGAGCTTCGACGAGCTGATCGTCGCCAACGGCCCGTTCGCCGCCCTCTACAGCCACATCGCTGGCGACCCCGCCGCTCCGGCCGCCGCCCCCGCCGCCGCTCCGGCTGCGGCTCCGGCTGCCGCTCCCGCGGTCACACCCGCTGCTGCTCCGACCGCCGCTCCGACCGCCGCTCCCGCCGTCGATGCTGCGACGGCGACGCCCACGCAGGCCAAAGCGACGGAGGAGGTTGCGGCCGAGGTCGCTGGGCCCAGGGACGCGCAGAGCGGCACTGTCGCGGTGGAGGCGGTCGTGGTGGCGGAGAAGGAGAGGGAGCCAAAGGAGCCAAAGGAGCCGCCAGAGGAGACCAAGGAGACGAAGGCGCAAACGGCGCAAAGGGAGAAGAGCCACACGAAGATGGCCGTCGAGCACCGCGCCAAGGGCCGGCTCGGGCTGCGCACGCTCGTGCCGCTGGCGCGCGCGAGCGGCTCGGCGGCGCTCGGCACGTCGGTGGCGTGCCTGCTCGTGCTCGCGCCGGCGGGGCAGTACGGCGTCTTCGCCCTCCTCGCGACGTGGACCGACTCGATCGAGTCGCTCGGCGACACGAGCCACGTCGTGCGGTACGCGTGCGGCGCCTTCGCCTTTGCCTTCGTCACGGGCGTCAAGACGGCGCAGACGTCGTACTTCTGGCTGCGCGCGTCGACGGTGCTGCACGCGTCGATGCTGCGCTCGGTGATGATGCAGACGATGCACTTCTTCGACACGACGCCCGTCGGCCGCATCGTGGCGCGCTTCACGGGCGACGTGACGCAGATCGACCTGATCCTGCCGCGGCTCTTCGAGATCTGGTCGTTCGTCGGCGGCTCGACGGCGCTCACGATGGCGCTCTCGTGCTTCGTCGCGCCGCCGATGGTGCCGGTCGTGGCGGCGCTGCTGCTGCTCTTCCGACGGCTGCTCGTCATCTACGGCGCCGTCGCTCTCGAGCTGCAGCGCATCATCCTCATGTCCGCAGGGCCGATCGTCGCCTCCTTCTCGTCCTTCCTTATCGGCCTCGAGTCGATCCGCGCCTTCGGCCGCGTGCCCCACTTTTCGCGCACCTTCGAGGCGCGGCAGGCGACGCTCGCGCGCACCTTCCTCGCGCTCAACACCATCGAGCGCTTCTCGCTGCTCCTCGTCGTCGTCGCCGGCGTCGCGCCCTTCTTCGTGCTGCTCTCGGTCACGATGCTGCTCATGGCGCGCCACGGCGTCCTCGTCACGCCGGGCGGCGCGGGCGTCGTGCTCGCCTTCCTCTCGATCCTCTCATTCAAGCTGCCGACGGTCGTGCTGCTCACGTCGGTCATCGAGCGCCTCCTCGCGGCGGGGCAGCGCATCATCGAGTTTGTCGACCTCCCGCCCGAGGACCCAAACGACGCGCCGCCCGCGCCCGCGACCAAGCTCGGCCTGCCGTGGGCCCGCCGCCACGGCACCCGCGCCGCCACGACGACAGCGGTGACGGCGGTCGACGGCGCGGCCGCCGTGGGCAACGCTGGCGGCGTGGGCGCGTCGTGGCCGACGAGCGGCGCGCTCGAGCTGAGGGACGTGTCGCTCCGCTACTCGCCGCGCGGGCCGCTCGTGCTGCGCGGCGTCTCGCTGGCGGTCGCCGACGGCGAGCGGTGCGGCATCGTGGGGCGCACCGGCGCGGGCAAGTCGAGCCTGCTGCTGGCGCTCTTCCGGATGGCGCCGGTCGAGGGCGCCGTGCTCATCGACGGCCTCGACGTGCTGGCGGCGGGCGCGGCGCTGCCGCGGCGCACGCTGCGCGCGCGGCTCGGCATGATCCCGCAGGACTCGTGGCTCTTCTCAGGGACGCTCCGCAGCAACCTCGACGTCCACGGCGACGTTGGCGGCGCGGCAGGCGGTGCGCAGCACTCGGACGAGGCGCTGATTGCGGCGGTGCGGCTCGCGCAGCTCGGTCCGATGCTCGACGCGCTCCCCAACGGCCTCGACGAGGTCGTGAGCGAGAAGGGTGACAACTTCTCGGCGGGGCAGGTGCAGCTGCTCTGCCTCGCGCGCGTGCTGCTCAAGGCGCCGCGCGTCGTGTGCATGGACGAGGCCACCGCCTCGGTCGACCTCAAGACGGACGCGCTCGTGCAGGCGACCATCCGCGAGGCGCTCAAGGGAACGACGCTCCTCACGATCGCGCACCGGCTCCTCACGATCATCGACTACGACAAGGTTGCGGTGCTTGACGCCGGCCGCGTCGCCGAGTGCGGCCACCCGCACGACCTCATCGCGCAGAACGGCGCCTTCGCGCGGCTCGTCGACGCCGCCGACGGCGACAGCGCAAACGAGCTGCGCGGCCGAGCCGCCGCCGCCCACGCCGCCGCCGGGCGTTGAAAATGAGTGAGAGTTCTCTGCTCGAATAATATAACTATCATTTTATCATTTTTGCGCTCCACTCCGACGCACTACTGTACTTTAAGGCCAACGCTACTTAGTCGACGCTTCGCACGGCGGACGCACGCCGTCTCGCGAGCAGAGGGCGCCGGCGTCCGAGATGACAATCGGCGCGGATGTCCCGCCGCTGCGGCTGCCCACGGCCTCCATGAGCCGCAGCGTCTGCAGCCCCTCGAGGATCTCGCCGAAGACGACGTGCTTGCCGTCGAGGTGGCCGAGCGGCACGAACGAGATGAAGAACTGCGAGAGGTTCGTGTCCTTCCCGTAGTTGGCCATGCTCAGCTTGCCGGTGGTCGCGTGCTTCATCTCGAAGTTCTCGTCCTCAAAGTGCCCTCCGAAGACCGAGTCGCCCGAGCCGCCCTTGCCGCGCGAGATGTCGCCTCCCTGCGCCATGAAGCCCGGGATGACGCGGTGGAACTTGACGCCCTTGTAGTGCAGCGCCGCGCCGTTGGGCGCGCTGCCCGCCTCGCCCGTGCACAGCCTATAGAAGTTGTACGCCGTCTTGGGGACGACGTTGCCGTAGAGGCCGATGACCATCCTGTGCGTTTTCGCGGCGCCCGGCTCGCCGATGCTGATGTCGAGGAAGACGCGCGCCGTCACGTCGTGCGCGCCGCGTCCGGGGTCGAGCATGCTGTTCCACGCGGCCTGGGCGTTCTCGCGCGCGCGGTCCTCGAGGACCTTCTGCTGCTCCGCCCTGCCGCGCTCGCGCGCCTCGTCGTCGCACGCCGAGAGGCCGCGCGTCGTGATCCACGACGAGTCGGCGGTGAAGAGCGGGTTCTTCTCCTTCGGGTGCAGCTTGAGCATGCTGAACTGGTGGCGTGCGTAGAGCTTCTCGCCGTCGCGGGTGCGCCAACGAACAAACGTCTTGCTGAGGCTGCGGAACTCAAAGTGCTCGGCATACTGGACGGCGACACCACTGTCCAGCTTCAGCACATGTGCGTCGGCACCCTCGCGCCGCACCACCACAAAGTGCCCTGGACGGGCGCACGACTCGAGCGCCGCGCCGCCGCCCCAGGGCACCACGCGAAAGGTGGCCGCCAGCCTCGCCTGGATCGGCGTCCGGCCAGCAGCCTCCTCGAGCATGATCGCGTCGTCGACGACCAGCATGTGCTTCGTCGGGAAGTTCACCGACTGGAAGCTGATGGTCTCGAGCGTGGCTTTCTCGAGGCTCGGCGTGGCTTTCGCTTCGACGGGAGGTGTGGCCTCCGCGGGAGGTCTGGTCTTGGGCAGAGGCGCCGGCGCCGCGTCAGAGGGCGGGCCTCTCAGCGCGGTCAGTCCGAGCAGCACGTGACACCCACGAGCGGCACCACGCGCTGCCAGACGATGAAGGAGCGGCCGGTGCCCATCGCGTTAGGTTGTTGGCGGTGAAGATTGCACAACCAAACGAGGGCGCCGTGTTGGCGACGCGCACGGCGCCTGAGTTGTTTACTGGTTGGTCGTCGTCGTCGACTCGGTCTCCGCGGATTCTAGCTTGCCAGAGCAGCATCCATGAGAAAGCCGGAGCGCCGCAAGCCCGGGCGCGGAGCGCAGCTCGACATCCGCGGCTTCACAGTCCCGGGCGCCACGTCGTCCGGCGCCGTCGCGTCTTGCAGCAGCACATGGACATCGGCACAGCGGCAGGCCTCGCTGACCGACATGGGCGGTGTGGTCGCGTACCAAGACCCCGCCACGTCGGACGCGCTGCTCGAGGGCATCCCGTCGACGCTCTATTTGGGCGAGGACGACGTCAACACCCTCAAAGCGCGGCTCCTGGACGCCAAGGAGAGGGGTTCTGCGGAGGACATGCTCACGGTGCTTCGGCGCCTGAGTGCCATGGTGCGCGACTCGCCCCAGCCACCCCCACCTCTCGCCACGTGCTTGAGCGCGTGACGCACGCACGCTCGAGCCGACCGCACTGACCACCCAAACCCTGCGCCGCCGCGCGGCCTGTTGCGGCAGCCGTGCACGAGGTCGCTGCTCGAGACGACGCGGATAGGAGAGGCAGTGGGCAAGCTGCGCAAGGCGGAGGACGAGCGCGTGGCGGAGCTCGCAGCGCGCATCGTGCGCGTGTGGAAGGGGCAGATCGCCGAGCACCGTGAGCAGGACAAGGCGCGTCGTGCGCAGCAGGGCGGGGGTGCGCGAGGGAGCGGGCACGGTAGCACGAGTAGCAGCCACCTGCGGCAGCCGAGCTTCTAGACCATCATTCGCCGTAACGTGACTGACTCTGAGACTGACTCACGTGGTTCATCCCCTCGCGATTCACAGTGAATTGTTCGCAGTTTGCAGCGCGGGTTGCGTCGCGTGGAGCTGGAGGGAGCCATGGGCCGCCGTGCGGAGTCCACCGGCTCCACGACGTTCGCGTCCTTCCTGCCCAACGCGTGCACCGACAGGTTCTTCCTGCCCAACGTGTTTGCCGACGACGAAGACGAGATCTACGAGAGACCGATACAGCCCGTGCCGCGTGCACCGCAGCTCAACTGGTGGCACGCCAACGCAGAACCCAGGTCGCAGGGCGAGGCGGCACAATCGCGCTGTCCCAGCACGCCCACCCCATCTTCAGCGCCCCGAGCACCCCCGTCGACGGTCAGCACCGCCCGGTCGACGGCAGCCAGCAGCTCCGGCCGGCGGCGGCGCACTCGTCGTCCGGGAGGTGCTGAATCGCATGCCGCGGCGTCTTGCGTATCGGCCGTCACGTCGGTCGCACAGACCGTCGTCATCAGCAACTACCCGTCGCAAGCGCTTGCGGCCGAGAGGAGAGAAGGCGCAGCCGGCGGCAGGGCTCGGCCACAGGGGCGCTCGATGTCGACGCCCCGGATGCGAAACCCCGACGGTGCGACCGACGACGAGGCGCCCAGCGAGGCGCCCAGGCGGCGCGCCGAGGACGACGTCGAGCTAGCGAAGCTGCGCGAGCACGCCAGGCTCAAGGCGACGCTGCGTCAGTTCCAGGACGCCTTCGCGGCCGAGCACGGGCGGCGGCCGCAGTTCGTGCGAGACTGGAAGCCGGTGTGGGAGAAGTACCAGAGGTACCAGGCGCTGCGAGGGCAGGTCTCCGCCAGTACGATCAGTGCCGAGATGAATGGGATTGTGTGAGCGTAGTTAGCGTGTGTTCGTGCCAAAGGAGTCGACCGAGTTTGATGGAAGCGCGAGATTCAGATTGATGGTGTGCGCGTCTCGTTCTCTAGTGCTCGCTGCCTCGCGCCCTCGGCCATCACCGTCGCCTCGGCGGCGCAGTGTGAGACCTCTGCACCAAGAGCTACGACAGCTGGCCTTGGGGCCACCGCTGCCTGAGCACCGACTGCAGCGGCTTCGCGGACGGCGGCTCCAGCCCAGCAGCCCCAGCAGGGCCGCAGCAAGCCTCGCCTCCGGCAGCCGCCTCGATCGCAGCACCCGCCTCACCAAACCCACCCATGTCCACGCCCACCCGTGTCGCCTCTCCCCCGCCTCCACCACCACCACCTTCGCCGAAGCTGAGTGCGGCCGCAGCGGCCGCGGCGGCCGCCAGCGCGGGCTCTGGTAGACGTGGGGAAACCGGGCTGAGCATGAATGAACGACGCTTGAGAGCCGCGCTTGACGAAAATCCCTTAGATTATCATAAAGGGTTTCCGGCTGCACCACCCCCCCCGCAATTGCCACCGGAGGGGCATTTACCAGCTACCAGCTACCAGCTACAGGCTGGTTAGATTAGCTTTAGATACTTTAGACAGACAGAATGTATGTCTGTCTGTCTTATACTTTAGATACGATCTTCGTTGTCTTCGTAGTTTACCCCCCGCAGCCCGCCGTAAAACGCGTTGCCAGGCTGGGGTTGCTTCCATCTTATCTCGTGCAAGCGACTGGGTCCAGGTGTGCAGCGTTTCGCCCGCCGCGCCGCTGCGCCCGCTTCCCCGGAGCCGGCTCTCCCTCCCGCACGCCCACACGCCCTTTGCGGCCGCCAGCTCGATCCTGACAGCCCCGCCCCCTTCGCCTTCTACAGCAGCAACAACATGCTCTACAAGACCTTCGCTGCCCTCTCCTTCGCGGGCCTCGCCTCCGCCTTCCACGGCACGGGGTACGAGGTCGAGGCCTACTCCGACCCCGACTGCCTCGACTACTGGGGCGAGAAGCGGTGCGTGAAGATGGCCGGCAAGGGCTTCTGCGTCTCCAATGACGAGTGCCCCTCGGACAAGACCTTCCGCTGCTCCAAGACGCGCCAGTACTGTGCCGGCACGTGCGGGACTTGCCCCGCCACGTGCGTGGTCCCCGATGCGGTCGAGGGTGTCTACGGCGGCGCCTTCCCCGCTCCGGGAAGCGCCGGCGCCCTCGAGTTCCCCTTCTTCCTCAAGTTCGAGGCGGGCTACGGCACCCTCTACATGTACGGCGACAAGAGCGCGTGGTGCGCGGCCCATCCCACGCACCCCTCCCTTCACCCCTCGCCCCGTCCCCCTCTCCGACCCCCTTCACCCGCCCCCGACCTCCCCCTCTCTCCCCCAGTCTCCCCTACTCCCTCCCTCCCTCCTCCACCCTCCCCCTCACACCCCTCCCACACAGCACACACACCCTCACACCCCTTCGCACCGCGCGTCTCCGCAGGGACATGTCCTCTCCGGATTCGCCGGTGGAGTTCGGCTGCGCCCTCTTCCCCGACACGTTCGAGATGTCCGTGAACGTGGGCGGCAACGCCACCGGCACCGCGGCCCCGTTCTGCGCGACCTTCACCGCAAGCGCGATGAGCGTCGACTCCATCGACTACGGCGCCTACTGGGCGCTCGCCTCGAGCGCGACGGGCGGCTCCTTCTTCAACGGCGTCGAGGGCGCGGTCGACCTGTCGGGCGGCTACGGCACCACGTCGGCCGTCTGGACCGATGGCCAGAACATTGGCGGCTCCGTGACGGTGGCGGACATGGCCATCGACCTGGTGGAGGGCGGGGCGGCTCCTTACTACGCCACGGCCGAGAATCTGACGATGGCCACCGAGTCGGTCGCGCCGAGCTTCGTCTTCACCGAGGGCAAGGTCTGCTACACGGCGCCGCCGCTGTGGAACGGCATGTACCCCGACGGCTTCGCCGCGTACGCGGGCTCCATCGGCGCCTCGCTG
>Ga0115006_10003036_pt1 | contig 11281 bp, 10 predicted proteins | sample ArcOceMetagenome_3_FD_88943 | JGI IMG/M metagenome (GOLD analysis project Ga0115006, IMG submission 88943) | Marine eukaryotic phytoplankton communities from Arctic Ocean - Arctic Ocean- Svalbard ARC20M Metagenome | ecosystem: Environmental > Aquatic > Marine > Oceanic | place: Arctic Ocean...
AAGGAGGCCCTAAGGGGTCTGCTCGAGAGCCATCTGATGCGCGTGGCCGAGCTCGAGGAGGTGCTGCTCGAGACGGGGCTTGGCGGCGGAGGAGGAGGAGGCGGCGGCGGCGGCGGCGGCGGCGGCGGCGGCAGGGGAGGAGGAGGTGGCGGGGGAGGTGGCGTCGGGGGAGGGGGGGAGCGCGCATCGGGCGAGGAGGGCGGCGAGGAGGGGCTGGGGCCGACGAGCCTCGAAGAGGATGAGGTGCTCGCCAAGGAGAAGGACCACCCCTAACCCCTACCCTAACCCTAGCCCTAACCCTCCTACCAAAGCCCAACCCTACCCCCAACCCTACCCCTACCCCTACCCCTAACCCTGGCCCTAACCCGAACCCCAGCCTCAACCGCAGCCCCAGCCCCAAGCCTAACCAGGTGCTCGCCAGGGAGGAGGAGGCGACCGAGGCGGAGGTCGCCTTCAAGGACTCTCAGCTCAAGATGCAGCAGGCCGTGAGGGACCTCTCCTCCAACATCGAGGTCAAGGAGCAGCTGATGGTCGAGCTCACCGAGAATGCGCAGCGCTTCGAGGCCATGCGCACGCACTACGAGTCTGCAGTGCTGCAGCGCGAGGCGGAAGCGGCCTCGACCCAGGGCAAGCTCTCCGAGCTAACCCTAACCCTGACCCTGATCCTAACCCTAACCCTAACCCTAACCCCAACCCTAACCCTCACCTGAATCCTACCCCTAACCCCAACCCTGACCAGGCAAGCTGTCCGAGCTGCAGAACGAGCTCGACCAGAAGGAGAACGACCTGGCCTCCCAGAAGCAGCGGCAGGCCCTCGCGACCAAATACCAGGAGCGGCTGCGCCACCTGACCGAGGAGATCCGCGGGCTGAAGAAGCGGCAGAAGGAGTATGCGCAGCTCGAGCGCGAGAACCGCGACCGCTGCCGCGAGATATCGGCGCTGCAGGGGCAGATCGACCAGATGAAGAAGGCCAAGGTGGGCCTGCAGCGCAAGCAGACGGAGGAGGGTGCGCAGTTCCGCGAGTGGAAGGCGTCGAGGTTGAGGGAGATCACGCAACTGCGCCGCGAGGCGCGCCGCAACGCCTTCGAGCACCACAAGCTGCTGCAGGAGCACACCAAGCAGAATGCCATCCTCAAGCGGCGCACCGAGGAGGTGTGGGCTGTGCAGAAGCGCATGCGCGATGGCGAGGCCGCGCGCCGCCTGCGCACCGCGGCGCGCACTGGCACCGGTGCCGCCGCCGTGGGCGGAGGGGGGCCACGCGAGGCGTGGGGTGGGGGCGACAAGGGTGGCGCGGCGGCGGCGGCGCGGGCGGAGACGACCTCGGGCATGCTCGCCATCGGTGGGGGCGGGCTGGCGGACGCGGCGGCGGATAAGCTGCTCGAGCACGAGCTGGCGTTGCGCCTCAAGGAGCGCAACCCTAACACGAACCCTACCTCTAACCCTGGCCCTAAACCCTAACCCTAACCCTAACCCCGACCCTGACCCTGACCCTGACCCGAACCCGAACCCGAACCCTAAACCAGGAGCGCTCCGCCGGGCGCGAGCTCGAGCGGGCGGTGCGCGAGCGCGCCGAGCTGGCGGCGCGGCGGGACGGCGCCAAGGAGCGGCGCGAGCTGCTGCTGCTCGAGATGCGATCTGGCGGCACGGCGGGCGGCGCAGCGGCGGGCGGCGCGGCGGCGGGCGGCGCGGCGGCGGCGGCGCATGAGGCGGAGCTGCGCGAGATTGACGACGAGGCCGAGTCGCTCGAGGCGCAGCTAGAGGTCAAGAGCACGCGCACCAACCCTAACCCTGACCCTAACCCTGACCCTAACCCTGACCCCTGACCCCTGACCCTGGTCCTAGCCCTGACCCTAACCCTCACCAGGTCAAGAGCGCGCGCATCGCCGAGGCGCAGGCCTCCAAGCGGCGCGATGAGCACACGGGCTCCTCCAGCCTGTGGGCGGGCGGTGCTGCCGCGGGCGAGGGCGGCGCGGCGTTCGCCGAGATCGAGCCGAGATTGCTGGCGGAGCGGCTCTTCGACAAGGTCGTCGACACGCGGATGCAGCAGCAGGCGCCGCGCAGCCGCAAGAACCCTAACCCTAACCCTAACCCTAACCCCAACCCCAACCCTATCTCTTACCCTAACCCTGACCCTAACCCTAACCCTGGTCCTCACCCTAAGCAGGCGATGCGCAGCCGCATGCAGCAGATGAAGACGGAGCGCGACGCGATCGCCGAGGCGCTCAGCGCGCAGCAGCAGCAGCAGCAGCAGCAGCAGGCGCAGCAGGACGCCGCGAACACGCAGCTGCGCGCCAAGCTAGAGGCCGAGCGCTCGAAGCGCATGGAGAGTGAGATACGGGACTTCCGCTCCACCAGCCCCGTGGGGGCCGAACGCGACTCGGGTGGCAGCCCTGCTGCCGAGGAGGGCGCCGCCCCCACACACCCTGGCGCCCCCACCCCTGGCGCGGTGGCGGCGGCGGCGGCGATCGGTGGCGCAATCGCCGAGCTGCCCTTTGCGTGTGCGTTGCCCGACGAGGTCTCGAGCCGACTGCAGGCTGCGGGGCTCTCCAAGGCGGGAAGCCGACTGCTCCCCTGGCAGAAGCCGCACGGCGGCGGCGCGCTCGCGCCGCGCGCCGACGCCGCCGACGCCGCCGCCGACGCAGCCCTCGCAACGGACGCAGCCGACGCCGCCGCCAACCCCGCCGCCGCCGCCGCCGCCGCCGCCGCCGCTCCGTCGGGCACCTCGCCTCCGGTCTCCAGGTTCCCGGGGCTGCAGAGCGTCCGCCTCTCGCCGCCCGCCGCCGCCGCCACCGGGGCCGCCGCCGCCGAGGAAGTTGTGGGAGATCGCGTCAAGGTCGTTGGGCTCACGAGGTCGCGCCTCGCACAACACGACGCCGTCGCGACTGCCAGCACGGCGCCTGGCGCCAGCACGGCGCCGCCGTCGCAGGTGCTGGTGTCGGCGTCCGCCGCCGCATCCGCCGCCGCCGCGCCGCCGCTGCAGCAACGGCGCAGCGTGGGAGCGGCGGGGGAGAAGGGCGCCACATCGTACACGGCGCTGCACCGACAGCGGACCAAGGACCCCTCCGCCGCCCTCTCCGTCCCAGGCGCGCCCGTCTCGCAAGAGAGCGGCGAGGCGGCGGCCGAGGTGGCGGCGCGGGTGCGCCTGCGCGAGCCTATCGAGGGCAACAACGTCTTCGACCGCCTCGCCGCTGCGCCGTTGCTCTCCGGCTCCTCTCTCCGCGCCCACCTCCACCCCGTGGGAAGCGCCGGCGCGACGCCGCGCGACGCGACGCGTGGTGGCGCTGGCGCGGGCGGCGTGCGACCGCAGCCGCAGCCGCAGCCACATTCGCCGCCGCCGCCGCCGCCGCCGCCGCCACCGCCACCGCCCGTTGCGGCAGAGCTCCCGTCTGCCTCTTGTAGCGGCACGGCGTCCGCAGCGCCCGCTGCCGCCCCCTCCGCTGGCCCCTCTGCTGGCCCCTCCGCGGTTGCGTTCGGCAGCACCGTCGCCGCCGCTAGCGCGATGGCGCCGCCGCCGACGCGCACGATGCGACAGGCGCCCTCTGTGCCGAAAATAGCCACGCGCGGCGGCGGCGGCGGCGACAAGAGGGGCGGGGCCCCGGCTGCGACGAGCGGAGCGGGCGGCGTCCCCGCTGTGCGGATAGACCTTAGTGGCGGGGGCGATAGCCGCCCCGCCGTGAGCCTGCGCCAGCCCGCCTCTGCCCGCGCCGCCAGCAGCCAAAGCGGAGGAGGCGGAGGAGGTGGAGGAGGCGGAGGAGGCGGAGGAGGCGGAGGAGGCGGAGGAGGCGGAGGAGGCAGCAGCGCGGCCGGCGGCGCCAGCGGCCAAGGCAGCGGCGGCAGCGGTGGTGCACAGGCGGGAGGTGCGGTGCGGGTGGAGCTAGCCCGCGCGGCAGCCCCAGCCGCAGCCGCAGCCGCAGCAGAGCCGGAGCAGGACGGCAACGTCTTCACACGGCTGCAAAATAAGCAGAACTATTTTGGCACAGCGCGTCTGGCGCACGGGGGGCAGGTCACGCCACGCGGCGGCGCCGAGGGCGGCGGCGGCGACCTGTCGGCCGAGCCGCATGCGGCGGCGGGGGCGGAGCCGGCGGGCGGTCACGTGACGGGTGGTTACGCGTGCAGCAGCGTGATCACCGGGCATGCGGGTCACGTCAACTTCATGGTGGCCGCCAAGGGACAGCTCTTCTCTGCGTCGCAGGACCAGACCGTGCGCGTGTGGGGGCTGCATAAGGATGGGTTCGAGCGCAAGGCCGAGCTCGCCGGCCACCACGGCTTCGTGCGCGCCCTCGCCGTCTCTGGCGGCGGCGCTTTGCTCTTCAGCGGCTCGCAGGACAAGACGGTGCGCGTGTGGGACACGCACACGCACGTGCAGCTGTGTGCGCTGTCGGGCCACCAGGAGGAGGTGCGCGCCCTCGCCGTGCACAACGAGAACCTCTACTCGGGCTCGGAGGACTCCACCATAAAGGCGAGGAGCCACTGCCCCCTTCGGATCGCAACCGCAACCGCAACCGCAACCGCAGCCATACCCACAACCGCAGCCATACCCGCACCCGCACCCGCACCCGCACCCGCACCCGCACCCGCACCCGCACCCGCACCCGCACCCGCAGCCCCACCCCAGCCGTAGCCCCACCCCAGCCGTAGCTCCGACCCAAAGCAGGTGTGGAACATTGCCTCGCTCAAGTGCACGCGCACTCTGGGAGGCCACACGGCCGCGATCTTTGCCCTCGCCGTCTGCGGCGAGCCGCCCGTGCTCGCGTCGGGCTCGCGCGACCACACCGTGCGGCTGTGGGGCACGCAGACAGGCGAGTGCAAGATGGTGCTCGGCTCTGCACGCGGTCCGGGTCACCTCGATTGCGTCACCTCGTTCGCGTCGGTAGGCAACCAGCTCTACTCTGGCTCGCGCGACTGCGCGATCAAGCACTGGGACCTCGGGCAGGGCGAGCTGCTCAAGACGGCACACAAGGCGCACGACGACTTTGTCCTCTCGTTGGCTGCCTCCGAGGCGGCACGGCTGCTCGTGAGCGGCGGTGCCAAGGCAGGACGCATCAAGCTGTGGGCGCTCGGCTCGCTCGACTACGTGGGTGTGCTCGACGGCCACGCCAACGGCATCAACCGGCTCACCTTCCACGAAGACGCGATCCTCTCCGCCTCCAGCGATCGCACGATCCGCGTGTGGACGAAGGCGTAGCGATAGTGCGATGTACGGTAACGAGCTCAGCATGCCATGCACGCCCACGTGGTGTACGAGATGAAAGATTCCTTCATCGAGGTTTATCACGCCCTCCTCGGAGATAGCCCCCCCCCCGCGCGCGATTGCGCGTGGCCTCGTTCAGGAGGCTAGCGAGGACCGTGAAAGTCGCGTGGTGCGAAGTCGCATGGAAGAGCTCGTGGCGAGGGTCCAGCCAGACGCGCTCAAGAAGCCTGGCTTCGCCATCATCCAGGATGTGCCGTGTCGTATTACTGAGATCAACCACAAGCCAAAGGCGACGGCCAACGGCAACAAGCGCCTGCATCTGGTTGGCACTCACATCCACACGGGCAAGAAGTACGAGGACACGCTCAACCTCTCCGCGGGCTTCCATGGGATCAACGTGCCGGTCACGTCGAAAGCTACTTTCGCGCTGTGTGATGTCGACGCCTCGACCGGTTTTCTGAGCCTCTTGACGGACGACGGCGAGACGAAGGAGGACGTAAGCCTCACGCGCGCAGAGGATGGCGGCTTCGATGCGCTGGGTGCTGAGGTCGTGCAGCGCTTCGAGGCGGGCGAGAGCCTCAAGGTGACCGTGCTGTCTATCATGGGCCAGGACATGGTCGACGGCGTGGCCAAGGACATGGACTAGGCACGGGCGTCGGCTGCAGTAGAACTGCAATAGCTTCGGACCACCGATACTCGTGCATCTGCGGGTTACACACAGACGGACACAGACATGCGCTTGAGCGAACATTGAAAATAGGCCTGGCGTGGCTTGGCGCCGCATCCAGGGTCAGGTGAGTTGGTGGCACCCCACCGACCGCATGAACGATTACAAAAGCCTATCCTCGTCCACCGGCCGTTCCAACCGGCTGGTCACTGTCTCGGGCAGCGCTACCCGCGATAACCCGGGAGAAAGCGCGGCCGCCCCCGCGCCGCCCGCGTCCGGCCGCGGATCTCGGCACTCTGTCTCTCGCGTGTCGCGTCTCTCAAGAGTCAAGTGCCGGAAGGTGCTACCGTAGCAGGTGCGCTAGAGGTGGCTCTCTCGGTCTCGCGTCTCGGCAACTCGCCGGGACTGTGAGGCTCTCGTCGCGCCACACACGCGCCGCACGCGTCGACCCGCCCCTCCCGCACGCATCCACGCATCGCGTGGGATGCGTGCCCATTCATAGAAACCGTCTCTTATACGCCACTACACTCTGGCTCGTCACCCTCCCACGGGCTCAGCAGCGGGCAGCAGATCGCGGAATTTACAGCGGCGGCCGTCCTCCTCACACTGCAGCGTCTTGGGGACCGGCAGCTGCTGGTAGAGCGGCTGCTCGCGCTCCACAACACCTGCCACGCCATGTCGCGCGCACGGCTCAGCGGCCAGGTCGAGGAGGCGGTTGCGTGGCACACAGTGTGGGGCGGGCCCGTCAGCTCACGGCACGGCAGCCCAGTGGGGCACAACAGGCGGCCTTCCCGAGTCATCGCGGCGATCTGCGCCGTGTCGTAGAAGGCGTTCCGTCCGTCGGGAAGCGTCACGAGCTGCTTCACGCCGGGCTCTCCGCTGATGGCCTGGTACGCGTTCTGCTCCGTCTGCACCCGCACTCGCCAGGCGTTCAGCTCCCGATTCTCCTCTGTTTTGAGCAAGAGCTTGCGCACGAGCGGGCTCTCCTCCTCGACGGCGATGGCCGGGAGAGCCAGCCGGCCAACGCAGGCAGCGATTAGGGGGGTGAGCAGGGCGCGACGCGAGAGGCTGCCGCGCGGCTCCTTCATCACTCCCAGCTCGTGGGGGATGGATTATCCGACGGGGAGTCAGGGGTCATACCAACAGCGAAAGAAATGCGCGAGCGATCTCGCATTTACCACCGGCGCGCCGTGGTACTGGTAGATTTCCCGCCCTGTCGGTTTTTCTCCCACGCTTGCCTGTTGGAAGGTGAACCCTGCCGGCTTCGTTTCGAGCCGCCGCGCGCGCATCCCTCCTGTGTCTAACTCTGGTCCCGTGTGCCGTGTATAGCCTTCCCACATATAACATGCGAACTTAGCCCGCGCCGAGATCCACAAACCCCGCTACCGGTTTGGTCTGTCGCTGCTCAATGACGCGCGTGGGATGGTGGTGGTAGGCGAGGAGCTGTTTGTTTGTCTGCGACAAGGAGAACGACCGGCTGCAAGTCTTCTCTCTCGCTGGCGAGCACCGCCGCTCGATCACAGGCGAGTGGGTGCTACCCTTAGCGCTGTGCCTCGTGAAGGACCGCCTGTACCTCGTCGAAGAAGAAGATTGCGAACTCGTCAACCCGCGACAGGGTCGGCGCATCTTCATCCTGTCCTTGCAGGGCGAAATTCTGCAGGTCTACACGAATCCAGTCGAGGGGGACCACAGCTTCAGCGGTACTCTCTGCTATTTCGACGGTAAGCTGCTGGCGACCTATACGACCGTCCTAGACTGACCGGGTGGCGCCTTCCCCCCCCTTCCCCTCATCCCAATTCTCTCCAAAAGCGAAACTCGGGTCAACGCCGCCACAACCAGCCAGCCATGGCGGCGGCCTTCGCCACGCCAGCTCCCAAGCAGGCCTGGCCGCCCGAGTCCACACCGCTAACCGCCGCCAAGCGGGCCGAGCACGCCGAGGGCTTCGCCTACTGCGCCGGATCGACCAAGCATAGTGAGTGCGGCCTGCCACACCAGGGCGAGCCCATACGCGCGCCCCGGCTGCAGACGCGGCTTATGAACGAGGGTGTGGTGCAGGCCTCGTGCGGCTGGCGGCACACGGCCTTCCTGCTGAGCAGCGGCGAAGCCTACACCTGCGGCGACGGCTCGTACGGCAAGCTTGGCTCGGGCGACACCGAGCTGAAGCCGGAGCCGTGCTGCGTACCCTTCTCCACTCCGGTGCACGTCATGGCGATTAGCTGCGGTCAGCATCACACGGCCTTCGTCGGTGCCGACCGCACCGTGTGGACCTGCGGCCTCGGGTTGTACGGCCAGCTAGGGCACGGCGAGGCGCTCAACGAGCTCACGCCGAGATGCGTCGAGATGGCGCGCGGCAAGGTGGTGGCGGCGGCGTGCGGCGACCTGCACACGCTACTGCTCTTCGAGGATGGGCGGCCGCTCAGTTGCGGGCTGGGCGACGGCGGGCGGCTCGGGCTACCTGTGCCTAAAGGCGAGGACGGCGTTGGGTGTGTGACCACGCCGCGAGAGGTGCCGCTCGACACCTACCATCCTCACGCCTTGCTATCGTACTTTTTTGGCTGTCTTACTGACACGCTGGCTCGCGATCTTGCAGGTGCCGCTCAACATCGCCCTCAAGCAGGCGGAGGCCTACCGCGTGGCGGGCGTGAGCTGTGGCGGAGGGCATTCGGGCTTGATCTACTCGGACGGCAGCGCCTACACCTTTGGCCGAGGCGAGCAGGGCCAGCTGGGGCACGGGGTCACGCTGAGCGAGGCCACGCCGCGCAAGGTGACTGAGCTGCAGGGAGTGCGGATGAAGCGACTCTCATGCGGCGCACAGCACACGCTCTTCCTCTCCGCGCAGGTGGCCCTGGCCCTAGCCCTGGCCCTAGCCCTGGCCCTAGCCCTGGCCCTAGCCCTGGCCCTAGCCCTAGCCCTAGCCCTAGCCCTAGCCCTAGCCCTAGCCCTAGCCCTAGCCCTCATAACCCTAATAACCCTGGCCGTAGCCGTAGCCGTAGCCCTAGCTCTAGTCCTAAACCTGACTCGCGCTTGCTCTTGGCGCAGGGCGGTGTGTGGGCGTGCGGCTCCGGCGGCTCTGGCAGGTTGGGGCTGGGGCTCGGCCTAGGCGGACGGGAGGGCAGCCTGCTACCGAGGCAGGTGCCTGGGCTGAGCGGCACAGTCGTGGTGCAGGTGAGCGCAGGCTAAGTTGAACCCCACCCACACCCACACCCACACCCACACCCTCGCCCTCACCCTCACCCTCACCCCAATCCCGACCCTAACCAGGTGAGCGCAGGCGCGTGGCACTCGGCGTTCGTGGGCGAGGCGGGCGGCGTGTTCATGTGCGGCGCCGACGAGAGTGGTCAGCTGGGGCTGCACGGCCCCAAGCTGGCCGCGACCAAGGTGAGCGCGCCGCCCAAGCTGCAGCAGGTGCCTGGGCAGCAGGGCGGAACGGTCGTGCTCGGCGCGAGCTGCGGCGGAGAGCACACCGTCTTTGTCCTCAAGTCGATCGTCGACGCCGAGGACGATGTGCGCGCTGACGAGACCGAGGCCGCCGCTAAGCTCGTGCAGCGGCTCGTGCGCGGCGGCGCCACGCGCAAGTCTATCTCCGAGGGGCCCAACCGGCCCAGGCCGCGCCTCCCGGGCACGTACACGGAGCTGCAGCGCGAGGCCGCCGCGACGGTGCTGCAGGCGTCGGCACGCTCGCGCGGAGTGCGGCGGCGGCGGACGGTGGAGGCGCGCCGCGGCACCAGCGTGTGGTCTGGGCTGCGCTCGCGCTTCGTGGCGGCTCTGGGCGTCCAAGGGATCGAGGAGCAGGCGGAAAAGGCGAGCGGCCACCAGACCAAGAGCAAGTCGGACTGGTAGCAAGCAGCGAGCAGAGTGGCAGTAAACATGACCATCGTGCAGACGCAGTAACCAGTAACCAGTATAGCTTTAGCTATAGATACCGTAGGGTGGCGGACGACAGTGTAAAGCCGAGACCCGCTGCAGACGAGCATAAGGATTTTGTGCGTGTCATAAGGATTTTGTGCGCGGTACTTTACCAAGAGCCGCAGCCCGCACGTCACTTCGCACTTGTGAATTAAATAAAGTAGCCGCGTTAAGTGTCAAGTGTGATGTGTGTGAAAATGGCGCCGCGCCGGCGCGCCGCTGCGCGCTCTCGACCTCCGCCCCTCGAGCTGTGGTTGTGGCAATGTGGGTCCCTCGACGAGCTGCACCTAAGCACCTCGGCAGCCCGGGCACGGGCCCCAGTGCGCTGGGGGGCGCTGGGGGGCGCGGGGGACATCGGGGCGGGGGGAGGGGGGGCGGCCGCAGGCGCGCGCCGCCGCGCGCTCGTGTATGCATATATTGATCCGTCTCGCGTCTTTGGGTCTCTCGGCCTCGCCGTTGTGACTGCACTGGCTCTCTGCTTTTTTTCATCCTCCCGAATCGATATATATGCGCCCCTGCACCTTTCTCCTTTGCGTGCGCTACTAGTACTATAGCGCGAAAATGGGGGGCAGGTTAAAATCGACAACCTGCGACTACACACCACGCAGGGCCAACACCCCCGACAGTCTCCAACTTCTCATCTTGGAGGGGCACTAGCAGCTTACCGTCAAAGCAGCAGGGAGCACCGCGGAAGGCGAGCCCCTCGACAGGGTTCGTGTAGACCAGCAGTGTGTCGCCCTGCAAGGACAGCACGACAATGCGCCGGCTCTTTTGACGAGCTCGCTCTCTTACCTCGTCAAATTCGCCCTCCTCGTCTTCGTCCGCTTCCTCGACGACGTAGCACGTACAGGCGGTCGTCCACGAAGCACAGCTCTATGGGCCGACGGGGTGAGCTTGTCATCGAGCGGCGGTGCTAGCCAGCGAGAGAGAAGACTTGTATGCGGTCGTTGCCGTAGTCACAGACGAACACCTCGTCGCCTACCACCGTCACCCCACAAGCACATTCGAGCAGCGACAGACCAAACCGGTGCCGAGGCTGCAGCGTCTGGGCGTCGAGGGCGATGATCTCGTCCGACTCGTAGTCAAACTCATCGGAAAGGACGCAAAAGAGCAGCCCATCTGGCCCGAGCACAGGGCCGAAGATGCGTTTCTCCTGATCTTCGTAACTCGCGACCTCGGCTCCGGCGTGAGTGAGGCAGCAGAGTCGGTCGCCTGTGGCCATGTAAAGGAACTGCTCGCTGGCGGCGAAATCGCCATAGCCGCTCGGCACTTCGAAGCTGGTGCCGCTGCTCATGTCGCGAGCAAGGATGCGCACCCTGGAGCCAGCCTTTACTATCAGCTCGTCGCCACCAGGTATCACCGCCATGCTTAACGAGCTTTTACCGAGCAGGTCCTGAGGGAAGTCGAACGCCACCCTTGTCAAGCGGCGCCGGCCCTCGCTGGTTGCCTTCCAGCCGTTCGCCCACTGCGAGCACACCGCGGCCGCCGCCGCGCCATCCTGCAGCTGCAGCGGCGCC
>Ga0115006_10003037_pt1 | contig 11281 bp, 21 predicted proteins | sample ArcOceMetagenome_3_FD_88943 | JGI IMG/M metagenome (GOLD analysis project Ga0115006, IMG submission 88943) | Marine eukaryotic phytoplankton communities from Arctic Ocean - Arctic Ocean- Svalbard ARC20M Metagenome | ecosystem: Environmental > Aquatic > Marine > Oceanic | place: Arctic Ocean...
AAGTCCCTGAAGTCCTCGTCGGGCGCCATGCGGCGAGCCCAACTCGGCATGGCGAGGGACGATATCGCTGTCCGGATTCCGACCGTTCAACGCTGCTCAGGAGCGGCATGCTGCTCGGGTAGGACAGAGAAGCGCTGCAGGGACAGGCGACGCGCTCGCACCCCGTAGCCGTGTCTCTGCGGCCCGGCAGGTCGACGCTCAGCTCAGCAGCTCACCCTGCTCGGAGCTAGGGCAACCTCCAGAGCAACCTGCCGAGAGAGGAGACGTTGTGTTGCGCGCGGGTGGTGGGATACACCGCAGGCTACACTAAGCTGGCGAGGGAGCTGATCGCGGCGCTGAGGGAGAGCGTGACGCTGGAGGAGTCAGGCGCCAAGGAGCTCAAGGTGGGAGCAGCGTTCGGTCGCGCCCTGCAGAGAGGCATAAGTCATACGACCCACGCTCTCTCTCGGAAGCTGCTTGTTTGGTGGGGCTGTGTGAAGCGAGCGCTCGTGCGTCCAGGAGCACTGTTTGTGAAGGGAGAGTGCCGAGCTCTCTTCCTTTCCTTTGAGTAGGCAGCAACAAAGCAGTCGGAGGGTGAGAGCGCGTTTGTGGCTGCACGGGTCGCTCGCTGCCGCAGGTGCGAGCGAAGGCGGACAAGGCCAAGGAGAAGATTCAGATCTTCCTGGCGGACTGGAAGGACAACTCCGCGGTGTCCTCTGAGACCTCCTACGTCGCCATCACCGGTGCGTGGGTGTGCTCTCTCGGCAGCGGGGGCGAGGGGGCTCCTTACCCGATGGATGGGTCCACGCAGGTCCCGTCGGTATATCCATGTCAGGTCCCTGTGCAATGCCGGGGCGCGCCTTCACACGCTGGCTGTGGGACGGCGGCGGTGCGCTGTGAAAAACTGCAGCGGTGAAATGATATACTGCGCCCCACTCTGTTCTCACTGAGCACAGTGGGCACAGAGCGCAGTCACCACCATGCGCGTCCGCATTTCGTATACCGCACGAGCAGTGGGTGACGCGTCGTGCAGCCTTGCCTTCCCGATCGACAGTGTAGGCAAACACGGCTCTCAGCAGCTGGCTGAGGAGCGTGGCACGCGCGTGTGCAGAGGCGCTACGCACGCTGGGCAATTTCTACTCTAAGAACGGCCAGCGCGCGCGGCTGCCGCAGAGCGTCATCGACGACGTGCTCGCGCAGCTCGACCGCGCCGAAAACTCCATTTTGGAGATCAAATGAGCTCAAATGGGCTGCTAGCTGCACGCAGCGCTGCTCCAACTGCGTAGCCGTACCAGGGGGCGGATATGCATGCATGCATGGGCGCTGTGTGCTAACCACCTTGTGCGTAAGAAGGCTCCACAGCTGAGAGCGATCCGCGGACGTCGTAAGTTTTCGAGATCCATATATGTACATGCGATTCTCAGTTAGCTCGTCGCGCACGCTTGCCGGATCGCGGCGGGCTGTCCTCGAACCGCGCTGGCGCCGGCACCTTCCGCTTGGAGCCTCCGCGCTTGGAGCTACGCGGCGAGTTGGGTGTGGTGTCCTCCTCCTCGTCGTCCTCCTCCTCCTCCTCCTCCTTGCTCTCCTTGCTCTCCTTGTCCTTCACCCCGCCTCGCCCACGGCTCGCTTTGGGCGTCGTCGCCGCAGCCTCCTCCTCCTCCTCCTCCTCCTCCTCCTCCTCTTCCTCCTCCTCCTCCTCCTCCGCCTTCGCCTCCGCCTCCGCCTTCGCCTCTTCCTTCTTCGTCTCCTCCACCTTCACGGGCTCCACCATCTTCGCTGCGGGAGCCGTTGCGGGAGCCGCAGGCGTCACCACCGCCGCCGCAGCCGCAGTCGCAACCGGTTGCGAAGGTCCCGCACTGGACGCTGCGCCGCTGCCACTGCCGCCACCAGCAGCGCCGCCGGCAGCACCAGTCTCGCCGCCGGCCTGGACTCCCGACTTCATCTCCAGCAGTCGCGCGATGTCCAAGCGCAGCTGCACCACAGAACGAATTTTCCACATACCCACGCCACACACTCCTCAGCCATGCAGCCACACGTTTCGTCCCCGTGTCAATTCTCCCGACGAATCGCACCGCGTATAACGTATTGCGCCACAGCTCAGAACAAAAGGTGTTCATCGAACGGAGAAATGGAGGAAGCTCAGGCTCACCTGCAGCCACGCGCGGGTGCACGCGGTGGTAGCGTGCGGCTTCCCCTTCAGCCCCAGCTCCGCGCACACCGCATCCACGCGCTTGGCGCCCACCACCTCGCCCACGATCGCCGGCTCCGAGCCCAGCGCCACCACGTGCTTGGACCGCAGGTATGCCCCGGGCTCGGGCTTCGGCACGGGCGTGCGGCTGGCAGACGGCAGCAGACTCAGCGGCCCGCCCACCTGCGACACGTCCGGCACCTCCACCACCTCCGCCTCCATCGCCTTGCGCTCCGCGTCGCCAAAGCCGCTCATGATGCCGTCGCGCGCCACGCCGCCGCCCAGGGTGAGCGTCAGGCTGCGGTTGATGAGCGCGGAGCCGATGCGCGTTCTCAGATTGGCCGCCGCCTCCGTCGCCAGCGCGGACGCCGCCGCCGCCGCCACCTGGGTGGGTTGAGGTTGGGTTAGGGTTGGGGTGGCAAGCAGGCAGGCGACCTTGACCTTGCAGGCAGGTAGCCCTGACCTGAACGTGTTCCATCTGCCGCTGCAGGTGCTGGAGGAGGAAATGACCCTAACCCTACCCTTGGGGCTTACCGGCATGGTCGCGGCGCGCGCGCGCCGCCGCTCCTCCGCCGAAGCCGCCTCCTCCAGGATGGCAGCCTCCTCGGTGGACTGGCCCGGTGTGCGGCTGAGCAGGTACGCCAGGCAGCGCTTGCGCTCCTTCTCGTGGTTGTAGTTGTATCCCACCGCCACAATGGGGTTTGCCGCCACCTGCGCCGCGCGTTGGTGATATCAGGGGCGTTTAGTGGGCTCCGTGAAGCGTGAGAACAGAGCACACTGAACGCGTGTTTCTACTTCTGGGGCGATAGGGACGGCGAGTCCCTATCACTAGTGTGAGAGAGTCTGGGAAGCAAGCCGAGCCCTCTCTTCCGTAGTGTTTGTGCGTGCGATGGCAACAGTCAGGTTCAGATCGACAACATGTGCCGCGTCCATGTTCATGGTACCCGAGACAAACAAAACATGGGCTCAAGAGTTGCTCAGCCCGCTCTCTCTGCTCCGTGTGAGCACAAAAGCCGCGCGACGGGCCCAGCGGTGCTGCGTTCCTGGAGCTTCCAAGTCGGCGTGCAAAGAAGACGCCTTTTCAGAGCAAGCCACGCCTGGAGGGTGGCTCATGGCTGTGTGGCTTCAAGACTAGCGCAACTGGAGCGCGAGGAACCCCAGGGACAACGCACCTCCTCGGGACGCGCCGCGCGCGCCTCCAGCAGCTTCTTGGACACGGCGAAGTAGCGCTGCTTGAGCTCCTCCACGTTGCGCGCCTCGTACTCCCACCGGTCCTGCATCTGCGGGAAGCGCAGGTCGAAGCGCTTGCACAGCTCCATGAGGTGGTCCGTCTCCACGCGGTTCCAGTTGGGGTCCAGCGGCGCGATGAGACTGGCGTACTCCTCGTCGTTGTACATGATCAGCGAAACGTGCTTGTTGTACTTGCTGAACGAGTAGTCCTTGGCCGGAGGCACGCCCTCCACCTCCTTCACCCAGTGGCTCAGCTCCAGCTTGTCCGTCCTAGCCGAGTTCTGAAACGGCTTCCACGCCCATGACACCTGCGTGTTTGTCATCACATCATCCCATCCACCCACGGTACACACGTCACCCACCCCGCTACATACTGGGTTCCGCGCCCGAGAGGATATGTACACTGGGTGAATGCGAGGGATGATGCGCTGATCGCCAGTGACGGTGACGCGCTCGGAGCCTGCGAGGGCGATGCACTGGGTTCCCAGCGTACGCCAGGAGTGTCTCCTCTCCAACAGTGGCGTCGGTCGGCAGCAGACGAGGGGCGAGCGGCCACGTGTCCAGAAGGAAGGGTCCGGCATGTTGTGTTTAACAAGGGGCTCACCTTCTTGGAGCCCTTCTGGCGCTTCTGCTTGAGCCCCGCAGCGGAGGCGATTAGGGGAGGGTTGCCTTCCGCTGTGTTGGTGGTGGAGTTTTGCAGCAGCCACACCTGCGAGGGGTGTCATTGGAATGTGATGAGAATCCGTCCCTCTGCTCCCCCACGTCCAGCGGACCCACCTTGGCGAGGAAAGATTCGAGTGGAGATCGGCGTCACTAGCGCACAAGCACACCTGTGCAGCCCCGACTGCGTAGGGCTGCATGTGAGCGGACAGCAAACATGCCAGGGTGTGGAGGGCCCTGCACACTCACCTCGCGGCTGACCCCGGCAGGCTTCTTCAGAGCAGGCTCCTTTTTCCACTCGCGCCCGCCCCCCGCAGCCCCCGCGCTCAGCCCCAGGATGTCCCGGAAGTCCGACATCCCTGTGCACGTCAGCCCGTCCCGTGGGGTCAGCTCGAGCTTCGGCAGGATGGCATGTGCTGCAGAGGGTGGTTGCATGAAACCACGACTGCCAGCAGCGTACATAGCCGCGCACGCATGCTGGCTTAATCTCAACAGCACACTAGCACCGGGCAGCGGTGGCCCCACCCTCGCACCCGCAGATCAACCTGCCGCAGGTGGGCGCGGCGGCGGCGACCCCCACAACACATCGTGCACGCATGCACGCGTGCGGTCGACACGCGCCGCCAGGGTTGACCGCACGCTTGCCGTGTTGCGTGGGACATCCTCCGCGCGGAAAACCCCGTCGGCGGGTCCCGAGGGAGGGCACAGCTGCCTGTAGGGGGAAAGGGCGCTCACCGGCGGCTCCTCCTCACGAGCCTGGCGCAGGTTGTCCTCTCGCGGGTGGCAACGCAACCCTGCCTTCCTCAAACCCTGGGTTTGGCGCCCACACACAGCAACAGACCACACCGGAGGTCCACGCAAGGAAGCACCGCTTGGAGCGTGTTGAAAGATAATAGTGACGTGACCTAGGCGGCCACCTCCACCGCGCAGCGAGCGGGTGCATATGGCGGAAGATCTTCACCGTCCGCTACTCGAGGAGCAACAGCAGCGAGCAGCGGCAGATGGCGAGGATATGCGGGTGGGGGAGGCGATGCCGGTATCGGTGGAGAGCCAGCCGTCCAATGGCGAGGCGGTAGCAGCAGCGACAGCAGCCTTCCTGGCGGAGGGGTTGACTGCGCGCGTGGACCTCACGCAAGCGCGGCTGCTGGAACCGTTGCTGCTGCACTCGCGCTCGCGCTCGCCCGGCGACGGATCCACCAAGCCGCAGGCCAAGGTGCGTGCACAGTCGGTCCAAAGGAACGTGCGGGGGAGGGTTTCCCACGTCGGCCCCAGGCCTCGGGGAGCGTACGACGCATAGGGGTGTAGCACAGCGTGTGACACATCGAAATCCACGTCAGTCGCTCAATGGGCGTGTGGAGGCTGACTCTACTGACACTTACGCACGCAGAGTCTGAGCTGGGGAAGGCTTTTGATGCTGGCGGCACCGGAGACGTGCTGGATCTTGGCGGGGCTGCTGTCACTGACGCTTCGACTACCGTTCAATCTGGCTATGCCGCACTTCGTCTCCACCGCCATCGCCGCCACCCTCGAGGTGCCACCTCCCTCAAACCGCTCCACACTCTTCCTGAAGGCCAAACTCGCGGCGGTGCGGGCATCCAGCAGACTGTGCGTGCTCTCACGGGATGAGATGGGATGGGAGGGTCGCTCGCTGCGCTGGCAGATCGTACACACCCACGACCCGGCGGGCTTGGTGAAGGTGGAGGAATGCGTCAAGGGGTTCTTTGTGGCTGCGCTTTGCAACGCCGCTCTCGACTTTTTCAATTGGAACTTCTTTGTTGTCGCCCAGCAGCGCATGATCCGTCGGTGCGACCCCCTCCACCCCGCCCTGGTAAAAATGATGGGTGTCGAACCCTGGCCCGAGGGGGAGCGTGGGGAACACGACACGGCAGGCTTCGGCAGCGCGTGTTCTCGGCGATTCTCTCGCAGGAGATGGCTTTCTTCGACGAGCAGTCCACGGGCGACCTCATCAGCCGCCTCACAGCGGACGTGGGCGAGATGGCCAACGACCTCACCTGGGTGTTCCGCTGGAGCCTGGAGGCGGTGGTCAGAGTCACCGGCATCTCGCTGTACCTCTTCTTCGTCAGGTGCGAGTCGTGTCGGTTCGTTTCCTTCGCCTCTTGGGTCTCCGCCTGCCTTCATCGATGGTGGACTGTGCCCAGAGACAGTACACACGCAGACCTGCTTCGTCCCACGGGTGGTGGACTGACGTGGCCGCGCCCTCAGCAGACGGTCACGCCTCACCTGCACGACTGTGCAGCGCTGTACACCACCTTGACCTGCACACCCAGCCGGCCCAGGGACGCACTTCAACGCAATGCATAGACACCGATGCTGACTGACGGACGGGACGGTGGTGCCTTATCACCGTCCTCGTGGAAGGGTGGACGATTTGAAGCCCGATTCACAGAGGTCGTGACATCGAAAGCGCCCACCGTTTCTCGCCCACAACATCTCCAAATCAGCCTCTATGAATCGTCCCATCTTTTTGCGAGGACGGTGATCCGTGATACGTGCGGCACACTGCTCAGCGCCACTCGTACAGCCGCCATCACGCGGCGCGTCTCCAGCTTCGCCGCTGTGGGCGTGCTCGCTTGTGCACCACAAAGATAACTAACCACCGTGTATGCGTGTGTCGCGAGAGCGTCTGCAGCTGGAGGCTTGCGCTGCTGGCGTGGCTGGTGGCGCCGCTGGTGGCGGTGGTGAACCGCGTCTACGGCGACTTTGTGCAGCGCAACAGCCGCAAGACGCAGACCGCCATCGCCGGTGCGTGAGGGCTAAGATTGAGGTGTGGTGCTCTCGCTTTGGGGTCGGTTCCGCGCTTGGTAAGAGGCCAGCTCCTGCCTGAACTGTTCGGGGCCCGCTAGTCGAAGCCAGTTCGACCTCTCTCTGGAGGGAGGTACGAACGTAGTTGAGTCAGGCCAGTACTGGTCAGGCTGTACGATATCACGGGTGGCCTTGTAGACTTGGGGTTATGCGTGGGCTCTGTGCAGCTGCCGGGACGCCGGGTGTGTGGCTGACACGTCTGGTGGTGGTGCGCGGGGTGGGGGGATGGGGTTGCAGAGGCCAACGAGGTGGCGCACGAGGCCATCAGCTGCGTGCGCACCGTGCACTCGTTCGCGCAGGAGCCGTACGAGCAGGCGCGCTACGATAGCCGGATCCAGAGGTACTATGACCTGAGCATCCGCCAGGGGCTGCTGGACGGCATGTACTTCATGGGCATCTCGTGCTTCCTCATGCAGACTGTGCTCCAGGTAAATACACTGAGGGTGTATGGTTCAGGAGTGTACAGTTCAGGGGATACTTGAACCCCCACGGCAGGGGTTAGCCAACCCTTACGATGGAAAATGTGATGACGCGGCGACGCTCGCTGTGCTGCAGGGCGCCACGCTGGTGGGCGGGGTGTATCTCGTCTTGAAAGGGCAGATGGACGGCGACCATTTGATCGCGTGCATGTTCTATCAGAGCCAGCTGATGGAGTACATGAACAACCTGCTGAACGTCTTCACCAACCTCTACAAGAGCAGCGGCGCCGCCGCCAAGGTACGCGTAGGGTGTGGGTGGCGGTGACGGCGGTGACGGCGGGCACGTCATTCGAAGCTGGAGTGCCCACGAGTCGCCTTGGTTTTCGGCGAGCCGAGGAGCTCACTCACTCACCCCTGGGATGAATCCCCACACACTCCTCGGCAGGTGTTTGAGCTGATGGACCGCGTGCCGGCGAGGGAGCTGGGGGTTGCCGCTGCTGCTGGGGATGCAGCAGCAGTGAGAGGGGAGCAGCAGGGTAGCAGTGAGCCAGCGCGCGCGGAGGGCCGCGTGGAGCTGAGGGACGTCCACTTCGCCTACCCGACGCGGCCGACGGCGCCCATCCTGGGCGGCGTGAGTTTCGTGGTGCAGCCGGGGCAAGTGGTGGCGCTGGTGGGCGGCAGCGGCGCCGGCAAGAGCACGGTGTTTCATTTGCTGGAGAACTTCTATCGCCCCACGCATGGGCAGGTGAGTAGTGAGCGAGTGCGGAGGTCCCCCGTTCGAGTCCGCACTTCCTGGCTACGACCCTGGAGCGTGGGCACTACCTAACCCTTACCCCTCCTCCGTCTCGAGCACCCTGACCACCTCCCTAACCCTTGCTCTCCGCTCGTCTTCCCGCTGAGAAAGGGCGCAACGACAATGTCTTGTCCAAACAGGTGCTACTGGACGGCATGAGCGTGCAGGGCATCGACCACCGCTGGCTGCACCAGGCGGTGGGGCTAGTGGCGCAGGAGCCTGTGTTGTTCCGAGGCTCCATCGCCGCCAACATCCGTTACAGCCGCCTGGACGCACACACCGCCGCTTCGCTGCCCGCGGACGACGCCGACGTCGACGCAGACGCCGCAGTCGTGGAGGCGGCGCGCGTGGCCAACGCGCACGGCTTTGTCTCGGCGCTGCCCCGCGGATACGGCACACAGGTGCGTGGCAGAGCCCAGGGGCACTCGGCTCACCTTACTGCTCTACGCGCGAAGGAGGAGGGGCCTGCTGAGACGCTACTCTCAGGTCGTTTCGTTGGATTGATAGCGCCACACACCCAAAGCTGTCCACCTCTCGGGGGTGAGCGGCTTAGCGAGGGGTGAGTTCTCTCAGAGTACCGCTTACTGGGATGTGGGTGCAAAAACTGAGTAAGTGGAGCCGCCTTCCGGCAGCTGGTGCTGGGAGGTGCTGGGCTGAGCCTGGCCTCCCAGCAGGGCGCCTGAACGCCCGCTGCCCACGAACGGTCCCCGGATGGAGCGTCGAGTTGGCAAACTGACAGCAACCTCTTCATTTCTCTCTGTTCGTCAGGTGGGCGAGCGTGGCGTGCAGCTAAGCGGCGGGCAGAAGCAGCGCATCGCCATCGCGCGGGCACTGCTCCAAGACCCGCGCGTGCTGCTACTGGACGAGGCCACGTCCGCGCTAGACTCGGAGAGTGAGGCGTTGGTGCAGGCGGCGCTGGAGAAGGCTATGGTGGGGCGCTCCGTGCTGGTCATCGCCCACCGGCTGAGCACCGTGGTGAGCGCCAGCCTTATCGTCGTGATGGACAGGGGCCGCGTCGTGGAGCGCGGCACGCACGCGCAGCTCATGGCGGCATCGTCATCGCAGTCGGATGATGAGGTGGGTGGTGACGGTGCCGCCACCACGTACCGCAGCCTCGTGGCGCGACAAACGGCGCCGTGTGTTGTACAGACATAGCCTTCTGAGCTTCGTTGGGTCTCTTTCGCGTTACATTCGACATGTACATCCGCCTTGGGGTACTTATAGCGTGTCCATGTGGTGAAAGAACGCCTGCACCTCCACCGCTTTGCCTTCCAACAGCTCTAGCACCTGCAGCGCGGGTCCGTTGGGAGGAGGCATCTCCGGCGGCTGGATGTCCACGTAGCTGCCGCACTGCGGGATGTCGGAATTCCACACGCCGTCGTAGCGTTTCTGCGTCGCCTCGTAGAAGAACGTGCCGGGGCCGTGCTTGGCGCCGCGCTTCCACTCCCCCTGGAACACGTCGCCGTTTGCCAGGCTCAGCGTGCCCTTGCCGTGCCGCTGTACCCCACCCCACACACCACCACCTCACCCGCAGTGCTCTCAGTGTGGATGTAGCAGGGGGTCTACTGCACACTCGGCACTTCCTCACACTCGGCGCTTCCTCCTCGGGTCAGAGGGCGTGCAGCGCCTTGCTGGGGTGCCGGGCTCAGCCTGGCACCTCACCGGCTGTCGCTCCCGCGGCAGCCCCACTTACTTACTTCTGCACACGGGCTCAGGAGGCAATAACCTCACAGCCGAGTCGCCGTAAAAACGAAAGGCCCCCACCGACGGTCCAGGGGGCGAGCGTCTGCGACGGGCTTGAACTCTCACCTGGTTGTCCGCCCAGTCCCCCTCGTAGATGTCGCCACCGAACCCGTCGGGCTGCACGCACACACTCACACTCCGCTGGTGAGACCGGGCTGGTGAGACAGGGGTGAACCGATGCCAGCGATGCGATAGAATGGTGAGCACGTACCGGTCGTCCGCCGTATGTCTGCCGGCCCTTGCCGTTGCGCTTGCCCGCCAGCCACTCACCCTGATAGAACTCTCCTTTGGCGTTGAAGAACGTACCAAAGCCCTGGTATCCGAATCAACAAACCCCAAACCCATCGCATGGCTGAGCACTGTGGGCAGCGGGCCAACGATTGCATGCAAAGTGTCCAGGTCCTGCCAGGCAGGCGTAACCAGGGGCCAAACCAGCGGCTTTTGGCGGCTAGGGCTTCGGTGCGTCGTCGTGGGTGTAGGTGGAAAATCAAAGGGGTGGTGGTGGAGACGCGGTTGGCGGGAATTGCATGCCACTGAAAATAGCGCACGCACGCACCTGGCGCTGGTCCGCCACCCACTCGCCGTTATACTGAACGCGGTATTTGCCAGCGTCGTACTTCCAGTACGTCCCCTGCCCGCTGCGCATCCCGTCCTCCCAACACCCCTCGTACTTGTCACCGTTCTTGTAGAACTGCGTGCCTCGCCCTGTGCCGCCGCCCCAGCTCCACGCAGTCAGTCACGCGACGGGGCGAACAAGGGTTGCCGAGAAAGTCCATGTGCAGGTGTTTGGGAGTGCATGCGTGCAAACCGACCGTGGTGGGTATCAGTCGCCTGAACGACGCTGCCCCTACGCCGCTCACCAAGCGTACAAGCACAGGCGAGCCCACCAAAAATAGATGGGTCGACTGAAAGGGCTCCACCATGCACAGCCGCCGCCCAGCCGGTGCAACCCGTGCGGGGACCTCGTGACCCAAGGTACCAGCGTGCGAAGCTGCTAATAGGGGCGTTTGCTCCAGGGATGCGATGCAGATGTGCGCACCGTGCTTCTTGTTCCTATGCCACTCGCCCTTGTACCGTCTGCCCCCATTCCAAAAGACAGTCCGATTCTCACCCTCCTTGTCCGCCTGCGGCCGCCCCTCCCCTTCGTCACCCATCATCATCAGCGGCGGAGAGCGGGGCTGGAACACGTGGAGAGTGGCGCGAAACGGCCGTGGGTGCGAAGGCGTACCTCGCGATCCCAGGTCTTCCACGGCTGCTCGAACGGCAGTTGCTGCTCGTCGTACATGGAGTCGCCGTACGACATCTCCGACCCCGCTTCGGACGCCCTCATCTCCGCCGGCCTCATTCGGTGTGCACCTTCGCAAGCGTATAGAAGGCGGAGGTTTAGGACTCCTCGACGTCTCCTCCACTCTGAGGGCGAAGGGATGGAATATGTTTGTCCGGAAA
>Ga0115006_10003038_pt1:0-10000 | contig 11281 bp, 8 predicted proteins | sample ArcOceMetagenome_3_FD_88943 | JGI IMG/M metagenome (GOLD analysis project Ga0115006, IMG submission 88943) | Marine eukaryotic phytoplankton communities from Arctic Ocean - Arctic Ocean- Svalbard ARC20M Metagenome | ecosystem: Environmental > Aquatic > Marine > Oceanic | place: Arctic...
ACACACACACACACACACACACACACACACACACACACACACACACACACACACACACACACACACACACACACACACATTGTATATATATACAGTCTCAGCACGTCGACGTGCGCCGCATCATCAGGCACACGCGATAGCGCGCTTGCGTACAAAGAGAGAGACACAGACACAAAGAGAGAGACACAGATGCGCCAATGAGTGCCAACGGTTGTAGAAGAGTAAAGTGGGTGGACATGATGAGGAGGATGCGCGCAGACAGGATGAGCCAGGCAAGCGGCGGGCAAGGTTCGCGCTGCGGACGCCGCTGAGCCAGCCGCGTTGCGCGCGTTGAGAGAGAGAGGCGGCGCAAGGTGACATGTGCTCTGGCAGCCAGCTCGGCACGGCACAGCTACTCACATCCTCCACCCTCGTCGTCTACAATGATCGGCGGCCCCGACTGCAGCTTCTGGGCATACAACACCTTGGCGGCGTTTGCCTTGTTCGGCTTGACGACGGCGTGCTTTGCTACCGTCGCGGCCACCTTTAGGCGCCTGCTGCTCTCTCCGTTCTGCAGCATAGTGTGCGTGTGAGTTGCCGTCTACGCCTCTTTCCGGGGTCCAGGGAGACTCTGCACAACTCCCATTAACCGCAGGTTGCCAGCCGCCGCCAGGCCTACGCGCAAGCACCTCGCGCACAACCACCGCCACAGCCTACTCCAACTGGGGCCGGACCGGTTCGAAGACGTGTGTTTCGGTCATGATGTGAGCATGCGGAGCATGACCGTATCCCCCCCACGCCCCCCCCAAAGCCACACTGTACGTGCCCCCACTGCCGTCGTGCAAGGTCCCGCACTTGTCGTCATTGTCCGGCATCTCGAGGTGGCCGATTATCGACGCCTGCTCGGCTTTCGCCTTGAGATCGCGCGCGCGGTCCTCCACCTTCGGGTTTTTGGCAGCTTCCTGCGCACGCGCAGCAGGTAGTTTGAGGCGCGGGAGGTAGGCCGGATGAAGCCCGCACCAAGCGCCCCGGAGGACTGCAGCAGGCGTGCCCGACGACGCCGCACAGCACAGCACGCCTACACCGGGGCGGACGCAACCTTTTTGGCCTGGCGGTACTGCTCGCATACGCGACGCTTCTTGTACCACTCCTGGGCCACCTCGTTGGGCACGCGGATGAGCCTGCGGGGGGAAAGGGGGACGCGTGTCAGGGCACGCCTCACCGGGCGGCAGCAGGGCACCAGCCGCCACAGCCGCCGCCAGCATTACCAGCACTTTTGCTTCTGCAGAACGTCTGCGTGGATCACTTCCGGTTCCTCCTCCTCGTCGTCCTCCTCCTCCTTCGCGCGCTTCGACATGACCAGCTAGACAGGTCGGCGCCGAGGTGTTCGTGGGACATTGGTTCGTACTGTCGGAAGTTGGACGGGCGGGAGTGGCGGCACGACTGCACCCCGGCGGGGCCGGGTCAGGGGGGAGGGAGGAGGGACGCAGACCGGCAACGTGTCACAAGAGGAGCCTGTGATGTGCGGGCCTGCCCGCGGGCGGGCGACGCCGTGCTCCCGATCACGCTGCCCGGCCGTGATGCCGCTGCGATCGCGGTAGCACCGGGAGGCCGGGAGAGCTCCGGGTGGCGCAGGGGCGGGCGCGCGGCAGGCGCGGGCGGGAGCAGGGATGCGTCCGCCGCGGCCCGCCACTGCGCAGTCGCGCCTGGGCGACATCAAGGCCGAATGGCAAGCTGCCTCGCAGTCAGTTCTCTCAAGCGGGGCGCATTCGCGTGCTCAGACACCGGACCTCGGCGCCAGCCGCCCCGGGTCGCGCAGCCAGCACCGCGCGCAGGTGGCGCAGGCCCGGTCGCGCCTTAAGGCGCTCGAGGCAGAGCTGCACCACATCAACCGGGCGGGTGCACGTCCTGGCTCCAGGGCCGATTCGCCCACAGATGGCCCGCGCCAGCCCGCGTCCATCCAAGATGAGATGCGGGCGACGTTTGTGCGCAAGGATGACCTGGTGGCCAGCCACGCACAGGCCCCGTCCTACCGCCCCGCCGCCCTGCCGAACGCCGTCGCAGAGAGGGACGAGGGTGCCAACAGACGCGGGATCCTGTCGCCGATCACAGGCGCGCACCGGAGGCGAAACAGTGCCTCAAGCCTCCCCAGACAAGACAGTGTCTCGAGCCTCAGACAGCGCAGCGCCTCAAGCTCTCGCGCCACGAGTCCGCGTGAATCTGCGTGGCTCCGGCCTGCCTCAGGTCACATGAGTGCCGGCTCGAACGGCAGGCGCGGCTCTTTCAGGCAACCCTCTTTCAGGCAACCTAGGCCGCGAAGCGGTTCGTTTTCGAGCGTGCAGTTTGCCGAGGTGGGCAATGGGGGTACGGGCGAAGGAGGATGGATTGCGTACGATGACATCCGGGAGATTATCAACGAAGAGACCAAAAAGGCGCTCAGCCTGCACGCAGTGAACAAGATGCACAGGGAAAAGCAAAAGGGCGCTGGCTGGGTTGTGCCAGAAACGGACGCTCCGCATGAGTCGCTGGCACAGCCCATACGACAAAACGCAGCTTTGCAAAAGCACGGTGACCCGAAAGCTCCGGGGAGTCCAGTGCAAGGGGCCCTGAATTCTGAGCAGCCCCCAACTGCGAAGTCGACAAGCCCTAAAAAGCTCAGCAGCCCAGCAGGTTTGCCAGGGAATGATGCACAACATGGTTGGGATGACGAGGGACGCGGCCATGGAGGGGAAATCCCCCATTTTTTTTCCGACGGGCGGGTAAACCCGTATTACTTGCTAAAGGACGAGCAAGCGCGCACGATGACAATTTTGGGTTTTTTCGGCTTTTCACGGCACAGCTTGATTCGCAGCAAAATGATTTTAATCCTCAACGACGGCCATTGGCAGGCGATCTTCGTTTCAGGTGCTATTTTGAACTCAATCTATATTGCTGCACTCCCGTCCTTCGATCCGACAGTCCTGGCTGAGAACCAGGCCGCGTTTGAAATGGCGGACGCCGTCTTCTTAGCAATTTTTTACTTCGAAATGATCGCAGGGTGGATTGCATGGGGGTTTGGTGGAAAAGACACGGCGTGGTTCAATCGCGATTTCTTCAATCGTCTTGATTTCTTCATCTTTCTTGTCTCAATCTATGAACAAATGACACGGCTGCTCAACGTGCAGAGCTTCACGCTGCGACCATTGCGCCTTCTTCGCATAATCAAAGTAATGACAAGCCTGGAACGGTTTGCGAGCGTCAAAGCAATCCTCATCACCCTCGGAGAAGGCATCGGCCAGCTACTTGTAGTGTTTGGAATATTCGTATGCTTCTTGGGTATCTTTGCCGTGTTTGGCATGGGGGCATTTCGCCAGTCTTTCAGCCGCCGCTGCGCGATGCTGCCAGTGCCTGTGCCAGCATGTGCTTCTGATAACAGCACAGGCTGGCATGGCGCCTGTGACTTCAGGAGCACAGATGAATACGTTGCGGCTATGGGGGGCACAGAGGTGATTGCGCCCGGGTATCCGTGGGTTCTGCCGTGCAAAATCTATTTTCCCACAAAGCCTGGAGAGTACGACGGCATATATCCCAAAACGCCGGACGGAAACTACCACTCATGCCAGCTCCTAGAGTTCCGCAGGGGGCTTCCTATAAACCAGGTCTGTGTGGACCAAGGAAACCCTCAACGGGGATACCAACACTTTGACGATATCAGCGGTGCATTGCTCGCGGTGCTGCAGGTAGCACTGCCAGACTCATCATACGATATCCTGCACATAGGGCTGCAGTCGGAAAGAACCGCCCAGCCTGTGACCTACGTCTTTATTCTCTGTATATCGATCTTCCTCACCTTTCTCGTGTTGGGACTCTTCGTGGCGGTTGTGACCGGCACCTTTGCACGCGTGCGCGAACGACAAGCCGCCGAAAGGAGAGCCCGCGAAACGCGACACAAGAAGCAGCTCGAGGCTGAGTGGGAAGCTTGGGATGCATGGCGAGCAGAGGTTGGTTCCCAAGGAGAAGACTCAGAAGCGGCATCACATGCAGGGTCCCGTCCTAGCTCTAAGTACGGCAGGCCAGGCTCGGCAAGGCCAGCTTCAGGTAGGCCAGGGTCGGCAAGACCTCATCGTCCCTCGGGCCCAAGACCGCGCTCAGCTCTCACGCTCGGTTTGAAGTGGCAAATCATTGGTCAGGATCCCCCAAGGTCATGCACGGAGCTCAGGCATCAAAAACTGGAGGAGTTGATGCAGACAAAGCTCAAGGAGTCGCCCGGCCAAGACGATTTGATTGAGATGACCAGAGATGAGCTGTCACAAATGACCGTGTTTGTTATTTCTACAAGCTGCATAAAAGTGAGCGGTTGGTATCTGGTGCCAATAACACAGTCAGAGGCATCTGGGTTCGACGGTAAGGAGGGTGCTGATGATGGAGATGATGAGGAGGAAGGTGGTGAAGGTGACCAGGGTTTCGCGCGTCTGGACTTGATGGCCCGAGCCCGGCTTGAAGATCTGCGGCTGAAACGTGCAATTTGGGCAACAGTCGTGCTTCACTTGGTCGGCATTGCGGGTCTTACGAACGAAGTAACGCCCGCCGTGTGGTTTGACCTCCTAGACATCTTGTGTAATCTGGTTTTCTTCTCTGAAGCTTGCCTCCGTTATGTAGCCCTAAACGGTTTCCAAGGCGTCGTCTTCGACTTGACAGCGCGTAACGAAGTCGGCTTGCTCTGTCTGACGCTATATGGGTATGTCACTCTTTGTTAGTGTGTATGCATATGAGCCTACATATGTAATGTTCGTGCTATCCATGGGTGCCCTGCGCTGGAACAAGCTTGGGAGCGAAAATTGAGCCGTCATGGGCATCACGTAAGCTGGTGATGGCCATCGACGCACGTCGGGTGCCTCGACGTGCCACTGATGTCGAACGTAACACGCCTGACTTGGTGTTCTTGCTTTTGTTCTGTTGCATTTGCTCACGCGCAGGCATACCACCAACGAAACTTTTTTGAAGCTGCTGCCCGTGTTGCGCATCTACCGGCTAATGGTCTTCCTCCCGACTCTAGAAGACCTGCTGGGAAGCGCGGTGGCCAGCAGTGCATCACTGATCAATCTGATCATCTTTATTTTTATCTGTGCATTATGCGCCGGCGTCACGGGGCGGTACCTCATTGGAACAGACATGGATAGTTTAACCAGATCTAGCTTCGGCACGTTCCTGGGCGCGATGCTGACTGTATTTCAACTCCTGTTTGGCGACTCTTACACTAATATCGTCTACTCATCGCTCTGGTCGCAGGACTCAGCATACGGTCAATTTTTCGCGTGCATCTTCGTGCTCATCTGGTTTTTCACAGCACAGCTTCTGATCGCCAATCTGTTCGTGGCCGTGATCATTGAAAACTTTCAAGTCTCGCGCACCATTCTTAAGACTCAGCAACCCGGATACTGGGCGGCGCTAAGGGGATACGCGCATTCATCGTGGGATACGTTCAAGCATCTTGGGTTTGTACGGCGCGAGGGGTTGTCTCTGGATAAGGATGGTAACATCAAGGTAATACAACATCTTTCTCTAGATGTCAACTACGATGAGCTCGTCGCTTCTACCCAATACAATGCTCAGATCCAGAAACTCGTCTCCGATGTGCTTCCATCCAAGGCGGTTCTGAATGCGCACAAACGGAAAGATGAACCAGAACGAGTCCTCTACTGTCTGCAACCGCGAAATCCGATCCGCCGTCTTTTTATTTATATTTCACAGCAACCCTTATTTGATACAATCGTCTTCGGGGCCATTGGATGCAGCTGCGTCTTTCTTGTCGTCACGCCTCCGTACGAGAAACTGCCAAAAGGACCTACTGACCCAACAGTGATTGAACCGCCAATCCCGTTGGCATTAATGGAGCTGTTGTCCCTGGTATTCACTTTGGTGTTCTCCATTGAATTCATATCTCGCGTGATGGCAGTTGGTCTCTGGCAGACCAGGCACGCGTACCTCAAGTCGGGATGGAACGTGATGGACACAGTTGTGCTTGTTTTTGCCATCGTCGACGAGCTTCAACTTTTTCCTGGGGGAAACGTGGCAAAAGTAATGCGATTAGCCCGTGCCCTCCGCCCACTCAGACTCATGAAGCGAAATGCGGGCATGAAGCTGCTTATTGACGCCCTCATCGGTACTCTGTACCCCGTTGTGTATGTGCTGCTCTTTGCCTGCATCACAGCTCTGGCATTTGCGTTAGTAGGCCAGGGGCTCTATCGCAATCTGCTGGACAGGTGCAGTACTCCTGGCGCCGAATATCCCGCAGGCAGAATCGAGTGCAGCGGTTATCACGTGCAGGAGAATGGCATTCTGGTACAAAGGGCGTGGGTGAAACCATACGCAACATTCGACACCCTCCCCTCAGCGTTGCTCACTTTGTTCCAGCTCAGCACTCTCAAGTACATCTCCGTCATGCAGGATGTGATGGATATCACGGCAAAGGACAGCTCGCCTCAAATGCGATATTCGGAAGGGAACAGCATGTTTGTCATGGTCTATCTCATCTTCGGCTCGCTTTTTATCATGAATCTTTTTGTGGGCTTCATAGTGGATGGTTTCAATTCGAACAAGGGTGATGACTCTGAGGCGGAAACGGAATACGGCCGACTCTTGCGTGCCACGCGCGAATTTTCCCCAAGCTACGACCGATACCTGACGCCCCAGAACAAGTTCGCCCGTGCAGTGCGCCTCGTGATTGATAGCAGCGTGTTTGTGGGGCTTTCTATGTCTTGTGTTTTCATCAGCATTTGCTTCATGCTCGCGGACCACCGAGATCCGGCTCCTGAATTCGCGCAGGTCTATGAGTTGCAAAATACTGCTCTATTTTGGGTCCTGGTGGGCGAAACGACGCTCGTTGCCATGGGCTATGGGCCACAGGGGTGGCTCAATGATGGGTGGAAAGCATTTGATCTCTTCGTGTGCGTGGGTTCCGCTGCCGGTGTCATCAGTTCGCGCCCAGACATCCAGACTGTGTCGCGATGCTTCCGGATATTTCGGATTGTAAGGCTGATGAAGATGTTCAGGCCCATCCGTATCATTCTCAACACGCTGATTGCTAGTTTACCGCAGCTTGTTAACATCGCTGCTCTTCTCTTCATGTTTTGGTCCATGTTTGCAGTAGTTTTTGTGCAGCTGTACTCCACTACAAAGTTCGGCATAAGGCTGGGTCCCACTGCCAACTTCCGTTCTTACTTTGAATCTTTGATCACCGTTTATCAAATGGTCACGGGCGACGAGTGGATGTTGATCATGAAGGACTGCTATGTTGTCTGGCCAGAGTGCACACCGATCTTTTCGCAAAATCACCCAAGGTACTACTACCAGGGCCCAGAGTACGAATTCGGAGACTGCGGAAACTTGTGGGCACCAGGAATGTTTGTGATTTTCATGCTCTTTTGCCAGTCGGTGATGCTCAACTTGTTTATCGGGATGATTCTCGATAACTTCTCTTTTATCACCGACGACGGGCAAAGTCCCAATCTTGACGAGGATCCAAACACACCGAATATTCAGCACATTCGACAGCTGTCCATCGTTTTCAAACGATATGACTATACGCACTCGGGCATGGTGGCACTTTCAAATCTGCATCGCATCCTGCTCGATTCACCTAAACCCCTGGGCTTTGGTGGGGTGTATGGGCCCGCGGAGGACGCGGCACAAAAAATGATCCGGGCAGAACTCAACACACGGATCACAGAGAGAGTCCGCAAGAGTAAGAACCAGATGTGGATAAACAAGCTCACGGGAATGCTGGTGCGCACACTGTTGGGGGGACTCGCGGAGAATGAAAATCTGTTCAAGTCCATGTCATTTGAGGATTACACGTGTACGCTTATAAGCTGGAGATCACCAGAGTGCATTCCCAAGGCTCTCAGGATTGCGCGCGTCAAAGGCCTGCCCGAGATCCTAGCGATGACGCAGGCCCTCATCATGCGTGACTTTTTATGGGATATTGGCCCATCCAGGCGCCGAAAGCAAGAGGTCACTCGCGTGATTCGACAGCGGCGCACGTTCTTCCGATGGACCAAGCACGATCAGCCCTATTGTCGCTACCGTTTGTTGAAAATTGAGATGAACGAGGAGCGAGAAGCCAAGGCCCTCCGCAATGTAGTTTACCGCAATATTGATTATTCACCGCCTGCAAACACGAGCTACGCGCTCATAACACCACTCGAGCACGTGCCCAAGGATTTCATCAAAATTCCTGAGGCTGTCATTCAGTATCTCAGGCACCCAGTCATAAAACCATCGCACGGGATCGAAAGTTTCCTTGGAATGATACACGGTGGAACAAGCAAAATTAAACGGCAGCATTATGTCCTGTGTCGCTTCGTTGATGATCGCACTGTGAAGCACAAGAATTGGGGGGAGCTCGTCTATCTTGCCGACTTTACCAATGTCTCTCTCTGTTCTCTCTTCACGTTGCGCCATGAATACCCCTATCCCTTGCTGTTGCCGTGAGCCCTGTATAAAACTCGCATCGATGCTGAATCGATGAGCATTTTGCTGTTGTGCAGGTGGAATATAACATGTGGAATGAACATGACAAGGATAGCGACGTACTTTTCCTACCACAAACAAAAAGGGATCGAGTAGACGCGGAACATCCTAACTGGCGCCGCATTGACATAAAGTTCAACAAGTTCCGCGTGAATACTATCAAGCGAAAGCTTGCCACCATGAGCAAAGATCAGCTCGCGCTCCATCGTCGCGCTGCCCTGCTCGGTGACTCGCTAAATACCCACTTTCATACGTCAAAGTATGAATAAATCGCCAGCCATTAGTACACGCACGCACACACGTTCAAACACACGAGCGTGCACACACATACGCATACACGCACACATCAACATACAGACCCGCACACACCCACGCATACGCACAAACAAATTCAGGTGCCACAGCAGATGTTGACTATGAATCTGAGTTTCGAGTCTTCAATCCTCGCGAATTGGTTGGCATTGGAACCCTGTTGGCTGTCCACGCATATTCCGTTGAATCGGTCTCTGAAGCAAGTCTGCTTGCCTGCTTTTTGATAATGCACAGAGGGTATCATTTAGTTGCAAGCTCTGTGCATGCGCATTGGTTGTGGATGAAAATCGATAGTCGAGAGTTGGTGCGCTCGTTCTGTTTCTCCCTATTTACTTCTCCTCGCCTTTTTTTGTCGCTGGTGTTTCTCTGGGAGGCCAAAACAGGACTCCTTCGCAAGGACTCCTTCGCAAGGTGAATACGCTATTGACGTCAGACTTATCCTTGGCACCCATCCTTTGGATCCCCCCGATATGAGGTCTCTCCCTTTCTTTCTGCCGTGTGAAAGAGCGCACAAAGATCAGTCACTTGAGTGCACTTTGAAAGAGCGTTTTTGCTTTTGTGCGCCCGCCCTGACGAGGTTCCGGTTTCTGGAATTTTGCCTTGACTTATCTCAATCCATGCCTCCATCTTTTCACCTCGGTCACCCTCTTATCCCTCCTCCCTGTGCTTACACTCTCCCCTACTCTGCTCTTTTAAATCTCGGTCTAATATCTTTCACCCATCCACAGGCTGAAAGCTCTGCGGGATCAAGGTTTGCAGAAGTGTGAGGATGCAGTCCTGCAAGTAAGTACAACGTTTGGCCATGCTAAAACATGGACGCAGCACTGTCATTTTGTCCACTCTGATTTACCAAGCGGGAAAGCCGTATTCGATCCTATGGCTTGTCGCTGTCTTTACGTGTCTGCACGATTACATATGCACAGGTGCTCGGCTTCTTGCCAAAAGGACCAGTAACCAAGGAAGACCAGGAGCAAGACGAGGAGGAGGAGCCGGATCCCGGGCAAGAATTCCAGTCGATGGCAGCAGACGTCCAGAGCGAGACAAATGAGGAGAGCGGACATGTATCTGGCAGTGACTCCCCCGTTGGAGGACGAGACGGCCAAGCGTAAGTCGTCGTCGCGACCATCAACTTGCCATCAAGGACCATTGACTTGACATCAAGACGTCCTTGGTGCTGTTGTGCCTCCACAAGTGGCAG
>Ga0115006_10003039_pt1 | contig 11279 bp, 13 predicted proteins | sample ArcOceMetagenome_3_FD_88943 | JGI IMG/M metagenome (GOLD analysis project Ga0115006, IMG submission 88943) | Marine eukaryotic phytoplankton communities from Arctic Ocean - Arctic Ocean- Svalbard ARC20M Metagenome | ecosystem: Environmental > Aquatic > Marine > Oceanic | place: Arctic Ocean...
TATCCTATCCAAACTCACTCCAAAGTAGGATCTAAAACGTTTGACACGTTCTCTTCATGGAATTATATTGACAGGTTCGTCTTCATACCCACACCTGAGAATGACATTATGGAAAAGGGAGGACCGAATACGGAGGATGGTCTCGCCTACATCCGTGATAACTTCGGTCTCATAGATTTCAAAGTCCAGTTCGCCACCACTTCCCGTCCCTCTCTGCTCCTCTACTATGGAACCTTTGACGATTGGAATGAAATCTACACCTCCACGACGACGTGCCTTGAGAGGTACGAGAAGGCACCGACGAAGCTAGACTTGTCAATTAGGGGTTCGGCTGTCAAGGACGTCCACGCATCTACATTAGAGTTTAGTGGGAGGGACATGACAGAAGCATCAGGTGAGGGAGGAGCGAGAGCGACAGCAAAAGCAACATACCGCCTACCCATATAACTAACAACCTTCTGCTCGTCGTTCCGCTCATCACCACCCTTTGCTCCTTGCCGCTCCTCGCCACCCGCAGGCTACGTTGACTTTACCGCCAATGTCCCTCAGTGGTTCTTCCTGGTCATTAGCAACTGCCAGCCCCAAGGCGCAGGCACAGACAAAGACCGCTGCGACAACCAGGGCTACTGCCAGGGCCCAACCATAGCGAAGGTGGAATATTCCTTTACCAACGGAGCTTCCATATCCCACAAACACTTCTCCTACGACCACTTTGGCCTCCGTCCGATGTACATAACCTTCTTTGTCTTCCAGATCCTCCTCTGCGCCGTGTGCAAGTTCGTCAGGGGCGAGCTCTTGGCCGTCAACAAATACCACGTAACAGTCAGGATGCTAGTCACCAGCATCACGGCCACGGCACTGAGCCACCTCCTCAACGTTGCGGCGTACGAGGTGAGATTGGACGGAGCGAAGGAAGGCTGGGCGGAAGGCTTTCCAGTGCCATAACTAATAACCTTTCTCTCGTCGCTTCGCTCCTCGCCCTCCCTGCGCCCGCTTCGCTCGCGCCCCTCATCGCAGGAGATGGCTAACAAGGGCATCGAGAACAACGAGCTGCTTACGGTGGCGAGCTTTATTTTCAACATTTCCGACCTCATCTTTGTTTACTTGCTCATTTTCCTCGCCAAGGGATGGACCCTAGTTAGATACAAGATAAGCAGCACTGGACGGATAAAATTAACGGTCCTTATGACCTTCACATTCTTTGCTTCCGTTGCGCTGGACTCTTGGAAGTCCTATGGGTATGACGAGGCGATGACGTCATTTTTCTATGCCACCCCACCGGGAGCGTGCTTCCTTTGGCTCAGGTGAGGGGAGCGAGGAGCAAAGCGACGAGCTGCCAACGTTAGTGTTGGGAACGAGAACCACGGAGGATCCTACTTTTGAACAAGACGCGCCACCTCCGCTATCACGGCAATTGTTCGCGTCCCTAATCCCAACCCTTTTCGCGATTCGCTTCGCTCATTGTAGGGTCATCACCACCGTCTGGTTCTTCTACTGCTGCTGGACCACCCAAAAGAGCTTTGAAAGCAAGCGCCGGTTCTTCTTCCGCTTTAAGGTGTTCTTCGGCCTTTGGATTTCCTCGAAACCTGCGCTAGCCTGGATCTGCCAGTACGGCCTCGACGACAACATCCGCATGAAATACGTGCTGTCGTGGGAGGTTGCTCTGCTCTTTATGGCACATTCCGTCCTTATCTCCATGTATATTCCTAAGAAACAGTTCAACAAGGGATTCCCGTTCCACAAAGTCAGCAGCACCATGCTCGGACTTGTCCAAGGGCAGTCAGCCAGCGAATTCATTAGGGACCAGCAAGAAAACGGCGACCCCAATGCCCCGAACGGCAACCCTAACCAACCAGATAGCCCTAACCAGCGATACGAGGGAGGACTATTCAACATTAGGCACGCCAAACATATCTTGAAAACCTCTGGTATGGAAATGCACAGGACAGTGTCAACCCTCAAGGACGCGGCCGACGACCTTATGGTCAGACTACGCGATCTAGACGATTACGAGGGTCAGGATATATCTTATAGCCGCGAACAATTTAGCAGAATGGGTCAAGGAGGCCAAAGCATGCCAGACCTTGACGAATTTAATACCTAACTCAACATTTATATAATGAACGACGCACTCTTGTTTATCTTATTTAAGCCCCGATCGTCCAAGTCTTGCACTCGCCGGCCTCCCGCTTGCTGGCCTCCCACCCCGCATTTTCTCCTCCTTTGACCTCCTCCTTTTCTCAGCGTCTATGGCAATCCTCATGTTCTTGAGCTTGAGGCTCTGACTCCTGAGCTGCGCCTGATAAGTTGCCTTGTCCTCCTCAAGCTGCCTGATGTAACCAACAGTCTCTGATCCCTCCAGTTCCCTCATCACCCTTGCTTGGACAACTTTATTAAAATTGGAACCGACGAACGTCCTCAGTTGCTCCAGACCCTCCTTAAGCTCCACCTCTGTCATTCCGTCTATTGGAGTGTTCAGGTCCAGGTCCTCCTCGTTCACACCGATAGAACTCATCCTGCTCGCCTTGGTGTTGACGCTGGTGACAGTCATCAGATCGTCGTCGAAGGCGTGCTGAGCCTTGGGGGGAGCGTTCCAAATGTCCTCTTGCTCCTCCCCTCCAACAGGGCCACCCCTCATCCTCGGGGAGGTACTAGGCCTCTCCTTTTGCCTCTTGAAGTTCCTGTTTGTGTCCCTGAGAGCCTTGGCGGGATCTCCAGTCATCACTCCCCCCTTCTCCATGATCTCCTCAACACCCTGGAGCGCCATTGTTGCCCTATTTTGCACCAATCTCCTGTGTGTTTCCGCCTCCTTCATCTTGCCAACGATCTTCAAAGTATTACCTAGGGTGACGCCGTCTTCAAGGATGTCCCTCGGCATGGAGGAGACCATGGGGACCAAGCCTCTCCTGGTCTTCCTCATTTCATACCTCCCCTGTCCAATCCCTTCGATAACCTCCTTTACGCCGTGGCCGTACTCATAAAGCGTCACTATCTCTCCCTCGAGAGCAGCAATGACCGCGTTCTTCTTCTCCCGGTATAGGTTGAAGTCTGCCACAAACTTCTTGGCTTCGGAGTGCTTCTTGTCCAACCAAAACTCATACTGTTGCTTCATGTTCTGAATCTCTGCCTGCCTCCCGAACTCGAGGGCCTTGAGCTCCTTGGCAAATTTGACCCTTTCCTCGAGGGTGATCTTCTCGTTCACCTTCTGAGCATCCTGCAGGAGCTTGGTGTTGAACATGAGAGACTGCGGTATGCTACTCATCACCGCGTGTTGCTGCTGAAGCAGCGTTTGATTATGATTGACGAGCTCATCTATTTGCTGTCCGTGTGTTTCTTTCATTATCCTCTGGAGGTCCTCGAGTTTTTGTGTCTTGCTACTTAGCTCGTTCGAAAGCTGCTGGTTGCTCCTCTTCATACTGACCACCAATGCCGCGTGCTGATGTTGGTTCTCTGTAATTTGCCCCTTCAACTTCTCGCATTCTTCCTTCCTCTGCTTGAGCTTGGTCTTCATGAGTTTGGCCTGATGGTTGAGATCAGCGACAAGCTCCTGAAGTTCTGCACTGGCTCCGTCAAGCATCTGGTCCATTTCAGCTCCCCTAGGGAGGGAACTTGCACTGATAGCGCCAGCCCCTCCTCCGATTCCCCCAGGCGGAGCAGCCATGGCCGATCCAACAACCCTCCCGTCAGGGAGGAGGATCGTGCCGTCCTGCTGGATGGTCCCCTCAATGCCCATCTGACGGAGCACTTCAAGCACCCTGTCATTGGGGTTTGCTGCAAGCGAAGCAGCCGACTCCGAGGCTGCGATGAGCGAAGCGATGGTGAGTCTTATTGCGGCAATTGGAGAGAAAGGCGCTTCTTGTACAGAAGTCCAAGCTTGCATGGTTCTCGTCGTCAAAATCGTCGCGGTAAGCTCGTCGCTTCGATCCTCGTTCCTCCTCACCTTGAAGTTTTTTCTTAAGTAACTCGATTTCTCCTCTCATCTTTTTGCCATGTTCACCCGACCCCCCGTGCTTGTCCGGCTTGGATGCGTAGTTGACCTGGGGCGTGTTTTGAACATTTCTGCACCTATTCGCGAACTGCAGAGTCGAGAGGGACTCATCGGCGTAGTTGGGGATGGGATGAATTGTAGCGAGGAGGGTTGTGTAGCTGTTGCCTCCGAGGGAGTTCTGAAGGAGACGAGTCAACTTTGAGTCACGGTAGGGGACGTGAGAGATACCGTTCGAAGGATCTAGGGCCAAAACGACCTTTCCCAGGGCAGTAAGGGAGGTGTTGATGTGAAGGGCCTCCTTGAGTCTCATGCCCGAGGATTCAGATTTTTTAATCCTCTCTGATCCCGCCAAATCCACAAGGTTGAGCATTCCCTTGACTGCCTCAGCGGAGTGCCTGTCTCGCTGGACCACGTTGATGGTAAATACAGTGTGGGATCGGGACGAAACCTCGTTGATCTTTGTCTCGTGAGTCGCACGAAGAGCGAGTCCCATGTTAATGACTGACATGGCCTCCTCGGTCGTCGTTACAGGGATCAGTGCCAGATCCTTCACAAAAACATTGTGTTCCAAGTCCTCGTGTATTTCGTAGTGCATTGTGTGGTAGTCGTTCTGAGCCAGAGACTGTGCAGAATTATTCTTCGACATTCCAGCTTCACCTGTAGAACCGACTGACTCGTTCCTGGATACTGTCCGAGGACGGTTGAACGAGGATTGCCGCTCGAGCTGAAGCCTCTCGAAGATCTCCGAAGTCTTGTTGTTGAGTTCCCCGACAGTGTCAACGCCGTTGATCTGGTCAAGGTACGCCTTTCCGAGGTCGCGAATCTGGTCGCAGTATATCTCCAAGAAGGATACAACCATTGCGCACTGGGGAGTGGGACAGAGGGAGAAACGTTAGGCGCAGGTTCACGATGGAAAGGAGGAGAAAGGGGGACAACCAGCCTACGAACCTCTGCACCGGCAGCATTCTTCATATTCAGTTGCTCTGTTATACTCTCAACGACGCGAGGGATCATACCACGGTTATCGCCCTCGTCACCAAACATACTGTAGGTCTTTCCAGAACCAGTTTGACCATAGGCGAAGCAGCAAGAGTTGTAACCATCCATAACGTGCTGAACGTGAGGTTTCACCACCGTATCATATATTTCAGACTGTGCACTCTCAGCCCAGAATATTTCCTCATACCTGAAAGATGAGGGAGGGGGTCAGGGTTCAATTTTATAACTTGGTCGGGTGAGACTTGAGACAACTTACGAGAATATGTGGTCACCGTATTCTGGTCCCTTCGAAGGGTCAGTGATCTGGATCTTTTTGGGATCAGTGAATAGCTTGTACACGGCCTCGGACGCATCCTTGTCCTCAGAGGGGCGACTGATGAGAGAGGGGTGAGCTCGGGGGTTAAGAGGGGATGTCAAAGATGGGGACAAACTCACCCGCGGACAAAAACCTTAATAGACGACGACGAATCGCCCCCAGAGTAGTCCTGGACGACTTGATGATCCATTTCGCGAGCTTGGAAAAAGAGCAAGGTTTCTTTCCAACAGTCGGATGATTTTGAACTTTTGTCATGAAGAAGGTCTGAATAAACACTTTGAATACTAACTTCATTTCCTTCTATTTACGTGCACAGGCCCACGTCTCCGAGGATTCTTCCGCTGTTGCAGAAGAGGCTGCCGTCGTTTCCGTTGAAGCCCTCGTCCAAGCTGATACCGCCGGTCATTGCCACGAAGTCCTGGCAGTCGAAGGAGAATGCCGTGGTTGGGTCGACGTTCATTAGACCAAGGGGGACTCCTTGGATTGCATCGTGTCCTTCGTACGGGGAAGGGCATGTGCTGCGTACACGAACGGTTCCTAAGCCAGGGTCGTCGAAATTGTAAATGTTGTTCCCATCACCGGTGTCAGCATAGTTGCCCGTGAAGCGTGTTCCAACCAAAGAAACCTTAGACCTAGAGCCACTGAGGAATATTGCTCTGCCCCCTAACGAAACGTGGTTTGCTTTGCAATTGATGATGTGGCATAATTCGAGTTTGATGCGCGCTCCACTCTTCATGACAATTGCTGTGACAAGCAAGGTGCAGGAGTTAGAGAACGAAAGTTGACAAAGCGAAAGCAGCGAAGAATCGTTAACTCACCTCCAACAAACAAAGCTTGGCAATTTTGCATGGTGAATCCCCTGATGGTAAGCGTCTTTTGTGACGACCCCGATAATTGAATTGCTCGTCTTGGCATACGCGAATCCTTCTGCCCATCAAGAACACACCCTCCATTGTCCTCCACACAGATGATTCTACCCTAAATCTCTTCTATGATGAACATAGACGCTGGACTCCCACATTCAGTCCCCTTCTTGTTGCAAACATACTTCCCAACTGCAACAGTGGTGGTTCCGCCGTTTTCCATAATATTATTTCAGACTATGTTGGAGTAGCTATCACTATCCCAGTTACTGACCGAGTTAAAGAGCTTCGACATACTGTTGGCATGGTAATCCCCATTGCCCCTCGTGAGGACGGGGAAGATGGATGTTAAGTTGTTCAAGAGGGGTCAAGAGAACGTAAAACAAACTGCAAAAACAAGCAATTGGATCAACAGCTTGTTATCTACCCCGTCACCAGAGCGGCCGTCCGCTTTACCTCCTTTCCTTTTCTGCATGTTGTCCGAGGGGCGGATCAGGTGCTTTGTGCTTTGGGGCCCTTGACGCAGTTCTACTCTTTTTGAAGAACCTGGGAATAGTTCGATGCAAAAAGAAGGCGAAGGAGCAAGGAGTGGCCCGACAATGTCTATTTGATAACCCTTGAAATAGAATTTGGTGTGAATCAACAAAAGTGGGGGGTTTACACGGAAAATTCACTTGCGGAACTTGCCCTTTCCCTTCCCACCTTTGCCCGTCGTCGCCTTGCCCTCTCCGTCCCCTTTCTCCTTGGACTTAATGTGCTTTACATAACTCGCCCTATCTGACTTCTTCATGTTCTTGATCTTGTTCTTCATATCCTGTTCCTTCTTCTTCTTGATTTCCGAACGGGACTTCATATCCTGATCGTTCTTCAGCTTGTTAGCCTTCTTCTGTTCCATTTTCTCCTTCGTCATCCACCTAGGATTGGCCTTTTTTGCTTCTTTCTGTCCTGGGTCATTCTCCCTCCTTGCCTCCTCCATATCCACATCGACATCGTCCATAACTCCCGCCCTTCCGACGCTCTTGTTCGTCTTCTTCTGCCACTTCTCGTACAACTGGCCCAGCTTCATGTCCTTCCCTGCCTTCTGAATTCCGCTCTCCAGGCGAACCTTCTTTGCCTGGGTCATCCCACTCGCCTCATCGCCGACAGTCGTCTGAATGTACTTCCGTTTGCTCTTATCCCATCTCATAATCCGTTGCTTCTTCACCAGGTCGATGTTCTCGTCTCCGACAATATCCAGCATGTGCTGCTCCATCTCCATGGCAGCGGACTGAGCGTTCTTGCCATCTCCAGCTGACGGCTGAAGCGCGGCTTCAACTTCCCTGTCACGCTGGGTGAACCCACGATCATACTCTATATAATCGTCACTCTTGAAGGAGCGCGACTCCGAGGATTGGGTGGCAGGGGGAGCGGGAGCGGGAGCGGGGGGTGGCTTTCCAGACTTGGCTCGTCTCCTCTCGGCCTTGCTCATCCTTCGCTTGGTGGGCTCGGGGGCATTAATTGGGGCCGGAGTCGTCTTTCTGGCGACTATCAAAGAGGTCGCGGGTGGAGGCAAGCCATCCTCCTGATCTTCACCACCATCATCCCCATTGAGAATCTTGGCAGTCTGACTGCCAGCGGCAACGATGGATCCCTTATTCCTGACCACCTTCATCTCTCTCCTCATACTCTTCATAATTGCCTGCGTGTCACCCTTGATTGAGCCGGTGTTTCTGAGATAAGCGGGGCGACGAGCGAAGCGACGAGCAGAAGGTTGTTAGTTTTGGTGGTGGGTGGTATACTGCCGTCGCTTCGCTCCAGCCAGCCGCCCTTCGCTCCTCGCTTGGCATCACCTCCCCTTGTCGATCTGACCAGCCACATTGCTCCCTGCTGCCCTTGCGCCGGCCTCAAATATCGTCTCCTTGGGACGGAAGGTAGACATGGCAGTCAGGAACTCACTGCGTTTGATATAATCATCGGCGGACCCTACCGTAGTTTTGGTGTTGGTTGCAGCTCCGCTCATTCCCCGTATTTCTGACATTGACGTGCGCATTTTCTCCAATTTGCAGTGCTCCACGTAGGCCAAAAGAGGATGCGGGGGAATGGGCATGTGAAGGAGATCCTTCGACCTCCTAACTCCCTCCCTACTGGGATCGGGCCTGCTTCTTTTGTACTGCTTCATTCCATTCTTGGCGGTCCTGATGAGCGAGTCGAAGTTATCAGCCTCCTTGTTACCGGACTCGTTCGCTATTATGCGACGGACGTTCTCATTCTCGTCGGTCATGACTGATTCCGGGATGCTACCGAAATGCACGTCTTCGGGGGTCTGTTGGGTAAGGGAGTAAAGGACAGCTGATTTTGGGGGACCGGAAGGATCAGAGTCGGCGGAAGGGCTCGTCAGGGTTGGCTTGGAGTTTGAGTCGGAATCAGAGTCGTCGGAGTCAGAAGAGTCGTCGTCCAAGTCTGCAACGAGCAAAGGGGTTGCAAGCGAAATGAGAAGAGGATCCGTTAGATATAGCACTAGCTATCGCTTCGCTCCAGCCTTCGCTCCAGCCGTCCTTCGCTCCTCGTCCGATCTCACCCGAGTTGTTGCCCTTGTATTCGTCGTCAATAGCCTTAGCCTCCTCCTCCTCCTCCTCCTCCTCCTCCTCGCCCTCCACAATCCCCTCGATGGCATCAAGGCCCCCCCCCTCCTTTTCTTCCTTCTCGTCACCCTTCTTCCTCATCTCAATCATTGGATTGCATACCCTCCTCCCCAGGAACAAATGTAGGTCGACCATGAAGGGGGTCTCGTCAGGCTCGACAAGTGCAAACGCGTAGCCAACCCTTCCCGCCCTAGCAGCCCTACCAGAACGGTGAATAAAGAGCTTGGGCGAGGGCGGAAAGCTGTGGTGGATAACGTTATCAATCATGGGAACGTCAAGTCCCCTAGCTGCTACATCTGTGACAACGAGGACAGGGACCTTGCCCGTCCTGAACACGTGAAGGTTGGACTTCCTAGCCTCCACATCCATCGTTCCGTAGATGCAGACGGCGCTCATTCCTGTGCACTTGATCAGGGTCGTGAGGTACTCAACGTGGTGCCTGGTGGCCGCGAATATTATGGTCAAGCCCTTGGGGGGCAACACCTCGCGGAGGATGTAGAGGAGCGCGCCGTCCTTGTCGGTGCTCCTGCACGTGAGGAAGGATAGACGAAGGTTCTCGGATACGGTGGCCTCGTTGTCGAGACGAACCAGTGTTGGGTCCTGAAGGCCGGCCCTGCGAGGAACGGCGAGGAGCGAAGCGATGAGCGGAAGATGCGTTGTTAGTTATAGCACTGGACAGTCCTCCGCCCAGCCGTCCTTCGCTCCTCGTCCATTCTCACCTGGCGAACTCAACCAGCATCTTTGGCATGGTGGCACTGAAAAGCAAAGTCTGCCTCCCCTCAGGCATGGAGCGCGAGATATCCCTCAGCTGCTGCGCGAACCCCATCTCGAAAAGCCTGTCTGCCTCGTCGTACACCACGCACTCCATGTGCCTGAGGTTGAAATCTGGGACCTCGAGGAGGTGGTGGGCCAAACGTCCGGGGGTTGCGACTATAATATCGGGCTTGTTAGAAAGGTCCTGCGAGGAGCGGGTCGGGGTTAATAAAGACGTGAGGGGAAGGGCGCCGAGGGAAGGGTTTCTATGCGAGCTAGCAAGGCGGTCTCTTGTGACGAAAACCGCGGTCGTTCGTACTTTCATAAAAGACACGTCTCCTTCGGAACCACCGCAATTATTATCATCCCTTATCCTAAACCTGCGATTCGCTTTCCTCATCGCAGGACTCGGAAGAGGAGGAGGACTCGGAGTTCATCGCCATAATCTCACCTCAAACTGCTTCTCCATACCGTCACCTCCAACAATCGACACCGCTCGCAGGTCAGTGAACTTGGACATGCTCTTGATAACCCTTAGGGTCTGAAGGGCTAGATCCCTCGTAGGAGACAAGATGAGTCCCCTAACCCCACCATAAGTGGGCGAATTAGCCCCAAGCTGTGAGAAGCGGAAGGGCGCAAGCGAAGTGAGCGTGGAAATGGGCGAGGAGCGAAGCGATGAGTGGAAGGGTGTTAGTTATGGCACCAGGCAGCCCTCCGCCCACCCCCTCCCTTCTTTCCTTGCTCCACCTCACCTTCTCCAACATTGGAACAACAAAGGCTGCAGTCTTTCCCGAACCCGTCCTCGCCATACAAACGACGTCACCACCCAGCAAACAAACAGGAAGCGCCTTCCTCTGCACAGGTGTTGGCACCTTGTAACCCATTCTCATCACACCACGGAATATTGGGTCAGATAGACCCAATGATTGAAAACCTCCTGTATTACTCTTTCCTTTTCCCTTTTTATTCTTCATATTAACGTGTATATACGATTATATACGAGAATAGAGAGCTATAGATGAATTAAATCAACTTCCAACCAATCGACCAGCCCTTGGTTGATGGTGTGTTTGAGGGTATAGAAACTATAACGGTGAATTAAACGTCAATTTGAGATAATTATATTGATGATACTACTAATAATGATGTTATTAATGTGAATAGAGAACGAGGAAGCGAGTAGATCAAAAAGCTCAAAATGGGAGGAGCTCCAATTTTGGCTGTTACTAAGTGTCATGGACAATCATCCTCCAAGCCCGGGAAATCCCATCCCGAAGCTTCAAAGAGTTGCTCCACAGTCCTTGTATGGAGTAAGGGACGTACACGGTTACGCAAACCTTCCATCCAGGCCAAACTCTGCTGCGGACAGCTGGGGGAAGAGAAGGGATTTGCTCAAGGTGGCTAGACAATCGGAGCTTATGATGATCAGGGGAGGGAAGCTTCCGGAAAGACACAAGCTTCCGAGTCCGCCGCCGACGCCAAGACTCACAGAGGACCAGGAGGCAGAGGTGGGTGTTGGGACTTGGGGGAGGGGGGGAGAAAAAGGGACAAAAAGAAAGGGGGGGAGGAGGATGTGCAGCCGGTCCGAACCAACAACACACGTAGATAACAACCATATTCCCCTCTCTACTCTCCCCCCTTCCTAACCCTCACCCTCCCCCCCCCCCCCCCCCCCCCCCCCCCCCCCCCCCCCCCCCCCCCCCCCCCACCCCCCCCGACCCACGCCGGCAACCACTCGA
>Ga0115006_10003040_pt1 | contig 11278 bp, 13 predicted proteins | sample ArcOceMetagenome_3_FD_88943 | JGI IMG/M metagenome (GOLD analysis project Ga0115006, IMG submission 88943) | Marine eukaryotic phytoplankton communities from Arctic Ocean - Arctic Ocean- Svalbard ARC20M Metagenome | ecosystem: Environmental > Aquatic > Marine > Oceanic | place: Arctic Ocean...
CCCCCCCCCCTCCCCCCTCCTACGCTAGACATGCTCGCCCCTTGTGCCAAGAGTGTCAAGCTTTTTCATAAAGGAATGCCCCGCTTTTCTTTCCTCACCCATTACGTTGGTGACGTGCGGATCCATAACGCCGCCATTCTGGATCGGTACATGCTCAAGTCCTTGGATGGGCTCTTCAATCTCCGAGACCTTGAAAAACCCACCCCGACGCCAGGTACCGGCAGCTTTGAAAGTTTGGTAGCGGCACACACTGGGATCGAGACCCAGAGGGCCCCTCCTGATATCGACTCGGAGGAGTGCGCAGCCTTTGAGAATCTCTTTTTTGGTTTACAAGATAATGTCACCGTTGTTTATAGTGGTGGTTTCACGACTGAGAGGGACGGTATCGTTAATGCTACCTTCAACAAGCGTTTCCCTGAATTAACTTCTTGGTGGAAGGACAAGGAAGTAATCTCTGCTCCTCGTAAATGGTACGCAGGATGTGCCATGCACGGAACTGACTACCGTCAATCGGCTGGAGGCTTCATACACGGGTTTCGCTACTCTATTCGAGCTCAGATTCGTCACATCCTTCAAGAACACTTTAACGGGTCCTGGCCGGTTGTCACTTTTGAATCTTATGAGGAAGCTGTCGAATACACGAATCGCCGTGTCCAGGAGGCAGCTGGCCTATACCAGATGCAGGACGTGCTCGTAGATATTCTCGTGGCAGATGCAGATGGAACTTTCTCTTACTACGAGGAAGTACCAAAGTGGTGGATGACCGATATTTTCCCCGGTGGCGCTGAAAAAATGGGATTCATCACCGTCGAATTTAAGTATACGAACAAGGACGTATGGGATTTTCAAACCATTGCGGACTCCTCGAGGAATGATAGGAATCCTGGCATCTTCCTTCATCCTGTCATCACCTTGTTCTGGGAAGGCGAAAAGGTCCCAGAAAGTGAAAGCCACCTACCTGAAGATGCCGAAGGCACGTGGCGGGGAAATAACAATATCGTTGAGCTCTCATTTGCGCTTCACAAGGCACGAGAGCAACTGCGGGCCCTAGCAACTACTGGAAGGGCAATGTCCAATGCACACGCACAAACCGCTACTGTACTGCGCAGTCGATGCACGAAGAGCAATAAAGTCGGGACTAAAATGAGCGAACATAACCTGCTCTGCGACGACGTGTACAACTTGGCCCTGGGACTGACACAACCGTCAATTTTTACTTCCATTTACAGGTGGATGTTAAACACAGTAATTGCTGCCCAGCACTCGTACCATTGCATACTCAGTAGGCCAGAAACGCCTAGCGTACCTTTTACCAGGGATACCGGAAGCGTCGACGGAACTCTTAGATGCGAAGATTTGAGAAATTTTGCGCCCCCCATGCAATCCCACCTCAACGCGTTGAACAATAGCGTGTCCTTGGGGCACTATTCTACTGCTATCTATTTAGCCAAGCAACTCGCTGTTTGTGAAGAACTTGACGAAGAAGGTCCCATTTCCACTCCAATCTATGCTCGTAGTGATCTTTCTGGGCGAGTGAATAGATTTCGCGCACTTAACTATGTTGCGAAAGTATATACTTACAGGTTTGACTTCCAAGATCTCTTTTATCGCTTCCATAAAATCGAGTCGATGTCCCAAGAAGAAAAAAAAGAACTGGAAGACTTCGTTGCTGATTTCGTCACAAAGGCTAAAAAGGTTGAGAATCCCTTGGAACCCAGACAGAGACTGGACCTTTAAGTGTTCTACATACATGAATTCACCAGAATTTATCGGGGTCGCGTCGAGGGGTCACACTGCGACCACTTTCCAGTTTCTAGAATGCAAGGAAGTTCCTCTGGAATTTATGATCGACAATCTACGCGATATTAGAACTAAATTCTTGTTTTATCCTCAACCACCATCCTCGTCGACTATATTATATCCTTGCATCTTCACGCAAATTCGTAGATTAACTTCGTTTGCCGGCGCTGCCTGTGAGTCTTGAGGGTTTTTACCTGGTTCATGAGCCTCATGCTTTGGAGTTTCTTGAGCTTCCTTCCCGTTTGGGCTCCTTGTTCCAAATCCTGTGATTCAAGAGATCCCCTGCGCAAACTTTTCCTCGGGCTTATTTCTTTCTGTATGTCTTCTTCCAAATTTCGTGTTTTTGGCGTTCTCCAGCCCTTTCTTGCCCTCGAATTTGGGCTGTCATCGATCCCTAAGGTACTGTTTCTCGGAGCCTCCCCAGTTGTTGAGTTGGGGCTTGCCTCGTCGATAGAAAAAATACTATCGGACTTGTTTTCGGACACGTCTTTCAGGGATTTCTTCACCTTTTCCTTGGCATCTTTGCCTTCAATGAAGCTTAGAGCTTTTTCAACACTGGTGGCAAAAGTTGTCCTTCTATTTACCGGAGAAACATGGAGAGGGTTCTCTCGCACCTCGATAACACTTGTTCTAGGTCCCTTGTCACTACTCGATCTTCCGTCCTTCGTTTCAACCCCATCCCCCCCCTTCTCCCTGCAGCACAAAGAGAGGCAACGGGAGTTGGCGAACGTGAATTCAAACCCACAAAATCCTGGCACTTTGTAGGTATCAAATTTCTCCTGTGCGGACTCGTTCCTTTCAAATTTCCCCGCCTGTTAGAGAGAGGGAGAGAGAGAGCGTGGTGTGAGATAGATACTGAAAACGGAAGAACACACAGCTAGAATAAGCCCCCCCCCTCAATGCATGCCCTCCCCAACGACTACGTTGCCGTCAATTTCTCGCCTCACTTGCAAAAGATAGTGGTGCTTCGTAAAGATCTGCTGCCCACCCTTCCAGTATTCCTCTTTCGTTTTGAGCCCCTTGCTTTGAAGGATGACCTTCTCGTATCACATGGTATCGTCATAGACAAGGTATTTTACGAACATGATGTTTGCAACGGCACCAGCAATGATCACAAAAGTCACAAACACGCCAAATCCGAGTTGCAGAAGCTTAACAGGAGTCGAAACTTGGACATCTCCACTCTCCTGTGACCAAGATTTTAAAGTAATGACGCACACCTGGAGAACTGAGTGGAGAATGCAGAGTTGGATAGGAACAATAATACGGGGGTAGGGGACACTCGCTAGTGCTACTCTTCGGACGAAAATGGCTTCGCAAATTTCCTGCGAAAACTGACAACACTGCCGCCCCCCCCTGCCCAACTCACCTCCGAAAATAACACTAAGGACCGATGCAAAGACGGTTGAAGTTGCGAGAGGAAAAAATAGCCTACAGAGTCCCCTAAGAATCCTCCCCCCGTCCAGAGGGAAAATTGGAATGAGGTTAAGGACGGCCATCCAGAGGTTTGTCATTCCTAGTGCCCTCAATACATGGTTCTCAGAGGCCCCAATGCACTCGGCGAGTGCTTTAAAGGTGGCCCATAGTAAGATGTTCACAAGAGGGCCGCTCACAGAGGTCGCGACCTCTACAAATGCACCCACAAGCTTAGTTTTCTGTTCGGGGAGGGTTTGAGAATCAGTCGTTTTAGAAATATGCTTCCCCTCTCCTTGTCTTTGCCTCGTATTGCTTTTCGCAATACCAAACTTACCGGAATAGTCACTCCTCCCGTGAAAGTAACAATAACTTTTTCGACACCCTCGTGAAACAAATTGTAGCACAAGGCGTGAGAGAGCTCGTGAAAGAAAACCGACGCAAATGCACCGGCTGAAACGATAATTATTTTCCACCCATCTTCATTATCGGCGAAGTAAGAGCTAACGATAAGTAGAACACAGCTCCAATGGATTGACACAGGTGTCCTGTTGAACTTCATGCACGACAGTGAACACCCGCACGACAGTTGGCAGTTCTTGCCCCTCGCAATCCCCCTGTGGTTATCGATGCTTTCTTGTTGCTCTTTCTTTTCTTTCACCACCGCCATCCTCTCCTCAATGTGAGACAAAGTATTTTCATCCTCATGATCATAATGCTCTGCTTCGGAGCACAAAATCGAGCTCTCTCCAAAGAATTCGACCGCTTTATCAAATCGGGAGAGACCCTCGTACGCGTCTGCCATATGATAAAAAATATCGCGCATCTGGATAATGCGCTCAAACTTGGCGTGCTCATCTTGAAGTTTCTCAACCTTTTTCGACACAACTGTGGCAATTTCAAAGGCTTTCTTGAATTCTGCCAGTCCCTCTTCGTATTGACCGGCATGAGCGAATGCCACTCCAACGTTCACCCTGGCCTCTATGAGCTCAGGGTCAATCAGGCAAGCAACCTTGAAATGGTGAACGGCCTGGTCGTACTGTGCGATACCAAGGAGTTCAACTCCAAGCTGCAAGGGACAAAGGTTGGAAGTCTCTGAATAAGATATACGAACTACATAATACAATACCACCCCCTTCTTCCCTCACCTCCTCTCGGGTCTCAACATCCAAGGGATGAGCATCAAGTTTTGTCCTAAGCTCTAACAATGCGTGACAGCTTGGTCCGAAACATGCCTGGATTCATTTGTTTCGTGTATTAAAATGTGAGTCTCCAATGATGGATATAGTGATTTGACCCTGTCCGAAAGGGGAATTCTTACTACTCACTTTTACATATTTGACAACCTTATTTATCGCAAATAATCCTAGCATAGATGAGATTGTAACGACAATGCCAATGAGAACGGTGTCAGGAGCACCATTTTGTCCCATTTTGTCCCCTGTTTTGTTCTTGTTTTGTATTTAAAAAATTTATTTTTAAGAAGGAAGGAATTTTATTTGAATCGTTTGATAGGTTTTGCAGAATCACGTTTAGTTCTCTTGCATTCGTGCACGTGAAAGCCGGCTTCGTATGCCACCCCCCCCTCTCTAAGGGTTGGGTTTGCAGTCTACTCCCGGTACCTCCCCATCCCATCCCATGTTGAAAATATCGTCTTTCGGTAACTTAACCTCGTTCATTTCCGCCTGCAGCACGACTCTTCTTCCACTGTGCACGTCGTTGACTCCGTGTTTAACAACTTCCCCTCTCATGAAGAGGCACTCCCCCTTCTGGAGTTTAATTTCAACGTAGTCGGCGGTGTTGTCAAGTGATGGGTCGTATTCACAGTAGGTATCGTTGACGAAAAAGTAGTTTGACCCTCCGGTATACTCGTTCGTTGGAGTCAGCATGCATATGACGGTGACAGTGGAGTAGTTATCGACATGCTGCGATGAGTGAAGCGGCAATGAGCGAAGCGAATCGCGAAAGGGGTGGGATGATGGGTGGCGAGGAGTTAAGCAACGAGCGGGAGGTTGCTTTTGCAGACATGCAGTGTGTTTCGGTCGCTTCGCTCTTGCCGTCCTTTGCCCCTCATCCAATCTTTACCTGAGAGAAGGATCCCGCTTTTCCCAATCTTTTCACATCGTAGTCAATATACTCTATCTGAGGTTTGGCTGATTTGGCCTTCTTTCCGAACTTGTTCCACTTGAGTTCATCCATCACCCATGAAGTCTCCACAATCCTGTCAAACAGATCCCTTCTTGTTTCGTAGATCTCGACCTCAACCCGAGCAATATACTGAGCGTAGGATGTATACTTGTTCCTGTTATAGAAGAATGATTTGGATAGGTGTGCGGAAGCCTCAGCCTTCCTGTCACATATTTCTATAATGTCATTTATCTCCTCATCAGTGAAGAAGTGAGGGACAACGAAAATGTTGTGCGACGACCGGAAACCGTAACCGTGGCGGATAGAACGAGAGACCAAAGCACGGGCGCGAGAGAAATGGGTATCGGAGAGGGATTTAGGGTAGCCATTAGAGCCCAACTTTACAGGCACCTTTCCCTCGCCAACTTTTTCTATGTAGTAGCTAGTGACAATTCCGACAATTAGAACGATCGCAAATGCCCACTTCAACCAAGATAATCTCGAACTCTTCTCAACGCCTTTGATAGGATGTTTGTATGGGGCTCTCCAAGACTTTGACCCCTTACCCTTTTTGGACTTCCGTCGAATACATTAGAACATTAAAGGACGTCAAAGGCGGGGACAGGTTAGGCAAAAGCAAATGCTAATTTGTGGAACCACTCGACCTTGTTCCCCATCAAAACTAAACTCCTCACAGAAGATCCACGAAGACAACACTCAGCTGCTTTTATAATTGGGGCATAATACGCAATAACACAACGCAAAGCGTCAAAGCCAAAGAAAGCGAGAGAAAAAACTCACCATTTTTTCACACTTATATTTATTTATTAAATAAAAAGTTTCCTTTGGGGAGGTGAATATAATGTAAGATATGTCTTATGTTATAATATAGATATACCAAATTTATACGACGTTTGAGAGGGTGTGGATAAAATTAGAGAGAAGTTAAGAGGAGTGGCTGACTGTGGAATTCAGAGGCGCGGAGGGGGTACAGAGCAGAAGAAGGCAATGCTGAATCTAAAATTTCATTCGTTTTGACATAAGTTAAGACTGTCTGTCATCAGGTAGATTATGAGCATTCTAGCGATACTATTTAATATAATTACAGCCTCTCTAAACCACCCCCTCAACCAAACTCGTCGACGTTGACCAACTGGGATGAGGCAGCGTCAAATAAATTGCTGCTCAACGCGCTTAATCAATACCCGTCGGTGAAACAGAAGCTCCTACTGTCCGTTTTGAGCTCCCTCCCGACCCCCCTGACCCCCTCCCCCCTTCCGCTGGTGCCGAACCATGTCGTCAACCCCAACCTCAACCTCGACCTTCAAATTGACTTCCGCAACATCCTCGACAACCGGTTCCTTGCCTTTCTTGCGAATCAAATGGAAAGGACATAAGATTCGCAAGTATTCTACAGCGCAGCACCGACCTCAAGGAGAAATAATAGCACCAGGGTTAACAACCTCCCTTAGGCAACTTCAAAGGGCCCCCACAAGTGCACCCAACGTGAACACCTTTATTTCAAGTCGGTCTAAATTAGAATCGACGGTTGCGGTTTTTTGTTAGAGACCATGAGGTGAGAGTTAACGTCCTCATGGTTCAAAGAAGAAGAATGAGGGTCTGTTAGGGTTCATATGGGAGGGTCTAGGGACAGGTAGCGGTGAGTTAAAACGTACTACAGGGAAGAAGGGTAGATTCGGTACACCGTAAAGTTATGCGTTTGCGGAGATTGTGTGCAGAAGGGGAGAGGTTTTTGGGAATGGAGAGATGAAGAGGTTGGTTTTGAAGAAGAGGAGAGCAAAAGAAGTATATTTTTGAGGATGAAAACGAGAGATATCGGGGCGGAGTTTGCCTGCGATGGGATTCGGTTTGTATTAGGGGGGGTTGGGGGAACTTATTTTTTAAGAGTATAGCTTGGAGTGGTAGGAAAATCCATTAACAGGAAGGGATTTGACAAGCATCTAGGGTGAGTGGTTTTTAAGATAATTACGGGATATTGGGAATATTATTTGTAGCATGTCGTTTAAGATGTATTTATTTGAAAATTATAATGTAGAGTTTGAGCATGGAAGTCAGTGTTAAAGGGTATAAAATGAGAATTATGTTATAGTTCGATCTCGCCCCTATCCTCTCCACAATCCTAACCCCCCACACTTTCCCACCGTCGCCCCCCCCCCTTCTATTAGGTTTGAATGGCTGTGGATAAAATTCCCGATGGGTACATCCCTGAGGCATTCTTTGACCATTTTGGGAGGGGAGAGATGAAGGCGAGGGATCCAATCTTCGCACTTGATTCGCTCTATGAAGGGACTGCCACGGCATCTACCTGCGTGGTATCTACCTGCGCCATCCTCCTCCACGATACGTCAGACCTCGCCCATGTGGAGGACGAGTCCGAGGACTCTGATGAGGATGAAGTCCTCGACGTCAAGGCGGCCGAAGCTGACGCCTTCCGAGTTACCTCCTCCTCCCCCTCCTCCTCCTCCCCACCCCGCTACCCCGTCCTCTTCCTCCTCTCCCTCCTCCTCCTCTCCCTCCCCACCACCACCTGGGAACGGTGACAAAGAGGCGAGCAAAAAAATTGAAGAAGAAGTCCAAGAGGGCTATACGGAAAGGCATCAACCTTGAGGACTGGGGAGAAGTCACCCTAGCTGAAGCTCTCTCCAACTTCTCCCCCTCCTTCTCCCCTGCCTCCCGCCCCCTCTCCTCCCCTCTCCTCCGCCTCTAGAGGTTCCTTCTCCAAGACGATGTCTTTGGTAGCACGGAGGCGGCCATGAGCAGGTTCGGATACGTGGTCATGGACATCAAGGAGGTAGTCGAGACAGGAGGTAAGACCGGAAGAGGAGCGAAGCGATGAGCGAGGGCTGAGCGGAGGGCTGTCCAGTGCCATAATTTACAACGCCTCTTCCGCTCCTCGCCTTACCCATCGTCCCAACCCCTTTTGCGATTCGCTTCACTCATCTCAGACCCGCACTGACGATGCACTTAGTCCCGCAAGTCTCCACCAAGACGAAGAGGTGAGAATGGACGAGAAGCGAAGGACGGAAAGCTGGAGCGAAGCGACAGCAGCATATCGCCCACCACTATAACATGACCGCAGTGCCTTGGAGCGGAGCGACGACAGCGGCTGTTCAAGAAGAAGTTTTCTTTACTCTCGCTTCGCTCCTCGCATATACCGCCTCATGGCACTTTTGATAGTAAATTATTCCTCTGATGGGTTCCTGATGTATACGAATCAAATTTGGGCATTTCAAAGAAAATTTCGAAAGTCCATAAAGAACGCATTTAGAAGCTATAAATCACCTGTAAGTAACCAAAATATGCATTTGAATATATGAATTTATCATCAAATATCATTTAAACGTTCATTTAGAAGTTCATTCACCAAAAAATTCGCAATTTTCCCCATAACTCTTCACACGGTCCTTTTCTACGCTCATTCGCACGCGCAAACCTTTTTTAGGTCAATTACACGCCCTTTCATTACGTTCAAAAAGTAGACGACAATCCACACGTCGAAATATCAAAACCTCCCCACCTTCGCAAACCTTCCTCCTCCTTCAATCAATTCAATCGATGTCACGGAAGCGCGTGTTTGTTACCGGTATCGGTGCCGCTTCGCCCCTTGGCACCACTGCTGCCGAATCCTTCAGTGCCCTCCTTAGCAATCACTCTGGCGCAGTATCCCTCCCCTTTCTCCTCCCTCCCTTCCACTGTGGCGTGACCAGTACCTGCGGACCCAAATCCCCATCCCTCTATGACAGAGCAGAAATCTCGCTTTATATCCCTGGCCGTTGCTGCATCTCCTGATGCTCTCACTTGTGCATCTCTTCCTCTCACCTTCTCTCCTCCATCCTCGTTGGATAAAGGTGTGTCGATCGGTTGGGTATTCTTTACCCAACTTGGCCAAACCCCTACTGCCAGTCGGAAGAACTTTAATTTATTTCCCAAAAAAAGAAGATGAAAGGCAACCACAGTCGCATGTAAGATTGCGTGGATAGGATGAGCCATCCCGGCAATCTTCTTTCCGGCCTATAGTGTTTGTAGTAAAAAGAGCCTGACCTTTATGATAGTTGGTTTCACGGTTCTTCCCGTGTCTACGTTGACTCGTTTTTTAATTCCTTCTCTGACAATTCGTCTCTACGCACCACACATGACGACTCTACAGTCGGGTACGAGCAAAGCGATCCTGGCCATTTTCCTATTTGCACTATTGGTGCTTTTCTCTATGAGCTCGGGACGAGAAAGGGAGCAACAACAGTTTCCCCTTCTTTCTCATTCCAAAGCTAAGATGCAACAATATCAACCGCTACAACACATTCAGGGTTGGTACGAGCAATATAGTTTTGATCTAAACAACGCTAGGAGACGCATTCGTGAGTTCTGCATGAAGGGAAACGCGAACAAAGTGCCCAGCTGCCTTTCGGAGGAACTGGAACTGGAAATGACATATCTTAGGATTCGCGCGCAGAAACCAAAAGTTGTTTGGGAAATATCCCCCTTCCGTGGATACTCATCATGGTTCATCCTATCTGCTCTCAAAGATAATGCTGCTTCGGGGGACATTGGCCACCTTTACAGTTTTGACATCGTAGACTTCTCCAAGTCAAACATTCCTGAGGACCTTCGAGTTTTTTGGGCATTTACACACGGGGACGCGCGTCAGGAACATAACAACTTTCCTCTGGCTGACTATATTTTTCTTGATTCTATGCACTCGAAGGAATTTGGCGAATTCTTCACGGGAATCCTGTTTCCAAGACATGCGGGAAAGCATGTTCTTGTCTCTCTTCATGACGTTTACAATGACAAGATGTATGCTGGAGATGGCAAGCCAAGAAACTTCGAACACCACCCACCTTGGATGCCAACGGAAGAGGGATCGTGGGTGGTCACTTGGTTTGCCTTTCAGAATGAACATTGTAATATGTGGACCCCAGCTATATCATTTCCGCATTTAAATATATATGCACAAATCGCTGGAATACGGGCACAGTATATTAATACGCCCTCTGTGCATGGCAGTGCTTCCGAGACCATTCTTGATGGGCCGAACCCCACAGTTTTCTTTGAGCTGAACTGCTGAAATTAGTTGTCATGAGGCAGCTGACGGAGTCAACAAACTGGGGGGAGATACGCATAGTTCTCAATAAACCGTCTGAAATTATTTCTGAACATGAAAGAGAAAGAGCCTTTTATTTTAGTCCAGTCTTCCCAAGAGTGTAGCTCGGATTTCCCGATCCCGATGTCATCTGGTCGGGGTTTATGTATGATTCTTATCTTTTGTTCAGTCAGCAAGAGGTCGTTTCTCGCTCAGCGTTTACAACACCCTCTTGGCAGGATCACCATGCTCCAAACAGTTTAAATGCCGTTTGTTTTTGGAAATCCTAAAAATATATACTATAGGAGGAATCGTAAATCGTACAAAGGCAGCGACAACGAAAATTAATGACTATCGCAAGCTTCAGTCCGAATGGGAGGACCCCCCTAACTCGCCCCCGCAAGCCAAGCTGGAACATTACATCTCTTCATGTGCTAATAGCCTTCGTTCTGGCGTCAGTGCTGAGCTCTCAAATCATGCTCTCGTACCGATTGTCAGATGCTTCGGAGAGTTCTGGTCTTTACACTGTTACTCCCAGACCCCTTCAATCAAAACGTTTCAACATTTATAAATCCAAGCTTCGAAGAAGAGACGGACGCGAAATGAGCACAGACACCAATGACGAGAGCTACTTCGTTACAATTTCCATCATAACAGCGGTGAAAACTGAAGGTCGCCTGAACTCTCTCAAGCGGCTCATGAACTCATTGCTGAAGTCACTGTATCCAGATTCTGCGTACATTCCCTTACGAATTGCCGTAGACTCTGATGCATCCAAGGAAACGATCGAGCACGTTACGCGTCTCGTATGGCCGTACGGTCCAAAAGCCATTAATA
>Ga0115006_10003042_pt1 | contig 11273 bp, 11 predicted proteins | sample ArcOceMetagenome_3_FD_88943 | JGI IMG/M metagenome (GOLD analysis project Ga0115006, IMG submission 88943) | Marine eukaryotic phytoplankton communities from Arctic Ocean - Arctic Ocean- Svalbard ARC20M Metagenome | ecosystem: Environmental > Aquatic > Marine > Oceanic | place: Arctic Ocean...
CCAATGAGTGTGCTTCAGGAATGGCTGTACAGAGTCGCTTAAGTTTCTCACTACTTTAAAATATCAACCAACCTTATGTTTGGCTGGGGGATAGTGACAGGTTCACTTGGTGAGGAGATGGAAACTATTGATGAGGGAAGGATTGGTAATTTGATCGTGAAAGCACTTGTGAAGGTAGTATTAGCACGTCCAGCTATAACTGTTTCGTTTGTGTGATGAGCTTCGATTACGGCTGGGTCTTGAACAGCAAGATCGCATTGAGCTATTCGCAATGATTGGCTCTTAAATCCAGATTTTGCGTTTGTCATCAATGACGCGTTGGCCGCTGGTGGCCGTGGCCTTTGGCGTGGTCACGATGCTATCCTGTTATTGAAATACGGGGGTGAAACAGGGTTTGGTTCTGTGGGAACGGCACAAGAATGAAACAAAAGTTGGGAGTTGCCCAATACGACGCGCACAAACGCTCCAAATAAAAGCGTGCATACCTTGCAAATTCCCTAATGGATAGAAAATGGTGGGCGACCCTGGAATCGAAATTGTCACCATTATTTAAAAATTTATTCTACTTTAAATTCAATTAATTGCGCATGTATTGTTGGTGGTGATGGCAGGGATTGTATCGAAATGTCTGGTCATTGTATCGAATTTCGGACATCAGAAAACTAAGTAATTTGCGATTCGTAACATAGTTGAGAATCAATGGAGGAGAGTTGGCGGTGACACACCGATGCAACTTAAACACCTTCGAGCATATTACGCAGGCCAACTGTTGCACCAATGAATATCATAACGAATGCAAGTGGGGCACTGAAGGCTAACGTCGAAAATGCAGAAATACCTTGGCCAATGCTACACCCTACTGCCAAGATTGCCCCAACACCCATCAACATTGCACCAAATACCTGACGACCAACTTCGCGTGGGTCTTCACATGCTTCCCACCGAAACTGGTCTTTAATAACGGTACCAATGAAGGCTCCCAAGACGACACCGACCACTGAACCGACACTAAATGAAAGTGAATTACCAGAAGCAGTCATCGAATAGAATATTGTGTCGCCGATGGGGGCCGCAAATGAATGGGTTTCAATGGGTTCTGCGTTAAATCCATTCACCGCAACCCAATTAGTGCCAACCCAACCAGAAACAATCGACAGGCCGACGATGACACCCCAAAATATGAACTTCCATGATGAAAGCATGTGTCGATTTGATATGGCGATCAAAATCAATCCACCGCCGATTATCCAACCTGATATGACTGGTGATACACCGATTAGGTTTTCAAATAACTGCCCAAATCCTTGTGCAGTGACTGCATCGGTCTCCACAGGAAACAACCAGACCCTTGTATGTGCCAACGGGCCAGACATAACGAAATACGCGGATAGTCCCATAACGATGACAATTAAAAATGATCTGATGTCACCGCCCCCTAATCGAGCTAATGCACCGTACCCACAGTTGCCTGACAGGGCCATACCGTAGCCAAACATCAATCCACCAATGGCGGTGGCGATTGGGTTCCAAACACGATCCAAATAGGCTGTCTGTAATAGGTCTAGATGATCAAAATGAAATGCGATTTGGGTGCCAATAATGGCGACCCCAATGGCCAAACCCCACATACGCAGTCGTCGATTGTCCGATGAATAATGAAAATCTTCTATGGCACCCAACGTGCAGAAACGACCAATCCGAGCGGCCAATCCCAAGGCCAATCCACCAAGTAGACCAACCAAAGCTAACGAATTTGCTTCACCAAGAATGTCTAACATATGGTCACCTCGATGATTTAGCAGGTTGTGTTAATCGTCGTCGTTTCGACAGAATAGATCATAAACAACTTCAATGATTTCGCGTGGACGGTCATCGGTCAGGCTATAGTATATGGCTTTGCCATCACGTCGGGGTTTCACCAAACCTTCTAGGCGTAGTCGGGTGAGTTGTTGGGATACTGCTGCTTGTCGTGACGAAAGCAGGTCTTCCAGTTCGGTCACTGACTTTTCACCTGATGCCAGATGGCACAAGATCATCAATCGACCCTCATGGCTAATCGCTTTGAGAAAGTTCGCAGCTTTCTCGGCGTTGTCAACCATACGGTCCATGTCTTCTGTATTCATATTCACATCAAAAACGGGCAAACGTGATGCTGGTTTTGACGGTGTTTTAAGGTCTTGGGTCATGGCGATTTGCATAGTGGACTATTCACCCTGATCCAAGGATATATTTTGATCTTTGAATATAAAATTTAGCAGTGCCCAAAAGAAATCTTCACCTGGGTAACCTTCGATACGTCCAAGTTCTCTTCCGTCGTCAATCAGAATGAATGTCGGTGTGAAGTGAAGTGGCTTATCAAATGCTACATCTTCTGGGGCATCATGAATGTCAAAGCGTACGAGTGGGGCTGTTTTGCCCTCGAGTGTCTTAGGATAGATGTGCCCGATGTCCTGTTGCCATTTACGACACCAATAACAGCCGTCTTCTTCTGCCATCAATAATTGCATCTGGGCCGCCACATGGAATGGGACACATACAACATAGAAGCTGAATAATATGGAAATTAGGTTTTTCATTTCAGGATAGTTGACCGCACTGACCACTTAGACATAATCGTATATTTGAATTTGTTTCGAAATGCTAGGGGAGAGTCCGATGATTGACGTTACTGCGCTAAGTGCGTTTGGGGCTGGACTTCTTTCATTTGCATCGCCCTGTATCCTACCCATTGTGCCTTTCTACTTGAGTTATCTAGCGGGGGTGGAGATTGCCCAGATCAAAACTGGTGGTCAGATTGATCGACGTACGACACTTCGTGCTGTTATAACCACCTGCTTTTTTTCATGTGGTGTTATTGTGGTGTTCGTGGGTTTGGGTGCATCGACATCAACCTTGGGGCTGCTGTTACGTGATTATTTTGACGTGCTTCGGTGGATCGCAGCATTAATCATCATTACGATGGGTTTACAGTTTTTGGGGTTGATCCATTTAAACCTTCTGTTTCGCCAAGCCAAGTTAAGTAACAAAAGTTCGCAGCATCTATCAGCATTTGGTGCCTTTGGTGTTGGTCTGACATTCGCTTTTGGATGGACCCCGTGTGTTGGTCCAATTTTGACACTGATACTGTTTATTGCAGCGGGGCAGGAAAGCTCGGCTTACGGAACTTACCTGCTATTAATCTATGGTATCGGAATGACTGCACCCTTCGTTTTGGCTGCGATGTTTGTCGGGCCGTTCATGATATGGTTGAATAGGTTCAAACATCACTTGGGTACTGTTGAAAAGGTGACTGGCCTGTTCCTGATCATCTTTGGTCTTTTGATAGGATCAAATTCGATAAGCATCATTGCGGAATTGATGTTGGACCTTTTCCCTGAATTTCGTGCTTTTGGATAATCGCCTGCAAAACAACAAATTCAAATAAATGAATTTGTTGTTGCGTGAATCAGGATTAGTGTGCAGTAGTACACCGAGATGATTGTAAACGTCGGATCGATCCGATGTCATGTTTGGGGATAACAAATAATGTTTTCACGCAGAGATATTTTAGCAATCGGGGCTGGGGGCGTTGCCTTTGCTACCCTTGGTGCATCACCACTGTACGCGTCAGCAGCCGATGATTTGATCGCGGAACTGACGGGTGGTGCTGATCTTGGTGATGGGGTGATTGATCTTATCGCCCCTGAGATTGCTGAAAACGGTAATGCGGTACCGATTGATGTTACGGCAGAAGGTGCCAAATCCATTACGTTGTTTGGTGAAGGTAACCCAGAACCTGTTATGGCAACATATAATTTTGGCCCACTTAGCCCGACACGTGGTGCATCGACCCGTGTGCGTTTGGCGCAGACACAGGACGTGATTGCATTGGCCCAAATGAATGATGGATCATGGCAGGTTGCTCGGGCAACAGTCAAAGTAACTATCGGCGGCTGCGGCGGCTAATTCGAATATCGGAGAGTAAGACAATGGCAAGTGGTGCAAAACCTCGCGTAAGAGTTCCAAAAACTGCTTCGGTAGGGGACACAATTACGATTAAGACATTGATCAAGCATAAAATGGAAAGTGGTCAGCGACGTGATGATGATGGAAACATCGTCCCACGATCCATCATCAACCGTTTCGTTGCGGACTTTAATGGTCAGAACATCATCGACGTTACGCTTGAACCGTCGATTTCAACAAACCCATATTTTGCTTTTGATGCAATCGTACCAGAAGCGGGTGAATTTGCCTTCACTTGGTACGATGATGATGGTTCGGTTTACGAAGCCAAAAAGTCGATCAAGATCGCCTAATTTTTTGACTCCTGTTGGATCACAGCAGGGGACGTAACTATCAATAATATTCTCATAGTCAAATATTATTGTGGGAGTTGATGAATGATTTCTCGTCGTGATTTTTTGCAAGTGGGCATGGCTGCTTCTGCAATCGTTGGGGCATCAGGATTTGGCCAATGGGGGCGTTTAGCTGCCCAACAATCCCTGACGCAAGATCAGCTTTTGCAATTTGATACCTTTGGCAATGTATCTTTGATCCATATAACCGACATCCATGGTCAGTTGAAGCCAATCCATTTCCGCGAACCATCTGTAAATATCGGTGTTGGTGGCAATCGTGGTGCTGTTCCGCACATCACTGGTGCAGATTTTCGCAAGGCATATGGGATCACTGATGGTAGCCCAAGTCACTATGCCTTAAGTTCTGGTGATTTTTCGGCACTTGCACAGGGCTATGGTCGGGTTGGTGGTTTAGATCGTATGGCCACTGTTATCGATTCCATACGGGCAGACCGTCCCGATGCTATCTTGCTGGATGGTGGTGATACATGGCATGGGTCCTATACATGCCTAAAGACCCAAGGTCAGGACATGGTCAACGTGATGAATGCGTTGAAACCAGATGCCATGACATTCCACTGGGAATTTACATTGGGTTCGGATCGCATCAACAAAATCACTGAAGAGCTTCCATTTGCTGCATTGGGCCAAAATATTTTTGATGCCGAATGGGATGAACCGTCAGAAATGTTCCCACCCTATAAAATGTTTGAACGGGGTGGAACAAAGATCGCGGTGATCGGTCAAGCATTTCCATACATACCAATTGCAAACCCTGGTTGGATGTTCCCTGAATATAGTTTTGGTATCCGTGATGAAAACATGGCTGCTATGGTGGCAGAGGTACGTGCAGCAGGTGCTGAATGCGTTGTCGTGCTGTCACATAACGGGTTCGACGTTGACAAAAAGATGGCGAGTGTTGTCCCTGGCATTGATGTCATTTTGTCTGGACACACTCATGATGCGTTGCCTGACCCGTATGTCGTTGGCGAAACCATTGTGATTGCATCTGGGTCTAACGGTAAATTTGTTAGCCGTGTTGATTTGGATATCCGCGATGCTCGTATGATGGGGTATCGTACGAAACTGATCCCAATTTTTTCTGATGTCATTGAACCAGACAAAGAAGTGTCTGCATTGATTGATCAACAACGTGCCCCGTATCAGGCCGAATTGTCTGAAGTTATTGGTCAAACTGATAGCCTTTTGTACCGCCGTGGGAATTTCAACGGTACATGGGATGATTTGATTTGTGACGCGCTGCTATCTGAACGTGATGCAGAAATTGCGCTTAGCCCTGGTGTTCGTTGGGGACCATCTATGTTGCCAGGACAAGATATCACACGGGAAGATATCTATAACGTCACTTCAATGACGTATGGTGAAGCCTACCGATCTGAAATGACGGGCCACATGTTGAATGTCATTTTGGAAGATGTTGCCGATAATATTTTCAATCCTGACCCGTACTACCAACAGGGTGGTGACATGGTTCGGACTGGTGGGCTTGGGTACACAATCGATGTTACCAAACCCCAAGGTGAGCGTATCAGTAATCTAACACTCCTTAAAACTGGCGAATTGATTGATCCCGCAAAGGCTTACGTCGTAGCGGGTTGGGCTTCGGTTAACGAAGGCACCGACGGGCCACAGATTTGGGACGTGGTTGAAAACCATATCAAGAAACAAGGCACGGTCAGTGTCTCAGGAAACAATAGCGTCGAAGTTATCGGCGCATAACGACAACTGGTGGAGAAGACATATATGTCTGACTTAAATCAGAAAAATACATCCCGTCGTGCATTCCTTAAGGGCAGCGCGGCAACCGCAATTGGTGTTGCTGGCACAGCAGCGGCAGGGCAGACCCCTGATCCGTTGATCACAGAAGTTCAAGATTGGGCTTCTTATACGGGCGTTGGGGTGGATGAAACACCATACGGCATGCCTATTAGTTTTGAATCTGATGTTGTGCGTCGTAATGTGGAATGGCTAACGGCTTCCCCAATCTCATCCATCAACTTTACGCCAATCCACGCATTGGAAGGTACGATCACGCCACAGGGGTGTGCGTTCGAACGTCATCATTCTGGTGCTATCGAACTGCGTAAAGAAGACTATCGGTTGATGATCAATGGTCTAGTAGATCGCCCACTGGTGTTCACCTACGAAGACCTAGAACGCTTACCGCGTGAAAATCATGTCTATTTCTGTGAATGTGCTGCCAACACTGGAATGGAGTGGGCTGGGGCACAGTTGAATGGTGTCCAGTTCACGCACGGTATGATCCATAATATGGAGTATACGGGTGTTCCGTTACGTACGTTATTGAAAGAAGCGGGTGCAGATTTATCCGCTGACAAGTGGGTCTATGTTGAAGGGGCTGATGCATCATCTAATGGTCGCTCCATTCCCATGGAAAAAGCACTGGATGATGTGTTGGTTGCGTTTAAGGCCAACGGCGAAGCATTGCGCATGGAACATGGGTATCCTGTTCGTTTGGTCGTCCCTGGTTGGGAAGGCAATATGTGGGTGAAGTGGATGCGTCGTATCGAAATCACAGATACCGCTGTCGAAAGCCGTGAAGAAACATCAAAATACACTGACGTCTTAGAGGATGGAACTGCACGGAAATGGACATGGGTGATGGATGCCAAATCTGTCATTACATCACCAAGTCCACAATCGCCTATTAAACACGGATCAGGTCCTTTAGTTGTATCTGGTTTGGCATGGTCAGGTCACGGCAAGATTACTCGAGTTGATGTTTCCAGAGACGGTGGTGTCTCTTGGGAAACTGCTCGATTGGGCAAACAGGGCGACAGTAAAGCCCTGACACGGTTCTATTATGACATGGATTGGGATGGGTCCGACATGCTGCTTCAGGCACGTGCGATGGATGACACTGGTTATGTCCAACCCACCAAAGATCAACTGCGTGAGATACGCGGTGAAAACAGTGTTTACCACAATAATTGCATCCAAACTTGGTACGTGAACGCAGAAGGTATCGCTGAGAATGTCGAAATCTCTTAATATACTGTTACCCGCCCTTGGTGGCACTGCGATTGTATTGGCTTTGGCCATTACGATGGCCAATCGGAACTATGGTGGTAGCAAGATTGAAATGTTGGAAGATCGACTTTCAACAGTCGAAACACGTGCTGAAACCGCTGATGCAAAAGCTAAGGAACAATCTGTTCGTGCCGATGAATTGGCACAAAAGGTCCAAGATGTTCAGGCCAAAGCGGAACTTGTCGCCGCTGGTGCGACACTCGCAGAACCAGCACCTCGAAATGACGATATCTATGGTCTTGGTCGTACTGCATTGGATGTAGAGATCATTGCATGGGATGTAGATGTGTTGCCAGGTGGTCGTGGACTACCTGAAGGCCGTGGTGATGCGACCTGGGGGGAAGAAGTCTTTGTTGAACGATGTGCAGCCTGTCATGGTGACTTTGCCGAAGGTGTAGATAATTGGCCTGTACTGGCAGGTGGGTTCGATACACTGGGTGACAAAGACCCCGTAAAAACAGTCGGGTCATACTGGCCACATTTGTCTACCGCATGGGATTACATCAATCGGTCTATGCCGTTTGGCGAAGCAGGAACGCTGACCCCAGATGAAACCTACGCCATTGTTGCATACATTCTGTATTCTAACGACTTGGTCGATGATGATTTTGAACTTAGCCATGAAAACTTTGCTGCGTATGAAATGTATAACAAAAACGGCTTTATTTTGGATGATCGAGCCGACACGGAATATCCGTTGTGGCGTACTGAGCCCTGCATGGAAAATTGCAAATCTGATGTAAAGATTACGATGCGGGCATCCGTTGTGGACGTTACACCAGATGAAGAGGGATCAGCATCGTCTGCAATGATGACGGAGGATCATTCTTCTGCCGTTACAACGACGCCTGAAGTGACACCAACCTTTGATGCAGCTTTGGTAGCAGCAGGTGAGAAGGTCTTCAAAAAATGTGCAGCTTGTCATCAAATTGGTGAAGGTGCAAAAAATCGATCTGGTCCACAATTAAACGCAATTGTTGGTCGTACAATGGGCAGTGCTGATGGGTTTAAGTATTCGAGGGTTCTCAAAGAGGCATTAGAAGAAGGGCGTGTTTGGGACGCCGAAGCCCTTGCTGCCTTTTTAGAAAAACCGAAATCATACCTTAAAGGGACCAAGATGGCCTTTGCAGGTCTTAAGTCGGGGCAAGATATCGCAGCAATTGTTGAATATCTTAAGTTGTTCGATGAATAGATTGAATTGGTCCCATAGGGCTCTCTCCCTTACGGTCACTGTGTCCCTGAGTTTATGGGGCACAGTGATTGGGGCAGAGGGTGATGCCGAACGTGGTGCCGAAATTTTCAAAAAATGTGCCAGTTGTCACATGGTGGGTCCAGACGCGAAAAGGCGATTTGGGCCACAATTGAATAATATCATTGATGCCCCTGCTGGGGCTGTTGATGATTTTAAATACTCCAAAGCACTTTTGGCCGCTGCCAGTGATGGTTTGGTTTGGGATTTTGAAAACCTTGGTGCGTATTTAGAAAACCCAAAACGATTCATTCCTAAAACAAAGATGAGCTTTCGGGGGCTTCGTGAAGAAGCAGATCGCAGCGATGTCATAGCATACTTGGCAACCTTTTCCGAAGGCGGCGTTTCTGGTGATGTTGCTGAAAGCTTTAGAATTTCGTCAGAAATTTTGGCAATCGTGGGTGACCTTGAATATGGGGAATACCTCGCGAGTGAATGTACGACGTGCCACCAAACCGATGGCGGTAACGACGGCATTCCCAGCATCAATGGTTTGGACGTCGAACTATTCGTAACAGCATTACACGCATATCGCGGAAAATACCTTGACAATTCAGTCATGCAGTTAGTCGCAGGTCGGCTAACAGATGAAGAGATCGCTGCCTTGGCCGCGTATTTCAGAAGCCTTGAGAACTAAGGCAAACTAGGGAGGAGAACCTAAAATGGCACTTAACAGAAGAATGTTTCTTGGGACGACAGCCGCAGCAGCGGCATCATTGTCAGCCCCGATGGTAATGGGAGCAGGCCACGGCAAACCACGTGTTGTCGTCGTCGGCGGTGGTGCAGGTGGTGCAACAGCAGCACGCTACCTTGCAAAAGACAGCAAAGGTGAAATCGATGTGGTGTTGGTCGAACCAACACGCACATACTACAGTTGCTTCTTTTCTAACCTTTATATCGGTGGCTTTAAATCCATTTCTGATATCGGTCATAGCTATGGCACACTTGCTGCCGAATACGGTATCAACGTTGTTCATGATTGGGCAGTTGGTGTTGATCGGGATGCTAAAACAGTATCACTCGCTGGTGGTGGATCAGTTGGTTATGACAAGTTGATCCTATCACCTGGTATCGATTTTGTCGACGGTGCTGTTGAAGGTTGGGATTTAACGTCTCAAAACAAGATGCCCCATGCTTACAAAGCTGGTTCGCAATCTGAACTATTGAAAGCGCAGGTTTTGACCATGCCACAGGGTGGTACATATGCGATGGTTGCCCCACCAAACCCATATCGGTGTCCTCCGGGTCCATACGAACGTGTATCAATGGTTGCGCACGTGCTGAAAGATGTGAACCCAACAGCCAAGATCATCGTTGCTGATCCGAAACCTAAGTTTTCGAAACAGGGATTATTCGAAGAAGGTTGGGTAAATCACTATGATGGTATGATCGACTGGATCGGTTCTGATTTCGGTGGTGACAATATTTCTGTTGATCCAAACAACATGACGCTGACCATTGATGGTGAAGTCACGAACGTTGACGTATGTAACGTTATCCCAGCAATGAAGGCGGGTAAGATCGCTGACATGGCAGGCGTGACAGAAGGCAACTGGGCACCAGTAAATGCCGCAGATATGTCATCAAAAGCTGACGCTAATATCTATGTTTTAGGTGATTCCGCTCAACAAGGTGATATGCCAAAATCTGGTTTCTCAGCTAACAGTCAAGCAAAGGTTTGCGCCAATGCCGTACGTGGTGCTTTGACAGGGTCTAAAGTGTTCCCTGCCAAATTCTCGAACACGTGCTGGTCACTTATCGACACAGACAACGGTGTTAAGGTTGGTGCTACATACGAAGCAACAGATGAAAAGATCGCAAAGGTTGATGGGTTTATCTCAAAAACTGGTGAAACATCTGATGTCCGTAAGGCAACATACGAAGAGTCTGAAGGTTGGTACGCTGGTATCACAGCAGATATGTTCGGCTAAATATTGCGGTCCTGTCATTTTAGATGATGGGGCCGTTTTTTCGCTATGTCTCATCTAAAAGGTTTCCCTGATCTGCCATCTATATGGTTGCAATGTTTGTTGCAATCATAGGCATGATCGACCGCTTTTTCAATTTCGGTAATTATCATTGGAGCCTGCGCAGGGCATTTGGATATGTTGCGATCTTTGTCGCTTTATCACTTATCGTTTGGGCGGCTTGGTGATTCTATAAGCTAGAACCCCGATTGAACCCAACCATTTACCAAGCATCATCATCAAGACTGGCCCTTTCAAATACACAGTTATTAAAGGATATGAACGTCGATTTAGGAATTTGTTTGTAGATGGAATGATTAGCAAAACAGTAAATGACGTTGATGAAATTCTCTTTGCGATTTCATCAATCAGCCCAAAGCACTGAGACTTAAGATAACCTAAAACATTTGTGCTTAATGACTTCTAAGTGCATCAGTCAGCAATTTGGTCAGTACTCACATTCGACATGACAAGTGTCGAGCCTAAATAAATGAGTAATAACTGATGCTTATCTGAGATATGCCACTGCTAGTGAGGCAGTTTGTGGCGGACAGACAGGGAGTTCGGTTCCTATCTCATCTACCAACAATCAGTTAACACTCTGTAATCATTGGATACAGCATACCTTAGTTCACTACAATAAGG
>Ga0115006_10003043_pt1 | contig 11271 bp, 8 predicted proteins | sample ArcOceMetagenome_3_FD_88943 | JGI IMG/M metagenome (GOLD analysis project Ga0115006, IMG submission 88943) | Marine eukaryotic phytoplankton communities from Arctic Ocean - Arctic Ocean- Svalbard ARC20M Metagenome | ecosystem: Environmental > Aquatic > Marine > Oceanic | place: Arctic Ocean...
GGCTCATCAGGTGCTGCCGCGGTGTGAGCGTCTGTTCTCCTACATGGAACCACTACGGCGCATCCGGATCATACCCCTGGCCAAGCCCAAGCGCATCCTCGTCCTGATCCATGTCAAGCCCAAGCTCATCCTCCTCCTCGTCGGACAGTCGACGTCGCGGAAGAGGTCGAGGCAGGAGGAGGGCCAGATCGTATTCCTCGAGCAGCAGGTCATCGTACTCGTCTCGAAGCAGTAGCAGCAGTCGCAGTCGTAGCCGAAGCCGAGGACGGGGACAGCGCCGGCGTCGAAGCTACAGCAGCAGTAGTCGGTCGTCGTCTCATTCCCATTCCTCGCGCAGCCGAAGTCGCAGTGCGAGCCGATCTCGATCTCGGTCTCGGTCCCGATCTCGCGAACAAAAGAAGGATGTCAAAAAGGATGGAGAGTCATCACAGAGGAAGGAAGAAAGCAAACGGCGAAGTGCATCTCGCTCTAAATCCCCCATCGACGACAAATCGCGTTCCAGGTCTCTCGATTCTCGCAGAAGCAGGTCCGACTCCCGTTCTAGATCGAGATCACGGAGCGTCGATTCTGGTCGCAAGAGGCGTCGATCCCGTTCGACATCACCTTCGGTGGACTCCAAGAACAAGGACAAGAAGCGTCGGGCTCGATCCAGATCTGCCAGCTCTTCGGCTTCCCGTGGACGGGACGACAGGAAGAAGAGAAGGAGAAGATCTCGTTCGTATTCTTCTTCGAGCCGCAGTAGGAGCGGCAGCAGCCGCAGTCGGAGCCGTAGTAGCAGCAGCCGCAGCCGCTCGAGATCCTAAATTAAAATAACCAATTCCTAATATTAATTTATATCTTTACATATAGCAATCCATCGATGATCGCGCGCCTTAGTTTCCCTCCTTTTGCTTCTTGGCATTTGTGTCATCAGCAGCACCATTATCGACCTCGTCCGCCTTTCTCTTGACGGGAGATTCGCCTCCATTCTTACTTCCAGTAGTAGTATCCTTGTGGTGCTCTGGAATAAAGCCAGTAGTCTTGAGAAATTCCTTGTCCGCATCTGTAAGCCACTTGATAAGCTCGACCTGCGGCTGAACGATGCCAGCCTCACCCAAACAGTAGTGATAGATAGCTGACATCATATCACCGGCGCCGACGTCCGGATGAGCCGCCAGTATCTTGTTCAACGAAGCCACCTCACTGTTGAATCTGGCCGTCAGCTCCGCAATTTTCAGCTCATCCTCTTCATCATCGACATTTGCCGCCAGTTCTCGAGCCAACTTGGCCGCGGTCCCCGTGACATTTCCAATACCACCCACCGATCCACGGGAACGGCGCTTCTTCACGGCTTCGACTAACGTTGGTTCATTTCCCGTGTACAGTGCGCAGTCAATCGTAGAGTACTTTTCGTACAACTCCGCATCGCACGACGAATCCTTGATGGCCGAGTAGTATCCCGAGCATGAACGCAGGATTTCGGGATCAATGTTTTTGATACCCTCCTGGCGGGTAAAGCCTGGGTTGTTGTAGAGCAACAATGGCATGTCAGGACCGATTGCCTCTCTGGCCTTCTTGACAAAATCAGGGATGTCGTCGGGCTTCAGAAAGAAGAGGGGCGCGAAGAACAACACATCGGAACCGAGCTCCATCATCATCTTCATGTTGGACAGTGTGCTCTCGGCAGTCTCCGACGTTACTCCGGTAAAGATGACGAGAGGCGTCTCCAGCTTCTTGCTGGCACGAATGAACGCCTTTCCGGCCTCGATGCGTTGCTCATCGGTCAGCTCATGGAAGCGACCCAGTCCGCCCACGCTAAAGAGGGCCCGAGTTCCCAACCCCTCGTGGAATTTGACGAGATTTTCGATGCCCTGCACGTCGACCTCACCGGTGGGGAGCTTGGGAGTGATGACCGGAACCAAATTGTCCTTGATGAGCATATCACTGGATTTGTGTGCGCCTGTCGATGTCATGATGGCAGTAGTGTGAAGTAAGGTATCTTTTGTGTCACCTCGACAGAAGATGGATGCGATGGAGATGAACCAATCCGCTTTGCTGGGCGGCAATATGGAGAACTATAAGGGCAAAAAAAAGAGCCCAAAATCAACACAGCAAGCAAGATGTGCCTCTAGAGCTAGCTAGCTAGAACTGTCAAGCAATGTATCGACGAGGGCGGTCCAATACTCTAGGAGTATGCATAGGTTTGCGGTTACGGAAAGATACAAACATACATGTACGTACAATGACGTACGTAAATAATAAATGCCAGCGAGCAGCAGGCCATGGGCAGCGCAGGCAGGCTTGCTCGCACCGCTACCTGGCCTACCGGGCGTTCAAAACTCAAAAAGCATAAAAATGGCCACCTCAAAGCCATCATCTTCTGCACCGGCGCTACGATCGTACCTCCCAGCACAGGAGAGCAAGTGATGAACCAGGAGCAAACGGCCCACGAAAGTGGGGACACCACCAGCGGCGGCACCAGCGGCGGCACAAGTGGCGGCGAGAAGATGAACGCTGCCGATGCATCGGCACCGTCTGCCGCCGAGGCAGCAGCAGCAGCAGCTGCGTGTACGGCTGCAGACGCCAGTTCCACCGCAACCGCTACTGCAAATAAATCCAATGGTACCACTGCGCCAACATCAGATGATGCAATTGAATCGGGTGGTGCCCCCGTCCCTGACGACAAGAAGGACCAGACCGGCAAGGCGGATGCGGCGGCCGTAACCAAGGCTGGCGCCGGCGCCACCACCACGTCCGTTCCGGCTGACGATGACCAGGACGACAAGGGAGCCGCCAAGAAATCCAAGTACGCCATCGGCCAGGCCGTCGAGAAGGTGAGTAGATTCGATTCAATTTAAATCAAATCATTGGCATTTGTATCGTCACATCGGGCAGCAATGAGAACATTGCAGCATATCTCACATCTTTGCTACTTTCACATGAAATTCTCATCAGTTCTTCGCCGGCCATGGCAAGTTCCGCGGCAAGATCACGGCCCTGTGCACATCGGACAAACCCTACTACCGTGTTACGTACGTTGACGGAGACAGCGAGGACATTCACAAGTCAGCGATCCATCGATATGCCATTGCCGACGTCAATGCCAAGCCTCAAGATTGCAGCACCGACAATGCCACCACCGACAAGGCCACCATCGGCAAGGCCACCATCGGAGCTGCAGCCTCGGAAGCTCCCAAGGACGTACTAGTAGGCTCGGAAGTAGGCTCGGCCACCAAGACCACACCATCTGAGTCAGGATCGGCCCCATCTCCCAACCCTACGCTTCCAATCGACATCGTGACCGAGACCAAAATCATACCCATGGTCACTCTCACCCAACCCGGGGCATTGGGATGTCGCATCGAGAAGGCAGCCCCGACCGATACAATGGACAACGAGCATGTCCGTATTACTGCCGTCGTCGCCGGATCACAGGCCGCCGAGGCTGGGTTGCAGCGCGGAGATATCATCACCTACCCCGGGACGAACGGTGCCGTCCCCATCCCCTATGACTTCTTCTTCTCCATGGCCCAGGGTCCCACTCGTCCCGTATGCTTTGATATCCGTCGCGAGCCTGGCGCCCTTACCGCCCCCTCGTCCAAGAAGAAGAAAAAGATGCAGGTTGCAAAGAAAGTAGAGGAGAAGAAGGACGTCGCCGGTGGTGGGAAGAAACGGTCGATCCCCGGTGCCCTTGTGGATCACAACGATATCGATAATTCTACCGGCGTCAAATCAACTACGTCGGCGGGTAACAAGAAGCCCAAGAATTCCGCTCTGGCGAAGGCTCAGGCCGAAATGGAAGCCAAGCTTCAGGCCGCCAAGAGCAAGAGTGCCTCCGCTCCTGTCGGTGGGACTACGTCTGCCATCAGCAAGTCATCGACCAAGCCATCCAAGGCCAAGAGCGCCAGCAAGAAGAAGCGTAAGAAGAAGGAAGACGACGAGGATTCTGTGTACGAAGAAATCCCCAATGATGGCTTCGTATGCAAAGACTCCCTGTTTTACTCTACGCTCGAAAACGAAACTCCTTCGTCCATCGCCGACAAGCTGGGATGCACCTGGAAAGACTTGGTAAACCACAAGTCCAACACCAGCAGATATGGCAAGCTCAACGCTGGCGCTCGCTTCCGCGCCGGCACCGTCCTGGCGATCCCCAAGTCCCATTCACGCTGGAAGGTGAAGCAGCTTCAAGACAAGCAGCGCATGGCTGACACGAAGCTCACCAAGTGTATCAAGTGCCGAGGATTCGAGAAGTCAGAGGATGAGGCCACGAATCCTATGCTCATGTGCGACGGGTGTGACGCAACGTCCCATATGAAATGCGAAGGACTCACCACCGTGCCGGAAGGAGACTGGTTCTGCGTCGAGTGTCTCGGAATCCTTCGAGCCCGAAAGGCCAAGCAGGAGCGAAAGGGAACCGCCAAATCATCAAAGAAGACGAAGTCCAAAAAATCTCCTCCTTCCTCTGCCCCAGCATCATCTTCGACCAGCAGCCTGGAGGCCAAGCTTCCAGCGCTGCCCGACATCAATCTCGACAAGGAGGTGGCCAGCCGATACGCTGAGCTACAGTCCCAGCTTCAAATTGAGCTCCAAAAGCGACGGAAGAAGGTTTCTGCCGATATTTCCGAGACTCATCGCGTCGTTAAGGATGCCATGCGTAACCGCATTCCCGAACTTGAGCGAAATCTCGCCAACAAAAGCCGCCAACTAAGCGCCAGCCAGGCTCGCGAACAACAAGAAAAGGCAGCAGCCTGCCGTCGCTTCAACATTGTCGATTTCGGCGGCCACAACAACACAGCACAATCCCGCAATACCTGGATCACGGCCCGAAATACTCAAGGCTGGACAACCCGTTTCGAGGAGCGGAGGGAAGTGACGTTCTCGTACTCCAACTGGTCTACGAAAGTGTCTGACAATTGGCGGATTCTAGCCGAGCGTCGAAGCCGTGTGATCTCCGACCCAGAATACATTGAGGCTGTTGCTACGACGAAACGAGACAGCGAGGCATACGATCAGTGCAAGGAGGACTTGTCGGAGACCAGATCAGAGCTACGCGATTCCGATGAGACCGAATCAGAGGATGTAGCGCGGCATAGCGCCGAGTACAATGCCCTCCTCGGCATTGTGACCAAGGTAGATGCCGACTCGAAGCAGCCCAAGACGCCAGCATCCAAGGATTTTGTCCCACGCCTCATGGGCACTATTCGCATTGAGGATGAAGCCGACGTGAACTCGATGCTTATGCTGACCGAGCCAACCGAGCTTGTGATCTTTCTTCCCTGTGATGATGTGGCAGGGAGTAAGGAATCGTCCAAGAGCGATGGCAGCACCGCCGTCACCAGCACCACAAGCAGTAGTTCGGACAGTGAATCCGGCGTTATCAATCTTCTGTCGGACGATAGCGAAGAAGAAGGAGAAGCCGTGACGAGTTTGAACAAGCTGTCGGTGGGAGGTACCTACGCAGTCTTTGCCCGCCAGGCTTTGTTCGACACCGATCGTGACGATAGTCTCCCGATCGATACCAATGGACTGCGATCCTCTCAGCGCGCCTTGATGCGCCTTCTCCTTGCTAGTGCATCTAGTGTCAACGCCGTGGTTTCAAGGGCCACGAGTCCACCATCGATCCGTGTTCGTGGTGTTGAGGGCGAACCGGCAGCTAGCAGTGCTTTGTATGAGCTCAGCGAGCTTGTCAGGGACTGCAATTCTGACCTCGACATCAGGCTGGAGCCCACGCCACCGAAGATGTCCCGATGTGGCCTCGAACTTCGAACTTACCAAAAGGCCAGTCTCCGTTGGTTGCTGGATAAGGAAGTCGGGCAATCCGGGATGGGCTTTGCCGGCGAGCTTTGGGACCGCTTTCGTTTCTTTGGAAATGCTCAAGGGACTGACTATTTCTACTGTGAGCTGACGTGCACTTTCTCGCTCGATATCTTTGATTTCCGAGCTGAGACTGGTCAGAAAGATGCTGCTCTTAATTTTGGAGGATCTCTTCCCACCGCTGGAATCCTTGGCGAGGAGATGGGTCTCGGTGAGTGTCCCGAGGATTGCCCTCATTTTGCGCTTACAACTAGCTTTCTTCCTTCCGACACGATGTATACTTCATTCAGCTCACCACTCGCTCCCTCAATTCAATTTTACCGCAACAAATTCTTTCGCTCTCTGTCGATCGTAGGCAAAACAATCATCTCTCTCTCCTTGATCGTAAGCAATCCACCTCCCACGGAAGATCGAGTCCTCAAGCGGGAGCATGTCTGGGCACTGGAAAAGCACCAGGTCAACCATGACGAGTACGTTGAACCCCACAGCGTCAATGGCGCCGTAAAAAATAATGGCAACATGCTGCTCTCCAATGGCACTCTCGTCGTCGTTCCAATGACTCTGATTAGTCAGTGGCAGGCCGAGATCGAGAGATTTGCCCCATGGCTCAAGGTTTTGACCCTCCACACCGACGCGAGTGTGAAACAGCAGGAGATGGCCAGTGCCGACGTCGTAATAATGTCATCTGTCCTCCTTCAACGCCCCGGAGCGCCAAACGTCAGCAGCAGGGCCAAAACCAAGGGCAGCAAGGCTCAGAGTACTTCTCCTCGTCGAACCCTCAACGCAGTCCGACGAATTCACTGGCATCGAATCATTGTCGACGAGGCGCATTACGCCAATGTTGGGACCAAGTTCTCCGTCGAGTTGGCTTCGCTCTCGGCGACCCATCGACTTTGTGTCACCGGAACGCCGTTGGGCAACACTCTAGAGGATCTTCAAGCAGAACTTAGATTCCTCAGGGTGCCCCAATTCTCTCGAACCAAGTTCTTTGAGAATGCAATCAGTGGACCATTCTGTGAACGCAACGCCGAAGCTCTTCGCGTCTTGCGCTCCCTTTTGTCACGCATCGTTGTACGTCATTCCAAAGAGCAAGAGATTGATGTCTGTCTCCCTCCTCGCACCGTCGATACCGAGCACATCAGCTTCTCGACTCAAGAGGAGACCGATCTTTACCAGGCCATCGAGAATAAATCTCGCGAGTCTTTCGAACGGCTGAGGACGGAATCAATCGCCACGTTGAAGAACAAGACCGGCGAGATGAAATACATGCTCCTCTGCGCCCGGCAAGCCTGTAGCCACCCTTCCATGATTGACCCCGCACGGATGGATCGGATGAATCAGAGGACGGATCCGAAGTACCGGGCAATGAGGGAGGCCGCAGCCAAGGACGAGGTCAGAGGTGCACAGACCAGGGCCGGCATCCTATCAAGGGCAGCGGCGACGGCTCGTCCGTCAGCAGAAGCAAGGGTTCGAAGCATCATCATGCGCTTCCAAGAAGGGGACGAGTATTTGATGGAGTGCCCAATTTGTTTGGACGTTTGCAGCGAATTGAATGTAGCAATTACGCCGTGCGGCCACATCACGTGCACGGATTGTCTTCTGAATGTCCTTGGCGCCGCAAGCTGCCGTCGTGAGGCCAGCGGTAACTGCCCGACATGCCGCGACACCGTGAAGCGCTCGGAGATTACCTTTCTTGGGCAAGCCACGGACGCTGGAGAGAGGAACATTGACATGAGTGCTGGCGAGGGAGATAATGATGCTACTTCCCTCGATACAAATATCAATGGCTTTCAGTACAAGGCGACTCAGCACAATGTCGATGTCAAAGGAGGAGGTACTCTTCGCGCGGGCTTCACGGAGTCCGATCTCGTCCGATCGCGCGATGCCCTCAGAAACGACGCTGCTCGCCTTCCCACGTTGCCTGCGCAGTTTCTTTCTGACTACGACAAGGCATTTGGACGAATCGGCCCAAAGATTGCCAACCTGCTTCAGGAGATTAAGACGATGGAGAAGAATGATCCCACCGCCAAGGCTGTAGTCTTCAGTCAATTCGTTCCCCTCCTGGATATTGCCTCTGAAGAGCTCACCGCTAGAGGAATTCGATTTTCGCGCATTTATGGCAGCGACAAGCAGCACGAGCGAGCTGATGCGCTGCTGGACTTCGCCAACGAACCCAACATCAAGATAATGCTGCTTTCCATGAAGGCTGGCGCCGTCGGTGAGTTTGTTCCCCCACGATGCTTCGTATGTTATGTTCTCTCACTCTCTAGTCTTGTTCTAAGTCCACTCATAATTTCACGGTTTTTCTTCATTTCCGTCCAAATGACTTGGACATATTAAAGGCTTGAATTTGACCGCTGCCTCAAACATTTTCATTCTGGACTGCACCGAGAATTCGGCGCTTGAAGAGCAAGCAATTGATCGGGTAAGAAATCGGCGTCCAAATAAATGTCAACATTGCTTTGTGGCATTGCCATTCTCTTGCAATCGTCGTCGCAATCCAATCTCAAATGTTTGATCCCCGCATGTATGTGCTCTTTCCTTCCCAAATCTTACCAGGTTCATCGTATCGGTCAGACTCGTCCAGTAGTTGTGAAGCGTTTTATAATGGCGAAATCAGTTGAGGAGCGCATTGTTGCCGTCCGTCGCACCTTGTCGAACGACAAGCCAATGGCTGGAACTGCTGTTTGTGATTCGTCTCTCATGACGGATGTCGATCCTCAAAAGAAGCCGGCGGCCAAGAGGGCTCGAACGGATGGTGGCAACGACGACGACGGGAAGGACGAAGCACAGTATGACGGAAATGCGCAGCTGGAACGTCTCGCAACTATATTCAATACGACGCTCGTACCTTCTGTCTACAAGGCCTAATTTGGCAGGGCCCACTGATTGAGCCTCGCATAGAAAGTACATATACGACCCGTTTCAGCACACAAGAAGCTTTCTGCTATACTATAGATAATGCCGTAGAAAGAAGGAAAGATATTGATATCTTCTACGTAGTGTAATACGGTACATTGCATTCAACTCTACGTACCTTCCCGTGCCAGTTAGGCTAGCTAGCTAGTTGAGAGCTACGTAGTTGCAACTGCAAGCAGGAGATGGTACGCTAATACTTATCAATCCTTCGAGCATCCTCCAACTTCTTGGCTCTGAATACACCCACGATACGGCTTTCTTCTCGGCGCCAACCGGTATGCCAACCAATCTGCCGCACCGTGATTGGCCCCTCCTTTGCTGAGAGATTGGTAACGCGGTTCCCAAAGCAAGGGATGGAGAAGTACAGGCAACCCTTGGGAATCCAAACGTCCCCATAGGTGCCACCTCTTTCGGGTGTTCCCTCGCATTCGATGAAGAATCGGCATACGGAGTTGCCACCGCCGACATCTACTCTATATCCACCCCCATAACATGGCATTTTGTCGAATCCGCCTCTTAATCGCGCATTTTGCAGAGAATTCACTGTCCTCACCACTGAACTTTTCCCGCCAAAGTTATCTTTGACCATCTTCTTGCATATTGTATCGTCTGCAATCGATATATCCACGCCCGTATCATCTGTACACGGCAGCGCAAAGTTGACGTCTAGCGTGAACTCTATTCTTTTGCCACTCGCACCCCAACGGGGCTGCATCCATGTACCATCTTCTCGCCCGATATCACAATAGAGACGATATCCTACCGCTGTTGTCGCAAAGGATGAAGTTTCATCGTCAGCCTCAGTTTCAACTTTGGTTGGTGCTTTAACTAGCTGCCGCTCTGGAATGCTCTCCCTTATCTCTCTCGCCTTTGCCAGTAATCTTGCTGCCTCCTCCGATGCATCATTCCTCTCGGCGGCGTAAAGTGAGAAATCACGGCAGACACGCTGACTTCTACATGTACGAGTGCAAGTGCGAGAAGCTGCATGTACTGTCTCGGAGGATCCTGTCGCAGCGTTCAACGAAAATGCGGCTGCCCCCGAATGAATAAGGAAAAGCGTAAGCAGCATCGCCACTGTCCCTTTCCAGTGATGCGCTGCTTTCATTCTCTGCCAATGTTCTCTGCTTCGTAATCTTTTATCCCCGTGTCGTGGCGGCTGGCGGCTGGCGGCGCGGCTACTACGTAGTACAGCCGACACCGAAAATGGCGCGGGCGAGAGGGCGGCGGCGTTGGCGGTTTCCGCCTTCCGCCACCACGTCATATCCATCTTGCAATCTGCCTGGCGATGGCACCACAACACCACTGCACTGCTACTGCACTGTAGGCCTACCTACTACGTAGCTACTAGCTAGGTACTGTTGGAGAATGCGGACACGCATTACTTTATGTTCATTTATTTGGAAACCCCAGGCTCAAAGCTAGCCCTATGGAACTAGTGGGTGTTTTTTTAGAGAAAATACCAGTGACCCTTCACCTTTACGTAGGAATCAGTACATGTCTACGTGACCCACCACTTTTTCCCACCATTTTTGGGATCTGACCCACCAGTTCCATTGGGCTACTCAAAGCCCTCGAAAACGTATCTTTTGGTGTCAACACCACCATCACCATGACTTGCAATTCATACTTTGCTTGTTATTTATCTTTACTAACATTAATACTAGCGATCAATAGAGCATCGATACTTGGTACTGGCGGGTACTAGCGTAGCCCTGGTATTTACGACGCTCCTGAACCTGAAGCAGGAAGCAGAAGTCGGATCTTCACGTTACGAACGATAGCCAACATGTCCCCTCCCAAGAAGTTTATCAACGACCCAAAGGATGCTGTCGACGAGCTCATCCAGGGCATGCTTCTGCAGTACCCCAACAAGCTGCGCAAGCTCCAGAACCATCACGTCCTACTATCGTCCGAGATCAACCACGAGAAGGTGAACCTCCTGTCCGGCGGAGGCAGCGGTCACGAACCTTCTCATGCTGGTTGGATCGGCAAGGGAATGCTCACGGGAGCCATTCTCGGCGGCGTTTTTGCCAGTCCCTCCGTGGCATCGATTCTGGCTGCCATTCGAGCCGTAACCAAGGTCGGCGAAGGCAAGGGCTGTCTGCTGATCGTCAAGAATTACACCGGAGATCGCCTCAACTTTGGAATGGCTTGCGAGATGGCTAATTCGGAGGGTAGGCTCTGTCGGATGGTAATCGTGAAGGACGACTGCGCTCTTCCGAGGACCAAGGGCATCACCGGCGCTCGCGGCGTCGCTGGTACGGTGCTGGTTCACAAGATTGCCGGCGCGGCCGCCGACCGAGGTATGGATCTCGACGCCGTGGCATCTATTGCCCAGACCGCCGCCGATAGTATGGGAAGTCTGGGCGTTGCCCTTGATGCCGTGACCATTCCCGGCGCGACCATGACGAACGATCGGTTGGACGACAAGACGATAGAAATTGGGCTTGGAATTCATGGAGAGGCCGGGATTCGTCAGTCCGCCCTGCTGTCCTGTGACGATCTTGTCAAGGAAATGATAACCACTATCAATGCATTCGGTCTCATCGACGAGGATAA
>Ga0115006_10003044_pt1 | contig 11269 bp, 5 predicted proteins | sample ArcOceMetagenome_3_FD_88943 | JGI IMG/M metagenome (GOLD analysis project Ga0115006, IMG submission 88943) | Marine eukaryotic phytoplankton communities from Arctic Ocean - Arctic Ocean- Svalbard ARC20M Metagenome | ecosystem: Environmental > Aquatic > Marine > Oceanic | place: Arctic Ocean...
CTAGGGCGCCCCAACCTTTGTGGAAAAGGTTGGAAAAGGTTGGGAAAGGTTGGGGCGCCCTTAGGGCGCCCCAACCTTTCCCAACCTTTTCCAACCTTTCCAAGGGCGCCCCAACCTTTCCCAACCTTTTTCCAACCTTTCCAAAAAGGTTGAATCACCCTAGGGCGCCGCAACCTTTTCCAACCTTTTTCCAACCTTTCCAAAAAGGTTGAGTCACCCTAGGGCGCCGCAACCTTCTCCAACCTTTCCCAACCTTTCCAACCTTTCCCAACCTTTCAACCTTTTCCAACCTTTTCAACCTTTTCAACCTTTTTATTCAAAATCTTCTCTCTCCTTTTTTTTCAAGAGGTCTAATTGCCTAATTTAGGGCGCGCTTGGGTCTTCTGTGGCGGCCAACCACCTCTTGGGCTTCGCCGTTCAGCGATGCCCGTCTCTAGTTCCCAGGCCAACAGCCTTGTCGCGCCCCTGGCCGACGCGTCGCACGCGTTCGCCAAGTCACTGAGTAATGCGACGACCGCCGCCGTCTCCGCCCTCGCCAGCAGCCCACCTTCCGAGGCGGGCAGCAGCATGCAGGTCATGACGGGCCCGCAGACGCCCTCCCTGTCCGCGGCTCTCTCTTCGCAACCGACGATTACAGCGAGCGCGAGCGCGATGGTTGCGCGATTACGGTTGAGTTGGCAGCAGCCGCCCGACTTTTCAGCATTGGTCACGCAGCTGGTGCAGGAGCAGCCCCTCTGGCTGCTAGGGGTGGCGTTCATGGTTCTGGGGACACTATCGTCGGCCTGCGGGATGCTGCTTCTCAAGCGCGCGACCCTGGGCCCGGCCCCCGTGCCGCCGTGGTACAAGAACGTCTGGTTTTGGTCGGGGATGGCCCTTATCGTGGTCAACGCCAGCTTGCTGGATATTGTGGCGTTTGCAGTGACGCCGCTCAGCCTGATCGCGCCCTTTGCGGGTCTTACGATTGTCTTCTCGGTCGTGCTGGTCGGGATAGGCTGCTTCGGCGTGCGCGAGAAGCCCTCCACATTCAGCGTGATCTCCGTCGGGTTCATTGTCCTCGGCGTAACGATGGCGGCCACCTTCGGGCCGCACGAGGACCGTGCGCTGCGGCCCGCCGACATGCAGATCATCCTGGACGAGCACCCCGGAATCATGGCGCTGGGCTTCAGCGGCGCGCCCTTGGTCCTACTCGTGGCCCTCGCGCAGAGGCAGTGGGAAGCGACGAGCAAGGTCGTGCTGCAGAGTCCCGTGGGTTCCCTCGGCGCGGCGCTCACCGGTGCGCTCTTCGGCGGGCTGACGCAGCTGCTCTTCAAGACGTGCGCGACTGCCGTGCTGCAATTCTTCCAGACGGGCGGCTTCCCGTGGGCCTCGATGTCGTCCATGTGCCTCCAGCTGTGCTGTGCCGCCTCGTGTGCTGTCGGCCAGGTCGTCTTCCTCAACGTCGCCATCGCCTCCTCGCCCGTCGCCTACGCGGTACCCGCCTACCAGTCAGCACTCCTGCTGATCACGCTCAGCCTCGCTGGCTGGCTGCTCGAGGAGTTTGCGCACATGGACCCGCTGCACTACGTGCTCTTCGCATCGGGCTGCGGCCTCGTGCTCCTTGGCATCGTCTTCAACGCCGTCGCGCTGCAGGCCTCACCCAAGGAGAAAGACGACGCCGATGAGAAAGACGACGCCCTCGACCTGCCTTCCGCCCGTCCGTGAACGGGCGGTGGGGCCTAGTAAGCGGGGAGGGGAATTGCATGCAGTGGCGTCTGGCTGCGGTGAACATTAGTACCCGCAGCAGCCCTGGATGCATTGCTCTCGCACCCCCCTGTTAGGGCCAAGTAGGATTCGTACATTTTTGCATGGATGAAGTTTCCACGTGTTAAGTGTTATCGTGTTATGGTTATCGATCAACGTCGCATTAGCCATGACGCTCCCCATATGCCATAACGCATAAGACGCTCACTCAGCGGCTCTCAGAACTCTGTACTCTCTCCTCTCTCCGCGCGCAAGCCGTGACTTGGCGAAATATAACCGGCGCCGCCGGTGGCGGTACGGACCGCGGAGGCGGACGGGGTTTCGTCGATCGTCGCGCACAGCACCAAGATGCTGTCCAGAGCCGCCAGACAGGTTGGATCCGCAGGCCGCGCACCCTGCGCTCATGGCGAGATACACAGGTGCCGGCCCGTGCTCTGAGCAGTGCGCCCATCGGAGATGTCATTGGCATCGACCTTGGCACCACTAACTTGTAGTGGCTAGACGTTCTGATACGAGGACCACAACTCTTCTGATAAGAGATAAGATAAGATTGTTGGGTTCAGGTTGGGTTTCACGACGCTATACACGACTCGCGACGCTACACAATTCCGCGATGCCTGGGCCCCTCACACCCAGGCACAAGCTTATCTTAACTCTTCTCGCGACGCTACACAATTCCGTGTAGCGTCGTGAAACCCAACAATCTTATCTTAAGAAACTGCGTACGTCCCGTGCTTTAACGCCTCAGGGACCCGTCGCTCAAGCGCGCCGCGGCGATGAGCGTGGACGACCCCGATCAGCTGCGCCTGGCGCTGCGGCGTCGGCCCGTCCTCCGCACCTCGTGCGTGCGCAATCTGTGCCAGTGTATCCGCGAGCGTGCGTGCCGCGTGCCGGTTGGCGAGAGCCTCTGTGCCATTCTGGAGGGGTGTTGTGCTCACAACGCGAGCCAGCACTGCTCTGTGCTGCTGCGTAGCTGCGGCGGCGCGCTCCCAGAGCTGTGCGTCGCGCTAAATCAAGCTCCGCTGCCGCGGCTGCCGCAGCTAGCTCTCCTGCACGCGCTGCTGCTCGGCGTGGAGATTCTCGACGCAGAGGCGTGCCAGAGCGGCGAGGCCACCAACCTGGTGCTGGCGCTGCTGCACGCCTGCGTCGACTCGCGGCTAGCTGACGAGGCGGAGGCGGAACTCGGTGCCGACTTGCAGCGCAGCCTGATGGCGAGTGGCGGTGGGCCTGATTGGCTCATCGACTCGGGTGCGCGAGCGTCACTTGTCTCCACGGTCGAGGGAGCGCTGCATGCGCCCACCAGCACCATGGCGGCGGCGCCCGCAGCCTCATGCGGTGACACGCCTCTGCAGGGCGGTGCCGGCCTTTGGACGGACGCAAGCATTAGTGCCTCTGTGAGGCGGCGCGTTGTGCGCGCGGCGATGCATGAGGGTGCGGCTGAGGAGCTTGAGCTGGCTGCAGAGCTGGCTGCAGAGCTGGCTGCAGACTGTAGCGCGCGAAGGCGGGTCGAGGCCGCGGCAGCGGAGGACGAGCCACAGCACTCGGTGGCTGAGCTGCTCTGGGAGCTGTGCTCAGGCGGCGGCGGCGGCGGCGGCGGCGGCGGCGGCGGCGGCGGCGGCGGCGGCGGCGGTGGCGGTGGGCAGGCCTGTCTCGCGTGCGCCGCGCGCGCCATGGAGGTGGAGGCCGTGCTGACGCCGCAGCTGGGTGGCGTGTGCCTCGTGCGTGCAGGCGCGTGGCTGTTGCGCGTTGCGGCGGGTGCGGCAGTACCAGGTCCCCTGCAGGGCGAGGCGAGGCGGTGGGCGGCGCGGGAGCAGGCGGGCTGCAGTGCAGAACAGTGTGTGCGCTTACTCGTGGGCAGGCTGGTGCTCGAGGCCGACATGCTCCCACCCGCATGCGCGCCGTGCCGCGCGCCGTGCGGCGCACCGCCGTGTGGCGCTGCCCTGGAGGTGGCCGTCGCTGCGCAGTGCGCGGCGGCTAACTTCATGACGACTGCGGACGGCATGGCCACCGCACATGCGGTGGTGGCACCGGAGGCGGTGGTGGCACCGGAGGCGGCGGCGGCGGCGGCGGTGGAGGTGTGGCTGTCTGGCTTGCTCGAGGCGGTGGCACTGCTGCGCGAGAGTGCAGAGGCGGCGCCGCTGCTCGCCCTCCGCTTCCGACTGCTGCCCTGCCCCAGGGCGGCGGGCGGCGGCGCGTGTGCGGGCGGGCTGGCGGGACGGGCGTGGCAGGATGGCGGCCACGCCGTCATCGACACGGCCATGCGCGCGGCGCAGCGCGGCAACGTGGCGAGCCAAGCGCTCGCTGTGCTCGCGGCGTGCCTCGGCGGCGGCTCCGCCCGCCTCTCTCCGCCCGTGGCGCGGTATGCAGAGCTGCTGCTCGAGCGTCACCTGCGCAGCACGCGGCCTCTCACCGCGTCGGCAGAAGCGGAGGCCGCATCCGCCGAGGCCGCACCCCCGCCCGCCGCCGCGGCCGACTTCGCCAGCGTGGCCGCCTCCGCGCTCTGCACCGCGCTGCCGCCGCCACGCCGCCTTGCCCTCCTCGCCGCCTCTCTGCCTCCCCTGCTCGACGGCAGCCGCCGCGCCGCCGCCAACCTGGCACACGCCCTGCCCCTGCTCGAGGCGCGCCTTGCAAGGCCGCTGCGCCTCCTCCCCCCGCACGAGGGCGCCGCGCTCCTAGGCGCCGTGTTGGCGCGTGAGCTCGAGGCGAGCGCGACCCCCACCTCGTGTGGCTGGCTCACACTCGACGTGGCCGCCATCCTCCATCAGGACGCGCGCGCCCCCACGGCCACCGCTACGGGCGGCGCCACTCACCCTGCTGCGCCCGCCCGGCCCGAGCTGGGCTTTGCATATGGCGCATGGCTCGAGGGTGCGCTGCGCGGCACGGAGGTGGAGGCGGGCGCGCTGCTCGAGGCGATGGCGAGGCGTGTGGGCGTGGGGTGGGAAGTGGCGGAGCTCGTGCAGCTGCAGTGCATCGCGCTAGGCCGCGCCGCCGCCGCCGCCGCCGCCGCCGCCGCCGCCGCCGCCGCCGCCGCCGCCGCTGCCGCCGGCCTCGCCACCCCTACCGTGCACGGCGGCCCGGGGTCGCTCCCGCGCGGCAGCCATCTCGTGCTGGCTCGCCAGGAGTACATGCTGCCGCCGCGGCGGAGGGAGGCGCTGGAGCGGGCGAGTGCGGCTCTGGTGGAGGCTGCGGTGCAGGCGGGCATCTCACTGCCGCAGGAGCTACGCGCCACGGCGGCAGCAGCCCGCCCCTCCGCCGCCGCCGTGCCGCCGCAGTACATTCGTGTCCAGGACGCCACGGTCCTGGATAGCGGCGAGGAGGAGGCGGCCGACGGTGGGTGGGGCGAGGGCGAGGGCCTGGCATGGCTGCTGCGGCTGCAGGCCTCGGGTGATGAGGGCGATCTCAAGCGGGAGCTCGAGGCGCTGCTGGGCGGCAAGCGCGGCGAAGCGCTCTGGCGCGACTTCGTGTGTGCGCGGCTGCCCCGTCAGATTGCAGCCGCGCTGCAGGCGGCGCAAGCCGCCGCGCTCCGCCCCGTCGCACCGAGCGCCGCCGCGCCGCCGCCCAACGCGTCCCGTGGCGAGGGGCAGCAGGGCGGCGAGATGCAGCAGCTGCGACGCCAGCTGGCGCTGCTGCTCAGCCGTCTAGGGCGGTGGCGGCTGCCCGAGCGAGAGAGGCTGCGCGCGCTGCTCGCGCCCCTCCCCGCACCGCTGCAGCCCACGCCGCCCGTGGGGGGGGTGCCGCCCTCTGGCCTGCAGCTCGAGGCAGCGGTGCGCCACTACCTGCACGGCAGTGGCGCGTGCGGCGGGCTGCCGAGCGTGGGCGCGCTCGCATCCTCCCTGGTCCGCCGCGCCGCCACCGGCACAGCTTCGGTGCGGCAGGCGGCGGCGGACTGCCTGCTGCATTACGCGGCATGGCTGCCCGCGGCGGCAGTGCAGCAGGAGGTGCGCCGCCTCGTGATCCAGCCGCATCCCGCCTCCGTGGGCTACCGAGCCCTCGGCCTGCTCCACGCCCAGACCAAGCCGCATAGGGCGGACGGCGCACCGCCCACCGCCTCCGCGCAGCGGGAGGGTACCCCCGAGTGGCTCGGTCTGCTCGACGCCGAGGTCGCATCCGCGCTACATCTGCCTGCGAGCGGCGCCGCCGACGCTGCGGCGGCGGCCCCCGCGGCCCCGGCGCCGCCGGTGGAGGGCGCGGGGCTGTGGCTGCTGCGTCACCTCGGCGAGCTGCCGCGCGCCGCCGCCGCGCTCCGCCGCCTCGGCTGCGCCGCGCCGCTGCAGAGGCTGTGCTGGCTACTCCATCGGCCCGCAGGCTGCGCGGCACGGCGGCGGCAGCGCGAGTGCTGGCGGCATGAGGTCGACACTCGTGCCCGTGCTCCGCGCGCCCACCCGCTCTACGCTGCCTTGGCTCACCACGTGGCGCGTGCTGGCACACCCTCGCAGCCGCACGCACCGAAGGATGAGGAGGTGCTGGTGGCGGCCGGCGTGGAGGAGGTGGGGGTGGAAGTGGAGGCGGTTGCTGAGGCGGAGGCGGATGCTGAGGCGGAGGCAAAGGCTGGGGCCAAGGCGGGGGCGGAGGCGGCGGCAGAGGCGGCGGCGGTCGCCTTGGCGCATGAGCTCAGCCCCAGCCTGACGCAGTGGGTGTGGTGGGAGCTCTCTGAGGCCCTCGCCTCTGCAGCGGCTGCGGGCCTGGCGGGCTGCTGGTCCGACTACTACCGCGAGCAGTTGAGCTGTGTGCAGCTGCCCGCCTTTGGGCACGACCCTGCGCGGCTGTCCGCTGCCCTCCTCCCCCTCGTGTTCTCCGCACTGCGCGCCTACCCACCCAGCGGCACCGCGGGCGCGGCTGTGGCGGCCACGGCGGAGCGCATGCTCCGCGTGTGTGCAGAGCTCGTGGCCGACGCAGGCTATGCACACTGGCCGCGCCCGAGTACATTGGCCGCGCAGCCGAGTGCTGTGGGCGAGGGGGAGCAAGCTGTACTCCCATGGCAACAGGATGAGCGCGCGTGCTGGCTCCCTCGCGCCCTGTTGGCGATGCTGCCCGTGGCCGACAGGGAGGCCTCCGCCTCCGCACAGGGTCAAGGGGGTGTGGGGTCAACGGGTGCAGAGGCGGAGGCCGAGGGTGCAGCGTGCGGCGAGGCGGGCGTGGCGAGCGTGGTGAGCGAGGACAGAGAGCTGAGGGTGATGATGGCAACGCCTGACCTCGGGGCGGGAGATCTCGGGGCGGGAGATCTCGGGGCGGGAGATCTCGGGGCGGGAGATCTCGGGGAGGAGGCCACCTTGCGGCTGCTGCCGCCGCGCCACGCTGCATGGGGAGGGCAGCTGCCCTGCTGGGGGCTGGGCAGCAGAAGCCGCACAGAGCTCGGTGGCGAGAGCGACGGCGGAGGTGGCGACGTAGGTGGCGACGGGAGTGGTGACGGAGGCGGCGACGGGAGTGGCGATACGTGCGGCGGCGAGTGCGGCAACGAGTGCGGCGGCGAGGCGGCGGAGTACAGCCTGGCGCAGGCCGCGCTGCTGTGCCTCGCGCCATTCCCTGCCGCCGCCCTCGCGCCGCACCGTCGCGGCCGGCCGCACGCCTCGCTCGAGGCCGCGCTGCTGCCGCTGCTGCGCTGCGCGCCGATGCACACGCCGCCCCTCCTCGCGCTGCTGCTGCTCGGCCTGGCGGAGCTCCACGCGGCCAGCCTCGCCAACGGCGCCGCGGCCGACGCCAACCGCGCGCCGCGGCTGTTGCTGCGCGCGGTCGCCGCCTCGCCGCCGCTGCGGGCCGCGCTGCAGCGCTGCTGGGATACAGCGCTGCAACCACGCCTGCTGGCGGCGCCGCAGCTGCGTCGCCCCATGCAGCAGCTGCTCGGTCCCCTCTCGGCAGGGCCAAGCCTGGCTCGGCTCCCGACGGGAAGCGCGGCCAACCAGCACGGTGAGCACGGCGAGCAGGTGCAGCTCGGTGCGTCGAACTACCTCCTTCCGCGTGGGCTGACGGCCTCCACGGGGAAGCGGCCCAAGCCCGTCAGCGCCGACGACGACGACGATGACGAGCATCTCGACCCGGAGGTCGGTGGTGAGAGGCGGCGGCGACGCGGCCCAACTACGCTCGTCTTTCAGAGAGAGGCCTAAAGCCAGCAGGAGCAAGCAGGCCTCTTCCCTCGGCCCACAGCAGGGTCTTGAGCGCAGGCGGTTCGCGGTCGGTGTCACTCTACCGTAAACCGTATCTATTGTCGTCACGTGAGGCGACACGCAAATCTGGGCGCGACACGACGTTTAAAGCCGTTTTTTTTTGGATATTGGCCGGATATTGGTTAAATAAAGCTTCGTCTGCGAGGTTGCGTTGCTCCCAGTGGGCATCCATCGAGCAGTGGACGGGCACTTTGAGCGCTCCGCGAAATCAGCTATCAGGGGGCGTGAGCAATCCGAGAAAAGACTATACTACGTGTAGTAAATGAAACCGTCCGTGCATGCGTCCGTGAGATTACTTTTTTGCAAGTGTAGTCTTTTGACATCTTTTTGCAAGTGTAGTTTTTTGAGGAAAAACCAACGGCGCCCGAGGGTACAGGCACACACCACTGTAGCGTGTAGGGATGAGATTTTTAAACGAGTCTCAGCTTCTGAGTCCGCTTTATAGCCGGGTCTATTTTTCACGATCATCGACGACACTTGCACAAAAACAAAAAAATGGGATTTGGGCGTTCCCTCCATGGCCGTTTCTAAATACACCAAATACATGGTGTGTGTGCGAACATTGTGAAGTCGTGTTTATGTGTGTGTGCCCGGTGTGTGCATTGTGCCTTGCTCCTTCCCTCTAGGGGGGCCGCTTCTTTTGAGGCCCTCGCCCACCGAGGTGAGTGTGAGTGCGTGTTGACGTGTTCGACTCTGTTGAGATTCTCTTCAGCTTCACCGATCGGGCGTAAACCGTACTCTAGATCTATTTCAACCGCTGGCATATATATAATATATGTATATACAGCCGAACAGAGGTAAAAGCCGATGGTAAATAACAGTGTGGAGGTGTGTGCGCCTGTTCCCTCGTCGCACGTCGGGCTACGGGGAACGGGCACCCCGTTGGTTTTTCCTTTCAAAAACTACACTCGCAAAACAATAACACGAAGACAGCTACGGACGCCACGCGCCGTGGGGTCACGCCGCACGCACCTCCATCCGCCTTTGGCCATGGCTTCGCGCTCCGTCGCTGGTGCCGTGCGCCCTGCCTGCCGCCCTGCCTCCACTGCCCCTGACCCCCCCTCTGACCCCGCCAAGCAGACCCCGCCCACTGCCTCGGTGCCCCTGGCTCAGCAAATGTCGCTTTAGTCGCATCCGAGTATTCAGCTCGTCGCTGCGCCTGCCCGATACTGAGGTGCCGCCCTCGATGCCGCCGCCAACCACACTACCCGCAGCAGGCTTGAAGCGGTAGCACACCTAGCAGAGGTATGGCCATAGAGTGAGGTTAGCCATCGTGAGTAGACTCATAGTAAGTAGCGGCGGCACCTCGCCGCGCTTGAGCCCCGCAACTGCGCAGTCGAACTCCGTCGGGGGCGGCCGTTGGATCCACCAGGGATACCTACAGAGTAAGTACAGCCAGAGTAAGTACAGCCATACTTAGTACAGCCACATGAAGTAGTAGCCGTTGGATTCACGCGGGGCACCAGCCGTCCTCCAGCCGCCTACAAAAGGGGCGCGGTAGCTGGGCGGCGTCCAGGGCGAGTGGGGCGTAGAGCGGCGAGGAGCGCCGCAGGAGCACGAGGTCATACCAGCAGACTGCAGACCAGTTGGGCGACCACGAGGAGTAGTTGAAGTAGAGCTGGCCGTCGGTGGACCACTTGCTACGCTTGTCGAGACATACCTCATAGTCGTCATCCCACAGCGCGCCGCTCACACCGACGAGCACCGGCGCGCCACGCGCCGCGCCAAGCAGGAAGACATCGTACCCGTAGTCGTCTGCATAGCCCCGCAGCCAGTGCAGACCTCGGATGCTCTGCGGCGTGGGTGCTGCGGCACGTGCGGCGTAGTTCTGCTTCATGGCATCGTAGATCGCGACATCCATCTTGTCGCCGTACTCGAGCAGCACAACGTGCACACGCCCCGCACGGAGGGCCGCGCGCGCGCCGTCGAGCACGGCGACCTCGTGCCCCTCGACGTCCACCTTGAGCACGAGCACCTCGCCTTCGGTCTGACCGAGGCGCGCGAGCTCCTCATCCACGCTCACTGCGCGCACCGGTCGTGTCTGCCCGAAGCCCTTGTCTTGGTAATGCGGGTTGAGGCTGGCGGTGTTTGAGCCGGCGTGGGGCTGCGGCGCGATGGTCACATTGGCAGCGCGGTCGGAAACGGGGTGGTTCCGCAGCGACGCGCAGCGTGCGCCCGCAGCGTCGAGAATCACATGCTCCGTTGGGCCCGCCCGTACGAGGCGCAGCGGCGCGGTGCCAGGCAGCGGCGCGTCCTTGGCGATCTGCTGGCGCACCGCCCGGATCAGGCGCATGTAGTCGTGCTGCATCGGCTCGAAGCCCATGAGCAGGCCGCGCTCCGCCGAGCAGCCCCACTGTCGCAGGTAGACGAGGAAGTGACTCACGTCGCCGCCGATGACATTGTACGGCGCGGCGCCTACGTCAATGAGCGAGCCGCGAAGGTGGACGGCCTCCGACACCGAGTGCACAGACGCGATGAATTTCGCCACATGGTCGTTGCTGCCCCAGAAGTTGAAGTAGGCCGTGATAAGAAAGAAGGCGCGGTACGCCGCGAGGGTCGCTGAGGTTTGCAGGCCGCTCGTGTTCGTCGCACACCTCGCGTGGGGATGGGCAATGCGGTGGGCGGGGGCTGCAGCTCGGGTGCTGAACCAGGAGCGAACACCGCTCATGTTGGGCAGCGCAGAAGAAGTTTGCAGTCGATGCTGTCGATGCAGCGGACACATTGCAGTAACCCAACCTTTTCATGAATCAGATAGATAAGATAAGATCACACTCTCGGTTCGCTCGGCCCAGCTCTGTGCTGCTCCCTGCCTAAGGCGCCCCCCTCCCTCGCTGTGTACTGCACCGGCTGTGTACCCCCTGGGTTTAGTGCTCAAAGTGGCGTCACGACGTTCATTCATGAAGAGGTGCCGCCCCGCGGTGGGTTGCCTTCCATGGACGTTGCCACCGGCTGAGCATACACCACCGGTTGAGCCATGGGCTGCGCCATCGATGCCACCAAGTTCTTCATTGTGACGCCCAGCCGCGTAGCCGGCTAGCCGCCTCGCTCGGGCTTGTCGGCAGTGATGGTCACTTCGCAGATGTTGACGCCGCTGCAGTCCTTGCACCTGCTGCGCTGTCGCCCGTGTGGACACGGCATGAGCCGCGCCGCGCCTCGCGCGCTCTGACTCCCCTAAACAAGCGCTAGTTCCGGATCCAACGTGCACAACAACAACCACAAGTCCGGAACGCCTTAAAAGTGATGTACCTGAACTGAATAAATTAGAATCACACCGTGGTCACACGCTGCTATCTAAGTCCCTGGGACACCAACACTGGGTCTATACCAGCCTAGGGCGCAGCTGCGCCGTTGCCTCACTCCTCCTACCA
>Ga0115006_10003045_pt1 | contig 11268 bp, 9 predicted proteins | sample ArcOceMetagenome_3_FD_88943 | JGI IMG/M metagenome (GOLD analysis project Ga0115006, IMG submission 88943) | Marine eukaryotic phytoplankton communities from Arctic Ocean - Arctic Ocean- Svalbard ARC20M Metagenome | ecosystem: Environmental > Aquatic > Marine > Oceanic | place: Arctic Ocean...
AATGGTTGAACGCAATAAGCTTTCGCCACTTTCAATATTTGTTCGCATGGCTGAAATTTTCTCTTGCATAAAGCTATTATCTACCGCTTCAGCCACTAATGACAAACCAGTTGTCATGGGCACACCGGCTTTTAACACAATCGCAAAGCTGTGCGAAAAGCGCGCTAAAATTGAACGTTCAATGATACTACCAATAATAGGAATATTAATTTTACGTTTATCCCAATAATACCTGCCTTGCTTAGTCTGCAAAGATTTTTTTATTAATATAACTATAGCTATGGTGGCAACTAACATGTGTGGCCAATAATTAATGAAAAGTTCTGAACTGGTAATAATAAAACGTGTTGCTAGGGGTAATTCGGCCCCTAACTTAGCAAACATATCGGCAAAGGTGGGAATAACAAAAACATTGAGAATAACGATAGCTGCGGCAATAGCAATAAGTACCATAGAGGGATAACGTAGCGCTGCTTTAATGCGTTTACGGGTCGCTAAGTCTCGCTCTAAATAACTGGTTAATTTTAAAAAAGATTGATCTAGCTGCCCAGTATTTTCACCGACATGAATGAGTGAAATAAATAGATGGTCAAATATTTTAGGGTAACTATTTAAGGCCGATGACAAGGTATAGCCGCCCTCTAATTGTTTACCTATGTCTATGAGAGCTTTTTTAAGGGTTGTAGAGTTAGCAGACTCAACCATACCATTAATGGCTCTAAGTATGGGCACACCAGAGCGCATTAACGCATACATTTGCCGACAAAATATAATCAGTTCCTCTAGCGAGACCTTGCCATTATTTAGTAGCTCTGACACATCCATACTGGCAATATTTTGAGATGTTTTTTCTAATGGCACAATAGAGGTTGGCGTAATACCTTTTTTAAATAGCTTTTCAGCAGCAACATTTATACTTACTGCCTCTATACTATCTTTGACTTGGCTACCCTTAGTATTGCGGCCAATATAATTAAATGACGCCATAGTTCTCTCGTTTATTTACCATAGTTAGCTCTCTTAATAGGCTTTAGTCTAAGTAATATCAATTGTTTCAACTAGCCTTAACACCTCTTCTACAGAGGTAACACCTTGCGCGGCGTAATTAAATGCGGCTTGAGCAAGTGGTGTAAAACTAGGGTTTTGTTTTGATAATTTAGCAAACAGTTCACTATCATTTTTCTTTAATGCCGCCATCATTCCTTCGTTCATTTCCAGTATTTCAAAGACGCCTATACGGCCTTTGTAACCAGTATATTGACATTTTTGGCAGCCTTTACCTTGCTTAAATTGGCTAGATTTTGCTTTCTCACCTATTAAGTTAGTTAACCAAAACAGTTCTTGCTCATCAACATGGTAATCTACTGTGCAAGAATCACATACCCTGCGCACCAAACGTTGAGCAATAACTGCACGTAGCGCACTACCCACTAAAAATCCTGCGGCACCCATATCAATTAAACGCAGCGCACTGGTTATAGCATCATTAGTATGTAATGTTGATAACACTAAATGACCAGTTATTGCGCCACGCAAGCCCATTTCAACAGTTTCTTGGTCGCGCATTTCGCCGACCATCATAATATCGGGATCTTGACGCAGCGCGGTACGAAGTACGCTTGAAAAAGTTAACTCTATCTTCGCGTTAATCTGTACCTGATTAATACGTGGTAAGCGATATTCAACCGGATCTTCGGCAGTAATAATTTTTTTACTGGCGTCATTAAGTTCACTTAAAGCGGCATATAGTGTTGTTGTTTTGCCACTACCCGTTGGCCCTGTTACCAATACCATACCGTGGGGACGATTAATTTGTAAACGAATACGTTTGACAATATCTTGTGGCATACCAGTTTGTTCTAGAGACAGAATCCCAGCTGATTGATCGAGCAAACGCATTACCACTGACTCACCATATTGTACTGGCATTGTCGACATACGCACGTCAATACTGTGACCCGCAATATCTAGGTGAAAACGACCGTCTTGAGGAATACGTTTTTCTGATATATCAAGCCCTGCCATGAGCTTTAAGCGCAACACCATAGCCGAGGCAATTTTGTTTTCTTTGAGTATTTTTTCCTGTAATACGCCGTCAATACGTTGCCTTATACGAAGTTGGTGCTCTTCTGGCTCTATATGAATATCAGAAGCGCGCATTTGTACCGCATCTTCAAAAACTGACTGCAATAATTTACCTACGGTAGCGTCACCACCTTCATCTAAAAAAGTCGTGGAGAGGTCAAAGCCTGCAGACTCTTCATATTCTTCTTCTAACTGACTGGCAAAAGATTCTATTTCAGCGGTACGACGATATAAACTATCAAAGGCATCAAATATTTGTGATTCCATAACCACAGCTAATTCAATTTTTTTTGGCGATAACATTCGTTCAAGTTGGTCTAAGCCACTTAAATCTGCGGGATCACTCATACCTAAAAGAACAGAGTCACCAAGGTCTTTAATAATAATAGTCCGTAAGCGCCTAGCATGAACTTCTGGTAATAAGCTTGCTACCTCAGGGGAAATTTTTGTTTGTGATATATCAATAAAGGGAATATCAAGTTGCTGAGCTAAAAACTCGAGTAATTGTCGTTCAGACAGGTAATTTAACTCTATTAAGGTATCACCAAGCTTTCGCCCTGTTTGTTTTTGGCTGGACAGGGCTTGCATTAATTGCTCGTTGCTGATGATGTGCTTATCAACTAACAAATCACCTAAACGCATAGTTAATTTACGACCTACCATAATTTTTCCTATTGTCCTATTACTTGAATACGTTGCTTTATAAAGTTTTCAGAAGCCGCCGATAAATCATTTTTTGTGAGTGCTGCTTGATAGAATGTTTGCGCTTTTACAAAATCACTACTTTTATCATAAAGTACCGCCATGGCTAATGGCCATCGCCCTTCACCTGGCTTCATATCGATTAACACCTGATACGCAGCCAGCGCAACATTATTTTTGTTTGCTACCTGCGCGGTGTTTGCGAGCATCACTTGATATTGCTCATTTTGTAAACTGGCCAACGGCGATAAAGTATTTAAGGCTAAGTTGAATTGGTTTTGCTCAAGATACATACGCGCTTTCATAATACGTAAACTGCCATCTTTAGGGTTAAGTGCTATGCCTTGCGATAACAAATTAATGGCATCTTGATTAGCTTGCCGCGCAAACCAAAGTGCGGCGAGTTTTTTACGCGTTTGGCTATCACTCGGCTTTATAATAACGACATCTTCAAGTAATTTTTCAGCCTTAGTGATATCGTTAATTGACAACGCTTGTTCAGCTAATCGTAATTTCTGCGTAGCTAATTCATCGGCGGATAATTTCCGTCTAGAAACTTTCATGCTATTACGTGGCGATTTTTCTTTAATAACAACTTGAGTATTTTCAGTGCTTTGATTATCAGCTGTTGCGCTCTGTTTTGTAGAGGTTATTTTAGCTGTTGATATTGGCTGTTTACTAAGACTAGAGCTTACCAGTTTTGTTGTATACGCAGGGGGCTCACTCAGTTTTTGTTGACGATTTACTACGGGAGCACCATCTAATACTGTGGTTATTGGTTTAGGATCGGTATTGTGGTGTTTTACAAGTTTGCTGATATTAACGTTATTAGAGGCATTAATTTGCTTATTGTTTTTTTCCACTAGCTGCTGAGCATTGTTGTCCTGTTTATCAACATATACTGTATTAGCTTTTAGCAGTGAATTTTCATTATTTAACTGCCAAACATAAAAACCAAGCGCACATAAACAGAGTACACTTAATGCTGTAATAAACACTGTTTTTAAAGGTGAATGCTGAGTTATAGTTGGATTAATAGTAACTTGACTGCGTATTGTTTCGGCATTGCGTTTTTCTAAATCCTGTAGCATTTGGTTGATAACACTCATGAATTAACCATCACTAGGTAATAAAAAGTTACGCTAATAATGATAAGCGTTAGTACCATAACGGCGATATTTTTTGCTGTAGAATCTAGCCTAATACTTTCAGTATCTTTCACTGCTAAGTCGAGTAATGAATTACTCACATTATAATGTCCTTGGCCATAGGCTAACATCAAAATTTTATGACACAATATATTAACTACCCTAGGGATACCTAAACTGACTTTGGTAATCTTTTGACAAATTCGTGGCGAAAATAAATCAGCGCCCTTGTACCCTGCTATCAGTAATCTATGATGAATGTATTGCTGTACCTCGGATGCATTCATTGCTCTAAGTTTATAAGCAAAAGTAATGCGTTGCCTTAGCTGTCTAAACTCAACAGTGGCCAACCTATCATCTAACTCTGGCTGAGCAAATAATACCACTTGTAGGAGTTTACGCGTTTCAGTTTCTAAATTAGTAAATAAACGTAATGCCTCTAAACTTTCTTTTGGTAGCGCTTGCGCTTCATCAAGGATAAGAACGACTGAGTGACCATTCGCATGAAGTTCAAGTAGGCGTGTTTGTATTCTTTGTGTAAGTAACTGCACAGACATGCGTTGCGCTTGTTTAACGCCAAGTTCAACAGCTACTGCGCGCCTAAGCTCATCTGGATTTAAATACGGGTTAGGAATATAAGCCGTAATGAAGTGCTGTGGTATGTCGTTTAATAATTTACGACATAGCAAGGTTTTACCTGTACCTACCTCACCAATCACCTTAATAAAACCCTCTCCTGTTTGGAGTGCTGTCGTGAGCACAGCCAATGCGTCGTTATGCATAGCCATAGGTAAATAAAAATTTGTATTTGGCGTTAAGGTAAAAGGTAATTCAGCTAAACCAAAATGATATAAGTACATATACACCTATTTATTGTAACCACAGCATTAACCCGCTTCAGTCAACAGGTACATGAGTAAAAAATAACTACTGTTGCTGACATTGGGAGTGCTGCCTGGCGTAATCTTCATCCTTGCATAGAGTTTGACATTGCTCAGTTAACTTATTATCAGACGTTATGCTACAGCCATCATTTTCTTCTGGGAACCATTTAGTTAACATTCTACGCGCATCTTGTAATTGATTTTTCCAAGTATCTTGGCCAACCACAATAGGTTTAAGCATAATAACCAATTCTCGTTTTTGTGATGATTGCTCTTTGTTTTTAAATAGCTCACCTAAGAAGGGTATATCACCTAATAATGGGGTTTTTGATTCTTTATCAATGTTATAGGTTTCAATAAGCCCACCAATAATGACTACTTCACCAGAATTGGCACGAATAATAGTGTCAGACTCACGCACTCGACTTTGTGCTAAGGGCAATAATAATTCTTCACTACCAATTTGAATAAGTTTTTTTTGTTCCTCTGTAATGGTTACAGAGGGATGGACGTGTAAAATAACACTGCCGTCTTCACTTATTTGCGGTGTAACATCAAGGGCAATACCAGAGAAAAATGGCGTTAACTCTACTTGTGGTGTCGTTGTTGTTGAAGTACCTGTTGTAGTAGTGCTTGATATTTCAGTCACAAAATATTCGTCTTCACCCACTTTGATCACTGCTTTTTGATTATTTGTTGCGGTAATACGAGGGCTCGACAATACTTGCACATTACCTTGGGTTTGCAATAACTCTACTACCCCAGAAAAGTCTGTGCCGTTAGTCATTTTACTAAAGGCAACCGTATTTACACCGCCTATACTATCAGCAATAGCATTACCCACTATATTTCCTGTGGTAGAGTAAATAATATTGGCACTACCTACTTGGTCTAACACTTTATCCCATTTTATACCCTGCTGGAAATCGTCATTAAGAGTCACTTCCATAATTTTTGCTTCGATAATTACTTGGCGGTGAAGGTGACTTTCAGTATCTTGAATAAACTTTTTCACAGCCATAATTTCTTTTGGTAATGCCCTTACTGTCACTAAACCTGCTTGTGGCGAGACTATCACTGAACGACCATTACCTGAGCCAATAAACGCCTCAAGGGAAGTTTTTAGCTCTGTCCAAAAATCTGAATGGTTTTCAGTGTATAGATTAACCCCATTATTACCCTGACCGCCTTGGTTATTATTGCCGTTGTTATTATTACCGTTATTATTACCGTTGTTATTACCGTTATTATTATTGCCGTTATTATTGCCGTAGTTATTATTACCGTTGTTGTTATTACCGTTGTTGTTATTATTCTGATCGTTTTCTGAAACACCACCAGAGTTTATTGAGGTATTCGATGAACCAAATCGCTTAATAAAAAGGTAATTGAGTGGAATCGTCTCGGTGCGTATACCTGCAGGGAAAACTCTAACTGTATTTCCTAAACGCGAAATATCATAACCATAAACATCTTCTACAGCAGATAGTGCCTCATCTAACGTAACATTTTTTAAATTCAAAGATATTTTACCTGAAACGTCAGGATGAATAATAATATTGTAGCGAGAACCGTCAACAACAGCCTGAAAAAAATCTTTAGCGTTAACTTCAGTGGCTGCAATTTCTAAACGTTTTTCAGCTAAAAGTCCCTGCTTGGCTTGATTAATGTCGTTAAACAGTAATTCTTGCTGAACTGAACTAGGTATTTGTGTCAAAGGTTTGGGTGAATGCTTAGCATTCTTCTCAGCAATAGTTTGATCAAGAGTACGCTTAATGTCTGTTGGATCTTCTGGGACTGTTTGACAGGCCGTTAAAACAAAGGCTAATGAAGTTAAAATCATCGTGTAATGTATTTTTTTCATAAAACAGCTTTTTTTATTCATTAGTTAACTACCGTATTGTTTATTACTTTACTCGTAAAACCTGCACGCTTAAAAACATTTAACTTTAACCGCTCAGTTTTACTTCGTAATATAACACTATCACTATTAATCGCAGTAATCTGATATTCATCAATATAATCAAATATACGATATATTTTTTTATTAATAATTGCGGTATGTATGCCGTCACCATGAATAATTGAACTTAATACAAAGCCTTTGTTGATATCTTTTTGGCCTATTATTGTGTTGCTGTACTCAAAGGGTTTAGTTGGATCTTGTTCTGAAGCCAATGCTACGTTTACTATCACAACAGTAAGAACTAAATAGATACAATTAATAGCTGCTTTAAACACCGACAAACTCCTTATTTGCACCCAAACTATAAATAGTTATATCTACTTCATTGAGCGGATACTCTTTGACTTCTAAGTGAAAATCTTGCCAAAAGAAAGTCCAGTTTAATTGCTCTAATTGTGCTAAATAATTTCGTAATTGAAAATACTCACCAGATAATTTTATTTTCATAACATGTTTATAAACATTTAAGCTAACATTTCCTGAAGTCACTTGCTTTTTTGAAATTTTAAGTAAATTGTCAGTATCAGATTTTAATAAAGGTTGGGCAGCTATTAACTCGAACGAAAGTAATGATACACCCGGCTCTAAAGCTAAAAGCTTAATCAAAGCTGTTCGCATTTGGTTAGGGCTAATTAAATCTTTGTTAAGACGACTGAGTTTATTGTCTATTTCATTAAGTTCAACATTTAGTTGCTCTATCGTTTTATTAGTCTCTAGGTCGGTGTCTCTTGCAATCGCTATCTGATAATCTTTAATAAGAATATCAAGGGTTGAATTACCTTTACGCATTGTTTCAATTTGCTTATCGAAATTGTTCGCTTGGGCTTGTTGTTGGTCAATAAATAAAAATGACATGATAAAAAAGATTAAAGCTAAACCACTTAGCAATAATAAAATTTGTTCTCTACTCGATAATGTTATAAATTTTTGACTATAATCAAACCATATTTTTTTCATTGGCTTATCACTTTTTCAACTAATGAACTGACAACAAAACTGGTAATACCTTGTTCATTTTGTGCTAACTCAAAATTAGCAAAACCTTGACCTGATAATAGACGTGATTGCTCAAAACCGTTGAGCCATGCAGGAACATCCTGAGGACTTTTAGCTAAACCTGTAAACTCCATACCTTGACCCTTGATACTAATAGTTTGTATGGTAATACCTTCATTGTGCATACTAGATAAATCGTTCATAGCCATCACGAACCCCTCTGAAAAAGTTTGACTACTATCCGTTAGCTTCGATAATAAGGCTTTTTTTCTGTACAACAATAATTTTTTTGCCTCAACAGTTTTCAACAGCTCAGGCGAAATTGCCTTATTAACAAGTTGTTGTTGTAATTGTGTAGACATAGCTTGTTTTTGATTCTTAATCTGTACTAAAGTTTGATGTTCATTAGCCAATTGGTTAAAGCTTAGCTGTGTCATGAACGCCCAAAACATCATAATAAATAAAAGCCCTAACCAAGTAAAAGCCAAACTATTGAGATTAAGCAATACTTTTTGCGGATAAAGCTCAGCTTGCAATAAATTGATACTGTGTTTAGTTAACATTAACTAGCTCCTGTGATTTTTCAATATCAAAAGCCGTATTTTCTAAACTAGCACCAATCGCTGTAGCAAATGCTCGATGTTGTTCGTAAGGTCGAGGTATTTCAAGTAAGCTAACAGGTACCGATGAATTTTCTACCAACTTATTAACTATCCTATCTTCAAGTTCTATTGGTAATAAAACTTTGATAGCTTTAATCGGTGCTTGTTTTAATTGACGTTCAAAATAATCAGTTGAGCGTTGAATTTCCAGGCTAATTTCATCAATAACTGAAAATGCTAACTCTTCAGCTGATTTGGTTGCAATATTAGCAAATCCTCGTAAGCGACGATGAAAAAATATTTGTTGTTGCTTAACAATGATCAGTACAATTTCTTCATGGGGTTGCTGACAAACGAGCAATACCGCATCTTTTTGCGCAGCCAAGAGATTTGCAAAGGCGAATTCCTGCGTCGTAATATGACTAATCTGTAAGCCGTTTTGCTCAGTCGCTTTAACAAGTTTTTTTAACTCATCCGCTGGTGCGCACACTACATTGATTTTTTCTTGCCGACCCGCGAGTAAAGGCACATCAAAATAATCTACTATCATGTTCTCAGGTGCTATAGTGACTAAGTCTTTAACCAACCATTTTAGCGCGGCATTCATCTCATTGTCGGGGAGGTTAGGTTTGTCAATTTGTACTATTTGCGATTGGGCTTCCCCTAACACTAAAAAAACTACGCCGTCTACTGTTGAGCTAGCATGCAATGATTTGATTGCACTAACGTAATCATTAGCAATCACTTCAATATGTTCAAATAACACCTTACCTGAATTGTGGTTATCATGTTGTTCATTAACGTTGACTTGTGGAATTAAACTTATGGCTAAACATTGATGCTGAATAGCAATGCCTACACGTTGAGTTGTGTTACTTTTAGAAAAGATTTGAGTGATTTTCGTTAAAAATGACATTTACCAATAATACCGCATCTTAGCAAAAATTATGTTTTATACTACCTCTTATTGCCCCTTTAGAGCAAGAGTTAGTAATGACTACTCATTAAGCTTCTTAAGTGTTTAACTTAGATTACTCTTTTGCAGTAGTTTTAGTATAAATTTGTTAGCCCTTCGCTGGTAATTTTTCTTAAAATTAATGTCATCAATGTTATTCTTTCTTGAATTCAAGCAACCTTTACCAAATAACACTTTTTAGTAGCCTTTTATGTTTAAACCATTATCAATCATACAAAAAATTGAACACCCATTATTTACAAAACATAAACTTGCGGTGCATATTAAACGTGATGATTTAATCCACGATATTGTTTCTGGGAATAAGTGGCGAAAACTTAAATACAACCTGTTAAATTTGAAACAAAAAAAGTATAACGGCGCGATAACTTTTGGCGGCAGTTTTTCTAACCATATTCACGCCTTTGCTTATGCTTGCAAGCAACACAGTATTCCCTGCGTAGGGATTATTCGTGGTGAACCTCACTATGCCAATAATTTTACCCTGTCTTGGGCAAGGCATTGGGGCATGCACTGTCATTTTGTTGACCGCCTAACCTATCGGCGTCGCTTTGAAGCTAATTACCTTAACGAATTAATGCAACAATTTCCTAATCACTTGATAATTCCAGAAGGTGGTAGTAATGCTGAAGCTATTAAAGGGGTTGCGGAGATAATTAGTGAGTTAACTAGTCAAACAACTTTTGATACACTACTCACCCCCGTTGGAAGTGGAGGTACCTTAGCAGGCTTGATTGCGGGTGACAGCCTTCAGTATAACAAAAAACACAAAATACTTGGCGTGGCGGTATTAAAACAAGCAGAATATTTAATCCGCGATATTAATCAGTTACTGCCTAACAATGCTAAAAATCATAATGATTGGCAATTACTTACCCAGTTTCATCGAGGTGGTTATGGAAAAATGACTGCCCCTGATATTACTCGTCTTAAACAAATAAACCAGCAAACAGGTATTATTTTTGAGCCAGTCTATTCAGGTAAAATGATGTTGGCGTTAATGGATCTCATTAAGCAAGGTTTTTTCCAAGCCAACGAACGGATTGTTTTATTACATACGGGCGGTTTACAGGGGCTTGGCGGCATGATTGAACAAGGAAGACTCAGTGCTAATGATTGGCCTAAACCTGCTTGTGCGCCCTGAATTTATCTTACATAAAAAGCTTATGAACTACCGTTAATTTCAGTTGCTAATATCTTAAAATTTAAGCTGGTAACGACCTTGTTGATCTGCACGACCAATAAAAGCCATGGCTGGCTTTAATGCTTCAGGAAATTTACTACCTGGTTTTATATACCCTTGCCCACTAGCCCGTTGCGAAGCCAGTATTAATTGCGCTGTAAAAGTTAAACCTAAATTATTTTTAGGGTTTATTTTAGCGAATAAATCGCCTTTGTCACACGACAAATCTGCACTGATATTACCTAACTTTATGGTATTGTCTAACGCTACTACAGAAGAGCGTAACCAAGTGACTCGACCACTTGCCTGCTGACATGTTAATTTATCGCTAGTATTTACCAGTAGTTTATCGACATTCAGATCAATATTACCCAAGGCATTAACAGGAATAGGTAAAGGTAACTGACTAGCAACTGCATTAGCAGCCATAAATAAAGTTGCATCAGTTAGTGTTAAAGAGTCGGGTGATACTACCAAGGTAAATTGACCTTCAGGACCGGTTGATATCGCGTCACCAAAACTCACCTCAATAGCGGGTGAAAAGGTGATTATTGACCAAAAGCTTAAAGCGCTATTCACATCTTTTATATCAATATTGTTGATAGTGATTTTAGCTATTTCTCCTTGCCAAATTGTCCCTGATACGCCAGCTATTTTTATATTTTTTGGAAGTTCTATATTGTTTGTTAATAATAACAAGGGCGTACTAGCTACCAAAAAAAGTGT
>Ga0115006_10003048_pt1 | contig 11263 bp, 8 predicted proteins | sample ArcOceMetagenome_3_FD_88943 | JGI IMG/M metagenome (GOLD analysis project Ga0115006, IMG submission 88943) | Marine eukaryotic phytoplankton communities from Arctic Ocean - Arctic Ocean- Svalbard ARC20M Metagenome | ecosystem: Environmental > Aquatic > Marine > Oceanic | place: Arctic Ocean...
CAAGGGGGGCCTAGCACTGTCAGCATACGTACCCGCCCTAAGTTTGCCCTGTGACTGTTTGAGACTCTGAACTAGGTAGAGGGGAGGGAAAGTGCGTCACGGGGGCTGTCCCCTGCACAATTTCGTCATTTAGTCTCTCAATTCATTACAGCTGTGTCTCCAGCTCCTGGCAACAACCAGGTCTATGTACATGTATTGCGTATTCGCATTTTCTCTACACATTTAGCTTCCGCATTCCACTGCAGCCCACTGCTTTCCGACCTTCACAAGCCCTCGCTCGTCCTGGACACTCTTGGGCTCGCGCACTTGCATCACATGGTAGTCTCCAGCTGCGAGGAGGATGCGTCCAGAGCTTGCAGAGAGCTTCGTCTCTGGAGGCTTTTGGACTTGACGTACTTGTTGAATCTGATTTCCCTCACAGATGACGCGTGCTTGATAATGCCCCTCGTGTCCGGCCGGCTCTTGGCAGATCGAGGGCGGCTTGCATCTCCACCCCTCGACGCAGGCGCCAACGAACGCGATGCTTCGCTGGCCTGTCAGCAACGCAGAAGAATCACAGATGTTATCCCTTTGCAAACATGCCTGCTTGCAACCGTTCTGGTGTCCCTGATGGGACATTCAAACAACAAACCCAAACACAACTATGCGCAGGGGAAAGCACCTGCACACTGTCCTTTCCTCTGGATTTTAGACGCGCCTCGAAGTCCAAAATATCTTTCGGAGTCACCGCCCCGTCAGAGGGCGTTCTTGCCCCGGTGGGGCCCTTGAGGCCAGGCAAACCCCAGCCCGAGTCCATGGCAAGGACTAGATCATCCGCGTCGTGTTTGTCTGCGCAGATAACCAGAAGAGAGAGGCATCATGGGACAGGAAACAGCAGGATTGCAGAATGTCAGCACATAGACGCAGGAGACCAAGCGCCGCTATCTTTGAGCGCACAACCTGCCACCACTATCACTGCCACGAACAACACATAGGTACCATCCAGATGGGCGGTCTGACGAATTGACACTAAAGATGCATCTTCTGCAAAATGAGCCGTTTTCGTACGTGTGTTCTTGGCGGTCCGACGACCTTGAGAACTTGGTGGTCGGTTCTTGAGCCACTGTGCCTTGAGCGAGACTTGCTTCTGTAGCTTGCTTGCGCTAGGAGTTAAAGGTCTCATCAATCCAGAGAGTGCACCAGGTGCGAAAAACAGCGAGGCACCCGCCACTGGACGTTGGCGTTGGTGTACAGAAGCTGCCAATCCGCCTTGATTGAATGAAACTGATCCTTTGGCTTTGAAGACCGCCATCCGATTAAGGACGTCGCGATTATCCTGCTGCAATGCTATTGCCCGTGGGTGGCGGAAGACGCCTTCAATAGCAAGCCAGATGCGCGGTGTTTTGTCCAAGTCAGGATGCCCATTCGCATCATGGCGCACTTCTGGCAATCTGATGGGGCCCTTGGGATGTCTAGCTTCGATGGTCTGGACAGCCTGCCAGACCAAATCACGCAGAGCGATAAAGTGGGCCTTATGCTCTTGGCTTGTCTCACCGAGCACTTCGGATTCAAAGTCCTCCCACAGCTGGAAAAAGTAGCGGATCTGCGGCACCGTCAACTTGGACCTGAAGCAACGCTGAAATAGAGCCCGGATAAGCGCCGGGTCGGGCACGAGACAGTCAGGGAGATCCTTGAGACGTGGACGCCGCATGCGCGCCTGTTGCTGATACGACATCGTGCGAAAAAGCTTTAAGCCCTTGGGTTTCTGCTGCTCTTCGGTCGGCTCAGACACCTCAAAGCGAAGGCAAAGCTTTCCCGCCGGCTGATTCTCTTTGTTGCGCAAGCTGTACCAGCGCTCAGCACCGTTACAGTGGCTGATTATATCACCGACATGGCACGAGAATGTCCCCATGATATCATCTTCGTCAACAACATCGTAGTCCCAAACTTCGAGATCAAGACGATCTTCAAGGTTGTATGGAGTCAATATAAATGACTCATTCCACTCCGGGGTCAAACTACACCGCACCGTGTTGGTTCGAAACGTGTGCACTACTGGTAGATCAGACGCTCCTGCTCCTTGCGCCTGCACTGAAGTCAAACGAATTTTGACGTAGGGATCCGCCATGCCAGTTATGAAATCGGTCTTGGGTAGCCCTTCTGCTGCTACAACAACACAGCGAATGACGCGCTCCTTTCGCTCGGCCATCGTGCAGCTTGCGCCTTTGCCAGTCAGGTACACCATGGGCCGTAGTTCACCTTGAAATCCTGCTATCGTGGTGCTGAGCTCGTGCTCGTTGATCCAAACTCGTAGCTGCCCGAAGCCGCGGTCTACCTTGATGCGAACCCTATCTCCAGACCGCAACGTTGGCAAATTCTTTGCAATACACATACCGCCTTCGTACATGGCGCCTCCAGACTTGTGCACTTTCCAGTCTTTTTTGTCAGGCGGTGGAGGCACAGAGCCGTGTTCGTCCAATGTCTTTGCTGCCCCTCCGGCACCCCTCCCAGGGCGCACTGGCGATCTCGAGCCGCGTGCCAACGGAGAGCCCAAGGGCGACTCCAGAACGTCTGGCGGGTCGAAAAACTGTTTGCAATTGCATGCGGGAAGGTTTCGCAAGAGAGCATAAAGGAGGTCAGCAAACAGAAGCTTATTCATACAGGGCGCGAGCTTTCAAGCAAACGCGCAATGTACCTCGCGGCTTTTGCGGGGCAACATCTTGAACAGATCCCTGCGCGGAATTTGCAGCAGTCGGGTCTTTGTCTCGGCACGAAAGACCACGGAACACGCCTCTTTGAATAAGCAATTCATTTCGCCGATTATATCTCCGGCCTCCAAACGCCCGAACGCTTGCAACTCTGGCTCGCTCTCCTCGGCAACTTTGATGGCGTGCATCGCTGCCTCTCCAATGGTCCCCTCCTCTTCTGCAGGGCGATAAAGTATCAAACAGCCACTGCGCACAATGGAAATGCACGGAACTTCTTCGTCCTCACTGTACAAATATTCGCCTGGCTGTAATGTAAGCTGGGCGGCGTGGCGGAGGAATGCACGTGTGACCTTGAAATCCAGGGCGTAAAACAACATGGATCTTTTCATTATGTGCTCTGCAAGCTGTCCCAGCTCATCCCGTGCTGTCTGTGGTGCGGCTTCTGGTAGTGCGTGCTCACTGTGCCCCTCGGCATCTTGTGGTCCATTCACGGTCTCTGGCGAGCCAGGACGGCTTTGGGATGCTGGACTCATTACACGCACGAGCTGCTGCGCAGCGTGTGAGACAGCCGAAGCAATAGAAGCAGCACTTGGCAACCGTGATAAGCTGCTGCTGGGCAGGCGCGAAAAATCCCCTGCGTCAGGCTGAGGGGATTTGGGGGGGGTGATGGGGTCCAACTCGGGAAGCGCCTCTTCAGAGCGGAATATCGGGTGGAGTGTTGAAGCAATGCGTCGGATGTGATTTTCGAAAATGTGCGGCAGTAGCGCATTCCAGTACTGCATGTAGGAAATCTTGCCGACGCACCGCCTATCCGCTATGTACATCATTTCATCCACAATTTCAGATGGATAGCCAAGCAGAGTGAGCTGATTGTGGAGGCGCTCTGAGTCAATCAAGCCCCTTTCTCCAGCATCCGCATCAAGAGTCCTGCCGAATTTCTACAAGTTCAGCTGCAGCCTTCAACGAGACGCATTTCGTTTCAAAACCATGCAAATGAGTGAAGGTTTTACCTGAAGACTATCTTAGCTTCTGCCTCGTCCTGGGTTACAATAATCTCCTCGATCGGCACCGAATATGATGTCTGCAAAATCCAGCACATTTCAAAATAATTGCCCCATATCACATGTGCACGAAAATGCAATGGAATGCCAGGAAGATATTGCCGGTCAGGTTTCTGTTGCCTCTTACCTGCAGGAGAACGTCGCCAACATGATGAATACCATTGAAAATGGGCACCCAGCACTTGCAGGATGCTTGCTTGAGCAGGTTCAATGGTATGCGTGCAGATCTGTGAATCGAATTACTCAGCAACATATCTCAACGCGAGCAAACCGTCAAACAAACAATTGATGCATAACCAGTGCATTTTCTGCAAGTCTGTTGCATGCACTGGCGAACGTACAAACATACCCGAGAAGCACGGGGCGAGGCCGAGCATCGTGATAAACCTCCAGACGTAACGACAGCTCGTTACCACGCAGACAGATTCTAAATTCTTCATTCCACTCTGGAAACGACGCATTGAAGGATTGAGATGTCGGCGTCTTCCACTCGCGGGGAAGCCCCTCGCCGACGCTGGAGTTGGTGCTTAATTGAGCGAATGGTCGCATCATCCCAAACCCCACCCCAAAATATTGCATCAAGCCGATGAAGGAAGTGATATCCGCAGAGCGCAAGTTACGAGCCTCGACAATTATGACTTTTATTTCGCCTGTTACGGTGGAGTAGGGCTCTTGCGAAGCCCCAGATGCAAAATACCAGGCTTTCTGGTCGCGTCCTGTCTCGTGGGGCTTGATCTGAAGAGGAATGCTTTCATTGGCGACTCCAATCCCAATTGCACCAGTATCGCCGAAGTACACAAACGTAATTTCCTCGTCACCATTCCCCAAGGGTGCGCCCAGTCCGACACTGCTGATCGGTAGCGCTGTATCCTTTGTCAGCGACTTGCAGATGGATGAAAACCCCTTTCCAGTCGTGAGCGAATGCTTGTGGTAGACCATCCAACTGCGCTGGCGTTTATTCTCAAAGTGGTCGTGATTCTTTGTCCACACCGTTTCCCCACGACGAGCAAACGATTTCAGCCGTCTCATCCTTCGCAACTTCTTGCGAAACGATTCGATCTCCACCTCAAGGTAGCACGACCACAAGTCTCCCCAATATGGCGAAAAACTGGTGAGCACATCCATGATGCGCCGCGTCGAAATCCAGGTGGCCTCACCCTTATTCAGCTGGGACCAGACAAATGTCCATAGTTTATCAGCATCGCGGAGCTCATGGTGTTTGCGCAACAGCTTTTCATACTCTTCCTGGGTTTTTACACGGCCCACCTTAAGGAAAATACGGGTGTTGTAAGCCTCGTCAACCTCGTTGCGCCATTTTTCCCAAGCCTCGATCAGCCCATTGCCTGCATTTTGCAGGCGATTCTTGGCAATTAGAATAATTTTCTTGGTGTGCGGGTCCAAGTCTGGCGAGTTCAGGAATGCTGCCATTTCCTCCACCTTTTGATCTTCAAGCTCTTCCAGATACTGATTGATCTTATAGCGAACCCAGATGTAGATGAAGAAGGCAACCAACAAAACAAACCCGGCGATGGCAAGGTTGATGATGAGCGGAGTGTAATCCTTGGGTAGTTTCGCCGGAAACGCCGTTTCATTTTGCACCACGATAATCGGGAAAAAATACGTGAAAATTTGGCCCCGGCAGGACTCGTTTCCAATGTATGAAATGCCGAGGTCAACATCTAGCCGCGCAAGTTTTGTGCATGATTGGCATCCTTGGCAAACATTTGCACTCAGACTGCTATTACTGAACTGAATTTCCTCGTCTTCGATTCTCTCGCGACATACAGGGAACAGCGCCGCTGAATCATCCAAGTAACTACACGGCACTTCTATAGGCCCCGAAGACGAATTCGCGTAGCACTTCGAGTATAACACGGTGTGCTGCTTCAATATGATTGAGGCCGTTGTCTCATCATCTAGCCTGGCCTTTAAAGTTGGTATCTGGCACTCAACCAGTGTGTCATTGATGCGGCGAACAGGCCAGCTCTGGGAGCCCATGCGACACTTGCCAACGCTTTTCTCAGAGTCCCACAGCATGCGGTGCTGCACAGTCACATTCACCGCCATTCCGTTTGAATTGAAGGGCGATCCTGCACGTGGGACTGCCTCGGTAGCCTCGCAGGTGCGGCAGCAGTAGAGACGAAGTGATGAATCGTTGCAGGCCACTGAAATCATGCCTTCTCTTGAGATTGCTGGCGATGAAAGTATGCCGCTGCCCGCGCAACGGTCCTGCGAGTGCGTTTCTAAGGTCTGAGTAATGTTTAAACTTTCCAGAGTCATTGAGCAAATTCTTCGTTTCCATAACTTTGCCCTTCTCCTACCTATCTCCCTACCAAAACACTAGCACAATACAACAACATCGTTGGCGCGCGCGGCAAGGGAAGAGCAGGCAGGGCGTGAACAATATAAGAAAACTGCCATACCTCGTTCCACAGTGTGCTGCCACTCTTATCAAGCGCCGTCAATTTGTCCCTTTCCAGAAGATAAATGTTGGAGTAGGAGTCTACGATGGGCGCAAGCGCCTGCGTGACGTTCTCCACGCCCGTGCTATATGACCAGAGGGTGGAACCGGTGTCTAGATCCAGACAGTACATTTTGCCGTCCATTGATGAAATCAAAACAGCATCCGCCTGCAGGCGCATGCCTTGTCAGGAGGAACAACAGCCAGCACAAGAACTCTGCTTGCGTCTGCACGTATGGAGTGCAGGGGGCGATGGATGCAAAAGGGAAAAGGAAGGAGAGAGAGGGAGAGAAAGGGTCCATACGACAGCACAAGGGTGAACCTCTCTTGTCGAGTCCTTGAACCGGTAAACCACAGGCGTGCTGATGTAGTCGTAGTTTCGAGGATGCCGAATACGCCACTTTAACAAACCACTCTGGCGATTCAAGCATACCACAGTACCGGCGGACGAAAAAATCACGATATCAGACACAACTACGCACGAAAGTGCCATGAGTCGCTGCCGATGGTAGCTCGTGCCAACATAATATCTTTCGTCTTGTTCAACCTTCGAGTCCAACACTATAAAGTGGTGCCATGCCCGCTCGCCACTAGAGCGCTTCAGCGCGTGCAACCCATCCCAAGCGACTACATACAGCAATTCGCCATACAGCACCGGCGAAGATCTGAGCGGGTTGTAGCCGCCTATCGTCTGGTCTTCGCAGTCGAGGCAACTTCGATCACATGGTATCTGCCTTTTGCATTTGACACATTTCAAACTAACGGTGCGGTCAAGCTTGAATGGTGCCGTGCATCGATCATCCTGAAGCGTGTAAAACGGCTCAGATTCTGGCGTGAATTCAATGTGCGTTTTCCATACCACCATTGTGGTCATGGAAATGCAGGGCTCAGACAGCAGTCCGTTGCAGTCGCCTTTCAGGGCAAGCTTGTACACGTGCTGATCGAGAGCCGTCACGTAAATTGCGGGGCCGTGATCCTGTGTCTTCGGTGCACTCGTGTCATGAGCCACAAACGCTGGTGAGCTCACGATGCCGCCAGGCAATTGCCATGAGTAAAACATTCGCGTCGAAGACGGAATGGATCCCCTGGTGTCTATTAGGTGCAACCCTAGCGAAGAAGTAACCAGTAGCACGTTGCCCCAGACGGCTGCCACGCCTGCGAGTGACGACAGACGTGGGAGGAAGCACATTCGAGCCAAAGCAATCAGTGCGCGACAAGCGACAGAACACCACGCCCTGCGCGCAAAATCGCTCTCAAGTGCCCTCTTACCAGACGCAAGGTCTGCATGAACGCAAACACTGTACCCATCCCACTGCTACCGCCGTGCAGTGGGATCCCACTGCAGCGTGTTTAGCAGTGCTGGGGCGCGCCACACGAAATGCAGCTGCGGGGCAAGATGCCAGCATACAGAGGGGCTCTTGCCTTCGAGTTTCGACTGGACATCGACAACCACCATCAGCACACCGTTTGGCGTGTATCCCCACAGGTGACCAGATGGGGACGCAAAGTAGATCGAACCGTCGCCGCTGAGCACTGGCGAATGGAGGCCGAAAGGGCCCGCGTGCAGGTCAACCTTCCAGTTCAACCGTGGCTTCTTTTCGGGCGCTGCGAAGGCAGAGAAGCCTGTCGCCCCCTCGCGCCCGCCCTGCACGGGGTCGCGCGTCAGGCTACGCTGCCGGCGCCGCCTGCGACGTCCGCAACGCACGCCGATTGCGGTGCTAGTGCGCAGCGCGAGTGGAGCACGTACCGCTCTGCCCCCCCACGGGGATTCGACCGGCGGGGCCGTCAGCTGGATGCCGCACTCGACCCTGCCCGGGGTGAAGACGTTTTGCTTGTTGCCACACGTCACGCCCCGCTGTCCGCCCGCGCCGGGCGCCAGGCCCGCACACAGGAGCAGCAGTAGCACGGCGCCCCATGGCGGCGCCAGCGGCATGCCGCGTGGCTCGCCGCCCACTCACGCTGCTCGCATCCCACGCCCCTGTCAACTGTCAAGTTAGCAGGGGAGTAGCGCTGCCGGCTGCCACGAACTAATGGGTACACCCCTTGCACCCAGCTGCACACACTCGGCACCACCTAGAAGTCGGTGCTTCGGCTGTTTGTCGGGTTCGATCCTCTGTAGTCGCCGGACCGAGCCGCGGCGGAGCGCCAGCGCGCAGGCAGCATGGGCGACGCCGGCTACGCCTACGCCGAGTACGGCGGTACCAACGGGAGCCGCTTCCATGCCGACCCGCGCGGCGACGCGTTCGCGTCGTCCCCGCCGCAGAGGTCAGCGCGCGCACACGCACACGCACACGTGGCGCGCGGGCGCCTGCGCAGCCCCTGAGCCCTGCCGCTCGCCCCGCGCAGGATCCAAGCCCCGCGGCACGGCAGCGCCCGCGACCCTGCCGCGTACGAGATGGAGCGCGAGATGCGCGACTACTCGCACCATGTCCAGCACGAGGACCCCGAGGTCTTCTACACCGACCGAGATGCCGCCCGCGGCCGCAGCCCGCCCGGCCGCAGCGGCCCCCCACCAGTCAACGTCGAGGAGCCCGTGGGCCTCGCGGGCATCGGCGTTCTCTTCGAGCGCTCTGGCACCAAGTCGCTCACGACCATCCGCAGCATCCAGCCGCTGTCGTCGGCCGACCGCGAGGGCACGCTGCGGCCGGGAGGTGGGTGTGTGGGCGGTGCGCGTGGGCGGCGGTGCGTGCTTGCCGCGCTCGCTGCGCGTCGCAGGCGACGCGGCGCCTGACCTCAGTGCGCGTGTCCCTGTGCAGACGAGCTGGTGGCCGTCAATGGCAACGATACCAGCACCTGGGACCTGGCACGGGTGAAGCGAGTGCTGATTGGACGCAACGGCAGCACCTGCGTGCTCACCGTGAGGCAAAAGGGCACGCACAACGCAATAGACGTCACGCTGATGCGCGGGTGTCTGGAGTGGTGGGAGCTGCACGATCGCGTGTCGCTCACAGAGCAGCAGCTCTCCGAGTCCGAGAAATCGGCGCAGGAATTCCGCCAGATGTGGATGGTGGAGTCGAAACGCGCAACCTCAGAAAGCACTCAACGCGAGGAGCTCTCGATCGAGCTGGAGGGCTACCGCGCGGCACTTGCCAGCACGCGAAACGCCCTGCGCGTGGCCGATGACGAGCTGGCCAAGGAATACGCCAAGACGTCGGAACTGAAAATCGAGCTTTCGCGTGTCAAGTCGTCTCTGGAGGCGCAGCTGAAAGAACAGCAGGACTTCATGGAACGCGCCAAAGAGGCCATGGCTGCATGCAGCAAGGCAGAGGGCGAACGCGATGAGGCAGAGAAGGAAATCCGCAAGCTGCGCCAGGAAATCGAAGACCTGAAGCGCCAGGCGTCTGGCGCAGAGGAGGAGCGCGATCTTTCCCACCGCATGTACCGCGAGGTTGATTTCGCGCGCAAGACAGCCATGCAGCGGCTTGCGGACGCTCAGGCTCAGCTTGCTCTGCTGACGTCAGACAATGAGGCGCTCAAGAAAGATGTGGTGGGCCTGCAACAAGACAAGGACCGCGAGATTGGGCTGAAGCTGCAGTCAGACCAAGAGCTTGATGTCACCCGCAGGTCGTCAAACGCCATTGAAAAGGAGCTCAAGGACCTGCAGCCCGTCAAGGACCGTCTGTCGGAGGAGAAGCAAGCCCTCAGCAATGAAGTAGTGCGCCTGCAGACCATGTTGGCCGACAAGGAAAAGCAGGTCCAGGCCACTCTCCAAAAGTTGGCGCAGCAGCAGTCAAGTCTCAGTGACGCCCTTGCGCTGAATTCGGAACTCGAGGCATTGAAAGCGCAAATGTCGCGAGAAGTTGAAGCAATGCGCCGGCGCGCAGAGGCTGCTGAGACTGCAGCAATGTCGGCAGATGCCAAGCTCGACGCTACCCTGCAGCGCATTCCCCCGCTCGAGAAGGCTGCGGCCGAGAATGCTGTGCTGCAGGAACAGCTTGAAAGCTCGCTTGGTAAGCTAAGGGAGACGCAGAATGAGCTCGGCGTTCTTCAGGCCAAGTTGGCGCAGTCAGCGGCTTCAGAAGCTGCAAAAGAAACCCGCATTAAGAGCACCGACCTCAAGATGGGACAGGACTCGAACGATATGCAGGCGCTCAAACAGGCGCACGAACAACTGACGCTCAAGTTTCGCGAGCTTGAGACTGCCCACAAGGGTTGCCAAGCCGTGAAGGACCTGCTGGTGGATTACCGCGGGACAATCGAAGATCTGCAGGACGGCATCAAAAGTCGTGACTCTGAGATTCTGAGACTGAACGGAGCGCAGACGGAGATGGTGCGGGAGCGAGACCAGTGCAGGAAGGATATGGAGGAGCAGCGGCTCAAGTTTGAGGAACGCATACGCCTAATGCAGTCGGAGATCACTGAAAAGATTCTGGCGTCGCAAGAATTCTTGGAAAACGAGCAGAAGAAGTTTGACGCAAAGCTGCTAGAAATGTCAGAAAAGAATCAGCAACAGAAGGCACAGAGTGAAAAGGAGAAATTGGACTTCGAAAACAAGCTAAAGGCCAAGGATCTCGAAATTCAAGAAGACTTGGCCGAGTTGGAAGCCCTCAAACATGAAGTTGACAAGCGTGTCGAGAAAGAGCGCGTGAGTCTGCAGAAGCAGTTCAAGGAGCAGACTGACGACCTGCAAGAGCAGCTCAAGAAATTGCAACAACTCAAGGATTCGGCCGACAAGCAACACGCGGCAGAGATGGCAAGGTTCAAGGCAGATCTGAATGATCGCATCGAGCAGTTCACCCGAGATCAAGACGACCTGAACTCACAATGGAGGACACGATTTGAAGACTTGACTAAAAGTCAAGACGAAGAGAAGGCCCGCTTGGCCGCGGCCAATGCCCGCAAGGTGGAGAGTCTACTTGATGATGTTAAGCAAGCGCAGGATGAGAGAGATAAAATCCTTGCTTCGATTCCGGATAAGGTACAGAAGGAGTGCGACATTTTGAATCAAGAGATCAAACGCCTCCAAATTGAGCTGGACGCTATGGAGGGGGTTATGGCCAGCCGCGAGGCGGCAGCCACGAAGAAGACAAAATACGAAGCGGAAGCGCAAATAG
>Ga0115006_10003049_pt1 | contig 11262 bp, 9 predicted proteins | sample ArcOceMetagenome_3_FD_88943 | JGI IMG/M metagenome (GOLD analysis project Ga0115006, IMG submission 88943) | Marine eukaryotic phytoplankton communities from Arctic Ocean - Arctic Ocean- Svalbard ARC20M Metagenome | ecosystem: Environmental > Aquatic > Marine > Oceanic | place: Arctic Ocean...
CTAACCCTAACCCTAACCCTAACCCTAACCCTAACCCTAACCCTAACCCTAACCCTAACCCTAACCCTAACCCTAACCCTAACCCTAACCCTAACCCTAACAATCTAAATTATATTATTTAAATAACCCTAACCCTAATCATAACCCCAACAATAAACCCTAACCCTAACAAACTTTAACACCCAGTAGTCTTCTCACTCAATATCGCTTCGCTCCGAAGTACCCTTCCTCCTTTCCCTCACTTCCACCCCCCCAGGATGGTTTTCCCGACAAAATCTCAACACATGCCGGTTCCAGCCTTTTAATCTAAATTCTGTTAATTAAATAACTATAACCATAAATAACCATAACACTAACTCCAACAGTTAGACAGATTTTCTCATGAAAGCAGGTAAAATGTCTATAAAAGAACGAAAATCGGCCCCTTTGGAATGAAACCGTCGTTCTTAAAGTTACAACCCTGAAGCCTGCTCTTCCTCTGTTTCCTCCTCTCGCTATTTGAATGACTAAATTTCGATATTTTGGGGCTTTGGCGCCTTGATGTGCCGCATGGAACTTCCGCCTTCCTGAGGTTTGAACGGGGCTAGCGCTCCGTAAGGCTTCGGTATTCCGATTTCGTCTGGTATGTAGGCGTTTGGCCTTGGTTCGGCGGTGGTCCTGGTGGCGCTGATTGGGACCGCTCCACCTCCTCCCCCGCCCAGCGCTCCTCCTTCTGCCCCCTCTTCCCTCGCGATCCTGTTCCTCTCGAGCCTGTACCACTCGCGCTCGGCCTCCTCGTTAGGTGGCTCTCCGCGATCGACGTTGTCCTTCATTGATTCTACCTCCTTTAGTCTCAAGTGCTTCTCCTGCTGTAGCTTCATTGCTGTGGCCTGGTACATACTCAGCTCGCTCACCACGGCCATCATTTTCCTCGTGACCTCCCTTATCCTTGCCTGATAGTCGTTTACCTTCTGGGCCAATTCCAGGGTCTCGTTCCTCCCCTGACCGGCCTGCTTCCTTAGCTTGCCCGTGAGCGTCGTGACCTCCTCCAGCACGAGCTCCTTTTCCAAGAGCTTCTCTTTCTTCTCGTTCAAATGTTCCTCAAGCACCTGGACCTTTGCCAGAAGCTGCTCAGAGTCGGGGTCGTCGCCCTGAAGCTCCCTCCACCGGTCCGTATTACCAGGGTTCTCCAAATCATCACATAGGTGCTTTGTGATGGCCCTCTCCATGGTGAGCTCCTGCTGGAGCTGAACGATCTTGTCGGCCATTTCTGGGCCATCGGGAAGCTTGTGCCTCGTCACCTCGATCTGACGGGTGGTCTCCGCAAGCTGGAGCTTCAGCATGCGAATGTCCTCGTCCTTCTGCTGAATGGCAATCTCACCCTGTTTCATCGTCTGCTCCTGCAGGTTGGCCTTCTCGTAAAGGATGCACAACTCGTCGTTTCTGTCGATGAGCTGAACCCCTGTGAAGTTCCTAGCCTCGACGCTTGTCTCGTACTTGCTCTTGATCCTGAGCATGTCCCTCTCAAGGCCATTGATGATGCTGTTCAGCTTGTCGACCTCGACAATCTGCTGCTCGACGACCTCCTGTTTTTTCTTGTACTCGCTTTGGGCCTTGTTTGTCTCCAGCCGGAGTGCGTCCCTCTGGGCCTGGCTGCTCTGGTGTGCGGCCCCTTCCTTGCTGAGAACCTTGTCCTTCCCGATACTCTCGTTCCTCAAGATCTCCACCTCGTTCTGCAGAATCTTGATCTTTTCCTTCATCTCCGCGAGGGCTTGGCTGCGATGAGCAAAGCGACGAGTGGGGGGGGTTAGCTTTATCGTTATCGTTATCGTTATCGTTATCGTTATCGTATAGAAAAGTATTAGGCAACTCTCTGCGCTCGCTGCCTTTACTCGCTCGGTCTCACCTGCTCGCCTGGATGTGGTTCACGTAGTTGTTCCTCTCGTTCTTGACGACATCATACAGCGCGGAGAACTCCTTGAGCCTGTTGTTCACCTCGTTGCACTTCTTGGTCAGGTCCAGAATGACGAGCCCCTTGACCTTCACCTGCTCCCTGGTTTCCTTCTCGTTTGCCTGGGCCCTCAAGGCTTCCCTGGCCTTGATCTCTCTCTGGGCGTTCAGCACCGCAGTAAGCTTGTTCTGTTTCCTCTCCTCGGCAACCCACTGGGCAATCTCCGCCTCGTTCTTCCCCACAACCTCAAGGAGCTCGTCCAGCTTAACCTGCTTGTCCTCCTTGATCTCAGACTGCTTCATGAGCCTTCCCATGATGAGGTCGTTCTCCTCTTCCAACTGTTTGTTCGACTTCTCCAACCTCTTGTTCTCGACGTGGTACGACGACAGGAGTGTCTCGTTGTCGTGGACCTGAGCGTTCAATCCTGGAAGGAGGTCCTTGGCGGCGTTGGCAATCTGCCTCTTCTTGCGGAAGAGCTTCTTGGAAATGTCCAACTGTTTCTTCTCGAGAGTCAAGCTGTCGTTCTTGTGCCTGATGTTCTCGTCCGTCTCCTTCCTTCTAAGCTCTAGTTCAAGCCGCTGGGTCGCAAGCTGCGATGAGCGAAGAGACGAGTGGAAGGTTGTTAGTAATTGTGCTGTAATATTATACGGTCATCGCTTCGTTCCTCCCGTCGCTCCTCTCGTCCCGTCCCTCACCTGGTGGTGCTTTGCCTTCTCCAGCTCCAAATTCTTTGAGACCGCCTCAACGTCCCGTTGGCGGTGCTCGATCGTATCCCGGTGCAGCTCGAGCTTGTGGTTGAGGTTCGTCTTGACCTCTTCGGCCTCCCTCTTCTTCTGTTTCTGCCTTGCAATCTCGTCGTCGCAGGTGTTGACCTTGTTGTCTAGCTTCGTGACCTCCATCGCCAGGTTGTCGACCGCCTTGGCGACGCTCTCGGCCTGTTTCTTTATTCTCTCTGGCTCGGCTTGGGCCTTGAGGAGGACCCTCTTCGCCTCGGACATTTCGTTGCTCGCCCTCTTCTGGTCTTCCTCGAGCCTGGTGTATATTTCCGAAAGCTCAATCTGCCTCGCTTTCTCGTTCTTGCTGGCCTCATCGGTGGCGCCCGACTCTGAAACCAGCTGGTCAAGCTCCTCCTTCAACCTCGACAGCTCGGGACCCACCATGCGCTCGTTGTCCGCCCTCAACTCCAAGAGGGTGTCCTCGAGCTCATTGTGAACGTTGGTCAACTCCTGCAGCTCGTACTTCACGACGGTGTCAGCGTGTTCGGCCTCGTCAAGGTTCGTTTGCGAGACCTCCCTCTCCCTCTCCAGCCTCTCGACATTCTCCTGCTCATCAGTCTGTCTAATCCTCGCCTTCTCCATGTTGATCTTCTCCCCGAGAATGTCGTTGTTGAGCTGCCTTGCCTTTTTGAGCATGGTCTTTTCGTTAGCGAAAGCGATCTTAACCGACTCCCAAAGCCTAGTGTACAGGATCCTGTAAGACTCAAGCTCATCTTCAGGGACCCGCTTCGCCCAGTCCTCCAAAAGGGTGAAAGCTACCGACTCTTTCGGGTCAGTGTCCAGATCAACCTTCAATACAGGTGCAACGGGCTTAGGAGGGGCGGCAGGTGCCGCAGGTGCAGCCCCTTCCTCTTTCTTTTCCTCCCCCCCCTCAGCCTGGCCGTTGGCTATGTTATCAGCCATTATGCTCCCTGGTCGTTTCGTTAGGGTTTGGTAGACCTCTCCTCCTCAATAAATATATAGAAAGGTGCAAGCTTACTACTCAAACTACGAAATTAAACCGAAAGCAAGCAAAGCAGAAGCAAAACTTTGGAAGCTGTTGGGCTCTTCTTCTGGTCTGAAAAAGAGCTTCTTACCCAAAATGCCGACGTGGACAAAATCGGCTAAAAAGTTCAACAAGAAATTCAAGGTTGACACAACTAAGACCGACCCGAGGTAAGCACATCCTCTCCTTGAATTCTTTCCACCCCCCCACCCCCTCTCCCCCGAGACCTCCTCCTCCCCCTAACAACACCATCCTAATTCTTAGGTTCGCAAAAGTTGACGAGCCTCCGACTCCGGAGAAAAAGGCCGACACCTATACTTCCGGATTTGCCGATTGGCAGCTAAAGTCGTCGAAATTCAGGCCTCCCCCTCCCAAGCCCAATCATAGGTTATACAGGGAGGACGTGGAGTATGAGACTTGGGAGGAACACTACGATGATGATGGAACTAGATTCTTTTACAACCCCTCCACAAACAAGTCGCAGTGGGATGTCCCCGACATCATTGTCAAGGCCATGGCAAAGGAGGAAACATTAAAGAGGCAGAAGGAACAGGACGAGGTCGATTCATACTACGCCTCTCACGGCGTAAGCAGTGAAGGTAGTGGATACTACGGCGCCGATGGCTCGTGGGTGGAGGGAGGTTACGATGGGCACGGGAATTACGTGGAGTATGGAGGTACCGATTATGGAGAGGTGAGCTTCGACATGCACTATATCTTGTTTTAGAGGAACATCCGAATAACCCTCCGTTCGTCCACCCTTGGCCCTCCTTCTCCTCGCAGGCTGACGCGGGTGATGGAGGATACTACGATGAGAATGGACACTACTACGACGACGAGCAATATTACCCAGATGAGGACCCATCCGGCTCGCACGAGCTGAGACAGCTGACAGATGGTAACGAGGGTGCCTTGATGAATAAGTTAGGCCAGCTTCAGGCTCGCGAGGGCTTTGACGACGAAGACGAAGAAGAGGATTGGGACGACGATCCTAACTCTCGCCCATTGACTGCTGTAACTAGCGACTCCAACGAAGAAGCTCAGGGACCTGGAGGGGGTAGCATTCAGGACGAGATCGAGAGAACAAGAAAGCGAGTCTCCATGATGAAGTTCGTTCCCAAGAAGGGCGCCGGGAAAAAGTGGGGCATGCTAAGGGGTGTTAAAAGTGTCCTAAACGAGGTCAACGAGGCTGGAAAGGTCCATGACGAAGATTTGGTGCAAGAAGAGGAAATGGTTGCCGTTTGCTCACTTCTCGCCAACAAAATGATTTCGAATGTTGTTTCGGACGCGGTTCCCAAAATCGCGCTCAGTGAGAAGAAGGCCCGTCTTCAGAAACTTAAGGACCATGAGCACGCAATGTGGAAGACGGCCCACGCGGACTTCAAACAAAACAAGACTGAGACCGTTAGGGAGATCAAGGTCGGATCTGTGGAATACCTTGAGATGCACGAGCATGACGATGACGAAGAGGAAATGAAGGGGGGAGAGGTGAGGCAGCGAGCGCCTAATACCTAATATAATTCTATACGAAAATTCTAACCCCCCTACTCGTCGCTTCGTTCCTCGTGTCGCCGCAGTGGGATGACTTCCAAGAGGCCCAGAGGAAGGAGAGATTCGCCAACACTGCTAGTTTAGGTAAGAATTGACGAGGAGCGAAGGACGGCTGGAGCGAAATGTCAGCAAAAGCATTGCACCGCCTTCCTACATAATTAACAACCTTCCGTTCGTCGCTTCGTTCCTCGCCTCACCCGTCATCCAAACCCCTTTCGCGATTCGCTTCGCTCATCGCAGAGGAGGCACCCAAAATTGAGGGCACCGACGGCAGAGATCTTAACCAACTAATTGAAGACTTGGAGACAATCGGCGTCGAAAGCAAGAAGTTGGCGAGGGTTTTGTTCCGCCTGTCTCACAGCAAGCTTGGCCACGCCCCGCTCCGGGAGGTTGACATGACAAACGATCCCATCGGTGATCTAGGTGCTGCCTGTCTCGCGACGCTGCTCAAAAACAGCAGCGTTGTTAGGCTGTACATGGTTAACTGCGAACTTGGAAACAGCGGAGTCAAGGCGATTGCCGAGTCTGCCCTCCACAACCGATCCCTCATGGAGCTCTACCTCAATTCCAACCGCCTAACTGATGCGGGCGTCAGGGATATTGCCACTTCCTTAGGAGGGTCCCCGACGCTAAAGACTTTAAACCTGTCGTCAAATAGAATCACCGAGGATGGAGCAAGGTACTTGGCGAGTATGCTCGTGGACCCTGGGTGCAGGTTACGGAACCTTTTCCTCTCCGGCGCACTCGACACGACAAAGCAGCTGGACAAGGAGAACCCGTCCGACGACGAAGATGATGACGTGGACGACTCGAACATGCCCCTCGCAATGAAAAAACGTATGAAGCGCCTCAAGAAGGCTGGAACGGGGCTGTTTGGTGAGATGAGCGCCGGAACCCTTGCAGTGCTTGAGGCTAAGAGGAAGCTGGCTAGGAAGAAGGGGCGGATAGGCTTCATGGGCGTCATTTACCTCTCCACCGCCCTCATGGCTCCCCATGGTTGTCCTTTGCGGAACTTGACACTAGTGAATTGCGACATAGGACCAACGATCGAGGGGGCTAAGGCCCTGTCTGTCGGACTATACTCAAACGACACGCTCGAGGTGCTGAACATTAGCGACAACAAGCTAGGGGACTTGGGCGCTGCCCTTCTTGCGGACTCTCTCCGGGTCAACAAGAAGCTTAACAACCTAATTTTTCGGAACTGCGGAGTGAGCAGGGACGTTGAGAAGAAGCTCCTGGCAAATGTGCGGGATAAGTCCGAGCTCGATTGGTTGCAGAAGAAGGACCTAGCGGCTGTGGCTGTTGAGGCGCGGAATTGGATGCTCAAGATAGCTCAGAAGAACAACTTCAAGTTTGCCGCGTCGGCTTATTTAGAGGCTGCACGGAAGGCGGAGGAAGATCTCTCCTTAGACACCAAGCTCCAGAGGGTCGACGATAAAATGGACAAGAAGATTGAGGAGACTGAGAGCAAGGTCAAGAAGGTTGGGCTTATGGTCATCAAGGGCTTGAAACACAAGAAGCTTGAAGACCTAGAGCACGAGCGCGAGGAGGCGGAGGAGGAGAAAAAGAGCTCCGGCTTTGGGGACATTGTGGCCGTTGAGACTGGGGATTCCATGCTTCCCAAAGAATTGTTTGAGGGGAGGAGGTGAGATCGGACGAGGAGCGAAGGATGGAAGGAAGGCTGGAGCGAAGCGATCAGCAGCATACCGCCCACCGCTATAACTAATAACCCTTTCCGCGCTCGCTTCGCTCATCGCAGGCACAAGAAGTACGACGATTTCACCGACGAAATGGTGAAGAAACTTGAGACTTTGGACGTGGCGAAACTGGACGCCGCCGCCACCCGGGACATGTTGAGCTCCTGCATGAGGCTGCATGAGCTCTCCATAGCGGAGAGCGACATTTGCGTGAAGAGAATCGCAGTCCTCGCTGAACAAATAAAAAGAGACAAAAAGTTGATGAACGACGCTGAGGAAAGCCATAGAGCCGTGACGAAGGAGAGCAAGGTGAGGATCAAGGAGGAGAAGGGGGAGGTGAAAGAGCTCGCTCTGCTCAAGAAGAAGCTCAAGAAGGATCTGCAGCCCATCCAGGACATGCTCAGGAAGAGCGATGAGCCAATATCCGTCACTAAGCTTCTCCTTGTTGACTTGGAGAACAAGAAGGGCAAGTTGACTTTCTCAAAGATTGAGAAGGATGAGGCCGAAATGACAATGGCTGAAGCCATCCTTGAATCGAGGGCGAGAACCAACCACAGGGGTAGCATAGTGCAGAAGGAAGAAAAGGCTGTCCCTCAAAAGGAAGAGGAGCCTGAGATCATCAAGATGACGAAGATGCGCTTGAAGGTCCTTGAGCAATCTCAGGGCAATCTCAAGAAAAAATTTAAGGACCTAAAGAAGGAACTTGCGGACAACCTATCGAACGACGAAAAATGCAAGATCGTGGTCAGAGATTTGACGAAAAAGATGAAGGACTCGGGTTCTTCTGTGCTTGAGACGAACCGCTCTGTGCAGCCTGGGTACACTTCGGCTATTAGCGAGGTTCACAGGCTCCAAAGGAGGCTTCATAGCTGCAGGGTGGACGAGGGAAATATGGAGGAGAGAATAGCCGATCTAAGGGAGGCCGCAAAGGAGAAGCAGAAGGAGGAGGACTTCAAGGGTCTTGTCACTGAGACATGCTTCAACCCGACCGTGGACGAGGAACTGAGGCAGGCCATATTCGACGACATTCAAGCAACGGCACTGTACGAGTCGCAATCCTCCATATTCGACGAGATCCAGGCCAAGTACGATTTTGACAACAATTCCATGTCAATGCTTCGTTTCAACCTCGATGATATGGTGAAGAGGGTGGATGATGCCAACTCGAAGCTCGAGAACAACCTGCAGCATTGGGAAAGGGATCGAAACACGTTGTCGGGAGTCGGTCTCGTGAACCAGTGGAAGCTGGCAAAGGTTGCTTACGAAAAGGTCAAGGGGAAGGTGGACAAGGTCAAAAATATGGCGTATAGGGTCGAACCCGTTCCGGAGGCACTGCTTGAGGAATTCGAAAGGGTAAAGGAGAGGTAAGAAGGTCAAAGTGAGCAACATGATATGGCTTTTGAACTGCTACTAACAATGTAACCCCATCCATTCATCCATTTGCTCGTCACAGGTTCGAAGGCTTGGACGACGAAAAGAGTGAGGCTGAGAAAGCCCTTCGCGACGGGGAGCCTATGAGAATCAAGTGGACGAAAGAGCTTAAGGCGCTAGAGGATGAGATATCGAACTTCTCAAATGTTTACGCAGACTCCAAGGAGGGGCTGGAGAGGATCAAGGCGGATCATGTTAGGAAGAGACAGATTGTAAGCCAGATGAGGATGGATCACATGTCCTTGATCAGCGCTGAGGACTTGAGGAAGAACCCCCCCAAGACCTACTCTGCAAAGGCTGACAAGGAGAAGATGGAAGCGCTTGTGAACTTCGCGCGCTCCTTCAACGCCTCCATAGCGAACGCATCCAATGTTGTTGACTACCATAACAGCATGAGGGAAATTGCGGACCAGAGCAGGGTAAGGAGGGAGCAGCTCTTGCTTCAGGCTAAGGAGGAAGAAGACTTGACGAAGGAGCAGTTCTTGCAAAAGACCATGAGGGCCTTGCTCGGTTTGGATCACGACTTGGAGCCGGGGACCACGGAGTTCAGGTGGGCCTTGAACAACATAAGAAGGAAAAAACATCTGAATAACCAAAAGCAGAGGTCGATGGCCCGCAAGGCCAACAGGGACAGGAAGAGGAGAGCCAAGCTTTTACGACAGGCCGAGGTCATGCCTGTTGCTGACATCCTCTTCGATTTGAAGGCGTTCGGGATAGAGGGAGTTGAGGATGAGTTTGAGGTAGACAGGTGAGGCGGAGGACGGGAGGAGAGGGAGCGAAGCTACACGACCGTATACTGTATATCGATATAACTTACAACCTTCTGCTCGTCGCTTTGCCCGCCCCAGGCTCGTCGAGACTTGGATTATGTGCAAGCTCCACGAGGCAATCGTGGAGACTGGGAGTTGGGACCCAAAGAGGCTAGGTAGGGGCGTGTACGTTGACGAGAGTAGCCCCATCAAGAAGAAGGTTATGGAAATGCAGTCGGTTATGAAGGCGAAGAAGGAGACGAGGGGGATGAGCTACGGGGAGAAGATGGCCTTGATAAAGAGCGACAGCACGAAGGTAAGGTTTTCCACGAGCGAGGAGGAGAGCGAGAGCGAGAATGAGAGCGAGATCGTGAGCGAGGAAATCAGCAAGGGCCGAAGCAACCATAGTAGGACCGAAAAAAGGTCCGAGTCTCCGCAAGAAGGAGAGGAGGAGAAGGGAGGGGACGAGAAGAATGAGAAAGAGAGAGGAGGGAAGGAGGAGATGAAGGAGGCGAGGGGAGGGGAAGAAGTTGCCGATGAAGCGAGGTTGGAAGAAATTAAGCAGAAGAAAGCTCGGGGAACATCTTTCCGTGTGGTTAAGAAGAAGTCGAAGGTGATGAGGAAGCGGATGGTGAAAGAGACTCGCAGGGAGACAGTGAAGGTTAAAGAAAAGGTGATCAAGAAGAAAAAGATTGTCGTTAAGAAGAGGGTTGATATGGAGGGAAGAACGTGGAGGAGGAAGGGGAGTTACATTTCAGTGGAAGGAAGGGAGTCTCCGGTGAGCGGGCTTGGGTTGCCAAGGAGAAGCAGCGATGTTGGTGGGATACTGGGGGAGCTTAAGGAGGTGAGGGTGGAGCGAGTGCAGAAGAGGCTTCTCGAATGGTCTAGTTGTCGGTGTGTTAGTCCCCTCCCCTGACACTTTTGTTCTTCTTCGCTCCTTGCCCAGAATGAGGTTTCCTTGGATAGCAGTCCAGTAAAGCTGCACGAGGAGGAGGACTTCACCGGAAGCAAACTGATCGACGTTCAGGTAGATGTGGACGAGGAGGTGGAGGTCGAGGTGGAGAAGGTGATTGACGTTGAGGAGCTGGTTGAGATTGACGTGGAAGAGGAAGTTGAGATTGAGGAGGAAGTAGAAATGACACGCGAGGAAGCTGCCGAGGAGGAAGGCAGGTTGAGGGAGGAGGAAATGGTGGGGGAGGAAATGGAGAGGAAGGAGAAGGAAGGGCGGAGGAAGGTGATTGAGGAGAAGGAAAGGAAAAAGAGGGAGAGCTTGGTTAGGGAGAAGAGGGCGTTCATGGAGGCGAAAGCAAAAAGGTTGAAAGGGCAGGAGGAAGAGAGACTTAGGAAGGAACAAGAGGAAAGGGATAGGGTTAGGGAGGATAGGGTCAGAGAGGAAATGGCCAGGAAGGAGGAGGAGGAGAGGGAGAGGGAGAGAGTTGCGGAGGAGGAAAGGAAGAGGGCGGAGGCGGAGGGAAGGGGGGGAGAGAGAGAGAAAGGAACGTTCTCCAACCCGCTGACCCCCGAGCCCGAGGTAAGGCGGCTTTCCAAAAGGAACCACAAGAGGGCAATGAGGAACATAAAGTTCCTCCGTGACAACATAAGGAATGCGGCGAGGATAGAGTACAAGGAGCTCCTGCACGAAAATTCGAGGAACTACCACCTGATGAGGAAACTCGCCATGCTCTGCGTGGACAGTAACCCGGGTGTTGAGGGTTCGAGGTTGAGGAGGAGGGGGTGCATGATCCTCCTTGAGAGGTGCGTTCGGAGCGACGGGAAGTTCCTGAACGACGGGGGGGTTATGAGGGCGTTGGCGGAGGCGCACTACGGGATTTACACGGAGGAGGGGGACTTGGGGGCCGAGGTTCACCTTCTCAGGTCTAAAGAGTGCTGGGGGAGGGCGCTTAGGGACATGAGGGTGAGCTCGGAGCCGGAGTCTTGGGAGGGCACGGCGAGGGTCCACCTCTGTCTGGGGGACAGGGACGGGGCGAGGGACACGCTGACGAGGCTTCTGGAGAACTTCCCGAGGTACGAGGGTGTGGGGAGGGTGAAGATCACGCTAGCTGGGGAACTCATGAGAAGGGGGGAATTTGAGGACGCTAGGGGGTACCTTTACGGTGCCATGGCAAGGGGGGGGGAGGGGGGA
>Ga0115006_10003050_pt1 | contig 11262 bp, 22 predicted proteins | sample ArcOceMetagenome_3_FD_88943 | JGI IMG/M metagenome (GOLD analysis project Ga0115006, IMG submission 88943) | Marine eukaryotic phytoplankton communities from Arctic Ocean - Arctic Ocean- Svalbard ARC20M Metagenome | ecosystem: Environmental > Aquatic > Marine > Oceanic | place: Arctic Ocean...
ATGTTAGATTAGGTTTCAGTCTAGTACAGGGAGTGCGTCGCGCGAAATACAGAGACTGGCGCCGGCGTCGGCAACACACACCGGCAGGGCACCGTGTCTGCCGCGGAGACGGGAGTGAGTACCGAACCTCACTCCTCGCCTTGTACAGGGTGGCCTCTCGAAGGAGGTGGCCTCTCCTCGATGCCCAACCAGTCGGGGTAAGAAACCCAGCCGCTCTCCCTGTAGATGTAGTTGGGCATGGCGGGAATGTTCTCCGGCAGCTGCTTGTTGTCGTCGTCACAGGCTGAGTACCACTCCTGCCGACCGACTCGCCACGCTCGAGATCAGCGAGGGGGCGTGAAACGCGAGCACACCCTGACCTCAACCCTAACCTTTGGAGTCGAGCAGTACGCACCTCCATGCTCTCGAAGTTTAGCTCCCGCACGTATGCGCGGGCCTCCACGAACGGCATCCACCGAATCACCCCCAGCCACTGCGCGTACACAACCCCCCCCCTCCCCGGCATAAGAGAAGGCGTGAGCCGCAGGCCGACTCCGAAAAGGGGCACGTTCAGGCAGGGGTCTGGGGTGGAGAACTTTTCTCACGTCATCCCAGTTGGTGAACTGATCGCCGTAGGCCTTCTCCGGGTCGCGGGGGATGTACGGGTTGCGCCTGCTGTTATACGCCCAGTCCTCCCACTCGTCGCGGCTGCCCATCCCCATCGCTCGCGCCCACTTGCGCGCCTCCGTGTAGTTCAGGTACACGGGCTTGCGCGTCAGGAACGCCGGCTTGACTCTCTCCTCCTCCCCGGCTGCGTCTGTGCTGAGCCCTGCTGCCGCCGCCGCAAACTCGTCCAGCAGGGAGCAGTCGTCCGCCTCCCCCGTGTCGTCGTCTGGCTGACTGCTGGCGGTATACACCCATCCCGGGCTCCGTCAGGGGGATGGCCACTTGCGGCTTCTCCAAACCTCGAGATTGGTACCCCGCAGCCAACTCTCATCGCTCTTCGCTTCCGCACCACCCCACATGCATGGGGTTTTGACTGCACGGGCCTTCCGTTTGACGCTCCGCTAATAGGCGGCGGGGCAGTTGTCTTAGGGCAATTGTGTGTACGCACCTCCGACACACAGCGCCCAAAGGCGCGCGTCTGGCCCTCCCTCCAAAAGCCTCCCCCCTCTTCGGCTGGAAGGCGCGGCACGGCGAGGCAATTGTTCTGAAGGCGGGCGTGCGTCCCGGCCGCGCCGCGTGTAGTTGTAGGCTGGGCGTCGTCGGCACCCTCGCCGTCATGATTGTCAGACCGTCCCGGCACCCCGGGAGAATACCACTAAGGAGTATGAACGCGGACGACTCGGACAGCGGCAGCGAGATCGGTTGGCAGGCCGATGCCGCGGCATCCACCACAGACAAGGAACGCGCCGCGTTGGCGCTGCGCTCCGGCCCGGCGGTTGCGGTTGGCGTTGAGGAGGCGGCCGAGCAGTCTCTGATGAGCGGCCCGGGTGCGAGAGCTTTTCGAATTCCATCTTCCTGCTCTCCATCACACTCTCCTGACGTGTTGGCGCGTGTGCGGATGCCCGGCACACACGTGGAGCAACCGCAAGAAAGGAGTTGAACTGAGGGGTGGACCACCTGCTCACACAGCCGGACCGCAAGCGCTGGCAAGATGCGCGGCGCTGCCGACTGCGCTCAGCGTCAGCATGGAGGAGGGCGTAGACGCCCTGTGCGCACAGTTCACCGCTGACGGTGACAAACCCCTCTTGCACCCCCAGCGGAGCAGCGGAGGACCCGCACGTCAAAGAAATTGGCCTTGATCGAGTGCCCTCCACGGCCTCTTCTGTGTGGTTCATTCATCCTGTCAAACCCCAAGTGCTGTATCCGTAACCCCAAGTCGTTCCAACCCCTGAGTCTCTGAACCGACATTGCCCGCGCCACAGGTTCGCTTGCGGTGATCGGCTGCAGCGACGGCAGCGTGCGTGCGCACTCCACCACCACGGGAAAGTTGATGAACCGAGTGCGCGTGGAAGAACGCTCGCCTGTCACCGCGCTGCGCATGCGCGCCTCTTCCGCGGAGACACAGAACGTGGTGATGTTCGCCACCGCAGACGGCCACGTGCGCTACTGGCACGTCACCTCCGGCCGGTTCCTCGGCAGCCCAGTGTCTGAGGTACGACTGCGCTGCACCGCCACCACTGGCCCTCCACGAGGGAAAACGCCATGAAGGCGCAAACTGCTCACAGGAAGGCCGAAGGTGTCCACACGGTCACGGCGATGGATATGAAGTCCCTCATACACCTGCTCATGGATGCCAGCTGCGCCCTAGCCCTCGTCACCAGTGCTTCAGCATGCGATTGATGCGGTTGATGGAGGCTGAGCTGCGCCTGGAGACGAGATGCGCAGGCAGGCAACTCGATTCTCGCGATGGACGTCAATCCCGCGGGGGCGCACGTGGCAACCGCTGGCGAGGACAGTCTCGTCCGCATCTACGACACTTCCTCGCGCACGCTCTTGTCAACGCTAGGTACGATCCAGCGGGGTCCGATGCTGGTCAGTCCACGCTCTGCCACTCTACGACGGCCCAGACCCCGTACAGCCGAGCCTTAGCACGACCATTAAGCACGCCGGTCGTCTGGCACAAAAACTGGCAGCATGTCCCGGACCTGCCGCATCCGCTACGGCATCACCGTCGCACCAACAGGAGCTCCTCGCGTCCCCTCGGTGAGCCGGTGGATGTGTGCATGTGCATTGTGTGGGAGCAGGCAGCCGCATGGAGGGCGCGGTGGGGGCGGAGCAGAGCAGCAGCAGTGGCCACTCGAGCCACGTGGTTCGCCCTTCCACCCAGCCTGCTCTCTCTCAACACGCAATTCTCTTGGTAACATGCGCTTCTCTCACTCACCCCGGGTGGTTGTTTTTTCCCCAGTACGCGCTGCGCTGGCGTGACGAGCACACAGTGCTCAGCGGTGGCTGGGACAACATCGTGCGCGCATCTCACCAAACGCCGCCTCCTCCCTCTGCCACTGCCCGCCCTTGTCCTACGCGCTGAGGGAGTTGTACGTGATGACGTCAGGCTGCAGCCCAGTCGCCTTTGTATTAGCGCGGCTCGTGGCTGGGCTATCAAACTTCGTACTGAGCGCTGCGCGTCACGATGTTCGCTGCTGTGTGGATTCGTAGGTGCACATGTGGGACATACGCCAGGGGCAGGTGGCGCGGAGCATTTCAGGTGCTTACGCGTTGTCTCTTCAGGCTTTTTCACTTGTTACATGCGGCGGTGTCGTGCGAGGTGCAATAGAAAACCATCAGCGGTCTGACGACGACGAGGCGCGCGTTGCTTCTTCGCTGCAGGACCGCACCTGTGCGGCGACGCAATGGATGTGACGGACGGTCTCATCGTCACGACGGGGAGCAATAGACGGTATCGTGCGCTGCAGCAGTGGGATCTCGGCAGTGGCGCCCTCCTGCGTGACGTGCCCTGGCTGCCCGCGGCGCCCGACGCGCCGCCATGCCTGCTGTACGCGGTGCGTGCAGGGCGGCGCGGCAGTGGGGCCGCCGGGCGCGTGGCGGCGGGCGGCAGCGGGGCCGCGGAGGTTAGGGTGGTGCGCGCCGACGACGAGACGGAGGCGTGCGGGGCGCCCCTGGCCAGGCTGCATGGGCTTCCGTCCGCCGTGTACGGTCTGGCGTTCGACGCGGACCAGACGCGCCTGCTGGTGGTGTGTGCGGACGCTGTGCATGTGTGTGATCAGCTGTGGTGAAAGGGTAATGCTTACTACACTTCAGCGTGCATTCCGACGCTCGTGCCCACTCCATGTTCTTCTGCCGCAACTTGGCATGGGTGGTGGTGCCTGTGCGAGTTGATATCATCTATATATCACCTACCCCCGGGGGCCTACCGCCCCCCCCGGCCGTTCGGGTTCATATCACTTAGTCGACGATTTCATCGAGTCTCTGAATTAACCGCGCAGCTGGTGAGCTTGTAGAGCACGGACGATGGATGCGAAGCGCTGAATGTCTATAGCAACTATCTCACTCAACCACCCTCCCCAGCGTCTCTACATCCATGTTGTAATTGGACGGGCTGTTGCACTCAAGTGAGGTCTAGCAAACTCGATGAAGGCCGCTCCGACCTGCAAACGCCTTGCCACACCTCCAAAAGCTGCACTAGCCTGCCTTTACTCGGGGTGCGAGCCACCGCATGGGCAAAGGCCTGAAGGTGCTCCTGCAGAGAGGGGCAGGAGCTTGGCGTGGTGAGCTTGCGTGAAACGGCACTGGAGAGCTCAGACAGATGCTTTGCGAGGGAACGTCGCACACCCACCTTTGCGACCGAGGTGCAGTCGGCCGCCGCCATCTCCAAGTCCTGCGGTGTCAACGTCAGCGAACACAGCACGTTGGCTGCCGCAGCGAGCGTCAAGTCAGTTGCCGCCCACGAGGCCACCGAAAGCAGCGCGGCTCGTCCAGCTGCTGTTGGAGGTAAATCGTCGCAGTTGAATGCATCCGTGCATGCCGCAATCAAATCGAGTGCCGCTATCGCAGCGTCGGCATCTAGCCCGCGGACAGTGACGACGGCCATCGGAAGCAGTCCCAAAATCATACTTTGCGCTGTCGACCCGCACAGATGTGGGCATACAGCGCACAACCTGCGAAGAGTAGAGGTGGTCAGGGGGTACGTGCTGGAAAGCGTCGTGTTGACCACACAGTTCAGTTCAGCGTCGAATACACCGGGTCGAATACCGGGTCGCACCCCCAAGCGAAGCGGTAGGCAGCTGATGCGACGCCGCTGGAAGCGCCAGCGCCAGCAGCAGCAGCTGCAATCTGCGGCGCAGCATTCACCAGAGTGGCCCCGAAAGTTGCGTTTGGGTCCACTCCCGAACCGCAGGTACTCACAATGTCGGTCAGTCGTAGCACCGCCGCGGCAGCCAATGGGTGGTGGCCGTGAGCGCATACGCTCGTGAGTTCAACTACGCACATCGCCGCCACCTCTTGAAATTCTGTGTGACGCTCCTGCGCGGTATATATCAGGCTGAAGGTGTCTGGCACGGTGGTGTCTGCTAAACACCCCTGCCCGAAGTAAATGGGAAAGTACGAAATCCGGTTGGTCACACACAGGGGTAGAGAATGCTGGTCGCACCAGAGGAAAGGAGGGAACAAGACGCAAACACTGTCTGCTGGGAGTGGTACTTACGCATACTCAATGCAGGTGAGCAGCAGCCTATGGCGGCTTCCCCAAGGACGCCGCATGCCGCCTCTGCCACTGCCGGCGACGGGTGCTTCACGCCCGCGAAGGCGGCATCTAGCGCAGGGGATAGAACGACGAGCGGCGCCGCTTCTGTTGAGGGAGCCATGCACGCACATGCACCCGACACCCATGCCACAAGCAGGTCAAGATTCAGCGTCAGCAACAGCGGGTCGGCCTGAGGCTCAACCATCGCGCCGACAGGTGCCGAAAGTAGCATCGAGAGCGCGGGCAGCGCCTCGTTCAGCGGCAGCGTTCGCAACAGCTGGCAAAGTCCTCGCATCAGCGCCGTGCCCTCGTGGACGACGAAAGCAGTGGGAGAAAACGGCATGAGCGTCTGCAGCAGCAACCGTGACAGGGGTGACCCACACTGCACTGCGCGCGCACAGATCCCCTCCAGCGCCGCTGCACTGCTCGCCCTGGCGCTCTCCATGCCCCACGCAGCTGGCCAACCCACACAGGCGCCTTGCATCAGCGTCCGCTGCCCGGCCAACTCCAACCGACATGCGAGCCCACCCTCTCAGTTCACCCTTCACCCACCTTGGCAATACTCCAACGCACTGTTCAACAACAACGGAGCCCCATCTTGCAGGAGTCCGGGGGCGGCAGCGTGCAGCGCATTCACAGCGCTGGTTATGAAGTGCGCGGCGTCGTCCTTGGCGACAGCCTCGCTCAACATCAGCGGGGTCCATCTGCGGGCCGCCTCCACCACATGAGCCGCACAGGCCGAGCAGAGCGTGGGTGGAGCGTCGTCTTGGAGGATGACACATACGGCAAAAAGAGCCGCCTCCACCGCCTGCCAAGCCAACGAAACCCGCCGGGGGTCACGCACGCACGCAAAAAGTGTTTAAAAAGACTCTCAACGCACGGCGAGTCGACGTGAATCACCTGCCATCCTCCTGCTGATTGTGGCGGCCCGGTAGTAAGAATACCAGCGAGGTTCTGAATGCATTCCAAGCCCAGCGCGTTGTGACACGCCAAGACGGCGTCGGTCAATAGTCCCGATCGCATGGACTGCACGTCGTCAAGGTCGTGGTTGCCCTGCACACACAATCACAAAGATGGGTGCGGAGCTGTCAACGCTCGTCCGCAACAGATGTGCCTTCTCTACCTGCTGAGAGCTGAGCGGCGTACCGTTGTGATGCGAAGCAAAACGGCACCAAGCGCCTCCTGGAAGAGCACCTCTCTCCATCCATTTGCCCATTTTCCAACCGGAACCGTACTGAGTCTGGGGAGGGCGCTCAACGCTTCTTGGGCGAGCGCCGAAGGCGCCTCCCGCATGCCGCGCAGAAGCAGGCCAAGCACCCGTCTCGCAGGGTCTCCGCCGCGTGTGAGCATGCTAGGCTCAGCCAGCGCAATAGCTGCTGCCACGCGCAGGGTGCCCTCCACAGCGCCGACCATCGCCTCCTTCTCGGCGCCGGCCTCGGCGCTAACCAGAACGATATCGTCCAGCGCGACAAGATGCTGCAAAATCAGAACGACGGCGTCCGAACGGCCCTGTTGGCCACAACCCGCGGGTGAGTCTTGGTCACGCCGCCACAAGCTTCTTCCTTCGAGCCGCATGTCAGTCGCACCGGTAGCGGGTCGACTTGTGTGATGAGTTCCACAAGGATGCTGACAGCCTGCGTTCCGCAGAGCGCACCGTCAGAACAGGGTGAAGGGAGTGCCTGGAAAGTGCCTACCAGAGAGGTAGGGCGCAAGGCATATTTACCGTCTCATTGGAATCAGCGCCGATGGCCCCTACCAGCTTTTCGAAAAGCTTGGGAAAGTCCGTGGCCAGCTCGGAGAGCAGCACGCCGGCATGCAGCCAGCTCGCTAGGCACCGCAGTGCGCATGACGTTACGCCCAGAGACGCGGTGGTGTCGAGTGCGGAGCTCTGGACCGACGCCAGCACATCAGGACACGTCTCCTGCAGAAGCTCCATCAAGTGTGGGCGATGTGCACGTGTCCGATGCAACACCTCGTCGGCGAGGGCCGTCAGCGCCTGAAAGCCAGCCTCGCCCCGACCCGTCTCCACCTGCGCCACCGAGAGGGACGTCAATCGGTAGCTGCCGTGGGCTACCGTCCCCGTCCGCACCGCGTGGCGCCTGCGCAGTCGCGACGAACAAACCGGTCTTCGAACAGCGTCGCGTCATGATCGTCGTTCATATATATACCTGGGAAAACGCCCAGTCCAGAAGCGAGTCTTGCATGGCGTCGCTGCCCTGCGCCGATATCGCGGCGAGTGCCAAACATGCTTTACCGGCGAGAAAGCCCCCGGGTACTGGGCTGGTCTCGACGAGTCTGTACAGCACGTGTATGGCCTCGAGCGCTTCCGTCTCCTGTGCAGACAGCGTTGTCTGCTCCCCTCAGCACAAACCCCAGGTGCTGGGGTAGGGTTGCTTAGTGGGGTAGGGCTACGTCCTGCGCAGGGTGCTTTGAGCATTGCGCCCTAAAGCCTTCGGCATCGTTCTGTGCCCGCTGCAGCCCTTCATTCATTCATCTTAGAAACCCTGGGTAGGACAGTTCCGCGGCCAAAGGGGAGGGGAGCGCACCGGCCACACCGCCGATCCAGTGGCTGCAACGCGGGCGTGCGAGACAAGCAGGTTGAGCCCGCAGAACCTCCTCTCGGGTGTCTCGTCTTGTGCAAGCGCGAGAGCCACTCGCCGGGCTTCAGAGGTGGGGTGCTCTAGAAGGAGGAGCACCCGCTGCGCCTCCTGGGGGGATGCGCCCGCGCCACCCCCGCGGAATAGCACGTTGATGGCCAGAGCGACGTCCTCATCCATCGCTCTGTCTTTGTGCGGCCCAGCACAGTCCTCTGCTCGTGTGCAACGTCAGGAGTGTCACTGTGCCTTTCCACCAAGGCAGACCTCACCCGTGTCAGGAGGCAGATCTCTCTCTCTCCTTCCTGCCTCTGCTGTCGCTCTCAGTCACCGGGCCTTGGCGAAGCCCGCGGGGCTTGATGTCACCAAGGGCGCCGCTGCATGGCGCGCTTCGGGTACACGCGAGGTCGCTGCCCGTGATCGATAAGGATGAGGTCCGCGCGTCACCACCTGTCGTCTACCTCTGGCCCTCCACCCCCTCTGCCATCTCTCGACCTGGATCGTGCCTCCTCTCCGAGGTGGTGCAATGCATCGCTGAGAAGCCCGGCGACGGTGAAGCGAGGTGTTTGCTCGCAAATTCGTTCCGACTCGAGACCCGGAAACTGCCCAGCCAGTCACAGGGTCGTCAGAACCCTGACATCACTCGACGTCGCGCGCGCAGATGGATCGTTTGGTGGCGCAAGGCCGTCAGCTCGTGGTTTTCGACCAGGGCGTGTACGACATCAGAGCGTTGCTCACACTCCATCCTGGTGGAACACAGGTGTGCACCCCTTTCACTCCCTCCCGGGTGCACAGTACGTCACAGTACGTCGAAGCTGTCAGAGTTCTGCGCTGTGTGATTCTCCTCTCTTGGTGTCTGAAGGCCCTGCCGCGCCGAGTGATTGCAGGTCCTCAGAGAGCATATGGGCGAAGACATCAGCTCCGTCTTCCGTGGAGGTGGCGCGTCTGATCACGAGCACAGCAGCTCGGCCTCAAAGCAGATGCGCGGGATGCTCATAGGTTGGATCACGGAGGAAGCACGCGTCTCCCAGGACTCTGTGGACGCGGCCGAAGGTCCGACACACGAGTTCCGCCTCGACCCGACCAAGCCGGTTGTCTTCCAGGTGTGCTCGACTCCCCGCTCGGGCTGCCTGCACGACCTCTGCACGGGCGTATTCGAAGCAGAGCGGCCTCATTTCTGACGCGTAGACGGCGTTCGCAGGTGGGCCATCTCGGCCCACGATACGACGAGTGGGTGTATACCCCGGATCTATCGCCTCATCACGTGCGATTCTTCGAGCACCCGATGCTCGAGTTCATCAGCTGGACACCGTGGTACGTTCACCTTCCGCATCTGTCATCATCACCGAAGCCATGCCGAAATATGAACACGCGACTGACAGGCGGGTGGGCCGCGTCGTCAGGTGGCTCATCCCCTTGGTTTGGATGCCGATCGCGATCGCTGCAATTCAACACGCTTGCATGCATCAGCACACGTCGATGTCCGTTGCTGCGCAGTACACCTCCCTGGGAGTTCTCCTGTGGTGCGTGTGAATCCAGCCCCGCGTGCTCTCCCCACTCACTCTCATGTTGTTCGTGAACTGACTGTGTGAGCATGCCTCGGCGACTGCGCAGGGCGTTTTTGGAGTACATGCTGCACCGCTTCCTGTTCCACTCCGTGCCCAGCTCCTACTGGGGCATAACAGCGCATTTCCTCTTGCATGGATGTCACCACAAGCTGCCCGCAGACCATGGTCGACTGGTGCGAACTCGTGGCGCTCGTGCTGTGCGACATACGGCAGATCGCTCGCCCGATTCTTCACTGACTTCCTGAAAGCCCATCGATCGCTCACGTGGGCAGGTGTTCCCCCCGATGCTAGCCACCCCGATCATCGCGGCCAACTTCTATGTTCTTACGCGCATTCTGCCGGAGAACCAGGCGCTATGCGTCTTCGGTACGAGCGCTGTACGCAAGGGCGTGTTGTGGCGAGCGAAGCGTATTGGGGCCGCAGAGTAGCTGAGACGCACCTGGCGCGGGGGTTGCAGGTGGTGCGCTGATGGCGTACGTGGGCTACGACCTCATGCACTACGCCCTGCACCATACCGACTTTCGGCATACACCGTACCTTGTAAGTCCGTCGCGCCGGAGCCTGGGTTTATGTGGTGCCAAACCATACCTCCATCCCAACGCGCTGCCCTACGTCCACCTCGCGCCTCCCGTCTCTGTCTCTTTTGACCCTGGTTTGATGCGGGTCGGTCGCGCAGGGACTCCTGAAATCCACGCATCTCGCCCACCACTACAAGGACCACACCAGTGCTTTTGGCCTCACGTCACCGCTGTTCGATCTCATCTTCGATACGCTGCCACTTGAAGCGCAGAGATCCAAGGACCGATGACGGTGATTGATTTTACTGACAACTTAGGAGCACACTATACGGAGCACAGTTCCACCGTACGTCTCGCTGGCCGGTATGCAGCGAACACACCCTCATTGCCAAACGACCCCTGCGCCGACACACACGCGCCACCCGTCAGGGTTGTGAAAGGCCACGCCTGCAAGCGGAGGGAGGTCGGTCGGCATCGTTGTCGCGACGTTGTCGCGTTGAGCGCGCACCGGGTTGAAGCAGTTGCAGTCCGCCTCTTGACCCACACGAAAGTCTTGTTGCGATGTGAAATCGGCGAGCACCAACTGCGGCGAGGCGACAGACGCGCGCCGTCAAGGCAATTGGATCGGGAGAGTAGACTTAAGCGTGTTGGACCGTCTCTGGTTTACACCCGCATGACACACGCATACGAGAGCCCGGGGCGCACCGCGTGTGGCGAGGAGTACAGACGCAGCGCGTGATCAAAGTCCCAGTAGATTGGCTGCACATTGAGCGGCAGTGGGCAGAGATGACCTTGCTGGAGGACCGTCATAGCCAGGTGCTCAAACAGCGATTGAGTCTCCTCCATTTGCGGAGGGATGCAAGTGAGTCGCATCATGCGAGACTGCAAGTCCTCACGGAAGAGCACGATTTCCTGACTGAAGAACCTCAACCTGCGTGACGCACGAAGGTAGTCAGGATATCAGTCACGCGGATCCCGCAGGGCTTTGAGTACTTTCTAATGCGTAAACAGCAGACGTTCCGAGTGTCGACGAGGGCGCATAGCGAAAGCGTCAGCAGGAAACGCGTCTGCGTCTCACCTGCAAGGGTTACTGCTGAACACGGCGTTGGGCACCTTCTCGCGTAGAGCTTTGGTGAGGGATTTCGCGAGCGGAGGCCGCGGGAGCGCCGGCGAGGGGCCTGGGTCCCCTGGTCCCGGCACGAACACGAACTGCGAGTTGTCGAGCAAGCGCTCATACTGGCAGAGCAGGTCCGCCAGCGCGCTGAATCCAGCTGCGAGACGAAGGGCGTGTGACAACCGCCGTTAGTGGCGTTTTTCAGGGGGTGGGTTGGGCCTCCAAAGCACGTGGCGGCGGCCTGCGGGCGAGTGAGTGGGGGCGCCCACCCTTGTACTGCTCG
>Ga0115006_10003051_pt1 | contig 11261 bp, 12 predicted proteins | sample ArcOceMetagenome_3_FD_88943 | JGI IMG/M metagenome (GOLD analysis project Ga0115006, IMG submission 88943) | Marine eukaryotic phytoplankton communities from Arctic Ocean - Arctic Ocean- Svalbard ARC20M Metagenome | ecosystem: Environmental > Aquatic > Marine > Oceanic | place: Arctic Ocean...
ATTTCTTATCGATTTTAATATTTGTGATTTTTCTAACTATTTGTTTTATTAACACGCAAATTATAACTTTCTTTATCGATTCGAGTCATGAAATAAATAATATTACTTGGCCTAGCTTTAACAAAATTAGAAAATTGACTTTCAATATAACAATGTTCTGTATTATCGTATCGTCTATATTAGGTATATACGATTTTATATTTTTTCATTCCGTTGAATTAATACATAACAAGTTTTTATTTTAGTTTTCTGGTTGTTAAGGACTGATATCCTTATATTGAAACAAGCTAGAATTGTATATTGTCAAAACTTTAGTTACTGTGATTATTTGTGTCAAATATTTTTTTATAGGTTAAACCAATGAACAAAATAGAAAAAACTCTTAAATTGCAAATACCTGCTGGGCAAGCAACTCCAGCATCATCGATAGGTCCTGCATTAGGGCAGCAAGGTGTCAATATTATGTCTTTCTGCAAGGACTTTAATTCGAAAACACAGGATCAGTCTGGTATGATTTTAACAGCAGTTATTACTGTATACCCAGATAAAAGCTATAAATTCCTTATAAAACAACCACCTGCTAGCGCACTTATAAAGAAAGCACTTGGATTGAAATTAACAAAAAAACCTGGCTCTGGCTCCAGAACGCCCGGGAAAGAAATTATCGGTTCAATAACCTATAGTCAATTAATGCAGATCGCAGAAATGAAAAAGAGTGATTTAAATTCCTATGATTTAGACTCAGCTGCAAGAATGCTTGCTGGGACAGCTAAGTCCATGGGCATAGATGTTGAGAAATAATATTTTGGAGATAAGATAGTGCATAAAGGAAAAAAATACCAGAATAATTTTAAGTTAATTCAAAATGACAGTGAATATGATCTAAACGATGCATGTAATTTAATTAAGGATTTTGTCTCATATAAGTTTGATGAATCCATAGATATTTCAATTATGATCAAGAAAGATACTAAGAATCCTATAGTGAAAGGATCAGTTGTTCTACCCCACGGTAATGGTAAAAAGAGCCGAATTTTGCTTCTCACGAGAGATGGCGACCAAAATGAAAGCTTAAAGGATCAGTTAGGTATAGATTACGTCGGTGGAAATAGCACAATAGAAGCTATTGAAAAGAAATCGTTTCCATTAAACTACGATTACATTATTACTACACCTGACATGTTAGTGAATTTAAAAAAAGTTGCTAGGGTGTTAGGGCCAAAGGGATTAATGCCCTCAGTCAATAACGGCACTGTGACAACAAATATTGAAAATACAGTCGATATACTACAAAAAGGAAAAATTTATTTTAAGTCAAACAAAAATGGTGTTATCAATACCTCAATAGGGCGTATGTCATTTGAGCCTAAAAATATACACGATAACTTCATAGCCATTTTTGGATCAATCTTAAAAATTAAGCCGAGCACGACAAAAGGTTATTATATTAAAAGCGCTTCTCTTTCGACGACTATGGGACCGAGTATAAAGATTAATTTTGCGAATTTAAAATAAAATCTTAAAGGATATATTTATGATTAAAGAAACAAAAAGAACTATAGTTGAGAATCTTGTTAATATTTTTGACACTGCCGAGCTTTTCATATTTTTTGACATCCAGGGAATCCCTACTGAAAAACTCCGGATTTTAAGAACGTCTATAGCTAAAAACAACTTAAAAATGAAAGTTTTTAAAAATACGTTGAAGAAAAAAGCTATTGAAAGAAGCATTTTAAAGGATGTTGATATAAATTTTGCGGGCCAAATCGCGATGATATGGGATATTGAGAACAGACCAATGTCTGCAAAGATATTAAAAGAGTTTGATAAAACCTTTATCAATACTAGAGTTAAATCAGGTATACACAATAAAAAAATCATTACATCAGACTATGTAAAAAAACTATCCGTTTTACCATCCTTAGATGTTCTCAGAATGAATTTATTATATATGATTTCCTCGGTAACAAGAAAATTACTCTTTAGTATAAAATATAAATCTATAGTGATTATTAAAATTATAAAACAAAAATTCAATAAGTAATAAAAGGATGATTTAAAATGGCTGATATAAAATTATTATCTGAGGAATTATCAAAACTAACAATATTAGAAGCTGCGGAATTAGTTAAGGAACTTGAGGAAAAATGGGGTGTCCAAGCTAATGCCTTAATGTCATCTCCAGCGCAGCAGTCACCTCAAGGCGAGGACGCGGCTCCTAAGAAAGATAAATTCGATGTTATTTTAAAAACTGTGGGCGATAAAAAGATCCAAGTTATTAAAAGCGTTAGGGAAATAACCGCGCTAGGCTTAAAAGAGGCTAAGCTCCTAGTTGATAGTGCTCCAAAGGCAATTAAAACTGGTGTTTCCGAAAAAGAAGCTAATGAAATAAAAGAAAAGTTATCTAAACAAGGCGCAACTGTCGATATTAACTAAGACAGTGGGTTTCTTAATAATATTAGAGGGATACCTTAAAAAAAAAATTTATATTCCTGATCATCAACTGTATTCAAAAGTAAGGCCTTACTCAGAAAAATATCGGAAACGTATTTTTTCTGCACTTGATGAACAGATTGCAAATTCGATCGTCTTAGATTTATTTGCAGGGTCAGGAATATGCAGCTTCGAATCTATTTCCAGGGGCGCAAAAAGCTCACAATTGGTCGATAGTAATAAACAAGCTGCACTGAATTTACATGCTAATAAATATAAATTAAAAGTGGAAAACAAAATTTTCATTTCTTGCAAAAATATTGAAGTTTTTATTTTGGACGCATATTACAGCAATTCAAAATATGATATAGTTTTTCTGGATCCTCCATACAACCTAATATTAACAAACTTCTTTTGGAGCCTATTGTTGAATATTACGAATGAAGTTTTTACTATAGTTTATAGAAGCAATGCTAAATTCAAACTTAGATTCACAGAACATGAGTTACTTGTCCAGTCGATAGCAAACGTATATATATTATCTTTCAATAAGTTTAAGTTTAGCGAGAAATGGGATTTGAACCCACGACTTTAACCTTGGCAAGGTTACACTCTACCACTGAGTTATTCCCGCGTATTTAAAATATTATCATATCATCTTATAAAAAAAAATAAAGCTTTTTTTTGCAGGCTTTACTTTAATAAATTGTTTAAAATCTCTAAAACTCCGTTACGTTTAAGGAATGGTAGTCATTATTCTCGCTAGCATAGTATATATATTTTTTTATGTCGTATGAATTGCGAATACAACACGTTGAGTAATTTATAATCTGCACCCTTTAAATTTACGATGACATCGTTCCTTATAAAGAATTAAATAAAACCATGCGATAGCTGTTCTTTGCACCATGATCTTGAGCATGAGTCTTTTGGAATATGTTATAAGATTTTTTTGCTTACGAGATTCTCAAAAGAATTTACTAATTGAATAATATTTTTAGGATTATCTGAATAATTCTGAATACCTCTGACAGATAGAAATAGACTGCTGCTTAAAAATAATATTAATAAAATATTTAAAAGGAAGTCAACCTGGGTTTCTTTTTGATTTTTATGATCACTTTTTTCGATCATATTATTTGATGTTGAATTAAATTTGATTTTATAAAATGCTACGACAGATATCGTCAGAATCGATATGAAACAGTGTATTAATATCATAACTTCAGGCATAAAATCCTCAAATGTATATTGTATAAATTCTATAATATAAAGATTTATGTTTTATTACATCTAATCTCTGAGATATTTTTAGTTCACATAAAGACTGATATATGTTAGAAAATTGATTTCTTTCATGGTCAAACCCTAGTAAATGAAGCAGCCCATGTATAATCAATATCATTAACTCTTCATATATACTAATTCCTAATATATGTGATTGATAGAAGACTTTATCTATTGATACAACAATATTTCCTATAACTCCCTCACGTCTTTTTAAGCTAATATGCTTTTTAGACCTAAATGTTAAAATATCTGTTGCAAAGTAAGATTTCTTCCATTCTTTATTTAAAGTGATTATTGATGAGTTATATATAATATTTATAAAAATGTATGATCTTGGAAAGCTGATGACATCGAATATTGAATGAAATAAATTTATAAACTTAGACCTTATGTGCTTTGGAAGATGTACGCTCATTTCAATATTTGTGGAATAAATGCTGATTAACATATTTTATATATTCTACAAAAAAAATATTCACTATATTACATGCCGAAAGTGAGACTTGAACTCACATGAACAAAGTCCACCGGATTTTGAGGCCGGCGCGTATACCAATTTCGCCATTTCGGCATTTAATTATTATATAATTCTTTTAATTATACTACAATATCGAGTAAAACAACAATATATTTATAAAAGAATACTTGATTTTTTTTTTTATTAGTTTATCTAATATATAAGCGGTGATGGTGGAATGGTAGACACGCCACGTTAAGGTCGTGGTAATTTAAATATTGTGGGAGTTCAAGTCTCCCTCACCGTACATTTTTCTTATTTAAAGCTAATATATTTTTGTTGATGAAATTATATATATCTCCTGACATTAATTTACTCAAATTATATGTAACTACGCCTGATCTATGGTCTGTACATCGGTCTTGAGGAAAATTATAAGTCCTTATTTTTTCAGACCTATCTGATGATTTTAACAATGTCTTCCGCTCTTTTGACTGTTTTTCTTTAGCCTTATCATCGAAATGTTTTTGTAATTTAACTTCTAGAACTTTCAATGCGGACATTTTATTTCTCAATTGGCTTTTTTCATTTTGACACTGAGTAACAATGCCTGTAGGAATATGAGTCATCCGAACAGCAGAGTCTGTTGTATTAACAGATTGTCCGCCGGGTCCAGATGCTCGATAAACATCGACTCGTAATTCATTTTCTTTAATGGACATCTTCTTTCTTATTTCCGCATGTAATACTACTACTGTACAGACAGAGGTATGTATACGTCCTTGTGATTCTGTAACAGGTATTCTTTGGACCCTGTGTACACCACTCTCATATTTTGTATACTCATATATGTTCACGCCAGAAACTCGAAGGATTAACTCTCTTATGCTTTTTCTATTCGTACTTGAATAACTTTATACTTGATGCTTCCATTTCATTTTGTCGAAAAATTTCAAATACATTTGCCAGAGCTCAAATGCAAATATTGAAGCCTCATCGCCTCCAGTACCGGCTCTTATTTCAAATATGACATCCTCTCTCTTTTGAGAAATATTTGTATGATATTTGGTGATTAAGATCTTAACATTTGATTTAAATTCCTCGATCTTAATATTTATTTTGTGATTTTCTTCATCAACTAAATTAATAATATCCTCATCATTATTTTCATCTAATAGTTTAGTATTCTCATCTTTTATAACTTTAAGTTGATTGATATTATTAATTACATTGATGATCGGCATGACGTCATTAATATTTTTATTAATTATTGCAATGTCTTTTTTGCTTAGAGACTTGTCGGTTAAATCCTTTATTAAATTTTGGTATTTTAATCTAATAAGCTTTATGTCTTCATCTAAACTAATTTTGTATTTATTCATCTGTTAAATTTTTCTATTAATTTGTAATTATTTTATATTTTTAGCTTATATTTGTACTTATTCTGAAACTTTTCTATGCGCCCTGTTGTGTCAAGGTGCTTATTTTTGCCCGTGAAGAATGGATGGCAATTTGAACAAATATCAACATTGTAAGATCTTGTTGATTTTGTTTTATATACAGCTTTACATGCACACGTAATTGATACATCTTTGTAGTTTAAATAGTTTTTAGATTTCATGATTATCCTTACTGTAGTTTTAACTTTATTTATTTTATAAAAACTGTATATTTTTTATATTAATATATGAAAAATAATTTTTAACTATAACTTTATAAGTATAGAGTGAAAAATGATTTTTACACATAAAAAAATACGTAAAACTTTTATAAATTTTTTCTTGTCTAAACAGTACAAGTTACTGCCAGGGGCTTCTATAATACCAACCAACGATAAAACCTTATTATTTGTTAATTCCGGGATGGTTCAATTTAAAAATATATTTTTGGAGCAAGTACGCTCTACATGTAGTAAGGCGATTACAATTCAAAAGTGTTTAAGAGTAGGTGGAAAACACAATGACTTTGAAAATATAGGATATACAACCAACCATCACACGTTTTTTGAAATGATCGGAAATTTCGTATTTCGGAATGCGTCTAAAATGTCAATTTGTAAGCACATTTTAGAATTTCTTATAAACTATTTAAAGTTAAAAAAAAATGCAATATATATATCAGTCTTCAAAGGATCAAGAGATATATTAAAGGACGATTCTACCAAAAATATATGGATTAATCAATTAAGTATCCTTGAAGGTAATGTTATGGAAAAAGACATCACTGAAAATTTTTGGAGCATGGGAGATTTAGGCCCATGCGGAAGATGTACAGAAATTTTTTATAAGGTCAAACAAAATAATTCTCTATTGTTAATTGAAATATGGAATGTTGTTTTCATGGAGTTTGATCAAAAGAATAAAGGTACACTACAAAATTTATCCAGTTTATATATTGACACTGGCTGTGGAATGGAAAGGCTATTAGCTGTAACAAATAATAAATCCGACAATTATTTAACAGATATTTTTGTTAATTTACTTAGTTTTATAGAAAAGTCTACAAATTTAAAATACAATGCTGATAATATAGAAGAAGATATTGCAATAAGAATATTGTTAGACCATTCGAGAGCGATAATTTTTTTAACACTTGAAAATATTGTTCCAGGTAATACAGGACGAGGCTATATTTTAAGAAAATTTATTAGAAGAATTTTTAGATACACAAAACTGATTACTAATAATGATTCTTTGCTAGAGCATTTATGCAAGTTGTGGATTATTGAGATTGAAGGTTCAAGTGAAAATATTTTAAAATACGTTAATATAGTAAACAATATCCTCAAAACAGAGAAAAAATCTTTTTTATCGATGCTATCAAAAGGTGAGAACATTTTAATAAAAATGATTAATAAGGACACTGTTGCTGAAAAATCTAAATTTTTGGATGGGAAAAAGGTTTTTAGTTTGTATGAGACATATGGATTTCATCCTCAATGGATCAAGAGCATATTAGAAAAACATAACGTAAAAACCGATTGGGATATATTTGAAAATTCCTTGAAATATCATAAAGAAAAATCCCACACGTCAAAATTTAATGCAAGAAAAATGAACCCTCTCAAAGTATCTCAGAACAAAACAATATTTAATGAAAATTATAATATACCATTGAAAAATATCTCAATTATTACAATTTATAATGAACAATTCATATCTCATAAATATTTACTAGAAGGTAAAACAGGATTTATAGTTTTAGATAAAACATCCTTTTATGCCGAGTCTGGGGGACAAATTTTCGATACTGGATATATCATAACAGATACATCTAAAAGTAAGGTATTAAGTGTTAGAAAAATCAACCATGTCTATATACATAAAGTAATTGTTTTCAACGGAATCTTAAATCAGGACGACGAATGCGAACTGTTTATTGACATCGATAAGCGCAAAAGTATATCTAAGAACCATTCAATGACGCATCTTTTAAACGCTGTATTAAAAAATGTTTTGGGTATACATGTATCACAAAAGGGATCTATGATCACCGAAGAAAGATCAAGGTTTGACTTTTCACACTTTAAAAATATCTCTAATGATCAAATTTACAAAATAGAAGATATATTAAATAATGTGATATCTAAAAATTTAGAAATTGAAAAAATTTACACAACAATCGGAAATGCTCACAAGATGAAAGCTGTTGGCTTAATTGATAAGCACTATGGTGAAAACGTTTCCTTAATTAAAATAGGCGACATCTCTTTAGAGTTATGTGGTGGTACTCACGTAAATAGAACTGGAGATATTGGATTAGTCAAAATTATTAGTGAAAAACCTATATCTGTTGGAACTAGACGAATAGAGCTTCTAACATCTAATTATGCATTGAACTTTGTTCAAAGAAGTGAAAAGACATTACATAAGTATTTCGATTCGTCTAAAATTAGTGGTCATAAAGTTTTAAATAATATAAAAAATTTAATCGATGAGAATAATCAGCTAAACTTTCAAATTGGAAAAGTGAAAAAAGTAATCCTTAACCAAGATATAAAAAAAATTCAAGATTCTTCTATCTACATTAAAAATTTACGTATCTATCCATACATTATTAATGAAATATATACACACAAAGATATAAAATATTTTATAAATAAAATAAAACAATTTAGTAACAACGTTTTGATACTATTTTTTGTAATTGACCAACAGATGAATTATAATATAAATATTGTTACAAATAATAAGAATAGCAACTTAAATTTGATCGATATCTCAGATTACTTAAAAGTATGTTTTAAACTCAAAGGAGGAGGAAGTAAGTCGTCAGCTCAAATAGGGGTTATATCAAAAAAAGATGTATCAATTTACTTATTAAAAACTCAAGAGTATATAAAAGAGTATATGTATAAAAAGTCTAGATTTATGGAAAATTCAATCATACAGTTATAAGTCTGTAGATGTAAAATCATAAGTTTATAACCACCGCGCATTTAGGAGGAAATGATGAATACGCAGAATATCATGGTAATCGGGTCTGGCATAATGGGATCAGGGATATCTCAAGTTATAGCTACGTCCGATAATAACGTTAAAATTGTGGATAATAATATAAATTCTTTGAGCAAGTCTAAACAAAGTATCGAAAAAAGTCTACAAAGATTATGTAAAAAAAATATTCTCTCAGTAGAAAAGAGTAATAACATTCTGAAGAATAACTTAAGCTGGCATAATTCGATAGAAGATGCAATTAAACACGACAATAATGTTAAAATTGTAATTGAAGCAGTCCCAGAAGACAGTGAAATTAAAAATAACATTATTGAATTAGTGAATCGAGCTTTTATTGATCAAGATATAATCTACGCCTCAAATACATCATCAATTTCAATAACCAAAATGGCTCAAAAGTATAAAGCTCCAGAGAAATTTATTGGAATGCATTTTATGAACCCTGTTCCAGTTATGAAATTAGTAGAAATTATTCCTGGATTACAAACAAATACTGATACTGTAAAGAGTATAAGCAGCTTTGCGCATTCTATTAATAAAGTAACCATTCAAAGTCAGGATCGAGCTGGATTTATCGCAAATAGAATATTAATGCCGATGATAAATGAGGCATTTTTTGCGCTTATGGAGAATATTGGTACTCCAGAAGATATTGACAAAGCGCTTCACCTTGGATGCAATCAACCAATGGGGCCATTGATGTTAGGCGATTTTATAGGATTAGATACGTGTTTATCCATTATGAATGTTTTACAGAAGGAACTAGGAGATGATAAATATAGAGCCTGTCCATTATTAAAACAATATGTATCTGCAGGCTGGCTAGGAAAGAAATCAGGTCGCGGCGTTTATACTCATAAATAATATCTTATCTAAACAAAAATATTAGATTTAACTTTAATAAGGAAACAAGCCATATGTTTACACTAAATGAAACGCAGACGTTATTAGTTAATGCCTGCAGAGATTTATCAAAAAAAGAATTAGCTCCCTTTGCGCATCATGTTGATACAAGCCATACTTTTCCTCAAGAACAAGTAAATAAGATGTCGGCTATGGGATTAATGGGGATGCTAGTCGAAGAAGAATTTGGAGGTTCTGGATTAGATACTTTTTCTTATGTATTAGCTTTAGAAGAAATTTCAAAAGGTTGTGCCTCTTGTGGTGTGATTATGAGCGTAAATAATTCACTTTATGGAGCTCCTGTGGCAAAGAGAGCTACAGAAGAACAGAGGGATAAATTTTTATCAAAATTTGCTCAAGGAGAGAAATTGGGGTGTTTTGCCTTAACAGAGCCAGGAAATGGTTCTGACGCCGCGGCCGCAAATACAACTGCAAAAAAAGACGGTGATCATTATATTTTAAATGGTACAAAATCATGGATCACTAATGGCTATGAGGCAGATGCCGCAATTGTTTTTGCGACCACTGATAAGTCACTAAAGCACCGAGGGATATCTGCATTTTTGATACCGATGCCCACTCAGGGATTGACGTTAGGTAAGAAAGAGCAGAAACTAGGTATCCGAGGGTCATCCACATGTAATATAATATTAGAGTCATGTAGAATACCTAGTAGCTATTTACTGGGAGAAGAAGGTGACGGCTTCAAAATTGCAATGGAAACATTAGATGGTGGACGTATAGGGATAGCAGCTCAAGCTTTAGGGATTGCTAGCGCTGCACTAGAAGTATCGGTAAGATACGCACAAGAGAGAGTTGCATTTAACAAGCCAATTAGTTCTTTTCAATTGATACAAGATAAGATTGCTAATATGGCATTACGGATAGAGCAATCAAGACTAATTACGTGGAAAGCAGCGTTGCTTAAAGATGGTAAAAAGGATTTTACTAAGTTATCTGCCATGGCGAAATTGTCAGCCTCTGAGACGGCCACATTTGTATCACATCAGGCGATACAAATTTTAGGAGGAAATGGGTATGTTGAAGACTATCCTGTAGAAAGATATTATAGAGACGCTCGAATTACAGAAATATACGAAGGAACCAGCGAAATTCAAAAGCTAGTTATTGCAGGTAAAGTTTTAAAGGAATTAACTATATAGATTTTAGAGAGCGTATTATGAATCAAACTCCTAAAAAAATAAAAATTGTGGAAGTAGGTTTAAGGGACGGTCTTCAGAATGAACAGATTTTACTCAAAACTAATAGAAAATTAGATTTGATAAATAAACTGTCTAATACTGGATTAACACATTTAGAAATTACAGCTTTTGTGAATCCCAAATGGATACCCGCTCTATATGACCATGAAAAGATATTGCAGACTTATAAAAAAAATAAAGATATAGTGTATCAAGTACTCGTTCCTAATTTAATTGGATACGAAAAACTAAAGAAGTATGAATTCGATGAATTTTCAATTGTATTATCTGCATCAAATACACATAATATTAAAAATACTAATCAATCTATCAATGAAGCTCTTAGGTCTTACAAGAAACTCGCCCAACAGGCACAGAGTGATAAAAAGCCTTTCCGAACGTATATATCATGTGCATTTGGATGTCCTTACGAAGGGAAAATTGACAGTAAGATTATTATTGATATTAGTAAAAAAATGCTTGATATGGGCGCTTCTGAGCTGAGCATAAGCGATACTA
>Ga0115006_10003052_pt1 | contig 11261 bp, 12 predicted proteins | sample ArcOceMetagenome_3_FD_88943 | JGI IMG/M metagenome (GOLD analysis project Ga0115006, IMG submission 88943) | Marine eukaryotic phytoplankton communities from Arctic Ocean - Arctic Ocean- Svalbard ARC20M Metagenome | ecosystem: Environmental > Aquatic > Marine > Oceanic | place: Arctic Ocean...
GTGTCTGTGTCTGTGTCTGTGTCTGTGTCTGTGTCTGTGTCTGTGTCTGTGTCTGTGTCTGTGTCTGTGTCTGTGTCTGTGTCTAAGTCTGTGTCTGTGTCTGTGTCTGTGTCTATGTTGCAGATTCCTTGAGGAGCTTTTCGACGAGGGCAACACGCGCTCGCCTCACGGGCATGCAGAAAAAGAGGGCCGGCCTGTGGCGCAACCCGAGCACAGTAGCGCCGGCGGCAGTGGTCAAGGCGGCGGAGCTCAAGGACGGGAGCAGAAAGTCACGGTGGACTTCCACACGCAAGAGCTTGCAAGAGAGGTCCCTGCGGAGTTTCTGCACGTTGCCACTGGTGCGGAGGCTGTGTGTGGGGCAAGGGGGGGGGTTGGCGAATTTGGCGCCGGAGAGGGACCGCATAACGGCTGACCGACCCAAGCAGTGCTTCGGCTCAGAGGTTCAATGTTACAAATAAATATGGATGCGCGAGAACATCCTGCGCACCGCGAGCGGGCAGCACTAGCGCTCCCCGTCGCTCTGCAGCCCTAAGGCTTGACGCACGCCGCTGCTGCAGGAGGTTTACGCCAGCAGCGAGGCATCGGTTGACAGCCACTCGTGCGCTGTTGCGCCGCGCGCTGAGGGCGTCTTCTGCATGGCACTGTGCAGCTTTTGGCCGCGTTTCTGCTTGAACGAATAGCCCTTGGTGCTTAGCACATCGCCCTCTACGTGCACGTCTCCGTCGTCCGTCGCAGGCATCACGGGCACATCCATGACGTCATCCCCTAACCGGTCCATGTTCCTCTCCCCAGCCACCACAGGCGCGGCCCCCGCCGCAGGAGCCATATCTCTGGCCAGCGCCTTCTGCGTGCGTGCCGTCCGCCGCCCTCGAGCGCCCTCGCCGCCTTGACGCATGCGCGCTGCCAGCTTGCCTTTCATCTTGGTCTCTAGCTTGTCAACCGCTTTGGCGATCTCGACATCAATCGCATCGCCGTCTGCTCCGTCAGCCAAGCGCTCCGCACCCGCTTCACTCGACGCTACAGGCGCGTGCCGCGCGTCGTCGTGCTGCACCCTCGCTGGCTTTTCGACGTGCAAAGTGGTCGCCCCATGCAGCTGCCCCAAGCTTGCACTTGCCTGCCCCGGTTTCGGCAGCTGCTTGAACTGGATGGCACCGCCCGCTGGGTACTGCGCATCAATTTGGAGTTCACGACGCGCCAGCATCAGCGCCTCCATCCAGTGCGGCGCCATGTAGCCAAAGTCATAACCCATGAACATTATGCGCCCGTTGCCCGCTGGGATTTCGAACACGATCGAAATCTGATCTGCTGACATGTAGTAGTGGATTGTTTCGGGTGGCAGCTCGTTTACAGGGATACCCCACGTGCTCTCAGTCCCCTCGAGAAAGCGCGGCCCGTAGAAGAATTCCGTGTTGACCGCCGAGTTCTGCAGCACGAACGGGCCCCCAGACCAGACACAGTCCATAGTAAACTTGGGCGAGTCCTCCGCGTACGTCGAGCCCCGCACCCCCCCAACCATGTTCGTGTCCACGTACCCGTGCCCATCCTTGCCCCGCAAATTCTGCGAGATAAAGTTTGCGCCTGTCAGACCACCGAGGACCAGGATCGAGCCCCCCAGCCCGTAGATGGCATCGTTCAACGCGTTGAGCTCCGTGTTGGCCAGGGGCGGGAAGAAACAGGGGGGTACTATCATCACCACGTCCTTGGACTCGCCAATGAAGAAGCCGGCCTGATTGCCGATCCACGACTTCTCCTTGTAGATTGCCGCCTGGAACGCGGCCTCCTTCGACCATTGATCCAGCTTGAGGATCTTGCGGATGTTGCGGCACTGGTATGACCCGTCGCACCGCGGGTCCACGGAAAACATGTACGTTTTGCGCGGGCCCTTGCAGCCCGGGCAGCCGCCCTGGCCCACGTACGGATCGAACTTGCTGTTCATGAGCGTCGGGTAGATGGGCGCGTTGTCCCAGTTGGCCGTCGAGTAGTAGTCAGGCCCTGGTGAGCGTCCCCCGCCGCACGTCAGCAGGGACACACGCGCGGGCGAGCACGGCTCCGCGCGCGCGGGCACGCTCGCGCATCGACACGCACGCGCTCGCGTACTCTCACGCCCCGCGCGCTCTCCCTCGCGCTGCATCACCTGTGCCCAGCTGGCCCGCCACCCCAAAGCCCGTCTCCTCCTCCTTGGCGTTCATGGCGTCGTTAGAGTACGAGGGCATGCCGAACTTCGCATTCGAGCCCTCCCACCGGCTCGACATGCCCGCGTCGTTGCCAATCACGCCCGTCAGCGCCGTGCGCCCCGGCGCCGCCCGCCACAGAACACTGCCCGCGAGCAGCGCCGCGGCCGCCGTGCCGAGCGCTGCGGCGGCGGTCCCCGCCAGCCCGCGTCCCCTACGCGTCCCCCCCGGGCTCCGAGGGACACCACCCCCCGCCGGCGCCGCCCCGTCCTGGGCGCTCAGTAATGCGCTCCCGGGCCCATGCATGGTGCGGCGTGACCCAAGGGTCACACAACTCCCGCCCTTAAAATCCTGACCCTTAACCCTCGACAAAGGACCACAAGGGCTGTGCTCACAGGCTCGGGGGCACTGGCAGCAGAAAGTGATGACAAAGTAGGGAACAGCAAGGAATCCCGGGAGTTGCAGATGGCCATCCCGGCTAGCGAGAACAAGGAAGCGCAGCATCCCCAGAGTCTACGCGTACCGCCCACGGCAGCGCCCGACTTTTTCTTTTTCGGAAAAAAAAGGGAGCTTTACTTGAGTAGGCCCAGCGCAGGTGGGCCACTGCCGGGGGGGTGTGCGGGAGAGTGGACGGGGAGGGTGCCGCAGGACAAGCTGCGCTCCGTGCGCGCCAATGGAGCGGATCAACGGCTCGACGTCGGCCGTGCAGGAGTGGGACGAGTGGGAGCGCGACCAGCAGGCCGCGCAGCGCGCCCGGAGCAAGAGCGTCGCCGACTTCCGGCCCGGCGGCGCACGACACGCGTTTGCCGGGGGCTGGCAGTCGCTCGACGAGGTTTTTCCGAGCCAGCCGCGGCGGTTTGCACTCTCGAATGCGACCCACCGCGAGCAGACGCAGAAGGCCCCGCGCGGCCCGACGCTGCGAGGGCCCCGGACGTGGATGCGCCACCGCGCCGAGAGCCCCGCGCTGCCGTCGGGCCTGGAGGAGCTCGACCGCTACTACACGGAAATGCAGAATCCGATTGGACGCAGCGCGGGCACGGGCAAGTGGCGCAGCAACAGCGAGCGCGTCGTCCTTGCCATTTCGCAGCCGCCGCGGACCAGGTGGCGGGACGACCAGGCCGGGCCGGCCACGGCGGCCACGGGCAAGACCGGGCAGGGCACGCTCCTGATCCTGAAGGTGAGCAGCGGGAGCGTGTCAAACTGGCGGCAGATCAAGGAGTCGGCTGTGCCGAGCAGGGAGCCCACGAGAGACGGAGCAACACATGGGGCTCTCCCGGCGGCAGCGCACCTGAAGATGCCAGAGGGTGCTCTGGAAGCATCAGAACAAGATCGCGAGCTGGTAAAGACGCCCGGACCCTCCCCTGAGACACCTGCCAGGACAGGCAGTCCGGCCATTGTTTTGTCCGATCCGCCGCACAAGTCCGGCAGTGATGCTCGGAGCCCTGTCGATGAGGTCCAACACAGCAGTGCGAAGCGGAGTGCGTCCGTGACGACGGGACGAAAGGCGTCTGGATCGAGAGGATATCTTGGGTCGCGGCTGGGGGTAGCTTCGAGCAGCAGGCACGATACAGGCAAAAACCGCCCTCTTACAGAGGCTGCGCCAACATGGCGCAACACTCCGTCGTGGGAATCCACTGGCTGGTATTCGAGAGGCTCGCTGCTCGACAGTGCAACGGACGCGCAAGTGGCACCCGTAAGAAAGAAATAACTGTTTGACACCTGTTTGCTGTCTGTGGTCATACGGTGTCCCGTGCAGTGTCGGAAGTTCACGGAGAACTCACTTTGGTTGTGACATTCCAGGCATTGCGGCACGGAAGAAGCCAGCCAGCCGAAAATCCTCACCACTGGCGTCCGCGCTACGGTGTGGTATCAGCAAAGAGCTTTCCGTTTCGCCCTGCACCACCCCAGGTGTCGAAGCTGGGTTGGTCACGCTTTCCACTTGCAGGTAATCGTCCCAAGAACTATTTCTGTGTTGTCCATTGTGTGTGCGCGCATGTGCATGGGCCTCGGGCTTGTCCATTCACATTCTGGACAAATGGAGTGGAACATACCGGGAGCAGCGACGAAAGATTGCTGTATTCGCGACCGTGCCAGTGACCACTTCGGAGCGGCCTGCAATTACTAGACCTGACACGTTGTCGAATCACATAGATCTTCAAGTTCCCTAAGATGAATGACACTTCCGAAACAGCAACTTTTGAAACAGCATGCCGGTGTGTACCAGATGCTTGAATTCTGAGTCTTCATGTTTGCTGCTCCACAGGCGAGGTTGACAACATGGGCGCAGACATGAGTTTCCTTGCGCACGATGCGCTGCAATCCCCCACCTCCCGTCACGGTCCTCAGGCTCGTTTCCCCGGGCGAGCGGATCTCGTCAATCTGTCGTTTGACGATCCAGGGGGGCTCTCGAGACTGAATCCTGTTGTGCAGCCACGATTGCCGGGGCCCAAACTGACGGAATTAAGGTGTCCGCCTGTTGTCGCAGTACCAAATGCTGAGCCGCGGCCCGTCTGCGTGTGCTGCGAGAGGGAGAGGGAGAGACATCCACTGTGTATACTGCTCGTGCGTCCAACCTTGGAGCTTGCGTGAGTCGCCTAATGCCCACAACTGCCATGATGTCCAGCCGATACTGACTCATTCTTAAACTCTTCTTGTGCGTTCAGAAATTCGGTGATCAAGACAGCAGCGAATACTACATTGATGGAGTCAAGAATTCCGCAATAGTTCGAACGCCTTGAATAGGGTATTCGCGAATCCTCCAAAATGCCGCGCCAGTGGCATGTGTTTAATAAACGCCCCTGTGATAGCAGCTGTGTGTGACATCAGGTGTGTGTGATAGTTGTGGGTGTGTCCGGGAGGAGGCCGGGAGGGGGTGGGTACGCGAGTTTGTGGGCTGGGGGCGATATCAATGGATTACGGTGAAAAGACCCCCAAATTTTTTTGCCTCGTGAAGTCGCTTGCGTCTTCTTACGAGGCTGAAGAAACAGCGCAGACGTGGGCGCACCGATAATAAACCTCTCTCGCATACACCCAGGTGTGGGTATATATGTGCGAGCTCCCTCTATTCCCTCCCCCCCCGTCTTCGGGGTCCTGTCGGTCCGTGACATGCCCAAGTGCACACGGGGCTCCGTCCTCTGTAGCCCCGGACAGTTGGTTTGAGCGCTTGCGCGACCAGCCGTGCGCGGACCGACGACGCCGGCGGGCAATGGGTGGCTCGCCTGCCTCCTGTTTTTCTTTTGAGGGTGACGGGCTTTGGGCAGGTGGCCAGCAGCCCGTTTTCGGGGCGTAACTCGGCGAGTCTGGGCCCGATTTGCACACCCATTGTCCGGCGCCGTCCCCTAAACGACTCGGAGGCGCTCCGCCACTTTTTGGGCCACATTTATTTTTGTAGCCAAAAAGCGGCCCGTGCAGCCGCTTACGCCCGGTTGCGCTACCACGCTCACGCCTCGCCGCCAACTACGCTCACGCCTGCCGCAAACTATGCTCACGTTTGTTAAACACATGCCGTGGTGTTTTGGACGATTTGGTTGCAGGGGGGCTGTGCAGGATTGAACTGCAAGCAGGAGCCGGCCTCCCAGCCCAATGTGGTGTTGTGACATGGTGCGGTGGGATCAAAAGACGAAAAAGTTCGTACTGTCGACGATGTGGAAGAATTGGAGCCCTACGTGTTGGGGGGCATGGACGGGCAAAGGTGCCAATGTAACAAGATGTGTGTGTGGAACTCCAGACGGGCCCTGCCAAGTTGCGAGTGGAAGATGCTGGTCTCTGTCATAGAGGATGTTGATCTCAGTCAATGGGGGCCAGATGTTGACGTTAGGTGGTGATCAAGTAGTTGTCAATCTAGCGAATAGCCTTGGCTCAAAGTGACAGCGCTAAGGGCCCGGAGTCACGTTGTCGATGCAGGCGTCTGAGGCGCTCACGTTATGTTGTGGTTGTGGAAGTTGCACACAGTTCAAAGCACTTGACATCATACGCGTCAAAGTCACACAGACCCTTCACTCACGGAAGTTGGAAGTCACAACACGTAGTCACAACACGATCACACCATCTTGACATTGACAAAGGAAAAGACGATCTCACAAAGCGTCTCTCATCGGGCCTCGTGGCCTCCTGCCAGCAGTCTGTCAGCGTCGCGCACTGCGCACACCGAGACACGCACACCTGGCTGCTCGACCGATTGGGTGCATTCACGTGTGTTCGCACGCCGATGTGCTCAAGCGAGCGGCAAACAAAACAATGGAGGAGAGAGCAAACAATGGAAGAGATCATGTCACAGACAGACAGACACACACACACACAGACACACACACACACTGGCAGACAGGAGGAGGACGAGAGAGCAGGGCGGGCAGGAGGATACGTGCATCTGCAAGAGACCGAGCGAGAAATAATGAAACGAAAATAATGAACGAAAAGTGCAGTAGGGACAAAGAGGCGTAGACAAGACGAGCACAACAGCACGTGTTGGCGAGGGACTTACACGCATGGTGCACACAAGGTCCACAGAAGGTGCACCAATCCGATTGGAGTGTGAGGCGCGTGCGAGTACGTGACAGCAGGTGTTAATTGCACAGATACACACAGCACCTCGAAGATGAGCACCGGGATGTGCAAGTGCCAGGATCGCACACGATCTCGCAGACTTAATGTTCTCATTGTCAACATCTCCAAACGACTTTGCCCTCCGCAGCGCAGCAAAGCACAAGCGGAATAATTTGAGCTGTCTTCATATAGACGCACGCTTCCCTGCCTGGCCGGCTCCCTCCCCCAACCTTTGGCTGTACTCCCGAGTTCAACAAGCTGTGCTGGACCATTCATACCAACATTGCAAGCATCAAGCACCTGAGGCGCGAGACATGCCTGACGCAGCGCCAGCCCTGGGCAAAGCCGCTGTGAAGCGGCCCTGTGGGGCGAAACGCGTTGGCCTAATAACGATCGCGGTCCCTGTCACGGTACCTGTCCCTATCATCGTACCGATCCCGATCACGCCTATCGCGGTCGTCATACCGCCGGTCCCTATCGTCATACCGCCGCGGTGGGCTGCAGAAAAAGCAAGCATCAGTCCAGAACGCGCGGAAATCCCGCGTTCTCAGCGTGCACAACGACGCGCTGCATTCAAATGTCACCTGCGGCGCCTGTCGTCGTACCGTCGATCATCGTAGCGGCCGCGGCTGCAGCACACACCGGCAGATGTCACACGGGCTCTGAAGGGCGCGAGGTCTGTAGTGCATGCAGAGACAGGTGCGCACATGGAACACGGCGCCATCTGCTGCATGCCCTTACCTGCGGCTCCTGCTGCGACGGTACCCTTCGTCGTAGCGGGGGCCACCGCGATCCCTCCAAGAGGACACCTGCGAGCTCTTGCCGCTCCTCTTGTACTCCACTGCGTTTTCGCACTCAGCGAGCGCCTTCTTGCGGTTATCGTCCGTGCCGAGGATGTACAGGCGCTTCTTGCTTGTGCCGGGCAGGCAGTCGTTGTCGAAGAACATGAAGGTGCGATACTGCGTCTCGAACTGCCTGAGCGTCTGACCCTTGGCCCCCAGGACGAAGCCCACAGCGTCCGTGTCCACGTCGAGCGTCGAGACATTCCCGGCCGCCATCAGCTCGTCCTCGCTGATGTTCACCTTGCCGTTGTTACGCTGCTGCAGGGTGATGTCGATGCACAAGCGCGCAAGCTTGCGCTCAGGGACCGTGCCGATGATCTCGATTTTGCCGGTGCTGTCGTCCTTGTTCGGGTCGATCTCCAGGCGACATCCGCTGAAGTTGGCCAGGCGCTGCTTCGTCGCGCCATTGCGGCCGAGCAGGTAGGCGATGGCTTGTGACTCCAGACTCATGAACTCGCTGTCCACCGACCCCTCCTGCGAGACCCGCGCGCGCGCACCCCGCCACAGAATTCAGGCGCAAACGCGCGCCTTGCCGCGCGCCCGATCGCAGACAGCGTTCCCGCTGCGCAGTGCGGGAAGACTCTCAAGCGCGCACTCACCCGGGCCCTGTCGCGGTCGCGACGTGGGCTGCCGCGCGGACTGCGGGCGCGACCCCGGCTACGACTGCGGCTCCGGTCGCGGCTCCGGCTCCGGTCGCGCACTGGACTCCGGCTGCGGCTTCGAGGCATCCTGCGAGTGGCTGTGGGCGTGGCGCGCGTGCAGGGACCAGGGCCGGGGGGGGAGGGGACACGGGGGCACAACGTTCAGAGCAAGGGGCAAGGGGGCGAGGGGAAGAAGGGGATGATGGGGCGAAGGCGAGGAGGCGTGGGGGCGAGGGGGCGAGGGGGCGAGGGGTCGAGGAATGGGGATCCTGTGCGCAACAACCCCGCAGAGCGGGAGGCGGGAGGGGAGGGCGCGTGTCACGCCCCGCGGATGGGCGCAGGCTGGGCGGGCGCGGTCAGCAGCGGGCGCGACCGCAGGCGCCGCGCGCCAAGCCAAGGACGTCCGCACCTTGCTCTTCGCTCCCGTTCTGCCAGCCCCTTGCCTCGCTCTTCGAGCGCCAGCGCAGGGATTTCTCGTTGGAGTAAGTTGTCCTCCTCCGCAGAGAAAGTTCGTGGAGTCGACCGTGTCAGCGACGTCATGAACCTCGTGACGCGTACACCCAAGAAGCTTTGGGATGCCGGCGCTGGAGGTCGTCATGGCCGAGCTTCCGGCGTACGACTGGCTGCGCATCGGGCTAGCGGTCACGGGCAGCGCCGCGGTGGCGTATGCCGCCGCTCGGCACATGGGCCTCGTCGCCGGGCCCGGCGAGCGGCACGGGCAGGGGGGGGGGGCCGCGGCGCGCTGGAGCGTGTCCGAGGGCAAGGCGCTCGAGGAGATCCGGCTGCGCACGCCGGCGCCGCGTGGAAGTCCCATCCCGAGCGCACCGGTGCTGCTCTCCGATTCTGAGGCGGCGTCGCACCGCGGGTACAGGTGAGCTCGGCACTGCGGACGCGAGAGCGGCGGGCGTCGGGGCGGTGCCCAACCTGCTCTGCCCCTGCGTGCTGTCCCTGCTTGCAGGGACTGTCCCTGCTCGCAATGCCGCCCGGGGCGGCGTGGTGTGCGTGTGTGACGCTGCTCTGCCAGGGACAGCCACATAGCATGCAGCCCTCGACGACTCACGTGGTGCTGTGCGCTCGCGTGCCGTCCAGGGCCGAGGATGTGGATGAGGTGATCAAGGAGCTGGTCGCGAAGGATGCTGTGGGACTGGACTCGCAGCCAGTCGCCCTGTGTTACGACATGGATGCCCTCAAAGAGACGCTGCTGGCCCTGAAGGCGGCATATCCGCCGCACTTCATGCATGCCATCGCCATCAAGAGCAACCCGCTGCCCTTCCTGCTCAAGTTTGCCGTCGAGCAGGGCTTTGGGCTGGAGTGCGCCTCGATTGCAGAAGTTGTGCTGGCGCTGAGGCAGGGCTGCTCTCCTGACAGAATCATGTTCGACTCGCCCGCCAAGAGCAAGCGCGAAATCTCGTTTGCGCTGCGCCACAACGTGCAGGTGAATGCGGACAACTTCTTCGAGCTCGATCGCATAGTCGAGGCGCGCGCAAAATTGCGAGGCGAAGGCGTTTTTTCGACGTCCCACGTCGGAGTGCGCGTCAATCCGCTCGTGGGGTTTGGCGCAATCAAGGCGCTCTCAGTGTCGGACGCGCGATCTAAATTCGGCATCCCCCTCACGGACGAGAATCGCACGAGCATAGTAGCCCGCTTCCGCGAGTACTCGTGGCTGGACTCTGTCCACATCCACGTGGGCTCTCAGGGCTGCTCCATGGAGCAACACGCCTCGGGCGCCGCCAAGCTAGCGGACTTCGTGGGCGAGATTGAGAGCGTGGTTGGTGCGGGACGCATTCGCGTCATTGACATTGGCGGTGGACTGCCCGTCAACTTCGGCTCCGAAGAGGTCAAGCCACAGTACGGCGACTATTCTCAGATTCTGAGGCACACCGCGCCCGCGCTCTTCACGAACCCGGACCGCATGATCGTCACGGAGTATGGACGTTCCGTGAGTGCCAAAGCTGCCTGGGCCGTGTGCGCTGTCGAGTATGTCAAGGAGTCAGGCGACGGGCTCAACATTGCTGTTGTGCAGGCAGGCGCCGACCTGTTCATGCGCACCTGCTACTGCCCTGCCAACTTTCCCTTGCGTGTGTCAGGCCACAACCAAGGCGACGGCAAGAGACTCGTCGCCGCGGCCCACGCGGGCAACGGACACACTGCCAACGGGCACGCCAACGGCGTCAAGGGTAATGTTCGTGGACATGTACGGGCCGCAGCGAACGTCACGATTGCTGGGCCGCTGTGCTTTGGGGGAGATAAGATCGCCGAGGAATTGGACTTGCCAGCGTTGCAGGAGGGCGACTTCGTCGTTGTGCACGACGCCGGAGCCAACACCCTTTCCACATTTAGCCGGTATGCTGCCCCTCTGTGCTGCTGCGGTGTGCATTGCGGCTGTGCCTACTGTCCTGCGGCCAGCGAATGGCGCGAGCTTACTGTCGCTCGCGTATTTCCCCTGTGCGCGTACTAACAAACACCTGTTCCCCGCCGCCCCCTCCCGCACCGCTGCCTTCCGCCCTCGCCTCTTCCCTTTCGCCTCGCCGTGCGTACTTTTGGTTGGGCAGCCACTGTAGCAGGACGGCGCCGCCAGTCTACGGATATTATCGCGCGCGGGCTGCCGACGACTGCAAGAGGAGCAGTGTCAAAGTTGTCTTGCTCAAGGCGGCCGAGACGGTCGAGAGCGTACTCTCCTTCTGGGAGGGCGCATGAGATGTGTTAGATTTTCTTCCTTTTTTCATACACCTTGCGCGCTCATGGGTTTGTCAAGTCCTGTGGATCTACCGCTCATCTCTCTTACCGTTCTCTTGTGCTTGAATCAAGACGCGGTGTAAGCTTGCGTTCCCTTCCCTCTCTTCCCCCCAACGTCTCGGATTTTTGGACTACGCAGGGTGGGGAGAGGGCTGTGCCCACTCCAGGCGCGCGCCGAAAGGCCAGAGAGAGCTCTGCCAGCGGGATCACGTCTATGTGGAAGGACGCACGCCTCGAGAGTGAGGGGGCGCCAACTGATCGCAGGAACGAAAAGAACCCCAGACAGGGGCCGGCGACGTTGCACATGAAAGCACAGGCACATGGAGGCA
>Ga0115006_10003053_pt1 | contig 11260 bp, 7 predicted proteins | sample ArcOceMetagenome_3_FD_88943 | JGI IMG/M metagenome (GOLD analysis project Ga0115006, IMG submission 88943) | Marine eukaryotic phytoplankton communities from Arctic Ocean - Arctic Ocean- Svalbard ARC20M Metagenome | ecosystem: Environmental > Aquatic > Marine > Oceanic | place: Arctic Ocean...
AAGAGCCCTCAGCGATAACGAGCCCTCAGCTATAAAGAGCCCTCAGCTATAAAGAGCCCTCAGCAAACAGTGATCCCCAGTTACGCCGCGCGCTAAAGGCCGCCGGGCCCGCAGTCCTCGGCAAGATAGGTCTCAAGACCGGAAAGCACGGCGAGGTGGTGTTGAGCAAACTGCGGGCCATGGGCTAAATCGGGAAGCTCGTCGTATTTGACCGGCTTACCCAACCCCTTAAGCGCTTTATAATATTTGCGCGACTGCTTGACGGGAACTATCTGATCGCGATCACCGTGAATCAGATACAGCGGGATATTGGCCTTTTCCGCATGGTGCAGGGGTGAGAGGCCGTCGATGGTCGGATTTTGGTATTCGCGTTGAAAGGCGGTTTCGGAGGTCATTTTGTCAAAGGTATCGAGTTCCGCCAGGCCAGCGCCGGCAATCGCGCACTGGTAGGGGCTGTCGGGGCGCACCACCGCGGCCATGGCGGCATAGCCACCGTAGGAGTAGCCAAACATCGCCAGTCGATCCGGGTCGGCAAGCCCCTGTTTCACCAGCCACTCGGCACCATCGTCCTTGTCGTCTTGCATTTTTTGCCCCCATTCGCGGTCGCCAGCGCGCCACAACGCCTGCCCCCAGCCCTGTGATCCGCGATACTGGGGTTGCAACACCGCATAACCGCGGTTGGCCAAAAACTGCACCCATCGATTCCAGCGCAGATAATCCCGCGCCCAAGGGCCGCCATGGGGCATAATAACCGTTGGATGAGGCGCTTTACCGGTTTGGGGTAGGGTCAGTAGCGCCGGAATCGTTAAGCCATCCCGCGCGCTGTAGCTGACATAGGTCATCTCAGACATCTGCGCCGGATCCAGATGGGGGAAGCTACGGCCCAGCGCGGTGAGCTTGGTTTTATTGCTCAGCAGGTACCAGGCCCCAGCCTCCTTGGTACCGCTCGCGCGCACCACAATCTGGTTGAGGTCGTCGGACAGCGACGCCATGTAGTTAACGCGCCCGTCGCTGGGCAGCGCGGCATCGATGCGCGTCTGCAGGGCTCGGTATTCGGGGTCGGTGTAGACTCTCGAGCGCTTGGCGTCATTTATTACGTAACCAACGAGATCCGACGCGTTGCCCGGATTATAGCGCCGCGTTAACACCCTGGCCATGTCAAATTCATCGCTGGCAAACAGCGGTTTGCCGAGCCTGCGCGCCACGGGGTCGTAGGGCCGAATCACCGCCTTGTCGCGACCGCTATTGTCGCGCACATAAACGCTACCGTCGGCCAACACCTGCACCCCTTGAACACCCTCACGGTCGGCGGCACGAAGGGTAAAATGCTCCTCCCAGCCGTTGGTCTTGGGGTTGCGCAACGAGGTCACACGGCTCACCTGATCGCCTGAGCCTTTATACTGCCGCTTGACGGCGACCCGCCCTTTGCTGTCAAGCGCTGTTGCGCTGCGGTCGTCGCCTCGAAACACCCGCACCGAAAGAAAGGTTTTTAGATTGAGTTCGACGTACTCGCTAAATTGACGGCCGCTAAGGCGCAGTAAAATGGTATCGGGTTTGCTCACGAGTCGGTCGGCAAAGGCGATGCTTCTAAGATCCTTGGGGGCATCTAGGCGGCGGCGGAACAGCCTGCGTATCTTGTTGCCGGCAGCGTCGGCCAAATAGCCGTTATCTCTAAACGACTTGTAGGTCCTACCACCATACTTATAATCAAATTTTTGTCGCCCTCTAAAAAATAGTTGGTCGTTGCTGGCCCACCAGACGCTAATCACCTTGCTATCATCTGGCGCAAACCGCACCGGCGGTTTTGACAAGTCGGCGGTTTCCCAGACCGTGACCGACGGCAGGCTGTTGGTGTCTGCCGCCGTCAGGGCCGCGAGTTTGGAGCCGTCGGGGCTAATGACCACCGAATCTATCAAGGGGTCGTGCGACCAGGCCTCGACCGGTATCACCGCGGTGACTGCAGGTGTCGCTGCGCCAAGCAGCACAAGGACCGTGATCCACCGCCAAAAGCGACTGGCGAGCTGCCAGCGAACTGTGATTTTTTTCATTTCTGACTCCTTCCATGGATGGTGTGGTTGTTGAGGTTTATTCACTCTATATTTTGGGTTTCACGCTTAAAAGCAGCACTTAGATCGACAACGTTGGGGCTGAACTAATTAACTCCCTGTCTTAACCGACTGCTTTAATTAGTGCTTTAACGAGTGCCGTAAAAATAGCGATAAAAATGACGCTAATTTCAGTATAGAGGTATTGCGGCCACTCAACGCGGAACTACTTGGCATAAATGATGATTGCGGACGCCCGATAGACCACAGGGCGAATTTGGGAGCCAACTTTGGTTCCAAAATTCACGTCGGTAAGGTGGCTTTTTATGGATGATTTTAATGGCGCTTACAGCCGCCATTACCGACGCGGTTATAGTCTGTGGTTGCGCGCTTACACGACCAAAACGATGGATACCAAATCCTTGGTTTATACTTCCAATTACAGTAGTTTCATTTATATTTATCCATGGTGAAATGACAAGCGTAGGTCAGACTCTAAATTGTGCGACGACAGCTTTAGCATTGAGAATTCGCTTTATTCCCATGAAACCAAAAAGACTTGAAACAGTGATTTTAATGCACTTCCTTATCAATGCGACGCTAGTACTCGTACCGTGGAATAAATAAAAATTGGAACAGTGTAAATTTGATGGGCTAAAGAGCTCGCCTTGCCGCACGGGTCAAACAGATAGCCCTCAACCTCGGTGTCGTCTACATGGCCCACTAAATCGCCATAGACGTCTACATTGCCACTGTAGCCGCTGACCTAATTGGCCAATTTTTGCGCCTGACAGGTGCCAACGAACACCGCCATCGCAAGCCAAAGACCTGGGTTTAGGTAATACTTCATGGGTCCTCTCCCTCTCGTTGTGCGGCCTTGTTATAGCATTGTTATCACAGCACTGTTGTTACAGCACTGTTATTACAGCATTGTTGGTGGATATCTACCACCTGTCTTGCAGGCGTGGGCGAGTTGAGTATCTAGTCAGCCGTCGGCGGCTACGCGTCCGTCGACTAGTCCACAATCCACAATCGGTTGCCGATTCCTGAATACCCGTCAAGTGTCACGTCTAGGGCCTGCACACCCTGTTTTGGTAAAACACAAAGTGCCAACTGGTCGTCAAATTCAACATTTTTTTTCTAGCCGCCAGTGGTCTCTTTGCCGTTCGCAATGCTTGCCGTCTTGTCCCGCCTTGCATGCCGGTCGGCGATTGCGCTTTGCAGATAAGCACGGATCGTCGCGCTTGCGACTATTATTTAACTAAAGATTAACCTAAATCGACAATGCTGCCTGCCTGCATCTTACGATTTAGTTATTTAGACGTATGTGTTCCCCGGGGCACATCTCTGCCTATCGTTTCAAATCATCGCTATCACTGACTAGCTTAGGGGGTCTCGATCTACATGAGGGCGGTCACAGCGTTGCAGATAGGCGTCGACGGCGTTGGCGTCATCGTTGACCCAGCCATCACGCCGGTGGGTGGCGAGGTGTTTTGCGTATTGCTCAGCGCCGAGCTCATCGAGAATTTTAAAAGGGCCTCGCTGGGCGCCAGTGGCGGTGATCCATGCGCGGTCGATCACCGTGGGTGCGGCGATTTCTTTGATCGCTAGCAAGATCGCGTTGTGCACCAAAACCGTGCGCAATACACCATAGTGCGGGTACGGGCCGGCGTCGGTTGCTTGTTTCAAAAAGTCGCAGTGCTCGAATGCCGCATCGGGGTAGGTATAAAAACCTTTTCCCGTGAGCCTGCCAAGTTCTTGCCTTTTGATATAGGGCATCAGCAAGGCCATTATTTCGGCCTTGTTGGCGGCGTAATCGGCCGCCGGTCGCGGTTGCTGCCAACTGCCATAGATCAGGTTGATGCCAAATAGGTCGAGCAAACCAAACGGCCCGATTGGCAAGCCCTGATGTTTCATCCACGCGCGATCGATGTCTTCTATGCTGCCCAGGCGCCGCTGCAGCATCAGCATCGCGGCGGTCATAATAGGTCCGAGCATGGCGTTGACGACATACCCAGGGTTCTCTTTTTTTAATACCAGCGGTACCGCGTTAAGGCTGATTACATAGCGTTCCAATATCTCCAGCGTGGCGGGGTTGGTTCGGGGCCCGGGGACAATATCGATCAGCGTAGAGCCAAGATGCGAGTGCAGCGCGGCAAACAACTTTGCCCGCGTGGCTGAGACCACGTCCTCAATTTGCGAGACCAATAGCGACGACGTATTGGTGGTGATGATGGTCTCAGGCGGGCATAGCGCATCGAGCTGGCTGTGGACTTGGCGTTTTATTTCGAGGTTTTCAAACACTGATTCGCTGACCAGTTCGACCGATTTAGTGGCGCGCGGGAGATTGTCTGTGAGCACCACTTGAGCAATAACATGATCGACGGCCGCTTGCGGGGAGAGACCCTGCATGACGACATAAGTACCGATAGCCGCTAGGCGCTGCGGTACCAAGGCGAGATTGTCCGGGCTGTTGTCATAGACCGAGACTCGGTAACCGGCGAGTCCGGCAACCATAGCGTTGGCACAGCCTATGGTGCCGGCGCCGACAAAACAAACGCTGTTGATCTCTTTGATGACCACGGTATTTCTCCTCCTTGCCGGTTATAAGCACAGCTTTTTGTCGGTCGACGTTAGTTCAATGCTCTGGGCAGGCGGTCTAGCACGTAGAGATTGGTACTGCCTTTGGTGATAACCGCAGGCAGGTATTCGAGGATTGGCAGTCCGGCCAGTGCGTTGGCAATATGGTATTGGGTGGGGTTTTGCTCCCAGGTCAATTGCTGCCAATTGACTTCACCGCGTCCTTGCATGACCTGAGTAAAGCGGTGTTCCGACGGAAACAACGTCGCCTGACCCTCGCCGACACCAAAACCGCTGATCGCCGGTGTATAGCGATAACCCATGGGGTTGTCGTTGGCCTTGTTGGCCTGTTGGCTTGCGACCACGGCCGACAGCGGCACTTCGACCAGATCACTCAGCGAAAGATCCAAGATGTTATGGCCAAAGTGGCTGGCACCGACGGTCCATACCCCATCGTCAGTGCGGTGCTCTGGAATGTCGGCATAGACCTTAGAAATGCCCTGCATCTCGCGGCCGGTGAGTATGGGGTCGGTCAAATTCTCCCACATCACTAGCGTGTAGCTTCCGGTGAGCTGGTCTTGGGTGCCGCGATGAATCACCGAGGCGTGCACGCCGATCAGGTTGTAGCCATGCCCCGCGAGCCAGTCGATATTTTTGTTACAGGCATAGGACACGGTGATGACCGGACGCTCGGGTACTTCGAAACAGTCTGGCAAATAGCGCCTTAGCGCGTTGCTATCGGTGATATATGACACCGACATCGATGTCACATCGTGGTACCAACCAGATGATTTGGCGCCGCTGTATCTGGGGCCAAAATGCGCAGGCATCATGTAGGATTGATTGGGGTCGAGTTTTTTCATGGCAAAATCCTTGGGCTATGCGGGTACAGTTAGTGGCGGCGAGCTAGTGCCGCCCTCAATCGGTTGTGATCGTTGCGACTGAGACGTAATTGCGTGGTAAAAAAGAAGCCGATGACGGCAAAGCCAACGACGATTAACAGCGTGAACCAACCGAGAGATTGCAGCACCTCGGCGCCCACCTGACCGGGGATAGAGGTGCTTTGAATGCCCACAACCTCGATCACAATGCCGGCAATAAAGGCGCCGATACCAATGGTGGTTTTGCTGATAAAGGCACCGACAGAAAACACCACGCCCTCGCGCCGCTTACCGCTATCGAGTTCGATTTCATCGATCACATCGGCTGCAAACGACGCCGAGACGATCTGCAAACTAACGATCATAAAGACGCCAATCGCAGTATTTAAAGCGATCAGCGGATACAGCAGCGCATCGCCGTTGTCCGGTAGCAGGCCAGCCAACCGACCGCCGAATAACCACAGGCCATTCGTCGCCAAGCCGAGGCTAAAGGTCGCCAGCAAGCGAGGTTTGTCGTAGCTTTGACTGAGCCGGCCGAGCACCAAAAAGGCGATGAGCGTGGCGATGCCGGTGGGCACTACCAAGCCGGCCAGTTGGGAACTGCTAAGCTCCCAAAAGTAGGTCGACAGGTATAGGCTGAGCGTGGCAAAACCACCAGTGCACAGGCCAAACGACAGGTTTGACCCGATGGATACGCGAAAATTGCGATTTTTGCAGACCAACAATATGTCGTGGTAGGGGTCTCGCCAGCGAAACCGAGCTTGGCTGTCTGCCGTCGGCAAGCGCGGAATAATGGAGGCGGTGCCGAGGATACAAATGACCGCAGTGATACCGGCGGTGAACGCCGAGAGGAGGCCGTAGTGCCAGTAATTTTCGGCCATTAATCGACCATCGATGCCATTGCTCGGTTGGAAAAAAAAGCCGAAAGCGATCGCCGGTAGCAGCATACCCGCCACCCAGCCCAGCGTAATGCGCGCCTTGGCGATGGTGGTGCGTTGATCGTAGTCTGTCGAGAGCTCTGCACCCATCGCCGTATAAGGTATGAAATACACCGTTAGTGCTGTGCGCAACAGGATCGATAGAGTCAATAGCCAGACAAACACAGCCCCTTCGCCAAGCTCTGACGGCGGCGCAAATAGCCCAATAAATAGCAGCGCTGTGGGTGCCGCACCGGCCACCAGTAGCGGGTGGCGGCGGCCCCAGCGAGAGCGAAAGCTGTCGCTCCAACTGCCCACTATGGGGTCTGAAATTGCGTCCCAGACCAGCGCAATAAACATTGCAAGACCGGCCAAACTGCCACTGAGGCCATGCACCTGGGTGTAAAAAAAGATCACAAAATTAGCGAACGCGGCCTCTTTGATAGAGAACGGTACGTTGCCAATCGCGTAGCTCCATTTTTCGCGGCTAGAGAGTGAGTCCATCGGCGGTTGTCCGGTTAATTGCGCGAATACTTGCCCGAAGGGCGGCCACCAGTCATCCGGCTACCGCCATTATCGACCTTTCCCTAAAAGAAAATTCCCAGCTCAATACCATAGGTACGGGGATTGATTGGACGACCGGAGCGGCGCACGCCATCCGCGAATGAGCTCACCGAATAGTCGTTGGCGTAGCTCAGTTCGTCGGTCAGGTTTGACGCAAAGACCGACAACTCGTAGCCGTTGCTCGCGGGTTGCCATGCTATTCGAGCATTGAGCTGCGAATAACTGCTCACCGTTTCGATCGGATCATTGAACACGGTCATAAATTGTTCGCCGATGTGGCTGAAGTTACCACTGATCACCCAGTTGCCAGAATCCATCGGCTGCACGTAGTATGCGGCGACAGACAACTTGTGGTTTGGCGAGCGGTTGAGTTCGTTGCCCTTGACGTTGCGCACCGTGTCTGTGGTGGTACTTGGGTCTATATTTGGACGTTTGTTGTCACTCACAAAAAAGTCGTCGTCGTACTCTGTTTCCAGCATTGACAGGTTTGCCAGCAGGGTGAACTGATCGGTTGCCGCCCATTTTGATTCGATCTCCAAGCCGAACAATGTGGCGCTGGACGCGTTGGCTAATTTAGCGGTGACAATCCCAGTGTCGGGGTTGAGAATCGCCAGCTCTACCTGCAGATCGCTGTAGTCGTAATAAAATAGTGCTGCGCTCAAGCTCAGTGAATCGCCGATGATGCCTTTGTAGCCAAATTCGACGGCGAGCAGATCTTCGTTGTCTACGATGGATTCATTGACGCTGGTACTGGCGTCGTCTTGCAGGCCACCAAGTCGAAATCCGCCGGGTTTGTAAGCCGTTGATAGCGTCGCATAGACCATGCTGTCAGCGCTGAGGTCGTAGCTGGCGTTAATACGCCAGTCGAGGGCATCCCACTTGGCGCTGTGATTAGCTTGCCCCCCACCTGCAACGATGCCAAATCGGCACCCGGTCGCCGCGGGTGAGATGCTCGCCGGATCGAAATAGGCACCATAACCTCCGGTCATGTAGGGCAGGAACGCCTCGGAGCAATAATCGAGTACCGCGTCGTATACCTGAGTCTGATACTCAAAGCCGTCTTTTTCGTCTTCGCTGTAGCGCGCGCCAAATGACAGCGCTAGTTTGTCGTTGACCTGCCAGTCGATCTGACCATAGGCCGCTTTAGATGTCGCATCCAATTGCCCAACCTGATAATAGAATTGGCCGTCTGGGTTGTCGAAGGTCGGCGTGCCATGAATGTAGTACGGATTGGCAGCGTTAATTAAATAGGGGTTGGCAGCATCGGTCAGGGTGTAGGGTTGGTCGAGTTGGACGCTGTAGTAAAACAGCCCCGCAACCCAGCTAATATCGCCATCATCATTGGAGATAAACTGAATTTCGTGCTGTTTGTTGGTTTCGGTTTGGCCAATTTTTTCGACATAGGAGACAGGGCTGGCGGTGCCGTCAAAATCTTTTTCGCCATACCAACTGTAGTCTTGATAGCCATTCAATATTTTAATCTGTAGCGCCGGCAAGTCTATGCTGAGGGTTGAATGATAAGTGCGCTGATCGTCGATGCCTACGAAGCCCACTATGTCGGAGCTAATGTCAAACGGATCGGCGGGCGCTTCACTCAGGGGTGAAAACAACTCGGGATTGATCACTAATTCGCCGAGTTTCGAGGGTGCGCCGGGCTCGTTGCGGTAGCCGTCAAGCTTGCTAAGATTGAGCGTTTCATTGTCGAATCGGGCGCTGAAGTAGCGCATATGCCAATTAATATTGTCGGTGAAATCGACGTCTAGCTGGGCTTCAATATAGTCAGAATCGGTACCCTTGGGATCTGCACCTGAGCGGTTGGTAAAAAAGCTGTCTTGTTGTAAGTTGGAATAGTGCAGCAGATAACCGACTCTATCGTTGATCGGCCCGCTGGAGGTAATGTCGACGTTAGACATGCCATAATTACCCGCTCGCAGGCGCACGATATTTTCAGATGCCTCGCCGGGCTTTTTAGCCACCACGTTAATCGCGCCACCGGTGGTATTGCGGCCAAAGAGGGTGCCCTGTGGGCCGCGCAATACCTCGATGCGGGCGATGCGGTCAAAGGAACCACTCAATACACCGGCCTCGGTGGTGTAAAACCCATTGTTATAGATTCCGACGCCCGGATCGGTGCCTGTGCTGCTGGTTTCACGGCCGATTCCGCGCAGATAAATACGATTACCCTCGCCGCCACCGGCGCTTTCTTGGTAGGACATGTTGGGCGTAAAGTTAGCAATATCTTGCTGCGAATAGATCCCCAGGTCTCTGAGTTGGTCAGAACTGATGGCGGTAATGGCAATCGGCGTTTCTTGCACCGAAGATTCACGCTTTTCCGCGGTGATGATGATCTCTTCTAGCATCGATACGTTGTTGTCTGTCGCTGATACCGCAGGACTCACGGCGATACTGATCGCGCTTAAAAGCGCCCATGTCGGTGGTAGATTACGCATGTTTGAACCCCCATTGTTTTTTATAACAGTGCTGCACTGTTTGGCTGCATATTTGCTCTTAACAAGAATCATAGCGAAAATATCACCATAAAACCTGCCAGTCAACAGGTTTTATGGTGATTATAAAGATCGCATACATTTATTTTTAGAATAAGTTGTTCGACAATCATAGATATGAATGATCGGAAGGCTTATACTTTAGCTCTACAGAGAAGATCGATGATGGATGATGCACCAACAGCACCAGTTAACAATGGCCGAGTGCGTCGCGTTCAAGAGCGCACGGAAGTGGCGCGTGGGAGTTTAGTCGCCGCGGGTATTCCGTTGTTTTCAGAGCGCGGTTTTGACGCTGTATCGGTGCGCGATGTTGAAATAGCCGCCGATGTAAAACGCGGCATGTTAGCCTATCATTTTGGCGATAAAGAAACTTTTTGGAAGGCCGTGGCGGATGCGACCTTTGAGCAAATAGAGCGTCAACGGGATATTCGTTTGGACGTCCTCAAAGATATTTCCGAGCGCGAGGGATTGGCGCTGATTATTCGTTTTCACGTACGATTTTACGCCCAACACCCCGAATTAAGTCGGCTGATGAGTCAGGAGGCGCGTCAGGATAGCTGGCGTATCGATTATCTGGTCGATAACCACATCAGATCGGGTAGCGCCAAGCTAGAGCCGTACGTTAGAAAAAATCTCAAACTAAATGCGCGTGAATATGCCCATTGGTACTACATTATGATCAGTGCCAGTGCCACGATCTTTTCGTTCGAGCCCGAATGTAAACGCCTGTTTGGTTTTAATCCCCGCCAGGAGAGCGTTATCGAGACCCATGCTGACCTCATTGTGACGATGCTATTGGGGCCGGCGGTAGAGCCAACCGCCTAGTCGAAATGGGCAGTCTGATAGACGTTTGAATGGGTCTTTTAATTATGCGATTAGCGCTTTGATGCGCGCTGTTGCGCTAGTCCAACCGCTTTTTAGGTCCTCACCGACGCAATACAGCGCGGGCACCAGTAGCAAGGTGACAAACAGCGCGAACAGCACGCCAAACGCCAGTGCAAGGCCGGCGGGTTTTAAAAATTGTGCATCGATAGAACGCTCGGCCATGAGTGGCATCAGCCCGACAAAGGTGGTCACCGAGGTCAGTAATATTGGGCGAAAGCGTTGCACGGTCGATTCGGCTACCGCTTCTAGTGCTGATAGCCCCTGTTCTCTGAGTTTGCCTATGCGGTCCACCAAAACCAGGTTGTCGTTGACCACCACGCCTGCGGCTGCGCCGATGCCAAAGTATGAGTACATCGACATCGACATATCGAATAGTAGGTGCCCGTAAATGGCCCCCATAAACGAAAAGGGGATGGCGGTCATGACAAGCAGTGGTAAAAAATAGGACCCAAAGGCGATTGCGATCAGGGCATACATCGAGAACAGTGCGATGATATAAAGCGCCCCAATTTCACTAAAAAACTCTGCTTCCGCTTCTAGACGGCCGCTTTTGTCGACCAATAGACCGGGGTGGCGCGCCGCAAAATCTTCAAGGAAATTATCAGTGATATCGCTGTCGATATCGTCGGAGCGCTCGTCGTCGACTCTGGCAGAGACGCGCGCCATGCGCATTCCGTCGCGTCGCTGAATGCGCTGCACGCCGGTGGCGAGGCTGACATTGACGACCGACATCAGCGGGAGTTCTCGGCCATCGTTGGTTCGGATTCTAAAGTTACTGAGGCTGTTAAGGTTGCTGCGCAGCTCTTTGGGGTACCTGATCATCACTTTCGCATCGCCATACTCTCGCGGCAGCCTTTGAACTTCTTCACCGTAGTATGCCT
>Ga0115006_10003054_pt1 | contig 11258 bp, 6 predicted proteins | sample ArcOceMetagenome_3_FD_88943 | JGI IMG/M metagenome (GOLD analysis project Ga0115006, IMG submission 88943) | Marine eukaryotic phytoplankton communities from Arctic Ocean - Arctic Ocean- Svalbard ARC20M Metagenome | ecosystem: Environmental > Aquatic > Marine > Oceanic | place: Arctic Ocean...
CCGGCCCGGCCGCGGCCACCCGCCGTCCCCCATGGTCCGTCCGGAGAAAGATCGGGGGCGGCGGGGGGGCGGATACCGGTCGGAACGCGAGATAAACACGCACCACCATGGTTGTGACTCACCTTCTTGATTTGTTTCGGATCCGAAGTGAAGATTGTGAGCGAGGCGATGAGCGAGAATTTTGCGAGAGCTGTGGTTTCGAGGTCGCGAGGTCCAAAAATCTCAGTCAGTTTCCATCTCTGTCTGAAAAAATCGAAAAGACGACGAGCGAGCCGAAGAGTTGCTGGGAAGAATCGCAAAGATGGGGTCGATCGATGGGACGAGAACGGACCGATACGTGTAGACGTACGTGTTATCTAAAGCACCCATGCCGTTTACCATCAGCATCGAATTGGCATGCTGCGATGCGACCAACGCTAATGGTGGTACATGTACCTCTTCTGGTGGCGCCGCCTGGGCCTCGTCAGATGCCGATCAAGCGCATGCCGCCGTTTCCACAGCTGCTGCTGACGATGGCGCAAGCACGGAACCACCAAGCGCCAACGAGGAGCAGAAGTCCTCGTGCACCTGCGCATCGTCCCTCACGGCGGAATGTGCTCGCTCCAGCTTCGGCGATGCCGCCGACAAACATGTGCCATTTATGGTCTCGGCAGAGAGGATGTGTCTGACGTATGAACACACAATGAGCTCAGCATCGGATGATCCGGCCCCAACAATGGTGGGAGTATTCGTCCCGTCCTTCCTCGTCGAAGGGTCGGCAGCATCCAAATGCAGAGATCAAAGCTGCAACCATTTGCTTGAGAACAATCCCATAATAATTTCCGAGGATATGTTGCCACAGATACATGCATCGCTCTCGGGACTTGCAATCAGAGGAATCATATCGACACGAAGGAGGGGTGATGATACTGCTAGGAACGACAATGCCATAGATTTGGTATTAATTGAGCTGCCACAAAGGGAGGGGTTGGACCCTTTATCGGTCCTTATGGACGAAGTACACAATCAGGCGATGGATAGGGCATATAATTCCGTCATCAAAATCCTGCCCTTGTCGATGTCATCAATATCGTTCTCATCAGGCGATCGCGACAGCAGCAAGCAATCACAATCTACATTTGCCCATGACGACGATGATGATAGCTTGGAAATTCCGTCGTGTCCGGTGTGCCTGCATCGGATAGATCCCCGACGATTGGGGTGGCCCCGTCCCAGGTCCCACGAAGTGTGCTCTCAGTTCTGCTCCAGCCGCGACGTTGGGTCCTGCCCCAACATGCGATTTTTGACGCCGTGGCAGGATCCATCGAGCTGCAGGGCGTGTCGGGTCATCTGGGAGCAGTGGAAGCCGCCGTCGGATGGCAAGGGTGGTGGCGGACCTCTCTTGATAGAAGCCGACGCCAGCGCTCACAGGGGCTGCTACAGATGCGGGATGGACCAGACGCTGTGGGTATGCCTCACCTGCGGTGTGATTGGTTGCGGCCGATATTCGCAGGGTCATGCCAAGCAGCACAATGATGAGACTGGGCATCCGTACTCGCTGGAGCTGGTTACGCAGCGGATATGGGACTATTCCGCCGCGGGTTGGGGAGAATTTGTCCAGCGCAGCGATTTGTTGAATTGCTCGTCCATGCAGCTTCGGTTGGGCAAGGGCCACGGATCGTCCAACAACGCGACACCAGACCCACCGTATCCTCGTGCGGATTCGCTCCCTCCACGCAAGGATGAAGAGGGTTTTCCAATTATGGAGGACTTGGATCTTGCTAATCCCAATGGGTCCTTTCTTGCGGGTGACGGTGGTGAATGGGCAGAAGGAGCTCCATCATCATCGTGCGGTCGACTCGGGTCCTTTCGGCAACATTACGATCCATCACCGAAAAAGGCAACAATGGTAGGCGAAGAATACGAGGCTCTGCTGCAGAGTGCGCTTGATGACCAGGCACAGCATTACGAGGGAGAAATCACTGCCCTGATTGCGGCGCTTACGGCCCAACGAGTCGATTACGAAAAGATGACTGAGGATGAGGCGTCGCAAGTGGAAGGTTTGCGAAAAGACATTGCCTTGCTACGGAGAGAGGCCGACCAATTGAGCAGAGAATTACTCGATGCCCAAAGTGAGGAGGCCGGGCTCCGTGCATCATCTCAGAAGTTATTACGGGAACAATCGGTGAGCAAGGGTCTATTGGAGAAGATCAAGGAGGAGGGAAAGGCCGAACAGGATGAAGCCAAGGCACAGGTGGAAGAACTGGAGCAGCAAGTGGTGGACCTCACGGCCAACATTCGGATGAGGGATCAGATCAAGGCCGATGGGGAGCTAAGCGAGGCGCAAATATTTGGCACCACATCCGTCCCTTCCAAAAGCGGCGGACGGTCGGGCAAGAAAGGCAGGAAGGGCGGCAGGAGGTCCAGCTGACCAAATTAGTTGTACACTCCGATTTATTCCCGTCGTTCGAGTTGCGGGCGATACTAGTACAATCGTTTCTAGATTACGGTAGTTACGTTACCCCACCAAGTAAGCCATTTCATTACCGCCATGGTGCTCGTCCTCCTGTTCTGAGTGGTTTTCCCCTATCACTGTCACTTTTCCATCAGCCGTTCCGACCAGGATGTATTGGTAGGCAGACTCTGATGAAGTCAGGGCGATATCTGTAACTGGCCCGTGTGTGCTGAGGTCGAGAACACATCGAGCAGTTAAATCAGACATTTTCCGAATTACCACATGGCAGCTCTCGCCCCCTGTCACCAGCGCCTCCCCGTCTGCACAGATCTTCATTGAGTTTAGCACCTCACCTGCATCTGCACCGCACAAAATTGCGCCATTGACGCTGTATGAATGCAACATGCCATCATTCAGGTGTACCACCATCGTCCCGTGCCTGCTGACTGCAATTTTTCTAATCGCCGTAATCTTCTGTGACCGTTCCGCGTCACGATATCGTTTCTCCATGTAGAATCTATTAGCTTCAATCTTCCGACGAAATTCTCCGGTTCTCAGGCTATGGATGCAAATTACTCCGTCCAGGGAACCACTTAAAACGACATCAAGATCAGATGAAATAGAGACACAAGTGATTGCAGCCGAATGCCCGATAAGGCAATGGCAAAGACTCAGGACCTTGGTACTCATGGTTGAGCTCAAGATTCCAGCAGAGGCAGTTTTGGCGTAGCCATCTGCAAGAGCTTGGCTCATAAATTGGTGGTCAATGACCCATACTCTGACTGTTCCGTCCTGTCCCCCTGTACACAGCAATTCTTCATCGTCGACCGAGAGGCAGTTGATCCCCCCTTTGTGCCCACCATCCGAGCGGTCTTTTTGCCGAAGCGAATCCAATGCATGAGCTCGGATGCACCCATCAATGTAGCCAGTACTTAGGATCAAAGATGACGCCTCGAGAGTGCTTAATGGCACGTCCGTCACCTTGGGTCGGCCCGATGCTTGGCGCCGACGGTAGGAACTCTTTGCGGCGCCTCCCATCACTACGGCAAACGACCAGTTTCCCATCGCCAACCTACCGTTTCTGTCAGAGAATTCTTCCTTCCGTGTCGCAAGAGATGCTGATCGAGGATGTTCAGCATTGAATACCTCCGGATTGAGCGTCATGTTGCGGGTACCTAGCGGCTGATGTCTCAGCATTTTGAATGCGAAGGAGCTAGCACTCCGATTTGAGCCGCTACTGGTTGCCCACCGGTATGTTCCTATCGATAAATCTCCATAGACGACGACACAGCAGGTGCTCAATGGGTGGATGCTAAGCACTGCTCCATTTGCCTCGGAACCCTGATGGCCTCCAAATTGGGATGTGGGCGTGAAGCAGCGGAGCTCCTTCAACTTGGACAAGTCTTGGCATATCGGTCTACATGGAGCATCCGCACGGGGATAGCGGGGAGGGTGAGGCTGTTTCATCATGAGCTGTGACGGTGTCTGGCCAAAGTTTTGGATATGGGTCTCCGTTGCCTGGCGATCAATGTCGTCGGTAATTTTGTCTATGTCGACACTGCCCTCATACGACAGGTAGTGAAAGACATTGTGAGCTTTGGCTGCTTCTTCGCCTCGTTGCTTGTATCCAAAGATGAGATCAATCCAATTATGGAGGTTGTTCGAAACATAATCTGATTCAAGGGCAAGCCGATGAAGACGGACGAATTCGTGCGCCGAACCTTTGGCCCAGGGAGGAAGCTTCACGTCGTGCACTTTGACCTTGCTCTGCGTTGTGCCGAGGTCAAAGTCATTGGTGTTGCAAAACATCTCAGGGCAGGTGAAGAATTCTGGAATGAGCTCCTTGACATCGCTGCTGGACGTCAGGCATCCCTTCCAGGTTCCGGCGATGTCGAAGAATAGGCGATCGGGACAATCGAATCGTCCAGATTGCAGTGCGATGTGCATGGAAGTAAAGGGTTCCTGACGCATCAAGTAATGCAGGACAAAGCCTGGGCTCGAATAATGACTCCCATATAGAAATTTCTGCTCCTCGGGGAACCCATCAAGAGAGTTGTAGCGGTCAATAAGCTGTGCCAAGCGGTCTGGGTTAAGAGCCCCAACTGGTTTGGTAAGGTCTCGAAATGTTCTGCTGTCGTTGAGATCCAATGTTTCGCTTGAAAATAATAATGGGGAAAAGGTTGGGGAGAGGAGGAGAGCGATTTAGAAATGATTAGGTGAGATGGACATGAATCTGTACTTCCAGATCAGTATTGAGCAAACACATCCTTCATTCTGCTATACATACCTTTCATAATCTGCCAGGATCCAGGGGAAAATCGGATACTGTCCAATGTCACTGTATGTGCGGCCAGCCATACGATTCAGCTGCATTATGTACTCGAAATTTGATAACCGTCTCTGTCGCCACATCTCAGTGAGATAGGATGATCGGTGAAATACAGTTCGGGGAGCAAGTGATTTGGGAGATCGTAGCAGCGGAGCGACGCATCGAGACGACCGAACTTTCGAGTAAAAATTGTCGCGCAAAGTGACGCCGCTGTGAAAATTGATGAAGAGTGGAGCCGACAGATCAACAAAGAATAGCTCGATTGCCGTGGAACGCAGCATAAATCGTCGGCCGTGTACTTCGTGTAGCCGAGACAGCCTCCATTCTTGGTTGGATCCAAGAACGTCTCTTTTCTCATCATCGCCGTGATTATTGCCTGCACTTTCCTTGGTCATTATATCCACTTCCTCCCCAGTTTGTCGAAAATAGAGTCCATGTGAGGTGAGAAGTAAATCTCCATCCGTAATAGTTCGCAGCGTAACAATACTGACGGATTCAAATCTCTTGACGATGCGTTCTTCCTTCAAAAAAATAAGTTCCTTTGCCCAATCGTCCTCTTGCTGCTGCTCTTCTTCTTGCTCTTTGGCAATGTTGGTGTGCGCCCAGTCGCGACGAGATTCCTCCACGCTCAAATTTTCAGCATCGCCGGACCCTTCTACAGCAGGTTCTAGAATATTTCTCTGTTCGTCATCTTCTTCTTCCACCTCATCATCAAAATTTTCGATGTAATCCATCTCATCTTCCTCGTCTGCTTCAAGATTTGCTGCAGCTTGAGCCATAGGGACGATTCCTTCGCGCGCAGCGCGCATAGCTGCTGCCATGTCGCTTGCAGACGACTCGGGATTATAATCATCAACGATTGCCGCGTCCTCAAGAAGCTCCAATGCGTTGATCTGATTCATTGAGCTGGCACTGGCTCGGCGAGAGGCTTCTTCTACGGCGGCCTCCTTTTCCTTTTCCGCCCTCTTCCGCAAGCGTTCCTCCCTCTCCCGTTCAGCTTTCTCTCTGTCTCTAACGAGCATAAGCTCATAACTAGCTTCTGTGTGGTCCTCGTGGTTGCGGTTGTATACCAATACAATTCGGCGATGCAATCGATCTGTGCTCGATGAAAACTTCCAGTGATGACGAGATTTCCAGGGCTCGACAACTTTGGTCGAAATGGCGACAACCTTACGTTTTGTACTTCCATCACGAAGCTTGCTTTGTTGCACAGATATATCAAGGTCGTTCTTGTGGCGTCCGGCGAGCGTCTTAACGGTGACGTCTCCATCATACTCCATGTCCCGTACCAGGTTCGTGTCTGCCCATCGACGCTGCTCCTCTAAGTAATCCTCAAATGGTATGTCAAGGCATCGATTTAGTTCGGCAACGATTTCGTTACTCTCTTTTGCCAGTGCCTCCACAGCATCAAACCCTGCAGTTAATGCTGTTCGATTCCTATAATTCTGTCGATTCGAAGCCATTTCAGGAACAGAAAAAGTTGTTCTCTCCTCATCATTGCTCTCGTAGCTTTCGATGTCCATAAACCCTGCCACCCAAGGACTGGAAAGGAATCCAATTGCGTCCTCCGTTAACTGGGACTCATGTCTAGATCTGGACCCGGTGTTTCCGGCGGTACTACTACTCTTCCGACCTCTCCTTGCCTTCTGTTGAGGCTCTTCAAGGGCAATTTGCAAACTCTCGTACGCCTCAAGGGAAAGCCCGCTGCGGCAAACATCGTTTCGAGAACGAAACGCATGGCTGACAATTTCTTTGAGCTCCTGCGTGGACCGCAAAAGTCGCTTCAAGTTACGATTTTTGGAATCATTCGATGCAAAGTACTATTTGAGACAATGAAAGGCCCGGTACATACAGGTTTAAAGGGGCGCGCGCGGAGCAAAGTGATGCACGCAACTGGTTAGTAAAGGAAACATGAAAGGCGTATGTAGCATGGCATTGCCGTTGTTAGTGTACACAACCTCACCTTTCGATATGGCGTAGACTCGATCTCAACGAGCACGGCAGAACACCGAGACAGCACTCTATGGCATTGAAGGACAACTGCCAAGACCAGCCTGTCTAGTTTTGCTGTGTTGTCGCCAAAGGCTTTTGAGTACCCGCCAACCGAGGCTACTGACTCTCTGATAAGCTCGAGAGTCCAGGAGAAGAGGCATTTGAGACGAGAACAGCACTGAAGAAATAGCACGCTGCTGGGCTCAAGGTGTGAAAGTAGCACGAGCGAGAGCCGTACCAAAGAAGCCAGTAACGGCCCTTGCGCCTGACCTAGCTGGGGTTCTGTCGAACGCACCAGAGTTAGTCCGAACAGTTGTGACTCTTGGTCCGTCGGATCCAACGTGTCAGGAAAAATAAAGGCATCGAGCAAACACAAAAGCTGGGACGACAAATTGACGCAGTTTCGGCGATAAGAGCAGGATAAACTGCTCGTTTTGGGTTGGGCATTGAAAAAAATACTCGCCTCGACAGCTGACTCCTCCGCGGACATTCCAGGCAAGAAACCGCTATGAATGCGAATACCATGAAGACCACCGGATTCGTCAAACGCACTAGCATGTTGATTCCGGTAGTCAAAGAGATCTGCGACGCCGAAATCACTTGCTGTGACGACACCCACCACGATGGCCGAGAGATGGCGGAGACACCGCCAAGTCTTTATCGCAGACGCAATGTCGAGACCAAAGGTCCCGTTCGATAGGATGGCGTTCGTCACAAGTTTTGCTGAGTTTTTGAGGGCTCTGTTGGTTTCTTGCGGATCTCCTGAGGTGTTAATTTCGGCGACGGTACCTTGTTCAATGAGTTCTGCGAGGACATGCGAAAGCAAGCAGCTAAAAGTCTCGTGTCCATTGACGCATGTTCGCTGCAACGATGCCGCCGTTTCTATTGTCTTGAAAGCTTTGTCTCCTCCTTTTCGAATACTATGACCAAGCAGGAGCGAATATAATTTCACAATCAGATCAAATCTGCGAACAATGTCTGGAGGAAGTGGTGTCTGTTTTGAGGGGTTCGTTTCTGATGACCTCTTTCCCGGTGCTTGTGAACCAGCACCATGATTGGGCGAGACCAACGCAGAATCATCGGCTGGTTCATCCACATCGTTTGTTAAGTTCACCCCAAATATCAGAGCTGCTGTATTAGATTTGGTTCGATGGCTGCTGATTTCCTCGATCGCCTCACTCAACAGGTGAAACATCTGAGGCTGCCAGTCAATATTGCCAAGGAACGCACTCATTGTGAGAGGAGCGACTCTAACAAGCGCAAGGATATCGAATAGCCACTTGGCTTTCATGTCGTTGGGTAGAAAACGGAGAAGGCGAAAGAAGGTGCTGATGGCGTAGTCACTCCGAATCAAGGCGTCATTTCCTAGGTGTGGCGTGAGAGGTTGATTGTGAGTGAGCCAGCCCATGTGGAACCGATACGATCGAGGGTCAACTATATCCGGAACAACCACTTCATCCTGCGTCGACCCGTCGGTCATTGGCGATTCAACAAGCAAATGGACCATGGCAGCATGCGAAGCCTCTCCAAGACGCTCTCGATGACACTTGAGGAGATGCCACAATAACTTGAACATGACCTTCACGTTCGCTGGGATGTTCTGCGATTGGGAGGTGGCGCCAATGCCCACAGCAGAGCCCATGGACTTCATCTTCTCAGTGATTGTTCCTTTTACCTGGCCAGAAGCGATCTGAAGGGCAACGCTACCAGAGTTTTCGCCACTATTTTCTGTCGTCGGCATACCAATGCCAGCATCGTGCGCGGACAATGCAGTGGTTGCAGCAGGGGAAACCGCCTGCAAATACGAAACTAAAACTCGGATCCCGACTGAGCGAGTCAGGTCATCAAAGGTATTGACGAGGCAGCATAGCACCCAGCTTCCAACTGCATCCTTGGACGAGAAGTATGAGGTGAGAATTTCAATGAGAGATGGAATGGCTGGCGTCCTCTGGAGTAGGTAGAGAAGTACAACGCAGGCCTTGGTTGTGGCCAAATTTCTCTCGTTTCGATTCGCATTGGATGCGGTTAGGTTGGTCTGCTGTCCTTGTTCTCCTTCCGCAGTTGTTTGGTCCCATTCTGCGTCCAACGAATACGAGACAAAATGTAGCAGCGGGGCAAGCTGCCCTTCTGTCACCGCCGAGCTCAACATAGCGACGACAATTCCAAAGATAACATCAGTGGCATGCCGTCGTTCGAGAATTGTCAATGGGATCGAATCAGGTAACCCCGTAGCGCCATTCCGCACGAATAAAGCATCGCTATTATCAACACCGAGCCTCTCAATTTCAGTCTGTGTAGGTTGCAGTATTGAGATCGAAAGGCAGAAACAATGGCGCGAGCAAACATAATGATGAGCGGACATACGACGTAGATATAGTTAGATAGAACGATCAAATAATCGAGGCAAGTAATCATCTCACAGTTTCCGTCCCCAAATAAATATGTTCTCGTATGAATTCGACAACGGAGATCATGGAAAGACACCGAAAGACGCTCGCGGGCTCTTCTCTTGCAATAGACGACAGCTCGGGCAGAAGTGTCTCATACAGAACCACGCCAGGTAGGCGCACAACATCTCCAAACCACAGACGAAGATTGAACAAAATTCGTTCAAATACGAGGTGGTATAGATCGGGAGAGTGCGCCGATGCTATGCGAAGATCCTTGAGTACGTCAACAAGGAAAAGGGCCGATGCCTTGGAAGAACGCAACATCCGCATCGCAGAACGGCCGTGTTGCTTGTTTTGTTGCAGATACAGCTCAACGACACCAATCCCTCCGCACCGAATCATTTCTCTAGCATTCTCGGCATGGTCTCGAACAAACGCTGATAGTACTGCTAGAAGGGTGGGAACAAGGGCAGCGTTGGTTGCCCCACAGACCCTAAATGCGTTTCCATTTGAGGACAGGTCACAGCAAAGAAGTTCCTCAAAGACCGGCAGGAGAGATTGGACGCCACCGCACGATCCAATCGAATCCTTTGCCCCGGAAACGGTCCATGTTGCGACGCCACCGCCGCAAGAGGCATGCAGACCAGAATAAGCTTCAAGCAATACCTTCTTCTCCGATCGTTCAATTGTCCTGACAGGATCCCACACGAGGAATGCCGCATTCCCCGCTTGAAGCGCAACTATATCCCGCGTCTTATCCGCCGTCTCCTCAAATAAAGCTTTCAATGTTGCTTCACTAACAAAGTCTTTGAAGATGTGAAGACTATAATGTGCAGAAATGCAGCAATCAGCAGAGGGAGAGATCGTTAGCAATCAATACTAAGTACGCAGGAGAACGCAACGAGAGGGAATCGACAACAACTTACCTTCCGATCTGGCCGACAAAGTTGCTCCCCAAGGTAATAGTATATGGACAGCCAACGTTGGAAACTCTCGGAAAGCGAAGATGTTCTGTTAGCATGTTCTTTCCGTCGAGAATGACCGTTACCTCGTCTCTTATATTGCTCAAACTCATTCCACGAAATTTTGGTTTGGTATGTCTAATACAAACGTGGTACCAAACTCTCGGCAAGAGAACGCATCCCTTGAGCCTTACGCTTTGGGGCTGAGAGCTGGAAAGGGCAGCCGTCAGCGTTCTCGTCGACAAGTACGTCAAACTCGCCGGCGTGGGAGCAGCGTCGGTGGATGTGACCGTCAAGGTCGCAGCGCCAGTGGCAAAGGGAACCAAGCGGACAGAAATTCCAGCTCCATCGGCACTTCTCATATCGAGCAAAATTGACGTATCTTTGTGGTCTTCCGTTGTAGACCTCCCTCCTCTTCGTAAACTAGATCTCTCAGAAGTACCTAGGTCACCGCTGCCCGGTCCCAGGAATGTCTCGGCACGGAACCAAATGGATGTTGCCCAACCATCAGACTTGAACGGCCAGACCGGACCTCCATTGGGAGGAACAACGGTCATGTTATCAAGGGTCGGTTGTACTGCGCGGGATATCCCACTTCCTCGACTAAACACAAAAAAGCTTGTTGGCCCCGCACTCTTACCGCCTAGGGGATCAGACATGCCTGTCAAGCCCCCATCCGCAGAATCTTTGAGAGCGCGAAGAAGGACCAGACGAGAAGGAAGCGAGAGAGGTTGGTCAGACGGACCTCTTTCTGCTTTGCCACTTATGAGGTCAAGTATTCTCTTTAATTGCCGTGGCGCAATAATTGTGGCAGAAAATAGACCCAAGAGACGAGCAAGAGGCCCAATAACCCGCCTCTCGTAGAGAATCCTTCTATTCTCTTCGGCGCTGCCTATGGCATCATCATCACCACCATTATCAATGAACTCTTTTGCCGGGTTAAATCTAGCAGCATCTTCATAAAGGCGCAAAATAGCCTCAACTGACGCAAATTTGTCATTTGTACCAAAATGGCCAAACGAACAGAACGCTACTACCCGGTGGAAGCGATCGACGATGGACAATTCGTCAACCGTCTGCCCAAGACCACCCCTGATGATTGTGAATGATTTTAATAAGTTCTATAAGGAGCCGACATCGTACAAGCTGAA
>Ga0115006_10003057_pt1 | contig 11251 bp, 12 predicted proteins | sample ArcOceMetagenome_3_FD_88943 | JGI IMG/M metagenome (GOLD analysis project Ga0115006, IMG submission 88943) | Marine eukaryotic phytoplankton communities from Arctic Ocean - Arctic Ocean- Svalbard ARC20M Metagenome | ecosystem: Environmental > Aquatic > Marine > Oceanic | place: Arctic Ocean...
CTGTCCACCTCGTCGTTGTAGTACTCGTCTATTCTCGATAGCAGAACACAGGTTGCAGGGTTGACATGGGCACGGTCCCGCTTGGATTCGGATGCATGCTGGAGCCCGGCTGCTGTAAATGGAAAACACTGGATGGAGATGGATCTTGGACGCAACTATTCCATCTGTGGTGTGGTCACTCAAGGTGTGTATCACAGAGCGTGTTTGCCGAGTCTCGTGGTATCTAAGCGCTTGCACTGGCAGACAAGCGCGCGGTGGTTGACATGCTTTGTTGGTGTGAACACGTTGTGGCAGGCCATGCGCGCACAAAGGATGGCATGGAAAACAATTATGTCAAAAGTTTTATGGTGCTTTGCCGTGTGAATGGGTGCTTGGATTTGAGCGAAGCTGCGGTCTGGGAAGATGCTGGTCAGTTTTCGAGCAATGGTGGTGGCAGCGAACGGCAAGAGCATCGATTTGACAGGCCACGACACGCGCGATACGTCAGAATCGTTGGTAGGTTGAACCAGCATGTGCTGCGCCATGTGTCTCAGCAAACGTTCGCCCTAACTCCCTTTCAACGGAGACATTTGCGCGTGTCATAGCAATGCCAAGCGAAGTAACTTGAACTTTGTATGCAGTTCTTGAGTTCGAGAACAGAATCGCTCTGCGTGCAGGATTGCTCTTGCAGCACCCCGTCGACAACCATGATACTCGTTCTCCCTTCGTCCTTGGCGGCCCAACCGAACAAGCAAGTGATACCAGCACCATGGCTGCAGGTGGTACGAGTGTGTCGCAGATGCCTGGATCAGCGCCTTCCGTAGCCAGTACAGCAGGCTCAAAGGCAGCAAGGTGGGCAGCCCGGGCAGCAAAACAGGTCGCAGTATCCTCGGATGCTGTATCTCCATCAGCAGCACCTTGCACTCATCCCACGACAGAAAATGGCGAAGCATCCTCCACAGAGGTGACGATCGTCGAGCCTGCAAAAAGCGGTTCCAAAGCTGCGCGTTGGGCAGCAAAGGTGAATGGGGGCGCCAAATCAGTAGCGATAGACCAGTCATCAATGCCACCGGCGACAACATCGCAGCCGGGGCAGAGCAGCGTGATATTTGACCGGAAAGCTCCTGCGCCTGCACCTCCACCGGCATCAGTAGAGCCCGTGCCTCAGCACCCGGCGCCTGCAGAGGAGCCAGCAGGGAAAGCATCCAGATGGGCCGCACGAGCTGCAGCACGAAGGGATCTTCCTTCCGCTCCTGATCCGTCTGGATTTGCGCCGGATGGTTCAAGTGAATTGACATACACTCAGGTCCGAAACAAGCAAGTGCACTACTCCGGGTTTTTGATGAATGGACTGCCAGAACAGACGGGAGAAATACAGTGGCCCAATGGACACGGTTATTCTGGCGAGTTTCGTGCTGGAAAGCCTCATGGAAAGGTAAGATGCTGTAGCCACATACACTATCGCTCGCAGGTTTCATAACTTTATCTGCACCGGAAAAGTTTAGACACCTAACTGGTGATGATTTATGATGCCACAATTGAAAGCGCGGTGTGCACCAACAGGGCACGCATTTCTTTCCGGACGGCTCTCGATTGGACATCTGTTTCGAAGACGGCTGCCCACAAGGCGAAGGAATCATGACTGAAATTCGTCAAGGAAACCTGCAGGTGGCGCCGGAAGATTTCAGAACATCCTGCGAATGCACATATTACGATGTGAAATATGCAGCCAGTGCAGGCATTCCCCTCAAAGATGGTGCTCAACCAAGTTCAAAAAACGAGGGCAACCCCGATACACATGTTACTTGCAGGATGCCTTTTGTCGGGTGTTCCGTCGGGGCACCTCAGGCAGTTCCGGTAAGTGTTGACTCCTGCGCACGTGCATGCTCATGCTGCACTCTTTGCACAGGTGCTCGGGCGCTCCGAACCGAATAGATCATCTTGCGATGGTGCACTGTGACTCATTTTGGCCTTGGCGGCGGCCACTGCCGTAAATTCTAAGCGTCTTTTCAACAGGGAACAAATGCAGTGAGCGGAAACTATCCTTGGCTTCCAGAGCAGTGTCCATCGGATGGAGATGCGCGAAGAGTCATCGCACCATTTGTATGGGCGCGTCCTAAACACGGCGACATGCCGCTCTGGTAATAATATTTGTGCATGTTGTCCATTGCATGCCTCGGACGAATGTGTGATGATGCGTGAATTCGCTTCGTCTGTTGGTGACGATTCTTAAGTTGGCTTTGGTCCTTGTATTGTAAGCGAATAACGTGTGGGCGACGGTCCTGCATTGCATTCTGACCCTTTCAGTTCACAGGAATGCAAAGGACGTGAAAGGCAAGATCGTCGGAATGATGCGTGGGCCCAGGCCGCCTGCAACGACGGCATCCTTCGACCTTAAACTTTATTATGCGCAAGAGGCAGGAGCTGTGGCTGTTGTCTTTTTTGACTATGATCCCGAACAGCAATTGTATTCGTTCTTGCCGCAAGTCAATGAGGGTCCGATCGACTTCGGAGTGCGCCCCATTCCGGACGGAATTCAATTGAAGGCGCGCATCCCTGTCGTCTTCATGGCAAACAAATGCTTGGAGGGTGTCTTTGAAACCGAAATGACTTGGTTGGTATTTGCAGATCCTTTGCCTCCCGGAGAAAGATTTTTTGGCTGGCAGGGGGGGTTCATTGTCTTTCCCGATAATCGGGGCAACGGAGGGCTCACCAAGTCCAAGGCTGACACGCTGATGGCGCAATTTCTGGAAGACCGCAAGAAAGAGCGTCTGCAAGAGACACAATTATTAGCGAACAAAAAAGCAAGTGGGGATGCTGATGGGGGTTTGAAGTCAAAGGAGTTTTATGGCGGGAACTTCTTCGAGTCAATGAACCCTTTCAAACAGGGCAGGGAGACGGGAGACTTGGACACCAAGATGTCCCAACGTGTTGTTCATACCTTTGCCCAAAAGACAGGGCTTGACGCGTTGCAGGAGACAATGAAGGGACTGCAACGTGATTTTGAAAAAGCCATTCCTTTAGAAGTGGCTTGGGAGAAGGATGCCCTGGCAGGAATCAAGTTGCCAGTAATCAAGGCAAAGGAAATCGATCCAGAAGGTTTTCGTGTTTGGTCTTTCACGGGCAAGCCGGAGTGTGCGATCAGTGTGCGAATATCTGATGGTACGATTCTGTTTTTTATGTGGTTCTGTGCCAGCAAAAATCAACTTTTAATGAATGCTCGACAGAACGGAAAATTCTTGTTGCAGGAGGAATACAATTACCACTACTCTTGGAACGAACGTCATTTGACGTGGGCTGTGGCAATGGATGATAGGGGGTTCCACATATCAGTTGATGGAAAATGGATATTCTGCTTTCAGCATCAGATTGAGTGGAATCCTGAAGTGGCTGACAAGCTTATCGTAGAAAAGGAAGCGTCGAAAAATCACGTCGAAATCTGTGAATTGCCTGTTCGTCAAGGCATCGTTGAACCACGTAAAGAAAATGATGTACACGCTGCGATTGACGTGGACTGGGGGCAGTGGAAGCTTGTCTTCCGCCAAACCGGACCGTTTGCATTTTCAGAGGAAAATGGATTTTTGCAAGCGCAACGCCTGAATGCGCACGATGAGCAAGCAGCCAATTACAGCATCCTCGGAGAGTTGGAGGAGCACAAATGTGAGGATGGAAATTTTACCTTCATGTTGCGATATCCAGAGACGCCACATCTTGCCAACATTTGGCGACAGTCGTCGAACCCAGTCATAATGCAAGAGGAAGGTGTGGATGACTTTGTCGACATCAAGTCGAGCTGGACAGATGGCGGCTGGGGTGGCTTACAGCGTTCAGATAGACGCAAGAAGGAGGATTGCTTCTCATTTATCGATGGTTGTGCAGAACACGGAGAAAATTGGAGTTACGCGATCGGCGCTTCCAAGCTCATCAATGGACGTCTGCCCGGACCTTTTGGCAACTTGGTGGCGCAGGTGGAGCTGTATGTATCGACCACATTTGAATGCCCAAGGAAGGAACAGGACAGCTACCTGTGTGCACGAGGGTTCGAGTGGCATCAAGGGACGAAAAAAGCCCATCCCATATGCGAACACGGACGGAAGAAGCCAGAATGTTCGATGTGCAAGGAGGAACTGGCAGGTAGGTTCATCGTCGACCACAGCCCCTACATGCCTTGTGTGCCCGGACACGGACCCAGATGGCTCTTCGATAATCGAAGTCGAGGCTTAGGTCGATTAACTCTAGATAGTACTCAATTTTTTGATGACTTGTCCAAGGCCCCAGCGAGGTCATGTAAGCGTACGCTTTGGCCGATACCGTACACGCCTGATTTCCATCAAGACAGCTGCAATGGGTTTTTGGTTTTGCGATCCCGGGAGGAAATGATGTTCGCCGGATTCGTCAGGGAAGGACTTCCCGATGTTTTCGGCAGTTTGAAGTGGCCAGACGGCACTGAGTACCATGGTGAATTTGACGACGGTGAAATGTCCGGCTATGGACGCTACGTTTTTGGTGACGGTGGCGAATTTCGCGGCGCATTTCGTGGCGGTCTGCCCAGAAAGGGATTCTATCATCCGCCAGAATGGGAGGTCCGCCGGGTTGCAGATTACGAACAACGCATGCCCAGCACACCTTTATGGGAGATGAGCAGCCAAGACTTACTGCATCCAGAAATGGTTGACATGCCGATGCCCCAGTTTACTTGGTCCAAGGCGGATTGCATGGCAATTTCCAATTGCATCACAGTTCCGGACAGGAAAAACCCAACGGCACCTGCCACAGTCGTCAGTGACTTTAAACACATCAGCAAACCAGTAACGGCGCGCCTTGTCTGGGCTCGTCCTATCCATGCTGACCAGCCCCTGTGGAATGCAGACGAGGTTCGCGGCAAGATCGTGGCTTGTATGCGTGGACCGCGACCCCCGGCAAAGGCGTGTAGCTACAACGTGAAACTGTATCATATTCAGAATGCCGGTGCAGTCGGCGTCATTTTTGTTGATTACGACCCTAATGGAGGTTTCAATGTCATACCGCGTGCTGCAAACGGTACGCTTCTGAGTTTTGCACGCATAATCTCTGGCGAGCGCATGCTTGTTATTTGTGCTTGCAGGCGAAATGAAATCCGTAAGTTCCCACTCGGTGGCAGCGAATAGACACATGACATGTAGAGAGATTGGCAGGCCCCTTATGGCCAGGAGGACCGCATTTGGAGATTCGAATCCCAGCCTTTTTAACTTTGAACGTTATGGCTGGTGCGCTACAAGAGGTACGCGTGAGTTCATTGAGGAACACAAGTTTTTAGAGATGCGACCGAATCTGACGCGACATCCATGTACACAGGGAGCGATCCACACCATGAGCGAGTGTCCAAATACGCCAAAGGACATGGCGCATGAACTTCGTGTTGGCGTCATCCACTGCCGCAAGCAGGAGAGCTATTATGGTATGAGCAAATCCAAGGCCAAAGACCTCATGCAAGAGGTTTGTTCCGTGCTGTTCCTTCTCTTGCATCTTTCCTAATCTCCGGTAGCACGCGCAGTAACGTATCTCACTCAAGTAACACCACACCTTTTCCAGTTCTTCTCTCAGCGACGACAAGAGCGCGCTCAGGAGGTCGAGCTGTTGCAAGATCGCCTTGAAGATTTGGAGTACAGCGACAATGCGGTGTTCAATAACAAGGAGTGGATTACGGTACCTGTCGTAGTACTTCTCCAGAATAACTAATTTGCTCAAGCTCCTGCGCACAAAGTAGTACAAGTTACGTTTCGTGGTCTGAGTCTGTCTGTGTGCAGGGGAATGTGTTGGACAGTGTCAATTTCTTGAAACAGGATAAGAATGCCCCGCCTCCCAAAACCAAATCAGGTATTAATGCGCCATCGTAAGTGAGTTCTGTGCGATCGATCGAGATGAGGCAACAAGGCAGGAGAAGAGGGACGGGGTCCGAGATATTGTGCATATCAGGGGTGCTTTTGGATTCGAATGCCGGATTTGTGAACCTTCGGCTCGCCTGACGCTTAGAACTTGGGCACAGGCACCGTGGCACAAGCAATGCTGTCGAAAGTGACGTCGAAAGAGCAGGCCAAAGAACTTGCCCAACATGCGGAAACTGCTGGCGCCATGTTAGGTGAGGTTTAGGTGCAGAGGGCAGATCTCATTGCCTGTGTTTGCACTGTGTGCACGTCCCGAAACTGTCATGTCCTGCTTTTGTTATGACCGCCGTTTTGGTGAGCGATTTGATGTCTTCTCGGGTGTAGGCTCATATTTGCGCGGGACTCTCGCGACGATGACTGCAGAAGCTGCTTCATCAGGTCTCCTTTCTGCGCAGGCCTTGCATTGGCATCCTAGAGCTGATTTCAAATCTTGCGCATACCTTTCGCTCGCACTCGCTGCTGCTTGACACGCTTTTTTGTCCTGCACACAGAGATTGTCGGAAACGTGCAAGCCAAGACGATGACTCATGAAAGATCCGAAGGCAGTCACACGTATGCAAATTATGAATGTTTTCCTCAGATGCGCCGCCTCGTTAACGCTTCCATGTGCCTGTGTGCGTGCAAGGAAACGCAAGCTGACAGTCGCATGAAAACTTCCCATCCTGCAGGGCGCGCAGCAAGTCGACGACACAGGAACGCGGCAGGGTGAAGGGGCAGCTAAGGGAGCGGGGAAGGTCATTGCCAAGAAATGGAACGCGAGAGGAGCCTGTAGAAGCTTCGGGCCGGAATGTCGAGGAGATCTCATGCACTCCCCCGACTACTCCTGCACAAGGTGTCTCTCTTGCTTGCCGCAATGCTTTTTGAGGAGTTTCTACTAAGCTAGTTCGTTCACGTCCCCAGATTCGGAATGCAGACAGGCGAGAGCAGGCAGAGCAGTTGTGGAACATGAGGTGTCGGAAACTACAAGTGCGCAGAAAGACTCACACCAGACTCCTCCAGGGTCGAGCGCTAGCAGTGATTCACAGGACGCCCTGCTGGCCAGGTTCTTGCCATTTCTGCCTTCCTGAGTGGATATCTGACCTGATTTCAACTCCTTGCTGCTCTCTTGTCCCTGCTGTGAAGACTGATAACATGCGCTCACAGGATAAATAAGTTGGAAGAGGAGAACAGGAAATTGCAAAGTCTGAAGCATCGGGAACGCGAACTCGGTACTCCGCACGCCAGTCAACAAATATCTGATGATGTGTTTGTGCTCATGTCTGCAACTTGTCTTGCTTGTTTTCTTTTCTTTTGCTTTCGCCGGGCAAGTGGTGCATGCGTGTACACTTTCTTGGTATGTACACGCAGAGATGTCAACGTTGCGATGCTGTGAATCGGAAAGCCAAAGAAAGACGAAAGACGAAAGACGAGAGCCTTATCCGCGGGCGCTGTGTGTGCAGATCGAAGGGAACGAGAGCTCCGTGAGAGGGAGGCTAAGCACAAGCATGAGGATAAAGTACAGGAGTCTCCCGTCAACCGTTTTCTACTCGACTCCGGCATTCAATCTGCAGGTACGTGTTTTGGTGCATGCTGGATTTTGCATAATCGTGTTCGAAGGTTCTGGAGGTGTGGGGACGGAGGAAGGGTCTGGCATGCCTGGCATGCACATGCACAGCACTTCCACACAGTGCGATCTGATGTGCCTGCTGACAAAAGAGCCCGCCAACACGAACATACAACTGCAGTGGTGAGTCTCGTCACGCCGCCGAAGGCTCCCAAGGGATCGCCTGCAAAGCCGAAAGCGCTCCCATCTTGGATGAATGGCTGAGAGAAAGCAACAATTCGAACTACCTCTTGCAACAAGATCTCTAGCAACGCGCTCTCCCATCCTGGGGAGTCTCATTCTCTTGAAGTCCTCTCCTTCTCGAATTGTCTCTGATGGCATTGAATTCAATCATCAATGCAAACAACATCCTGAGACGTGCCCTCCTCCTCAGAATCAGGGATCCGTTCAACCTCACCTGCCCCCCCGATCGGTGGCTTTTCACGGCGCTCCAACGCGTCCCCCGCTAACCCTGCCAACTCTTTCCCTCCATCCCCACGCCCGCCAGCGGCCTGACACTCAATACCAAGGCGAGTTTCGAGGTCACAGCCTTGAGCATCATCTTGTGCTCCCTTTCCATTCCAACCGACCTCATCACCCACCTCGTCCGCGGGTACCCCAGCGCCCTCGGCACCCGCCGGCGTCCCAGTAGCGGAATCTGCCTCCGAGTACTTAGTGTGCCAGCCCGCCGGCTGCAGCGGCGACGATACGTCACTACTGAAACTGCTCGCCTTCTCCGCTGCCTTGCCATCTTCTTTGGCCCGTGATCCTCTCCCACCATCGCAGTCCACTGGAGAGTGGGATTGGGAGGGTTCAGACATCTCGGGACTCCTTAGCGCAGGGCTCTCATCTGTGCGGCGCCGCTTCAGGGGCGGATCGAACGTGCCAATGTTTGTTTCCGTGTTGTAATAGAACGCTCGGTTCGCCACCTCTGATACAGAACAAAACAGGTACAGAACAAAACAAAACACCGCGCGCACACACGAAGGCAGCGTGAAAAAGTTGCAGGACGGACGGACGGACGGACGGACGCGCGCGCAAACACACACACACACACAGCTTGCACACGCACAGCGTGCGCCAAGAGACCTGAGAAGACTGCCACCCAAGGCGCTGGCACCGGCGACACGAGGCGTCTATCCGCAGGAGCAAGCTCGTCATCTGCTCCCTGCAACCCTCCCACTGCCCCCTCAATCCCTTTCCCATCCGCCACATCCTCTTCAAGGCTTCCCCGCGGCTGCTCACGAGAGGGTGAGATTTCCAGGTGGCCCCCGCTGCCCACGCACTCAGGGCCCTCAGCACCCCCAGGATACGTCGAGCTTTCGAGGCCACCGTGTCGCCTGTCTGCGCCCCCACCCTTCCTCCCGCCCGCACCCGGTTCTGCAGCCTTGCTGCCCTTTTGCTTTCGCTCGCGGATCTCGCGAATGAGCTTGGCAAAGAGGTCTTGATCTGCCCCCTGCCCTGCGTGACCAGCGCGCGAGCCCACCGCAGCATTGTGCGCAGCCGCAACCCCAGGGCTGTCGCAGGAAGCCGACATGGCAGCCTTGTCCGCACGCCCTGCTGCCGCGCGCTCAAAGATGTTGCTGGAGCCCGGACGCGTTGTTTGTGCGCTCTTGTGCTCTGCCACTATCTCTCTTGCCACCTAGCGTGTGCATCGTGCGAGCGTGCGCATGTGCGAGCGTGCGGGTGTGCGCGCGACAGGGAATGTTACGCGAGGATGGCAAACCACGGGTACTTTCTGGGATATCTGCCGGCGATCTATGCCTGTACAAAGACAGTTGGACGAATGCATGCGAAAGCGCGACTCTGTGGCGCCTCAAACACTCGCACGCACTGGATACCTGGGAGCGGATGTCCGCTTCAGAGCGCGGTATGCCGCGGTCCACTTGCGCATTGAATCGAATCACATACTCGCGGTGCAGCTTCTCCAGCGTCCTCTTGTCACCCTTCTCTGGCAAGCCCCATGACTTGCACATGTTTCGCAGATCCTTTTCACTTGTCAAATTGTAGTTTCTCTTGCCTGCCAACCAACCCCCCAGCGCCCCCGCGCACGCATGCCGTCAAGGACTGCGGCCACACCGCGTACGTGTGCCCACATGCCCGCCGCGCGAACGTGCACACATGCACATATCTGCACGTTTGCGCACACGCCACATATCTCTCTCTCGTGTGCATGCCGTTGCGGCCTGCCTGGGTGAATCGTGTGTGCACACGCGTAGCAGGCGTGCATGTGTTTGCTGCCCATGCAGCAGGCGCGCGCCCCACCCGAAATGTGCTTCGCAATAGTGCTGGCAGCTTTGAACGTGGGGTCTTTGCGGCGCAGATTTTCCGCCGCAGACTTGTCGCCGGACGGGTGCGCGAGGCGCGCACAGATGCGCGCGGGAAGGAGCTCGAGGTGGTCAGTGAGCTGCTGCAGAATGATGTTCTTGCGCAGGTCGTTCTCCCCGCAGCTCTCCCGGCACACCGGACAGCACTGCAGCAGCTGCATCGACCTGGCACGTGCGCGCGCGGGTGCAGGTGTGTGCGTTCGCACTGGAGCGGGGCGCTCGGGAGCGTGCAGCAGGGGAGGCAACCGGCAGGGCCCACGGCGCTTCGGCGCCATGCCCTCGTGGGCGGGGCAGCCACGTCTGTGCGAGCGAGGCGCCCCGGGGCGGGGTGCACAGGCGCGCCGCAGGCGTGCTCACCTTCGGATGCACAGCGAGCAGAAGCTGTGCCCGCAGGGGAGCATGACCGGCGCCTTGAAGCCCTCCTTGCACAGCTGACACTCCAGCGCCAGTTGCAACTCGCCAAATTCCTCGTCCACGACCAGCTTCGCCACTTCCGCCTGCATCCCCCCCACCTGCCCCTCCCACCTCTCTCCCACGCCTCTCTCCGCTTCGAATTCCCGCGGAAGCCCCTCGAAGGGTTCGTGAGTGACATGTCCAATGCGGGGCGGGCTCGTCTGGCGCTGGCGTGTCTGATCGGTACGACCGGGCGCGCTGGGCTGCGCATTGTGCCGCACGGCGCGTCTCTCCTTTCAGCTAACGCCGCTCCGCTTTTTTCCGTGTGCGTCCTCTCGCTTGCACTGCCCGTACCCGTCACGCACCCCTCCCTGCCTGCCACACCCCTTCCTCCGTCCCTGCCGCCCTCCGCCCGCCCGCCCTCCCAGCGCTCGTGCCATGTTGCGACAGCACCGCCGGCGTGGGCGCGCAGGGCGGCACGCAGCGCGGGGATGAGCGGCTGCCTGTGGCCTTGGTCTTCTGGTACATGCCCGACAGCGGCGACCCAAAGGTAGGAGCGCTGCCACTAGCTTGCGCGCGCTCCCACTAGATTGCTGATGCTGCTGCGTGCGCACGCGCCTGCATTCGCACAGTCGGCGACGCCCTTCTGGCACGACCCGGGTTTTCGCGGGGCGCTGCAGCTGCTGGACGTCGAGCACAAGATTGATGTTGTGTCGTATAATATGGTGCGAACTGCGTGCGTGCTTGTGTGGCGAAAGCTTTCAACCATGTTTTCCTTTGTCTCCGTTTGCTGTGCCTCGCTCGATCTTTGGCCCCGCCTTCTCTTGATTCCGTCCCTCCCTTTCACGCACACACACGTTCCTCTCTCCCTCTTCCCCCCCCTCTCTCTCGCTCTCCCGCCCTCCCTCCTCGGTTTGCTTGCTCCCCCTCCAGTTCAACGACGAGGACAAAAAACGTCTGGAGCAGAGTGTTCGAGAAAATGCGTATGCCTTCATCTTGGGCAAGGTCTCTGCATCTGTATCTCTCTCTCTCTCTCTCTCTCTCTC
>Ga0115006_10003058_pt1 | contig 11251 bp, 13 predicted proteins | sample ArcOceMetagenome_3_FD_88943 | JGI IMG/M metagenome (GOLD analysis project Ga0115006, IMG submission 88943) | Marine eukaryotic phytoplankton communities from Arctic Ocean - Arctic Ocean- Svalbard ARC20M Metagenome | ecosystem: Environmental > Aquatic > Marine > Oceanic | place: Arctic Ocean...
CAAAGCAACGCAGTATAACCAAGGAAGCAAGCTCCAACTAAGCCCGACCAGTACGCTGCAACCTCGTAAGAATAATTTTCCGTCGCCTGGCGCTCACTCTCAAAATACGCTTCGCAGGTAGGGTAGAACTGACCAATGCCGTTGGGAAACCCTGAGTTGGGCGTGTTAAGAGATGCCGGAGTACACTTGTAGACAGTTCGAAAGAGGAGTTTGATCATCAGGGCGAACAACCAACCCCAGAACGGGAACACTAGCCCTGCTAGCAGCGCACCTGCCAAGGTAATGACCAGCCATTTTGCATCCTTTCGCATGAAGAAGCTTTTGGCGTGCTTCTTGAACTCCGCCGACGACATTTTGTCCGTCTCGTCGCTCTCCGACGACCCATCTTTTACTTCTTTCACTCCCTCAACAGCAGAGTTTAAATTCTCTCCCTCTTCTCTTCCTTCCCCGCTTCCGTCATCGAGGTTTACGAGCTTAGCATAAGTCCCACCGCTCTGCACAAGGGCGTCGTGGGTACCATACTCCACAAGCCTGCCGTATTTAAGAACCGCAATCTCGTCGGCGTCCCTAATCGTAGAAAGCCTATGGCTGACGACAACCACGGTCATCCCACCCCTGGAAATTATGCGAGAGAGGGCCTCCTGAACGACACCCTCGGACTGAGAGTCTAGTGCGCTTGTAGGTTCGTCGAGAAGGAGTACAGATGGGTTGGATACAAGCGCCCTGGCGATTGCAATCCTGCGATGAGCGAAGCGAATCGCGAAAAGGGTTGAGATGAGGGATGAGAATTATTGCAAAGAGGAACGGAGCGACGTGGAAAAGGTTGCTAGTTGCGTTGCTGAATGCTTCTCAGTCGTCGCTGCGCTCCTCCCGTCCTTCGCTCTTCGCTCTTCGCTCTGCCTCACCTCTGCTTCTGCCCCCCTGAGAGCTGGGTGATCTCACTGCATGGCGTGTCGTACTTGAGAGGGAGCTCGTCGATGAAAGTGTGGGCGTTCGAACTCTTACAGGCGGTGACAATTTCATCGAAGCTCGCCGTCGGACATCCCAGAAGGATGTTCTCCTTTATCGTGCAGTCAAATAGCTTAGGCTCTGCGATGAGCGGAGGGGCGCCAGCGAAGCGAGCGCGGAAAGGTTTGTTAGTTATAGTGGTGGGCGATTTGCACGAGGAGCATAGCGACGAGCTAAAGGGTGCGAGCGAAGCGAACGCAGAGAAGACCTCTCCTTGAATATAGTGGCGGGCGACATGCGCGAGGAGCGCAGCGACGAGCTGAATGTTTCTGTTAGGCAGTAAGCTGACGCTTCGCTCCAGCTCTCACCTTGCCCAACAAGAGCTACCTTAGAGCGGAGGGCTGGGAGGTTAGCGGTCGAAATATCAGCACCTTGGACGAGAACGGCACCGTTATCCGGGTCGTAAAACCTCGACAGAAGGGAGATACAGGTGGACTTTCCACAGCCCGATCCTCCCACGAGAGCAATTGTTTTCCCTTTCTCGATACCTAGGTTGAAGTCGGAAAGGACCGTCATGCCGGGGCGAGAGGGGTATTCGAAAGACACGTTCCTGAACTCGAGCTCGTACTTGGTCCCACTCTTAACGTTTGTTCCAAGTTGCTGCTGCTTCATGGAGAGACCAGCAAGGTTGTTGGAGAACGAGGTACGCGACCCAGACCCAGACCCGTGCTTGTTCTGTTTCGTGTAAAGGTCGAAGTAAAGCCCTTCCCGCTCCAAGAGGTCATCGTGGGTTCCCTGTTCGACAACCCTCCCCTCCTTGACAGTCACAATAACGTCAGCGTTCTTAATGGTGCTGAGCCTATGCGCAATTACAAAAGTCGTCGCCTGACTAACGCTAAGAACAGTGTCGATCGCGCCCTGGACTTGCTGCGAGGAGCGAAGCGAGGAGAAGTAGTAGTTAGTTATTGCGCCATGCTGTGTTAGATCGTCGCTCTGATCCTTGCTCTGAGTCACCTTCTCGGACTCGGCGTCGAGTGCGCTAGTAGCCTCGTCGCAGATGAGGATCTTGGGATCCTTGACGAGGGCTCGAGCTATGCATATCCTTTGCTTCTGCCCTCCCGAGAGCTGCGCCCCCCCCCCTTCCCCGCAGTTCGTGTTGTACTGAGCCGGGAATTTCATGATAAAGTCGTGAGCGTTGGCGGCCGTTGCGGCCCTGGTAATGTCGTCGAACGATACGGGACTGCCGGAGGAACCATTAGAGATATTCTCACTTATGGTGGTACTGAAGAGGACGGGCTCCTGAGAAACCATCGAAATCGCTTTGCGCAGGTCGCTCACGTTGATCTTTCTGATGTCGAACCCATCGAAGAGGATGATACCCTCATCGGGGTCGTAGAACCTGGAAATTAGTTGGATAATGGTGCTCTTGCCGCAACCACTAGGACCGACGAAGGCGACCGTTTTTCCGGGTTCGATTACGAGGGAGAAGTTATCAAGGACCTTGACTGTGGGCCTGCTGGGGTAGGAGAAGGTGACGTTGACGAACTTGGAGGAGCGAAGTGATGAGTATGGGGGGAGGTTAGGGATTTGAGTAGATGGCAGGCGGTGTTGAATGTGCGAAGTAGTTACAGTGTTGTTGTTCCTCAGGATAGTTTTTGGCAGCCAGTTTTGGTACTGGCGTTTAATCACTGCGCATGTCGCCGTAGCGCAGGTTGTATATCACACAGTAGAGTTATAGGGTATATTTCCATCATAAGAGCAACAAAAGTCTCCCACTTACCCCCCCCTCCTCTCTAACCTCACCTCAATCTTCGGGACCTCTGCAATCCTCTTCCTCTTCTCCCTTTCTTCCCCATCGAACCCCTTCTTAACCTTGGCAACCACACTGCTCCTAAGATTCGTATCGATCCCGCTCTGTTTATCGATGATCTCCAGCGCAGGTTTAATAGCCTCGATAGCGCTTCCCAACGCCTCCAACCATGTGCCTATTTGTCCCGCCCCCTGTCCAGCGAACGCAACGCCGAGGATGGAGCTGAAAACCATCTGCGCGCTGATACCGCACTTCGGCGCGAACTCGTCCCCCACAGCCCCGGAGGGTGAGCAAGACCCGGAGGTGTTGGTAATGTCAGAGTAGAGGAGGTAGGAACCGTAGAGGGTCAAAACGAGGTACATTGATATGAAGGAACCAAACAGGGAACCGTTGGCAAGACCCGCTTTAAGCCCGCGTCGAACTCCCGTCTGTTTAGCGTTTTCCGTCCTAACCTCGTACTTCGATGAGCGAAGCGAATCGCGAAAAGGATTGGGATGAGGGATAAGAATGATTACGGTGATTAGGGAGGAGGCGCATCTCGTACGGAAGTAAGATCGCTTCGCGAATTTTGTTCTCAACGCTAACGTTTTGAGCTCGTTGCTTTGCTCCTCATCCGCCTCTCACCTGCTCAACGAAGTGCCACATAGCGTCCAGGCTCAAAATGGTTTTGACGTTAGTTAGGGTGTTGTACGCCACCCCCCCGGCGGCGCCGTAGTCAGCTGACGAGCACTTTTTGGCGTTCTGGTTAACATTCACCAACCAGTACCCCGATAGTGCAACGAGGGGTAGACAAGCCAAGCTCACAAGGGTAACCTTCCAAGTGAAGTAGAACGCGATCCCTATCCCCCCGATCGCCATGGTTGTGAACTGTATACCCTGTCCCATCTTGAACCCCACGGCCTTCCTGTACGTACCGCAGGTCTCCTGGACGGTTGAAGGGAGGGATGAGGTCTTGTGAATGTCAAAGTACGACATGTCTTGACGGAGCAAGGCTGACATCCAGCGCCCCCTGAACGAATGTTGGAGCGGAGCGACGAGCGTTGAAAGGAACAATTAGTTACAGCATTACGTTGCTGTCTCTTTCGCTCCACCGCGTTCTCTCCTCACCTGAAACCCTGAGTTAAATTATCAGCACTAGCCTCAAAGCACAGTGTCTGGATCCCCCCCGCGATCAATCCCACACCCCCTGCTCCAAGGAAGAAGTAAACCGTCCGATTGACCTCTGTGGAACTGTTGGCACCTCCGCCTGAGATGGACTCGAAGGCATTTGCAAAAATATAGGCGAGAGCGGGGTAGATTGCACCGTTTACTATGATGTGGGGAAGGAGATGGAGGGAAAGAGGAATTATAAGCGTTGATTATTAGCGGTGTAGTCGAGGGGGATAGTAATTTATAAAATTCCAATCGAGTCAGAATGCGTTGGGATTGACTGGTTCTATAATGAATATGATAGTAATGTCATTTCAACCAATCTCACCTATAGCTGCAAAAACACCAATAAACGTTACTACCATTTGTGATGGCGTCGCGAATCGGTAAAGGTCGTAAAAACCCATAATCGTTTTCTGGGAGAAATTGGATATTGCAATCACAACTTTTCAATTTTTATAACTCCATCAGTTTCTCAAGACTTATAAATATATTTTTCCAACCACGGCATCCATTGAGTATCCCTAATACCAAGTGAATACTTAATTTGTGATTAATAACAATAAAAGCAAATTGACAGCTCGGGATTGCGATTCAAAACAATGAAAATATTCATATTCCTATCGATTATATTCTACACTACTACGACAACGATATCATTTACAATCCCCAAATCAACAACTCTAAACACTCGTAACAATAACGCTCCACCAACAAATCTTAATGCCTTCCCTCTCCTCCCCACCTCATTGCCCCATCCTCCCCTCATTTCCCTTTCCCGCGGCGGCGGCGATAACCCTAGACCTTCTTCTGTGGTTTCTAAAGCGACGGATTTCGCGTCTAAAAATTTCTTCGTTCTTGGTATGTTGACTTCATTGACTTTAGGTGAGCTGTGGGAGAGAGGGAGCTGTTTTTGGTCCTATGGTTGAAATATACCATAAGGAGATACGAGTATGATATGCGACCTGCAATTATGCGATAGGCGCAGTGATTAAACGCCAGTAAGGAAACCGGCTGCCAAAAAACTATCCTTCGGAACAACAACAACACTCTGCAACTTCCCAATTCTCTCGCTTCATTCATGCCCCCTTCTCACAACTCGTCTCTTCGCTCCTCGCCCTTCGCGTCTCTCCAATCAATAACCCCACCCCACCCCACTCGCAGCTTACATCTCCCCCTCCCTCTTCAACGATCTCTCCCCCCTCCGTCCCAAGATGTTAATATCCCGTTTCGGTGTCCCCACAATATTCCTCGTCTCCTCCCTCTCTCTCCCCTCCTCCGAGCTCTCCCGTTCCATAAAATCCCCACTAAACCTCCCCATCCAGCTCCTCTCCCTACTCCTAATCCCCCTCCTAAACTTCCTCCTCCTCCCCCTATACAAATCAATCCTCCCCCTCCCCTACGTCACCGGTCTCCTCCTTCTCTCAGCCCTCCCAACGACCGTCAACATGTGCATAGCCCTAACGTCGAACTCCAACGGCAACATAGCCATATCCGTTACCAACGCAGTCCTAGGCAACCTTCTAGGCATCGTAGCTACACCACTCTGGTTCACCTACATGACGAAATCCGGCTCGTTGGCAGTGCCCCCCCCTGTCAGTTTCCTTAAAACCCTGACCTCGCTATCGAAGAAGGTCCTCCTTCCTATGTTAGTAGGCCAGGGATTGAGGTATACAAGGGCAAGGAAAGTACACGACAGGAACAAGGGGAAGGCCAAGAGAACGAGCGAGGTGAGAATTGACGTGGAGCGAAGGAAGGCTGGAGCGAAGCGACAGCTAGTGCTGCATTCTAACATCTCTCTCTCTCGCCTCGCTCATAACCCCTTGCTTCTCACTTCGCTTCACTCATCGCAGATAATCCTCCTCAGCATAGTCCTGAACTCCTTCTCCAACGCTTTCTCATCCTCGAGCTCCCTGACCCTGCCCATAACCCTTACCCTCCTTCCCGTAACCCTCCTCCTCCATCTCTCCTACTTTGGAATAACTTTTAAATTTATGGAAATCCTGAAAGTCCCACCCAAAGATGTCGTGGCGTCCTCCTTCGTCGTATCCCACAAGACCCTTGCGTTTGGCCTTCCGTTGATAAAGACGGTGTTTGCGGGAGATCCGAATTTAAGCGCTCTCATCGCGCCCATCATGATCGTCCACCCAATGCAGTTGTTCGTGGGTGGTTTAATGAAGGATCGGTTGAAGAGATACATAAAGAACGACGGGAGGAAGGAGGGGGGAAGAGTTGGGGGGGTGCCGAGGGGGGGAGATGGTATGCAGGAAAACACAGGGCTGGACCTTGGGGGAGACAAGGTGAGAGGATGAGGGGGAGGGCAGGGCGGCGAGGATAGCCTATAGTCTGCGTAACGTCAACCCTAAATACTTTGAAAGTACTCTACCTCACCTTCTCGTCTACTCTTTTCTGCGTTTGCGCTTCTCTCCGTTACCTCTCACCTCAGGGATTCGCAAGGAAGTTCATCATGTCCCTGGTAGGCATCGTAGTAGCGCTGAGAGTGCCGGAAGTGTCGAGCTTGTTCTCTGAGGTTACTCTCAACCTGGCGCACTGGGCTGGAGTTAGTATGCTAGGTGAGGCGGCATCAAAGGCGACACACCACCTGCCCTCATAACTGACAGCCTTCCTCTTGTCGCTTCGCTCCTCGCCCCGCTCTTCGCTCTACGCCCCGCTTTTCGCTCTACGCCCTCAGCATCATCATGCTGCGCCTTCCAGGTTGTACTCAATTACCTCTCCTTTGGTTGTGCGGGATTCAACAAGTTCCTAGGTCCCATACGGCCGCTCTTGCTCGCCTCAGCGTGCGCTTTGCAGGCAGTAGCATGGGGAGAAGCCTTCAAACACGGAACGGGATGGAGACGCATGATTGTCGGAACTTCACTTACGGGAATTCTTTCGTTCTCACCGGAGGTCCTACACGGAGTTAAGAAATTTCGATCCCATGCCCGTCGCGGTTCGAACCCCGCACCCTCGTTCACCCTAGACTTGACGTCTTCGATCGGATGCTCACCCTGCGAAGTCAAGGTTCAGGTGAGGTTGGACAGGACGCACCCCCTCCCAAACCACAGCAATTATTCTAACTGATCTTCCTATCCTCTTTCGCGATTCGCTTTGCTCATCGCAGTCGGTTGCCCTTTCTCACCCAAGGGTTACGGGGTGCGAAGTGTCCAACGGTATCGCCAGGATTTATACTCAACAGGAAGACGAAGGAGTTAGGAACGATCTTACGCAACGACTCGAAACAGCGGGGTTCAAAGTTGACAACGACCAAAAAAAATAAAATAAATAATGGACAATAACTCTTATGGGCAGTTTTCATTTTTTCTTACTTAAGCTAGCAGTCCTGGCCAGTTATACCGTTTGAACTCTCCAGCCAGTGTTGTATCCAGAGCCCGAACCCCTCCCCCAAGTTGGTCCCAATGTCGCATGTTACTGCAAGTGCCGCCGTCGCGAGCTCTACAACCTCCGGCTTAATGTTCTCCGCAACCAGCCTGAACCCGTTCACGTACACGGCGCCTCCGAAGAACCCTACAACTACGGAGGACACAAGGAGGCTGTTGTCGTACCACCAGTGGTACTTGCCGTTTAGGGTCGTGAACGCCAGGAGACCCATCTGCACGGTGGGCATGATCCATAGGGTTGGGAGCGAGGGCCTCCAAACCGTTCCCGACGACCTGCTAATCAGTACACCCGCCTGGTAGCTGAAACCAGCGTACTGGTAGAAGTTTTTACGGGCGTCGCAGGAATCTACAGGGAAGCCTATCGCCGTCCACGTACCGCTCTGCATCGCGTACTCTGCAAAATATACTACTATTAGGGGCACACCCCAACGCCAGAGGCCAAAGGTTAGCTTTAGACGGTCTTGGAAGGTCAGGGGAGAACTGCGAGGAGCGAAGCGACGAGTGGAAGGTTGTTAGTTATGTAGGAAGGCGGTATAATGCTTTTGCTGTCACTCCGCTCCAGTAGTCGCTTCGCTCCAGCCGTCCTTCGCTCCAGCCGTCGCTTCGCTCCTCGCTCCAACTCACCTGGAGGACTGGGACTGACGGGGGGAATCGAGGGGGTCGGGGTTGGGGTTTTCCGACGATAACGCAGGGGGGATTTTGAATTGTCTGAAGCAGCCGTAGTAAAGGACGCTGATAAGGGAGGAGAAGAGTAGGGTGCTGCGGGAGGATATACCGAGGGTGGTGTTGATCACGTACACGTAGAGGTAACCGAGGAGACCTGCTGCGCCTGTACCGGAAGACCAGAGGGTAAGGGAAATATTTCCGTACCTAGTTGATAGGGCTGTGGCGCGAGCGCGGAAAGGATTGTTAGTTGTGTGGGTGGACAATAGGGGACAATAGGACGCTGTCACTTCGCTGTCGCTTTGCTGTCGCTTCGCTCTAGCCTTCCACCCAGTCGTCCACCCAGTCGTCCGCCCAGCCCTCCGCCCAGCCGTCTCACCTAGCATGGAGGTTTCACCTAGGCCGCACTGTGAAGACACCATCATGACACCCAGGAGTTTCATGGCGTCCGATTCGAAAAGCGCAACCGCGCAGAAGCCGGCGACGAAGAGGGCGAAGGCCACGGACATGCGGATCTCGTAGGAGACCTTGTCGAACCAGTAGGGGGCGGAGAGACGGATTAGGAGAGAGGGGAAACTATTGGCGAGATAAACGACACCGACGTTACCAGGCAGGATGTCCTTGGCGCTTGCGGCGCAAATTACGAACGAAATGTTGTTCAGCATACCTATGCACCACCAGCAGATGCAATCAAGGTTGGACATTGTTACTGAGTGTTCCTTGTTGGGGGATGACGACGAGGGGGCGGAGGGTGACGAGGGAAGGAGAAGAGAGGATGCATCGAGGAAGGAGGACGATTCAAGGTCAGTTGAACCGTCGGCGTTGGTAAGGAGAGGTTTGCGGGCCGAGATGATGCTGTCCCCCCCTCGATTAACTGCCGTCTTGGCCATTTTGGAAGAACTGAGGGACAGTAGAGCAGAAATTGGGGGCTATTAGAGAGGTGAGATGGACTCTTCGATTGGTAAAGCGTACAGATAGATTCAATTGTCGTCTTCGGAGCAGTTCTGACCTTTGCCCAAATCGATCAAAAAAAAACATATTCATGGCTGACGCATATTCGTCATTCCCCTTCCAGGCCCCATCTGACCCCCAGACCCCAATGGCACCTGACATATCATCGATTTCCGCTGTTCCCAGCGTCCAAGGTTCCAATGACCCTAGCAATATTGCGAACGACCTCCAGGTGAATTTGGGTGCCCTGGAGGTTCTTCACGGTTTGGCGAGGAGGTCGAGCTACACGAAGGACAGTCCGGTCGTTCTAAAACAGACGATAGGATACGTTGACGACGATGAACTGTCTCAGTATGGGGTTAATGGTGAAGTGGCAGTTGCTAATGATGAAGGAGGGGATGGTAGACTAAGGGAGATCGTTAGGAGGCTGAGGGACGACCTGAAGACGACACAGGAGGATTTAGTCAAGGCCGTAAAAGGCTGGAAGAAGGACAGGGAGGATTACGAGGTGAAGTTGGAGGAGGTCAAGAGGTGAGGCGGGGCGAGGGCTGGAGCGAGGGCTGGAGCGAAGCGACTGCAAAAGTAGTATACCGCCTTCTTACATAACTAGGGCCGGAGCGAAGCGACAATACGAGCAACATACCATACCGCCTCTCTTCAAGATCTTACATACCGCCTTCTTACATAACTAATCCACGAATGTCACCTTCCGCTCGTCGCTTCCCTCCTCCCGCTCGGTCATCTTAGTCGCAACGATTTGGGCAAGGTAAAGTCCAACTACCTCCACGAGAAGAAGCGTCTTCGCGGTCAGATCGCCGCCCTCCAAAATCGCGTTGTTGACCTTGAGTCCAAGTACAGTTCAACGTGCCGTGAATACGAGTCGAAGCTTCAGGGTATGGGAACGAAAGTTATGGACGCGAGGCTGGAGAAGGATAAGGAGAGGAAGACGCTACGTAGGAAGAGCGTTATGCTCAGCGAGGAGGCGAGGAGGAAGGGGGGGGAGGTTGAGGGGCTTAGGAGGGAGATTGAGGGGAAGGGTATGGAGGTGGACGGGTTGAGTAGGGTCAACGACGAGCTTAGAATCATGCTTAGGGAGGCGCAGATGGAGGTTCAGAGGCTAAGGGTTGGGGGGGAAGGGGGAGGGGAGGGAGAGAGGAGGGTTGAGGAACTGGAGAGGGAGAACGAAAGGCTGAGGAAACAATTGGAGAATAGGTGAGCTGCCGGAGGAGCGAAGCGAAAGGCAGCATGTTCCATGTTAAGCCAACCCTGACTCATGCTCGTCGATTCACAGGATCCTCAAACCCACCAGGAAACCCCCAAAGCCCCCGGAGGATTTCGACTTTGGTAAATACGGGGGGGTCGACGGTTTGGACGAACTCCTCGAACCGGACGGTATTTAGATAATATACAAAGGAAGTTGCCCCAGGACACGGCATTAATTGTTTCATGTACGAACGCCCCTTTTATATTTTTACCCCCCCCTCCCCCTGCTAACTCTAGAGCTTGCACCTTCCCCTTGTATAATTTCACTCCTTAACCCAAACCCCGTTCCCCTCCCCAGCCTTGAGTTTACTGCCTGCCTCCAGAACCCTCCCAGTGACAGCCCCGAACCCAACCTTCCCAACCCCTTCCTTCCCCCCGCAAACCCCCTCCATAACAACCTCATCGCCGTCCCTCAAGAACTTCCTGATTTCCCCCGTGTCCCCAAGTTTAACCTCCCTGGTCCCCTTCCAGCATAGTTCGAGCATGCTCCCGTACGCAGTTTCATCCTGTCCGCTGATGGTCCCGCTACCCAGCAAATCGCCGGGCTGCATGTTGCACCCCGTTACGGAGTGGTGCACGAGCTGCTGTTTAACGTTCCAGTATAGGTTCTTGAAGTTGGACCTGCTAACAACCTCGGGGGACGACATGGAGGACCCCTTTATGGACACAGAAAGGGACACGTCGTAGGAGGAGTAGGTGGGGTCGGTTATGTACGGGAGTGGTGTTGGATCTTTCTGTACGGGTCCAGCGGAGGTCTCGCACCTGTAAGGTTCCAGTGCCTTGAGCGGTACAACCCAAGGGCTGATGGTGGTTGCAAAGTTCTTGGCCCCAAACGGTCCCAGCGGCACGTACTCCCACTTTTGGATGTCACGTGCGGACCAGTCGTTCATCAGGACGAGACCGAAGATACGGTCCTCGGCCTCAGACATGGTAACGGGGGTTGCGGGGGGGGAGGGAGGACCTGGAAGGGGGGGGGGGGGGGGAGAAAGAGGAACCACGAAGTAACAAACAAGCCCATGGCAGACGGGGGCGCGCCAAAGACCCTCACCCCCAACGAAAAAGGCCAACC
>Ga0115006_10003061_pt1 | contig 11249 bp, 11 predicted proteins | sample ArcOceMetagenome_3_FD_88943 | JGI IMG/M metagenome (GOLD analysis project Ga0115006, IMG submission 88943) | Marine eukaryotic phytoplankton communities from Arctic Ocean - Arctic Ocean- Svalbard ARC20M Metagenome | ecosystem: Environmental > Aquatic > Marine > Oceanic | place: Arctic Ocean...
ACGTCATGGGCACCCGGATCAAAGCAGAGGCGAGCCTTAAGCCGTTCTACGATCCAAAATCAGAACGCGTCAAAGGGTAAACCCGCGCAAATAGAAAGGCCCCGCAGGTGCAAACCTTGCGGGGCCTTTTTGCGTTTTGTAAGCGGGTTTACTTGTCGCCAGTGGTTACTGCCCGCGGACCAAGCGCATTCAACCCTTTAAGAATGTCGATCGCATAGGCCAGTTGATAGTCGTCTTCACGCAATTCTGCGGCGGCTTGGGCGCGGTCGCGGTCTTCTTCAATCTGGCGGATCTCGTCTTCGGTTAGGCTGTCGTTGTCCAAAGACCCACGCAGATCGGCTTCTGACCGGAACCCTGTTGCCTCTTCCTCATCGGACGGACGGGCGCGGGGCTGTTCGACGATGATGTCTGGCGAAATGCCTAAGGCTTGAATAGACCGACCTGACGGAGTGTAATACCGCGCCGTTGTAAGGCGCATGGCGCCGTCGCCCTGCAATGGAACAACCGTCTGCACGGACCCTTTGCCGAATGATTTGGTGCCAACAACGATTGCACGACGATGATCTTGCAACGCACCCGCGACGATTTCAGATGCTGAGGCAGAGCCGCCGTTGATCAGCACAACAATCGGTTTGCCTTCGGCCAGATCGCCGACAGCTGCATTATAGCGGTCACTATCGTTTGGTTCACGGCCACGGGTGGACACGATTTCGCCAGCCTCTAAGAACGCGTCGGACACATAAATTGCTTGGTTCAGCAAGCCGCCTGGATTGTTGCGAAGATCAAGAATGATCCCGTCGACATTGTCCAAACCACCAGCCTCTCCGATTTGGTCTTCTAAGCCGGATTTCAGGTCTGGGTATGTCTGATCGCTAAATGTGGCGATTCGCAAGACAATGGCATTGCCTTCGGTCCGGCTGCGCACCGCTGTCAGTTTGATCGTGTCGCGAATGATGGATACTTTAAGCGGCTCGACTTCGCCTTCACGCACAACTGTAATTACGATCTCGGAACCGACAGGACCACGCATGAGATCAACTGCCTCGTCTAGCGTCAGGCCAAGTACATTCTCACCGTCAACCGCAGTGATAAAATCACCTGCAAGAATACCTGCGGCATCAGCTGGTGTACCATCCATTGGCGAGACGACTTTGACCCAACCTTCTTCTTGAGTAACTTCAATGCCAAGTCCGCCAAATTCACCACGCGTCTGAACGCGCATAGCGGCGGCATCATCGGCGGATAAATAGCTCGAATGCGGATCAAGTGATGTAAGCATCCCGTTAATCGCGGCTTCGATCAGGTCCTTTTCTTCGACGTCTTCGACGTAACCAGCGCGGATGCGTTCAAAGATGTCGCCAAACAGATCAAGCTGTTCGTAAACGCTTGCGCTATTTGCAGCCTCTTGGGCGAATAGGGGGCCGGCAATTTGCGTTGTTGCTATCAAACCCAAAAGGGTACCGCCACCGGCTGCCATCATTAGCTTTTTCATAAATATATATGTCCTATCTGTCGTTCAATACGAACCAGTCGGTTGGGTTTACCGAACTCTGCCCTTCTCTGACCTCAAGATAAAGGGTCTGTGAAGCCACACCGCCAAAATCGACCTCTCTTTGGGTCAAGATTGCGTTAGCATCGGGCGCATCTCCGCCCAACAGCCCAATCGGCGACCCTTGCGGGATGACCTGACCGGCTTCACCAAACACTTCTTGCAGTCCCGCAATGACGAAAAGAACGTCGGCTGCTGGTTCAAGAATGATGACATTACCATAGTCCAGCAGCGGACCACGGAACAAGATTGTTGCGGCTGCGGGTGTGGTAACCAGCGCGCGCGGTCTTGCAGCAAGGATTACGCCGGGTCTGCGAATACCGGCCGCATCCGGTGCGTTAAACTGACGAATGACTTGACCTTGCACTGGCAGCGACAAGTTTCCTTTTTGTGTTGTGGCGTCGACGGGGACCGTGTCCCGAACAAAACTGTCACTAAGCCCAGATGCGAAGCCCGTAAGCGTTTCAGTACTCGCCAACAAAAGCGCCGTTTGAATCGGATTTTCAACAAAGCGTAGTGGCAGATCAGTCCGTTCAGAAATGGCCATGGACAGCGCAGACCGCGCAGATTGCACGCCGTTTAACCCATCTTGCAGGGTGCTGGCCGCACTTTCCTGTAAAGTCCGCAACAAGGCAATTTCTTCTAGTTCGGTGCGCAGTAGATCGACTTCGGCCTGAAGCGCGGGGGCCACTTCGGCAACCATCATGCCAGACCGTGCAGTTCCCGTCGGCCCTGACGGGTGCAAAAGCAACAACGGCGCCGGTGCGCGACCCATGGTTTGCAAAACACCGAGCAGGCGCCCAACTTTTTCGGATTTTGTGGCGAGCGCGGTTTCCAATGTTGTTTGTCGGATCGCGGCGCGGCGCAGCCCATCGCGCATGGCGATCAGCCCATCCTCATAGGCACGGACTGTTTGCGTCAACGCAGTCACACGGTTGCGGGCACCTTGGGCTTGCGCCAATGTATTGCCCGCTTGTGTCAGCCTGTCAGCCGCAGCGATTGCGGCCTCAGCTGGGGTTTGGGCGTTGGCGATGCCACCCCATAAAACCACGATGATTGCGAAAAAGCCTATCAATCGATCAAACTCTGGCTGATTAAGCTATGGCCGGTTATTTCATCTGGTAGCGGCAGCCCCATCAGGGCCAGCAACGTCGGGGCCAAATCAGCCAAACGCCCGTTATGTAGGGTTGCACCATCCGGTCCGCCAACCAATGCAACTGGCACAGGGTTCAGGGTATGTGCGGTATGTGGACCACCCGTTTCAGGATCGATCATCATTTCGCAATTTCCATGATCAGCAGTGACGATCATCGCGCCTCCTGCGGATTTAAGAGCATCTAGGACTTTGCCCAACCCACGGTCCACTGCTTCGCAAGCAATGATTGCCGCATTCAAATCGCCAGTATGCCCAACCATGTCTGGGTTGGCGAAGTTCGTGATAATCAGGTCATAGCCGTCGTTGATTGCGCCGACAAAAGCGTCAGTGACCTCGCCTGACGACATTTCAGGTTGCAGATCATATGTCGCGACCTTGGGTGATTGCGGCATAAAACGATCTTCGCCGACTTCCGGCACTTCAATGCCGCCGTTCATGAAAAACGTGACATGCGGGTACTTTTCGGTTTCTGCCAAGCGGAATTGACGCAATCCATGTTGTGCAACCCACGCCCCAAGGGTGTTTTTGATGACCCGCTTGGGGAACACGGTTTCGTACCAAGCCGCGTGTGCATCGGAATAATTTACCATACCGAGGCGGGCAACAAGGGTGGGCATTTCGCGGGGGAACCCGTCAAAGTTTGGATCAGCGATGGCGGCAAGAATTTCGCGGGCGCGGTCAGACCGGAAGTTTAGGCAGAACAGCCCGTCGCCTTTTGCAAACCCAGCATAGTCACCAATGACTGTTGCGGGGATGAATTCATCCGTTTTATCCGCCGCATATGCAGCGTCAATCGCGGCCTGCGGGTTGGCTGCAATGTCACCTTTACCTAGAACAACCGCGTTATAGGCAGTTTGCACACGTTCCCACCGATTATCGCGGTCCATTGCGTAATAACGGCCAATCACAGTGGCGATCTTGGAAGATGGAGGCAGGGCATTTTCAAGCTGGGCCATAAACGCCTTGGCGCTTTTGGGGGCCACGTCGCGGCCATCAGTCATCGTGTGGATAACCGATGCAACACCTGCTGCATCCAGCGCAATTGCGGCTGCAATGATATGTTTAACATGACCGTGCACGCCGCCGTCGGACACAACGCCCATCAGGTGTGCGGTACCGCCGCTGGTTTTCATCTGGTCAATGAATTTCACAATGGCGGCTGCGCGCGCAAAACTGCCGTCTTCAATCGACAGTTCAATCTGACCAAGATCCATTGCGACAATGCGGCCAGCGCCGATGTTTGTATGGCCGACTTCAGAATTGCCCATCTGTCCTTTTGGCAGGCCCGCGTCATTGCCGTGGGTCAACAGTTGGGCGTGGGGGCCGCGCATGATCGCGTCGAAATTTGGGGTGTTGGCTAAGGCAGGGGCGTTGCCCGCCTTAACGTCGCTTAGGCCCCAGCCATCCAAAATACACAACACAACGGGTTTGGGGGTGGGCATAGGGTGGCTCCTGCGGATTGATTTATGGTGGTGTTATCCCATCGTGGGGGCACCTTCAAATGCGGTGATACGGACCGCCAGATAAAATAGAGGCAGCGCGGTAAAGCTGTTCAGCCAACATCACGCGGACAAGCATATGCGGCCAAACCATTTTGCCAAATGACATGGCTGTATCGGCGCGCGCGCGCAAGGCTGGGTCAACGCCGTCAGCACCACCAATAATAAACGTTATATCTTGGCGGCCTTGGTCGCGCCAACCTGCAAGCTGGTCGGCAAACTGGGGGGATGATTGCACGCGGCCGCGTTCATCCATTACGCAAATCAGTGATCCAGATGGAATGGCGCGATCAAGCGAGGCAGCCTCGGCAGTCATGCCGCCACCTTTCTTGTCCTCAACCTCGATCAGCTTGGCTGGGCCAAGGGCAAGCGCGCGGCCCGTGCGGTCAAACCTGGTGAGATAATCATCATAAAGGTCACGCTCTGGGCCGCTGCGAAGGCGGCCCACGGCGCAGATATGCACACGCATTATTCTGTGGTTGCGGGGCTCATGCCGGGCTGCCACATCTTTTCAAGCTGATAAAATTCGCGGACTTCGGGGCGGAACAGGTGCACGATGATATCGCCAGTGTCGATCAAAACCCAATCGCCCGTTGTGCGACCTTCGATCTTGGACAAAATGTCAAAATCAGTTTTGATTTGCGCCACCAGCTTTTCAGCCATGGCCGATACTTGGCGTGACGAGCGACCAGAACCGATGACCATATGGTCGCCAATTTCGGACTTGCCTTTGAGGCTGATGGTAACAACCTCTTCGGCTTTGTTTTCATCAAGGGATTTCAGAACAGCCGCCAAAATGGCATCGCTGGTTGCGGTTTTGCTAGCGGTCATTTTGTCGCCTGCAACGTCGGCCACATCGTTGGCCGTTGTGGATAAAGACAGTTCATTGTCCTCCGGTTGGGTTACGCCGGTCAAATGCTCCGGCGCGAAGCTAGGATCAAGCTAACGAGTGGCGCGTGGAAATTCAACTCACTCTTACGGTGTTTTACATGGGGTAAAGGGGGTATTTGGGCGTTCTTTGGCCTGTTGGCCTGTAGATCCGCGCAAATCGGGTGAATTTGCCTTGCACACATGCGCCAAGAGAATCCCCGTTTTGGGTGTCTGAACCGACTGATCCTAGTCTGGGAATTGATCATTTTTATAGACTTTGATCTCGCGCTGAGGGAACGGGGTAGAGATGCCCTTGTCCGCAAAGCTGTCCCAAAGGGCCAAGAACACGTTGCCCCGAATATTGGTCAGGCCGCCAGTGGTAACGCTGATCCAGAACCACAGAATGCAATCAACGGAACTGTCGCCAAAGCCAACGATATGGCAGACTGTGGGGCGGGTGCGCGCGGCCTTGTTGCAGGGAGGCATCTGTAGTCGCTAGTGTCCCTTTCCCATGATTTAGGTCATGCAACAGCCTCGTACTTGGCACGGCCAAGCCCATTAATTTTGTTGAGAATGTTTGTCCCAATCCTGGCTTCAGTTTTTTGGTTTGGAAAGTTCCGAGCTTTCAGTTTGGGGCCGATGACCATCTTCCAGCAGCCCATTTGTGCTTCGCCTCGGCTCCGGTGATTGTAGCCGCTGCTAACTTGCCATGCCAGGCGCCCTTTGTCTCGAATCTCCGCGATGTGTTTATCTCGGGGCGTTGGATCACGGGCAGCATCGAGGCTGAGGACGGCCGTGATCGAAGGCGGGATTACAATCTCTATCGCTTCACCAAAACGGTCCACAAGCAGATCGCTGGTAGGATCGCCAGCATAGGCGCCATCCGCCAAAAAGCGGCTAACAGGAGCGTCAATCTGATTGAGAAGTTCGGGCAAAGCAGTTGGGTCGCCCACGTTGTCTTTTGTCAAATCGGAGCAAACGATATCTCCAGTTGTGATATCCAGTCCAAGGTGCAGCTTGCACCACGACTTACGTTTGGCTTTTGTTTTATGCTTGTTCTGCAACCATTCGCCTTCACCAAATATCTTCAGACCCGTACTATCCAAAACTAATTCGATTGGGCGGGCCCTTTGGGCTTTAGATTTTTCTGGCATGCTGAGCCCCGCACCTCTCCGCAAGAGGGTCGAGAAATCTGGAACGGGAACATCCAGCCCCATAAGCCGCGCCAAACTGCCGACCAATCCTTGCGTCTGCCGCAAAGGTTGTTTGAAAACCATACCCAGCGTCAGGCATACTGATATGACCATATCAGAGTATGTGGGTTGGCCGCCTGGCGTCTGACGTTTATCGGCAAGCCACTTATCTTCAACCTCAGCGCTCAACCAAATTGTCACATCACCACGCTGAAGCAGGCCTTCATTGTACACTCGCCAATTGGTGACCTTCTGTCGCTTCTTTTCAAACTTGTGGCGGCGGGACGTGTTGAATTTGTGCGGCATCATGACTATCCAAGTCGTTGGAAGGGTGGGTGTCTAGCAGACCCGCTAGGGTCCCTGCAACAACGCCCGATGGCAATCGCGACTTGGTATAAATTCCATGTCCGGAACATTGTCATAACGAATGCTTCAGCCTGACCCATCAGGGATTGGCCCGCGTCAACGATTTGGTCGAACTGGATTGAATTAGTGTCTGGTGCTGTCGTTTGATCGTGTCGTGCCATGCCTGCCCTGTCTTTTGTTACCGCATTGTTGCACAACGCGGCATGCCCATTTAAGCAACGCCCTTGTGAGATGCGTCAATGATCTATAAATGAAGGTGGATGAAACCTGTTTTTCACCCCGTTTTTGACATGGATGACCGCGCCCGCCTACCTTGGCGGTTCCACGGCGCTGCTTGCACAATTCTCGCAAGAGGCTGATCCCGCGCAGCTTTTCCACGTCCCCCAAACACACACCATATCTATTTTACAGGAGGGTGCTTTATGTCCCCCAAAACGATCTATGACAAAATCTGGGATGCCCATGTCGCCCACGAGGCTGATGATGGCACCTGTCTGCTTTATATTGACCGCCACCTTGTTCACGAAGTGACAAGCCCGCAGGCGTTTGAAGGTCTGCGTACGTCTGGCCGCAAGGTCCGCGCACCCGACAAAACAATTGCTGTGCCTGATCACAACGTACCGACAACGCTTGATCGCGCCAATGCCGCCACAATGACCGAAGACAGCCGCATTCAGGTTGAGGCGCTTGATAAAAACGCCAAAGATTTTGGTTTGCATTACTATCCAGTGTCTGACGTTCGTCAGGGTGTTGTGCATATTGTTGGCCCAGAACAGGGTTGGACGTTGCCGGGCATGACGGTCGTTTGTGGTGACAGCCACACCGCGACACACGGTGCGTTTGGGTCATTGGCCCACGGCATCGGGACGTCTGAAGTTGAACATGTTTTGGCGACACAGACGCTGATCCAGAAAAAATCTAAGAACATGAAGGTCGAAATCACGGGTAAGCTTGCGCCCGGTGTGACCGCCAAAGACGTGACAATGGCTGTCATCGGTCAAACGGGCACCGCTGGTGGTACTGGTTATGTCATTGAATATTGTGGTTCGGTTATCGAAAGCCTGTCCATGGAGGGTCGTATGACTGTCTGCAACATGGCGATTGAAGGCGGCGCGCGCGCTGGTCTGATCGCGCCTGATCAGACAACATACGATTATTGCAATGGCCGCCCACATGCCCCCAAAGGCGCAGCATGGGAAGCCGCGCTGACATATTGGAAGACGCTCTTTACTGACGAAGGTGCGCATTTCGATAAGGTTTTGACCATCAAAGGCGAAGACATCGCGCCGCTCGTCACATGGGGCACATCACCAGAGGATGTGCTGGCGATTACGGACGTTGTTCCTGATCCGGCATCATTCGAAGGCGGCAAGGTTGGCGCAGCGCAGCGGTCCATCGACTATATGGGCCTGACCGTCGGTCAAAAACTTACAGACATCGAAATCGACACCGTGTTTATCGGGTCTTGCACTAATGGCCGGATCGAAGATTTCCGCGCTGCTGCTGCAATCTTGAAAGGCAAAAAAATCAAAGACGGCATGCGTGCGATGGTCGTGCCCGGGTCTGGTCTTGTCCGCGCGCAAGCGGAAGAAGAGGGCATCGCTCAAGTGTTTATCGACGCTGGATTCGAGTGGCGTCTTGCTGGCTGTTCAATGTGTCTTGCGATGAACCCTGATCAGTTAAAGCCGGGTGAACGTTGTGCGGCAACGTCGAACCGCAACTTCGAGGGCCGTCAAGGACGGGGCGGACGTACCCATCTTGTATCACCTGCGATGGCGGCTGCTGCTGCGATCACGGGCCGCCTGACTGACGTTCGGGATCTGATGTAATGACTGTGCGTCGGTGGAACTTCTTAGGGCTATTTGGGGCGGCTAATGCTGCCCCACTGCTGTCATTGCCCACATTTGGCAAGGCGGCTGGAATGGCCTGTTCGAAGTCCGCGATGCACGGCGCGACCATGCATGCGCAAGTGCGTGTTTCGCATAAAAATTAAAGGACGATACTCATGGAAAAATTCACTTCACTTAGCGGAATCGCGGCGCCGATGGACTTGGTCAATATCGACACTGATATGATCATCCCCAAGCAGTTCCTGAAAACGATCAAACGGTCTGGCCTCGGTGTGAACCTGTTTGACGAAATGCGCTATAATCTGGACGGATCGGAAATCTCGAATTTTGTTCTCAACCAACCAGCCTACCGCGATGCATCAATCCTCGTTGCAGGTGATAACTTTGGCTGCGGCTCGTCACGCGAACACGCGCCATGGGCAATTGCTGATTTTGGCATCCGCTGCGTGATCTCGACCAGCTTTGCGGATATCTTTTACAACAACTGCTTCAAGAACGGCATTTTGCCAATCGTTCTGCCCGAAGACCAGCGCGACGCGTTGATGAAGGACGCAGAAAACGGTGCGAACGCACGGATCGAAATTGATCTGGAAACGCAAACGGTTACTGGCGCAGGTGGGGAAACCTATCATTTCGAGCTTGACGCGTTCAAAAAGCATTGCCTGATGAACGGCCTCGATGACATCGGCCTGACGATGGAAAAGGTGACATACATCGGCACATTTGAAGCTGCTACAGCGACAAGCCGGCCTTGGGTTTAATCCAAACGGGCGCGCAATAATCGCGCGTCCACCCATTTTGAGGCAACAAGCACCTTAACAAATGCGCCTGTTTACGCCTCCAAATCACCTTGATGGTTAGCGACACCCTTGCGACACTTGGGGTCAACCTATTGGGCACCCACAATATATTGTGGCCCTGTACTGCATGGCCTTTTGAATGCGCCAAAATGGTTGCAATCTCGCACGACCATCGTCGCAAAAGCGCCTCACTTTTTCATCTTATTTGTCAAAGACTTGAAGGGTGAACCAAAAGTGGGCAGAACTATGTCAATAATAAGGCAACCTGACGCACAAGCGCAGGATCATAATGGAACAAGGACGCGGCATCGTATCGCATCCGACCGTATTGAGGGTACAGTAGCAGTGTTTTCACGACTGCCAGGGGCTTTGGCCCGCGCAGCACTTGTGGTGCTGATGATCGTTACGCCGTCAGCAATGCTGCCGACGACTGGGTCTGATGGCGCCCAGATTGTGGCCTTCGTCGCTATATTTGCGGCCGTATTTACCATTGTAGAGGATAGCGCCAGTAGTCCAAGTCTTATCGAATTCCGAAGCGCGCCACCATTTAATCGGCTGCGATTTGGCGCATTGTTTGCGACGGTGGTAACTCTTTCCGTCGTGTTTCGTGATCCGGATCAAGCCAACACTATCACCCGATTTTTCCAATTGATTGGTGAACGCATAGGCGGGTCAATTGACTTTCCCTATTCTCCGGTCCGCCTGATGCTTTTGGCAATGCCAGCAGATATGACAGTGGCGCAGCTCGAAAACGTGCGCACAGCGGTCGGCCTTAGCTACCTGATCTCATTATCGTCACTGGCGATGTTTGTGTTACTGCTCCGGCTACGTGGTTGGCCGCGTCACGCGGGTGCGTTCAACGTTTGGGTAAACCTACCAACCTTTGACCCAACCGCAGGCGGCGATGTTGTGGCGCGATTGAATCGGTACAGCCAAATTAACCTAATCTTAGGGTTCTTGCTGCCATTCTTTGTGCCTGCGATCCTCAAGCTGTCAGCGACGTTCATCAACCCGCTTTCACTGAGCGATCCACAGACCTTAATTTGGGCGGTGGCCGCATGGGCGTTCTTGCCAGCAAGTTTTTTGATGCGTGGCGTCGCGCTAAGCCGTGTGGCGCAGATGATTTATGTGCAACGCAAACGTGCTTACGCCAAGGCAGCAGCAGATGGCTTGTTGCCTGTCTAATCCTTCTTTGGACGCCGTATACGTCTGCTGAAACTTACCGCATAGCAACTTTCGCTGCCCCGTTAAGCCGGGACGGGCCCGGTTTGCTTTTGCGCGATCTTCGGAAAGGCAAAGATGAGCAAATCGCGTCGATTATTGCGGTAATTGCGACCGTTGCCCCAGACGTGCTTCTTCTTACTGACTTTGACTATGATTCGATGGCGCTTTCAGCGTTTGTGCAATCCCTTGGTGCTGTGGGGTTGACCTACGACCATACGTTCGCATCCCGCCCGAATACGGGCCTGCCGACGGGATTAGATATGGATGGCAATGGTCGTACAGGCGAAGCGCGCGATGTCCAGGGGTATGGTCGGTTCAATGGGGATGGCGGCATGGCCGTTCTATCGCGCTTTCCCATCGATCAGGATAATGTGGAAAACTTGTCAGATATACTTTGGCGCGATGTCGTGGGCGGGACCTTGCCAGCCATTAACGGGGTGCCATTTCCATTCCAGCAAGCGCAGGATATCCAACGTCTTTCGACCAGCGGACATTGGGTCGTGCCTATTGCTCCGACAGGTGCAGCCCCATTTCATCTACTTGCCTGGTCAGCGACGCCACCCGTATTTGACGGACCGGAGGATCGAAACGGTTTGCGCAATCGCGATGAATTTTTGATGTGGGAAAACCGATTGGCAAATGACCCGCCTGCGTCATTTATCGTGCTGGGAAACGCCAACCTCGATCTGGTAGACGGCAACGGTTTGCGTGATTCGATGGAAGCTTTTTTGAACCGTGCTGA
>Ga0115006_10003063_pt1 | contig 11246 bp, 4 predicted proteins | sample ArcOceMetagenome_3_FD_88943 | JGI IMG/M metagenome (GOLD analysis project Ga0115006, IMG submission 88943) | Marine eukaryotic phytoplankton communities from Arctic Ocean - Arctic Ocean- Svalbard ARC20M Metagenome | ecosystem: Environmental > Aquatic > Marine > Oceanic | place: Arctic Ocean...
AGGAGCGCAACGCCGCCGATGCCGAACGGAAGCGCAAGGCGGCCAGGAAGGCGAAGCGAGAACGTGAGGAGAGGAGAGGGCTCTCGTTTGACGTGGAGGACGAGTGACGTGGTCAGGCGCGCGGGGGTGTCTGCCATTCTATTCATGCCATTTTAAAATTATGAAGACCTACCTCTATCGTGCTCGCCGAGACCGCAGTAACGCAGCTCGCCGGCTGCCAACACGGCGCTAAACTTCTGCGTCTCTATCTTCGAAACGTCCAACCTTTAGCTAGCTAGGGTCCGCGTTTCTCTGTCTGTCTGTCTGTCTGCGTGCGATCCAGCTGCTGGTCTCCGCTAGCGGACAATCATGCCCGAGCACTGCTCGCTCCTTAGCAGCTTCATCGCGCGCCAGGGGATCATCTTCGCCGCGGGCTGCATCTTCCTGCTCTACACGTGGGTCCAGATTCGCCTGGGCAGAGAGACTCGCGACATGAGGACGATCGCTGCGGACATCTCGAAGCAGGGTGGGCAGCAGGCCTTTGGAGGCCTCGTCATGGTCGCGCTCGGCGTCTTCCTGGCACACGATTCGCTCGACTCGCTCGCGTGGTACGGGGCCGAGTACCCGTTCGAGATCATCCTCACTACCTACTTCACGAGCAAGCTGCGCGTCTGGGTGGAGGACGGCTTCAGCAGATGGTACGCGCGCCGCGGCCACGCCTGGCTAGAGCCGTACACGATGTTCGGCATGTACGGTCCGAGTCCGGGCGAGTTCCGCTGCGACTGGTACGGCGCTCAGCTTGTGATGGCGGTGCTACTCATCGGCATCCCGGCGCGAATCGGCTCGGTGATCGTCATCCTGGCGAGCCTCGAGCTGCCCGGGCTGAAGGACTACAGCCCGGTGCTGCTCGTGGGCAAGCTGTGGTACCACTCTAGCCTCTCCTGCACGGAGCGCACCATCGCCGCGCTGTACATGATGCCGGTGCTGGGTGACGCCGTCCAGTTCATCATCATCGACGGAATACAGAAGTACAAAAAGCGGGACGACGCCTCGCTACTACACTAGCGCGGGCGGCAGCATGTTTTGTGCTTGTTTATATTTCATCATCCGAAACTTTCTCAACAAAGAGAACAACAAAAAAACCACCTCGCTCTCTCTGTCGATAAACACTCTGCCCAAACACTCTGCCCTCGTCTCCGAGGTCCGAGCAAAAAAGTTTTGTTGTTGTTGATGATGACGCCTGTTGGGGCGCCACCCGTCCCGCCTGCCGGCTATTCTCCTGTCAGGCTATTCTCCCGTCAGGCTCGTCCAGCCCTGCGACGGCGGCGGCGGCAGGGCGGCGCGCGGCGGCGAGCTGCGGCGCGGGTCGCGCGGCGTGCGCACCTTGCCGTCGCGCGCGACACGCGGCGGCGACGGCCCACCCTTGCGCGCGGGCGGCACGCTCTTGCTCTTGGCACCCGACGCGCCGCCGCCACCGCCGCCGCCCTGCCGCCGCCCGTCGAGCGCCGGCGTGAGCAAGGACTCGCTGATGCCCGACGAGAGGCCGCCCCCCATCGGGTTCATCGCGAAGTAGAAGCGCGACATCGGGTTCGTGCGCGGGTCGGGTCCCCACTCGGACGCGCCCGGCGGCCCGTAGCCCAGCGTCGGCGCCGACGCCGAGCCGCCGCCGGACATCTCGCCGCACGCGCGGCGGTGGGCGCGCGCCGCCGCGAGCGAGGCCTGCTGCGAGCGCAGGTGCGCCATCGAGACGGCGGGCGGCTTGTACCGCCCCTCCACCACCTCCGCCTTGTACACGCCGGCGCTGCGCTCCAGCGCCTCGGCGCGCGCCGGCCCCGGCCCCGGCCCGCCGCGCCGCCGCCCGCGCGGCGCGCCGTCGCGCCCCATCGCGCGTCGCGCGCGCCGGTCCTCCTTTGGCAGCAGCTGCGCGCCGAGGCCGTTGTCGTGGCCGCGCAGCTGCGAGCGGAGGCGGCCGATGTTGACCTCCTGCGCGATGGCGCCGCCCTTGCGCAGCTCGGCCTGGTGCGGCGGCGTGAGCGGCCGCGTGCGCAGCCGCTCGTTGTTCTCGGCGTGGACGGCGATGTCGCCCGCCGCGCCCGGGTGCAGCTTCGGGTCAAGCTCGATGGCGCGGCGCAGCAGCCGGTGCAGCTCGCGGTAGTCGATCGACCCGGAGCCGTCGGCGTCGAAGGAGTCGAAGAGCGCGTCCACCTCGCGCACCGTCGGCATCGCGCCGCCGCCGCCTGGGCCGCCGCCGAAGGCATCGCGCTCGAGCGCCTCGCCGAGCAGCGGCAGCACCGCGCGGAACTCGCGCTTGTCGACGGCGCCGTCGCCGTCGTCGTCCCACTCGCGGAAGAGGTCGGTGACGCGCGCCGCGTTGGCGGTGAGCGCCTCGCGCAGCCGCTCCACCATCGCCGCCGACACCGCCGGCCGCGCCTGCGGCACCGGCCCCGCGTCCGTCCGGCGGCCCGCGGCGTCGGCGCCGCCCGCCCACTTGCCGCCCACGTTGGCGGCGCGCGGCAGGCGCACCGGGTCGCGCTCGCGCGAATCGGCGCGCTGCTCGGAGACGGGCGGCGGCGGGCTCACGGTGCGCGGCACCTTGCGCAGCAGCTTATTGAGGTTGTCGTACCGGATCTGGCCGCGCCCCGCGCTCGCGCCGCCCTGCGCGTCGAGCGCGGCGAAGAGCGCCTCGAGCGCCGGGCGCAGCTGCGCCGCCGAGAGCATCTTGCCGTGCCGGTCGGTCGCCCAGCGCGCCACGTCGGCGTCCTCAAGCGCCGCCTGCTGCAGCAGCGGCAGCACCGCCTGGCAGAAGTCGCGCCGCGACACGAACGACGTGCGCTCCTCGTCCCACGCGTACAAGAGGTCGACCATCTGCCGCGTCCGATCCGCGAGCGCGTCGGCGAGCTCGCCCGGCGACGGCAGCTGCCGCCCGCCGCCCGGCGCCGCCTGCGGCTGCGGCGACGGCGGCTGGTACGCCGCGGCGGCGGGGATCGGCGGCAGCGAGGTGCCCGCCGTCTTGGCGGCGGTCTTGACCGACGCGGCCACCGCGGCGGGCGGTTCGGGCGAGCCGTCGCGCCGAGGCGGCGACTTGCGGTTGTGGCGCGGCGACTGGTTGAGCGCGGCCGCCGCGTCGAGCATGTGCCCCTTGGGCGGCGGCGGCAGCTGGCGGAGCCGCGTCACGCCGGTGCCCTCCACGCCGGACACCGACCGCGAGAGCTGCCGTGAGAGCTGACTCTTGCCGTGCGGCGAGTAAGCACCGGGCGAGCCGAAGACGGGCGAGGGGCTGCGAGACACCGGCCCGCGCAGCACCTGCGCGATGGCGTCGTCGGCGGCGTCCTTGGCGGCGGTGGCGGCGGCGGCGGTCTGCTGGTTGAGCGTCATCATGTCGAGCGGCGGGCGGCCGCTGTGGTCGATGACCAGCGGCGGCAGCGGCGGCCGCTCGAACTTGGCGTTGACGGCGCGCAGGTGCGGCTCGGGCACGTCGGGCGTGCGCGGCGGCGCCGGCAGCGCGTACAGCAGCCCGCGCTCCCCCTTTGGGTCGAAGCCCCTGATCGCGTGCGAGGCGGGGCTGCGCGCGGGCGGCGCGTCCTTGCCGGCGCGCACGCCGTCGCCGCGCCGCGCGCGCGCGCGCGCCATCTCGGGCGAGCGCGAGAGCCGCCACATCGCCGCCGTCGCCGAGACTGCCGAGTCGAGCGCCGCCGAGAGGAAGCGCTCGTCGATCTCGGAGGCGTCGGCGTTGCCGAGCGCCTGCCGCATCGAGTCGAGCACGCGCTTCTCCATCTGCTCGCGCAGCGCCGCCCACTCCGCGGCGTCGCTCTCGAGCTTGTCCTTGATCCGCTTCGCCTCGCTCCGCCCCAGGTAGCCGCGCCCCATCTTCTGGATGCGCAGGCTGGCCTTCCTCTCGCGGCGCGCCTGCAGCCACGCGTGCTGCCGGTCGCGCTCCGCCTGCGCCACGCTCCGCCCCGCCTTGCCGCGGCTCGCCGCCTGCAGCTTGACGGCCGAGCGCTGCTCCGTCCGGATGCGCGCCTTGGCGCCGGCGATCGCGCGCCCGTCGTTGCCGCGCGCCACCGCCTGGATCCGCGTCGCCTGCCGCTCGATCACCTTCCGCCGCGTCCTCTCGCGCTCGGCGCGCAGCTCGTCCATGTGCGCCTCGAACTCCCACCGGCTCTTGGAGCCGCGGTGGCGCGCCTGCAGCTTGGACGCCGCGCGCTCTCGCCTCCTCTGCAGCTCGCGCTCCTGCGCGCGCGCGTCGAAGAGCGGCGCCGACGCCCTGCGCGCCAGCGAGCCGCGCGTCATCTTCTGGATCTGCGTCGTCGCGTACGACCTCTGCTTCAGCAGCCGCGCCTCCTCCTCGGCCTCCTCGGCCTCGCGCTGCAGGACGGCCACCTGCTCGCGCGCGGCCTTGCCGCGCTGCACCGCCTGGATGCGCATGCTCGCGCGCATCGCCTCCTCGTCCTCCGCCGCCTTCCTGGCCGCCTCCGCCTCGGCCGCCTCGCGCTCACGCACCGCCGCCAGCGCCTCGGCCGCCTGCTCCTCCTGGAGCTTCTTGAGCTTCTTCGCCGTCTCCTCGTCCATCGCTGCCTGCTCCTTGGCGCGCGCGTCGCGCCGCCGCTGCGCCTCCTTGCGCGCCGCCTTGGCGCGCGCGTGTGCCTGCACCTGCTGCGACGCCTCGACGCGCTTCAGCATCTGCTGCTGCTTCTCAATCGACGACTCGATCGACGCGTTGATCTTCGCGGCTTGTTCCTCGAAAGACTGCGTGGAGGAAACAAATGGCAACCAGGGGATGGGGCATGCGGGCGGAGCGTGCGGTGGCCAGGATCCCAGGTGTGCCGAGGCCGCGCCACGCCGTGCATTTCTGGCGCCCTGTGTATGCGCGCGCGTGCGTGCGCGTGTGTGCGCGTGCGTGGCGTGTGTCAGCCTTCTCGTGCCAACGTCGGCGCCTCTCGCGTCACGTCGCCGCCCTCGCCCGGATCGTACGCCACCCCGCCGCGGCCGCCGCGCCGGAACGACGGCGCCGCCGACATCGCGCCCGTGCCGGTGGGAGTCCCCGACATCGAGCCCGAGGGCGACCCCTTGCCTGACGCCTCGACGGCCCTGTGCTTGCCGCTCTTGCGCTGGTGCCGCTTGAACGACTCGGTGCGCTCGGGCGGCCCGCCCACGCGCGCCGCCTCGAACTCGGCCTGCAGCGCCTGCTCCTTGAGCGCGAGCGCCTTGGCCTTCTCGGAGACGGCGCGCGCCTTGAGCGCCTCGAGCTCGGCCTTCTGCGCGGCGAGCGCCGTCGCCTTGGCCTCCTGCGCCTCGAGCTCCGCGCGCAGCAGCTCCTGCACGGCGGCCTCGTTGCCACCCGCCTCCTTGGCCTGCGCCTTGATGTCCGACATCATCTTGCGCGTCTGCTTGCCGCGGTACATGTTCTGCACCCGCGACGCCGCCGCGTCCTCCTCCTGCTTCTGCGCCGCCGCCGCCGCGCGCGCCTCGCTGTCGCCCTTGGTCGCGCGCACCGCCTTCGCCGACGCCTCCAGCGCGGCCGACGGCTTCGGTGCCGCCGCCGCGAGGCCCGCCGCCTTCTCGGCGCGCCGCTTCTCGGCAGACTCCTTTGCGAGTCGCGCGCGCTCCTCCTTGCCCTTGCGGATCGCGGCGATCTTGCTCGCGGCCTCGTCCTGCTCCGACTGCTCCGACTTCTTCTTCGCCAGCAGGTTCTTCTTCGAGACGTTGTCCGCGTCGGCGAAGACGGCGTTGCCCTTTGGCTTCGGCGGCTTCGGCTTGTGAAGCGCGTCATTGGCGGCCGTCGTCCGGTTGGCCACCGACTTGGACGGCGAGCGCTTCAGCGCCGCCGGGTGCGCCTTCGCCTGCGCCGCGGCCGCCTCGGCCGCCGCCCTCTGCTCACGCCGCTCGATCATCCCGCGCCGGCGCGCCTGCAGCCTCGCCGCCGCCAGGTCCTCCTCGCCCGCATCGGACGCCATCGGCGCCGGCACCGACGACGCGCGCGCCATCACAATCGGCGGCGGCGGCGGCGGCGCGGCGGCCACCTCGGCGTCGGCCGTCGGCTCGTCCGCGAGGGCCATCCTCGCGTCGCGCGCCACGGCCGCCGCCAGCTCGGCGTCGGCCACCGCCATCTCGGCTTGCACCTTGGCCTGCGCGAGCTGCGCCTTCCTCTTGTGCGCCTTGGCCCTGTCGAGCTCGGACATGCCCGCCTCGTGCATCTCGAGCTCGCCCGCGTGCAGCAGCGCGGCGAGCTCCGCCGCCTCCGCCGCCGCGCGCGCGTCGTCGAGCGCGTCGGCCGCGTCGTCGTCCTTGTCGGCCGCCTCCTGGATCGCCGCCGCCTTGCGCGCCGCCTTCTTCTGCTCCTCGAAGCCCTTGCGCTCGATGCTCGAGCGGCGGATCGCCTGGATCTTGGCCGCCGCCCTGTCCTCCTCGCCCGCGTCCTGCGCCAGCGCCGTCGGCACCGACGACGTCCGCTTCATCGGCTTGGCGCTCGTCTTCGAGCGCTGCAGCTTCGCCGGCGCGCCGCCGGCGCCCTCCTCGCTGATGGCGTCGAAGCCGCCGCCGCGCTTCGCGGCGCGCCGCTCGGCCCTGCGCGCCTTCTCGTCCGCCTCCTTCTGCGCCTGCGCGAGGAGGTTCTTCTCGGTCGCCGCGCGCTTCGACTTGAGCCGCGCGTTGGCCTTCTTCTTGGCCTCCGCGAGCTCCGCCGCCTTCGCCTCGCGCTCCTCGGGCGTCATCGCCGCCTCCGCCTCCTCCTTGAGCTTCATCGCCGGCGACGTCTGCCGCCGCGACAGCTGCCCCTTGCGAATGGCCGCGATCTTGGCCGCGGCGTCGTCCTGCTCCTCCTTCTCCGTCTTCCCCTCCATCGCCGCGAGCCCCGACCCCATCGACTGGCCGCGCGTCACCGAGACGGAGGAAGCGCCGCGCTTCATCTTGCGCGCCTCGAGCGCCTTTGCCTGCTGCTCCTTGATCGTGGCCTGCTTCGCCGCGAGCTCCTTCTCCGCCTTCTCGCGCTTCTCACGAATCCGCGCGTTGGCCTGCGTCTTGGCCTTCTTGAGCTCCTCGGCGCGCTTCTCCTTCTCCTCCTCGCTCAGCTCCTCCTTGGGCACCAAGCTCTTCTGGCTCTGCACGTTGCGCCGCGACAGCTGCCCCTTGCGCATCGACGCGATCTTGCTCGCCGCGGCCTTCTGCTCGAGCTCCTCAAAGTACGCGAGCTCCGCCGCCGCCGCCTCGTCGGCGCCGCCGCCGCCGCCTCCGCCGCCTCCGCCGCCGCCTCCGCCGAGCGGCGTCGACAGCCGCTCGCCCCCCGCGGCCGACGACGCCGGCGCGCCCCCCGCGGAGCGCCCCGCGCCCTGCCCCGGGGGAGTGCCGAGGCGCGACCCCTCTTGCGAGGCGAGCAGCGATCCCTTTTGCGACGGCGCCGCCGACGCGCCCAGCGACTGCAGCTCCGACGGCGGCAGCGGCTGCGCGGCGGCGCGCAGCGCGCGCAGGTCGTTGGGCGTCGCGAGGCGGCTCTCCTTGGTCGGGCGGCGCTGGCGCGCGGCGGCGCGCGTGTAGCGCGGCGAGAGCTGCGGCAGGCCCATCTCGGCGCGCCGGTTGCGCGCGCGCTCGCGCGCCTTGTTGCCGCGGAAGCGCGCCTGGATCATCGTGACGGCGCCGTGCTCCCACGCCTGGAGCCGCGCCGCCGCCTCCTGCTGCCGCTCGTACGCGAGCTTCTCCTGCTTGGCGCGCTCCTGGATCGAGTCCAGATTGTCGCGCGCCGCCTTGCCCTTGTACCGCCCCGCCATCTGCGTCGCCGCCGCCGTCTCGGTCTCCTCCTCGACGCGCAGCCGCTCGTCCTCCGCGACCTGCCACTTGGCCTCGGCCTCGGCGCGCGCCGCCTCCTCCGCGTCGAGCCGCGCCTTCTGGTCCCTGTAGCCGAGCGCGACCGCCTCCTCCTCGAGACGGATCTTCTCCTCCGCCTCGGCCTTGAGCCGCCGCTCCTCCGCCAGCCGCCGCTCCTCCACCCCCCTCCGCTCCTCCTCGATCTCGAGCTTGCCCTCCGCCTTGGCGACCACCAGCGGGTCGACGTCCGAGACCTTGGCGCGCTCGATGGCGCGCCGCAGCGCCACGAGGTCGATCTCGGGCACGTCGACCGTGCTCGTCGGCAGGCCCACGTCGACCCACTTCCAGCCGGGGATCTGCTTGGCGGGGTCGAGCCCGCTCTCGGCCCACTCGCGCCCCGGCATCCGCACGTGCAGCGCGATGCGCGCCTTGGCGTTGATCTGGGGCGTCAGCGCCTCCTCGAGCTCGGCGATCGCGCCGGCGCGGTTGAGCTGCTCCTCGCGGATGCGCACCGCCTCGAGCGCCTCGAAGCGCGCCTTCTCCTCGGCCGCCTGCTTCTGCCGGCCGAGGTCGAGCAGGCTCTCGTACTTGCCGAGGCGCTGGTCGTCCTCCGCGCGCTCCTTGGCCTTGCCCATCATCGCGAGCATCCGCTCCTTCTCGAGCTGCTTCGCCGTCTTCGGCTTCGCCTCGGCCTCCAGCCGCTTCCGCTCCGCCTCGGCCTCCGCCTCGGACTGCTTGCGCAGCCGCGCCTCCTCCTCGAGCCGCTCCATCGTCTCCTTGCGCTCGGCGGCGAGCTGCTGCGCCTCCTCGGGCGACATGCCCTGCACGACGCCGTCGAGGAACGTGTTCGCCACGTCCTTCTCCTTCTTGAGCTCCTCCACCTCGGCTTTCAGCTCGCGGATCATCTTCTCCTCGGGCGACTCCTGCTTCGGCAGCGCCTTGTCGCGCTTGTCGCGCATCCGGCGCGCCTGCATGATGGCGAGGAAGCGCCGGATGTCGGCCTGCAGCACGGTGGCGGCGGCGTGCGCGTTCCGCTGCCGCCACTGCTGCGCCGCCGCCGCCGCCAGGATCGTCTCGCGCATGTTGGCGAGGCAGCCCTTGGCGAAGCGCTCGAGCTGGGCGTCGCCCGCGCCCGCCAGCTCCTGCAGCCGCATCACGACGCCCATCTCCTGCATCAGCTCGACGTACTCGAGGTCGGTGCACGTGTTCTGCACCGCGCCCAGCGCGTACACCAGCGTCAGCCAGTCGTCCGAGAAGAGGTGCGGCAGCAGCCGCTCGAAGCAGCCGCACTCCTTCAGGACGCCCTTGGTGAGCACCGAGTTCGGGTCGACGGCGTCGGACGCGAGGTTGCCGATGAGGAGCAGCGTCGTCTGGTAGAGCATCGGCTCCTCGTCCTCGAGCAGCGCGACCAGGTTGTCGATGCCGCCGCTCATCCGGAGGTACTCGCCCAGCACCAGCGCATCCTCGCCGAACGACGTGTCTACGATCTGCGCGAGCTGGCCGAGCGCCTCGGCCCGCTCGGGGGCAGTGGGGGCCCGCAGCCCCCCTACCAGCTGCGGAAGCACGGATGTGGCGAGCGACATGCCGCGCCGGCCGCCAAGGCCACGACGACGATGTCTCTGCGCCCCTCCTCGCAGCCGATCCTGAACTGTCGTTTCAGGGGTTTGCATAACCGTTCTGTTTTCGTGGCCGCACGCTCGAACGCATGAGACGAATCGACCTTGCTCGAGGCCCACGTGTACAATCCACGCTGAGCTAGTGACGCTTTCACCCCTTCGCCAAGCTGCGGGGGCCATGCGAGCGGTGCTTGGCCATAAAATGATGACATAATCCAGTGTCAAATCACCGCACACAAGTTGAACCGAGCTTAGTCCGTGCAAATACCGTTCGCCAGCCGCGCCGTACGCCACGGCCGAGATGGCGTCCCGCAAGCGCGATCGCACCTCGTCGACCGGCGTCTCGTCGTCGTCCTCCTCCTCCGGCAGCGGCACCGCCGCCGCACCGACGATCACGCTCTCCGGCGGCGAGGCGTGCCCGACCAAGCAGGTGGCGCTCTGGCGCTCGGGCCGCCTCACCGACACCACCGTGGAGGTCGACGGCCGCACCTTTGCCGCGCACCGGCTGGTGCTCGCCGCGGCGTGCGACTACTTCGAGCGCCACTACGACCACGAGCACATGCGCGGCGCCGACCACCCCAAGCTCCTCGAGCACGTCACGGCGGCCGCCTTCGAGCCGCTGCTGGCCTTCCTGTACGAGGGCGCGTGCTCCTTCGACGAGACGCTGCTGGCGCCGGTGCTGCGCGCGGCGCACTACCTGGGCGTCGCGCCGCTCGAGCACGCCGCCGCCGGCGCGCTCACCGAGCGCCTCTCGCCGTCGAATGCGCTCACCGCGTGGACGTGGGGCCAGGAGCTGGAGCTGCCGGAGCTGGCCGAGGCGGCCAAGGAGACGGCGCTGCGCGGCTTCGACGAGGTGGAGACGATCGAGGAGGCGACGTTCGCGCAGGTGCAGGCGCTCGTCGCCGACGAGCGGCTGACCGCCAAGAGCGAGGAGGCCGTCTTCTCGGCGGTGGCGCGGTTTGCCGAGGCCAAGCAGCCGGCCGAGGCGGACCTGCTCGCGCTGCTGCGCAACGTGCGGTTTGCGCTCATGAGCAAGGAGTTCCTGCTTGGGACGGTCCGCTCGTGGCCGATGCTCGATAGCAGCGCGGGCCAGGGGATGCTCTTCGAGTTGATGGTGCCGAGCGCTGGCCCCGCGCAGCGGCCTCGTCAGGGCTTCTGCGGGCGCTTCCTGTACGTCATGGGTGGCGAGGCGGACGACGGACAGAGACTTTCGACGGTCGAGATCTACGATACGCCTTCGAACACGTGGCGGGCAGGTGCAGACTTGCCCAGTCCGCTCAGCGAGTCGGCGGCGGCGGTGCTGGACGGCAAGATCTATGTGCTGGGCGGTTGCCCTGCGAGCAACACCATGTTCACCTTCGACACGCAGACGGGCACGACATGGGCAGCGGCGGCACCCATGAGGACGGGCCGGGAAGGTGCAGCAGCCGCAGTCGTGGGCGGCAGGCTCTACGCAATTGGCGGCTACGCTGGCGTGACTCTGTCCAGCGTGGAAGCCTTCGACCCGCAGACCGGCGCGTGGGCGGAGATGGCCCCCATGCCAACGGGGCGATACGCAGCCGGCGCGGCGGTGCTGGACGGCAAGATCTATGTGGCTGGTGGCTATTGTGGGGACACGCTCATCAGCACCTTCGAGGTATATGACCCGCAGACCAACACCTGGGCGACCGCACCGCCGATGACCACGAGACGGGTCTACCACGGCGTGGCGGTGCTCCATGGCAAGATCTATGCCGTGGGTGGCGACACGGGCGGATCGGACCCGCTCAGGTCGGCGGAGGTATATGACCCGCAGACCAACAGCTGGTCGGCCATCGCGCCGATGAGTAGCGCGCGGGCGCACCTCTCTCTCGC
>Ga0115006_10003064_pt1 | contig 11245 bp, 10 predicted proteins | sample ArcOceMetagenome_3_FD_88943 | JGI IMG/M metagenome (GOLD analysis project Ga0115006, IMG submission 88943) | Marine eukaryotic phytoplankton communities from Arctic Ocean - Arctic Ocean- Svalbard ARC20M Metagenome | ecosystem: Environmental > Aquatic > Marine > Oceanic | place: Arctic Ocean...
CCAAGCAGTTAAAAATATGAGTTTCATATCTAACATAAGTGATTTATGGTTTTGATACCAAATTTCTAATTCACCTTTAAAAGGATAAATTTTCCCTTTATAAAACTCCCAAACATCTCCTCCATTATTTTTAACATTAGTAATTAATGTTTCTTCATCTCTAAATATAATAGAACCAATTCCTGTTAGTCCTGGCTTTACATTATAAATTACTTTTTGAACTTCATTTGGATAAGCTTCAAAACTCACTCTCATGACGGGTCTTGGCCCCACAACACTCATACGACCAAAAAAAATGTTAAATAACTGAGGTAGTTCATTAATTTTCGACTTCCTTAAGAAACCACCCATCGGGGTAATTCTAGGATCTTTTTTCGTAGTCATTATCCCTCCAGGCATATTAGCACTGTCTTTAAGCATGGTTGCAAATTTCCAAATTAAAAAAGGTTTATTTTTATATCCTATTCGCTCTTGCTTGTACAAGATATAACCTTCACCAGTAAACTTTAACCCAATTATTATCGGAATGAGTAAAGGACTTAAAATTAAAATAGCAATTCCAGACGATAGGATATCAAAAGTTCTTTTTAATAAATAATACATAGGTTACATTTTTTGATCTAACGTTTTACCTGTTTCAATATGATTGAAATTTGGTAAAATTTTATTCATTATTTTTATGATATCTTCTTTGTTATAGGATTCTCTTTTGAAAAGAGTTTCAATTTCTTTAATAGTTACCTCCATTTCAGAAAAGGAGGGTTTTAAGGAATTGGTAACAACTCCAATCGATTCGTATAATTCAAAATTTACTTCATCTTCAGATGTATAAAATTCTTCATATAATTTTTCTCCACTAGTATCTGTTTTGAAAAAATAAACTGGATATGATGAATTATCTGATAGGTTTAAAGCTATTTCTTTAGCTTCTTTTTCAGTTTTACAAATCTTAATATCTTTATCTAAATATTTAAAGAAGTCCTCTGTTATTGATTTAAAATTAACCAATTGACTTTCATTTAACTTTGGAAAATAAATATCCCCACTATTACCCAAAATACTTGTTAATAAACAAATCTCACCACTTTCTTCTGGGGAAACAAAAAAACGTTTTACATCTGATGGGCAAGAAATTGGTTGTCTTTGAAGCAGTCTTTCTATATAGCCATAAAGTAATGATCCATTTGAAAACGCAACATTCGCGAATCTAGCTGTTGTAATTTTTAGATCTTTAGAATAAGACATAATTACATTCTCCATCATTTTTTTTGATCCTCCCATTACATTCACAGGATTGGCAGCTTTATCAGTTGAGACGCAGAAAAAATGAGAAGGTTTATTTAATTTTAAATAATCTAAAAATTGTTTCGCATCTAATACATTATTCTTTATCATAGCCTCAATAGAGAAAGAATCCTTTTCACTTCGAACATGTTTATGTGCTGCAAAGTTTGCTATAATATCAAATGAACCGTGTTTTTTTAACATTTTATAAAAAACATCAGAATTAAAAGACATTGGATAAGTCAAATAACTTTCTGTAACCATTATTTTAGAATCACTTCGTAATGTTCTTGTTAACTCTGTTAAACCATTTTCATTAGTATCAACAACAATTAATTCAGAGGGATGATACCTAAGTGCTGCCTTAATATAAGAAGACCCTATGGTTCCAGCTCCTCCAATTACTAGAATTGATTTCCCTTTAATTTCTTTGGTTAACTTTTCTTTGTTATTTATTAAATCATTTTCGAAAAAGCTATTTTCTCTTTTCGTTACATAATTTTTAATAAAATCTGAAATATTTGGTAACATCATTACTTATAAAAATTTTTAATTTCTGAGATAACTTTATATTGATCATCTATTATTAAGTTGGATGAAGATGGAATACTTATGCACTCTTTAAATATTTTATTTGATATATCATTTTCATTGATATACATTAAATCTTTATACATCGGAAGATTATTCATCGGTGTCCAAAATGGTCTACTTTGGATTTCATTACTATTCAAATGATTTAGTAAGGCTCTCATTTTTTTTGTTCGAAAGGTGAATAACCAACAATTAGGGTCTGAATTAGGATCATTGGTCTGAAATTTAATATCTCCTATTCCGTGTAATTCACTTCTGTATAGTGTATCAATTTCTTTTTTTCTCTTCAAGATGCTTTCAAAGTTTTCCATTTGTGCAACCCCAATAGCAGCTAGCACATTTACTAAGCGATAATTATAACCTATTTCATCATGAAAATAATCTAAAGGATCCGTTTTAGCAGTTGTAGTAATGTGCTTTGCCCTGTTGGCAATTTCTTTATCATTTGTCAAAATCATTCCACCACCACCAGTAGAAATTATTTTATTGCCATTAAAGCTTAAAACACCGGTTAAACCAAACGTTCCTGCATGCTTTCCATTTTTAAAGCTTCCTAGTGCTTCTGTACTGTCTTCTATTAAAGGGATACCATAGGTAGAGCTTATTTCTACTAATTTGTCAACATTGATAAATCCTCCTAAAACGTAAACTGGCATGATTGCACCAATTTTTTTCCCTGAAGTCTTATCTGAGGTTACCGGTTTACCATTTACAACTTTAGTTGACGTATTTTTTTCTAACCAACTGTGAAGTAAATCAACATCCATTTGCCAGGAATCTTCACAAACATCTATTAGAGCAATTTCTGCTCCTGAATATGAAACAGCATTTAATGTAGCTACAAAGGTTAAGTTTGGGGCTATTACAATATCATTTGAAGAAACTCCTGCAAGGTTTAAAGAAACTTGTAAACCAGCTGTTCCATTCATACATGCAATTGCATATTTTACTCCTGTAAAACTTTGGATAGCCTGCTCAAATTTAGTAACATATGCTCCAGCTGAAGATATCCAACCAGTGTCAAGGCAATCTTTTACATACTGCCATTCGTTTCCGTTTATATTTGGTATTGATAATGGTATCATAATAATCTGCTTCCTATTTTAATTGCCTTAGAGTCTTCAATTAATATATCTATGAATGAATCTTTTGTTTTTACTGCTAAAAAAGTATCTTTTTTAAATAATACTTGTCCCGGAATTCCTTTATAAGATTTAGCATTTTTATAAAACCTAGACTTTCTAACTCTGTATTTATTGTTTTCAAAATAAAAATATGCTTCAGGACCTGGCTTACAAACTGCTCTAATTAAATTATGAATATCTCTTGAATTGTCATTCCAATTGATTTGTTCATCTCCGTCAATCCTCTTACCACAATAAAAACCTAATTCATGAATATCCAATTGAGGAATTCTGTTATACTTTTTTTTATTAATTAAAACCAATCCCTCGTATAATAGTGATGCACATTTATCAAAAGCAATTTTCAAAAGACTGTTATAATTATCCTCTTCTGAAATAGGAAAAGCTTTTTGAATAATAATATCTCCTGTATCAATTCCTTCATCTACATGATGTACAGTTATACCAAATTCACTTTCATCATTAATTAATACCCAATTTAAGATATTTCTTCCCCTATAAAAAGGTAGCATACCTGCATGACAATTAATTACTCCGTGTTTAGCTGCATTCAAAATTTTCTTTTTAAAAATTTGATCGAAACTCATTGAAACTAATATATCACAATCATAATCATTTAATAAATCTAAAAATGATTCTGAGTTTATAGATTGATTTGGCAAATAATCAATTCCATAAGTATCACAAAACTCTTTTAACTTTGAGTCTATAGTTCCTTTTCTAGGAACTATAAACAAAATCTTAAATTGAGGGTCTTTATTTATTTTTGCAAAAGCGTTATGTGACCAAGGTCCATCAGCAAAATAACCTATATTCATAATATTATTTTTTTATTAAGTTTTCATATTCGTTTAAAAGCAAATTCCAATAAGATTTTCGCTCATATTTAATTCTTATTTTATCTCTAGAAATTAATCTAAGTTTATTAAATAAGGGTTTGTCAGAGGTTATTTTTATCATTGCATTATAGATGGAATTAACACTCTTCACTTTTATTACTAATCCATTTATGTTATTTTCAATAATCTCATTACAGCCATTTATGTCAGAAACTATACTAGGTAATTTCATTGCTCCAGCTTGCATAACAACATTAGGGAAACCTTCTCGATAACTCGGAAACACTAAACAATTAGATATTGAAAAATAAGGCCTTACATCATTTTGATACCCTACTAAAATAATTTTATTGTTATTATTAATTAATAGTTTGGTCTTTTTTTGTAAAGGGTCTAATTCATCTTCAAAAGGACCAACTAATAATAGTTTTATATTTTCTTCAACTAAACTTATTTTATCAAAAGCTTCAACTAACTCATTAATTCCTTTATCCGAAACAATACGACCAACAAAAATAAAAACGAAATCAGTCTTCTTTATTCCTAAATTAGTTTTTAGAACTGTATTTTCTTCAATTGAAAATAACTCTGGATCAAAATAGGAGGTATCAATTCCATTAGAGCTTCCATTTCCAATTACCTTAAGTTTGTTTTCTGAAGTAAATCTATGTTTTAAAATAATATTTTTTAAACCATATGAGTTAGGGTAAACTCTTGTTGAACATTTGTATGTTAATTTTTCAACAAAATTTAAAACAATTCTTTTAAATCCTGTTGCTTCCATTAAAGGAAGTCCAGCAACGGTATGCAATCTAATAGGAACTCTGGCAAAATAGGAAGACAACATCCCTATTATTCCTGCTTTTGGGGTATGTGTATGAACTATATCAGGTTTTTCTTTCCTAATTAGTTTATGTAGATTGTAAGTAGCTTTTAAATCTTTAAGAATTGTTATTTTTCTAGTTAATGAGATAATTATATGACCACATTTTTCATTTTCTATTGCATCATTTAGTTCTTGTCCATCAGAACTAATCATAGTAACATTAAAGCCATTCTTACTCATAAAATTCATTTGACCTTTCAATAAGTATTTAAAGGACATAGGAACAGTAGTTATGCGGATAAGTTTTTTATTCATTACTTTCAATAATATTTTTCAACAATTCATGAGGAGCATTAAGCCCTTCATCATGCCAAATTCTAGATCTATCAAAATAACCATTTGCATCTAATAAAGCTTTATGGGAGAATCCGTAAGAAATTTCAATGAGTATTCCTTGCCCATTATTATTATTAACAACATAATCATAGCCCATACAATTAAAACCTAATTCATCTGATATTTTAAAAGCTGAATCTATTATATCTTTTGTCACACTATCTTTAGTGTAAAATAAATTTCCTGCACCTGATGCTCTAAATTCTCCTTTGTTTACCTGTCTTCCGATGAAGGATAATTTATCTCCAACAACGACAACTTTAAGATCATAACCATCATTTGGAATAAATTCTTGCAAATAAACGTAACCTCTTTCTATATTAAATTTTTTTGCATTTGATAATGACTTAAGGAACTCGGGAATTCTTTTTGCTCTCTTTACAAACGTTTTAATACTTCTTGAAGATTGAACATTTGATATTGTTTTATGAAGTATATCAGGAGCGCTGCTTACACCAGAGTTAAACATTCTTTTTCCATAATGAAGAAGTTCCTTGGCTGAATCTATCTTTTTAACATTATGAGAGCCGGAACCATTCCTCAACTTTGCGATAATTGGAAAAGAAATGTTATTATTTTTTAGATCATTTTTTAAATCATTTATGGAATAGTAATAAAAAGATTTAGGTATTGGAGCTTTAATACTTTCTAACAAATAGGTTTCCGCTAGTTTATCATCAAAATGCCAAGAGTCATTATTATTTGGAAATATTTTTTTGTTGTGATACTCTAAAGTATTTAATATGTTTTTAGCCATCAACATATCTTTGTAGGAATAATTACTATAGTGCCAAAGTATTATATCAAAATCCATCAAAGAATTAATTACTCCGATTTTGTATGGATTAACAACACTATAATTAATGTTATTTTCATTACAATATTGTTCCCAAGCAAAACACCAATTAGTTGAATGAATTTTCTCTGTTTTGTCGTATAAAATTGCAACTCTCATTATTTTTTATTTAGTATGGTTTTTGAAATTTCATTATGTGACTCGCACCTCAAAAGATTTAGAATTAACTTATTGTGTTTTCTTCGAAAAAAGAAAATTGGAAAAATTCCATAAATAAAAAACAGTCTTAAATAAATATTTTTCACATAAAAACTAGATAAATAAAATTTTTCTTGAGTAAGAATATAGTTGTGCCAAGCTTTTAGAAATAGTTCATCGTTTGTTATTGTTTCACTCAAACTTTTAATCTTATTTATAAACTCTTCTTTTTGATTATCTTGCATTAACCTAAGAGTACTGTCGTCTTCTTTACCTTGAGTATGGGGGATTAAAGTAATTCTAAAATTAGAATTTATATTCTCTAATTCTAATATTACACTCATGCCCTCGGTCCAAAGTCCTTTTTGATATTTTTTCTTATAATCAAAAATAAAGTTACCAATACTATAAACTATTGGTTTCCCTTCAAAATATTCATAACCACTAACGCAATGGGTATGATGCGCAACAATAGCATCTACACCACAGTTAATAAAATACCTAAACCGTTTGCGTTGTTCTGGCGTAGGTAGTTGATAGTGCTCCCTTCCTCCATGATAAATCAACACTATTTTATCAACCTTATTCTTTAATTCATTTATAACCTTCGTATTGTCAATAAAATCAAAAGTATTGGCACCAGGAAGATTATTTTCTGCAGCACAAAACTCATTTTCAGCAATATTTACAAAACCTATGCGTAAACCTCTAATTTCTTGTATAAATGGTTTAGATGCTTCGACAATGTTTTTACCAGCCCCAACAACATCGAACCCTTTTTCTTGTGCATATTTAATAGTATCTAATACGCCTTCACTTGAATAATCCTGTATATGGTTATTAGCAAGCGTTAATAAATTAAATCCTGCAAATCTTAGAGCTTCAAACGAGTTTAAATTTTCAGTTTTTATACAAGGACCCGTCTTTTCAATTTTTGTATTCGATTTTGTTACAGGACATTCAAAATTTACAATCGCGTAATCTACACTTTCTACTATTTCATTAAAACCATTTAAAAGGTCATGATACCTTTCTTCTTTTAAATATTTATCAGTTCTTTTAATAGGACAGAAGTCCCCTGCAATAAGTAATTTCATAAGTATCTAATGTTAAATAATATTATATATGAAAACCTAAACCTTCTATAATAATCCAAAATATATTACCATACCAAAACGTAGGTGTTAAAATAAGCAACGGCAACATAAAGTTCGTAAAAGCAATATTAAAAGAGAACACAGGAATCGCATATAAAATCAATGTTCTAATTTTTTTATTTTTATAAATGCAATAGAATTTAACTAAATATAAAACAAAAAATAGAAAAGCTAAATTCAAAAACCTACCTCCTGACGGAAATGATGTCGCTATAAAAGAGAAAGAAAAAAAGAATAAAATGAACGCAAAAAAGTTGGTATATTCTATTTTTTTATTGTCTTTCATTCTTTTAAGTAACTTATTCAGAAATAAAATACTTATAAAAATATAAATCTTAATAGCGTAATTAAAGTATGTTTGTACACTTAAAAATAAAGAGTTGCCTTTCCTGCTATCTACAATTTGTGTAACACGATCACTATTAACAAAATCTAACCTACTGCCTACGGCACCCGACAAAGCATCTGATTGCGTAAAAAAACTAAGGTTAATAGAGTTTGTTTTCAGAAACCAGGAAGCAAAAAAAGTTGCAATAAACATATAAAAAAGGACTGGTTTCACCCCTTTACTATTGTATAATTTCGGATGAATAAACGTATACAATAACAAAAGAGGTACTAAAAGAGTAAAACCGTAATGGAATAATGGTGAAATAATTATTCCGATAACCCAAACTTTTTTTTTCTGAATAAAAAAATTATATAAAGCACAAAAAAGGACCAAAAACCCTGTGTTAAATTTAAAACCATTTATGCCAGACAACGAGATATATGTGTAGAAAACCAATGTCAATACAAAAACATGTTGATTCCAGATATTCCCTCTTTCTCGAACAAATATTAATAAGGATAGATAACTAAAAATACCATAAACCAAACCAGCAAAAGCATACATTACTTTAGGATTATCAGAGAACAATGAACTAAAGTAGAATAATAATACCCGATATAAATCCCTTAATTCACCACTACGGTATAGCTGTACAATGGTATTATAATCAAGTGTGTTATCAAATCGACCAAAAGCTTGAGCATATCGATAGGAGTCTGCAGATGAATTTAAAAAGGATATTGCATATCCAAAAAGCATTGCAAAACAAACATATACAATTGCACTAGATTTAGATCTAATATTAAATAGTGCTGTTAAAAAACCTGCAATGGGTAAAGCAAATAATAAAGGAATACCTAAGCTTCCAATTTTTTTAAACATAATCTGGTTAGTTTTCTTTAAATTTTACTTTTTATGATAAAGTGATTTTATGATTCATCTAAAAAAAAGAATACTAAAACCTGTTCTCATTTGTCATAATTAATTTTCATTAAATAACTTTTCAAACAAAATACCTTGATGTTTTCTATCAAATTCTGAAATGAATTTATTTTCTAAACTTTCAGATAAAACACCCGTTTTATAATCGGCAATAATCTGTTCAAATGTCTCCACAGATTGCTTCAGATTAAAATTTGATGTATCAAAGTTCCATCCTAGTTTATTCTCCAAAATAATTCTCGTAGGCTCAGAGATTGCTGGGGCAAAGTTTACAACCGGTCTCCTAGCCCCTAAATACTCAAAAAATTTAATTGGCACGCCTGTATAATGAGTTGATTTTATACCAACTATCAACCATAATAAATCAGCAGAGACTAAATGGGTAAGCACTTTTGCTCGCGGAATTTTACCAATAAAATTTATACAAGCATATGAATTATAATTTTTTATTTCGTCTATTAACTCATTTTCAAAGTTTCCTGCGATGCGAATTTCAATTTCATTAGCAGTTATTTTTTCTTTTTCAATTAACTTGTCTAATATTTTTAATAAAGGAATAGGAGACCTCACACCACGATAAAAACTACCCGCATAAAATAGAGTCAATTTATTATTCTGTGTTTTGGCTATATCTAAATCCTTAAAATCTGACATATCAAATCCATTATAAACAACGCTAAATTTGCTGTTTAATTTAGTATAATACTTTGAATAAATATCTTGCATTGCATAAGTGATAAAAGAAACCTTATCTGAATGCTTCATCACAGCATATTCTAATTTTTTATTTATAAATTGTTTTAAATTTCTGACTCTTTCGACTGTTTCTATAAAATGGAAATCTCTTAATTCACTAACCCATAAAATATTTTTGTTTTTAGATTTGATAAATTTTCCTATTAAATGGTTTGAAAAAGAGGGTGAAGTTGTAAAGACAATCTCTGATTCATTGATTAAATGTTTATTTTGTATTAGGTATTTACGTACTTTAGGATACCAAAAAACAGCTTGATCTGGCACAATCATTGAAGATAATAATTTGAACAGTGCTGCCTTTATTCTATGCACTATACTTTTCTTTGAAGTAGTTGTACTTTTTCTTAATGAAGATGCCCCTCTTCCTAAAAGGCTATTAATTTTTATTAAATTGACTTTCGGTAATTCTGGATTAAAACCTTCATTAACCCCCCAAGAAACATCTGCATTGCCGCAAGTTATTACGCTAACATCAAATTCATCTTTATTTAGATACTTTGCTACGGCATACGGGCGTTGCGCTGCTGGAACATTAGATGGTGGGTAGCTATATGAAATAATTAATATTTTTTTCTTTTCCATCTCTTCTAATTATTTATCAAAACTTCAATTATTTTTCTACTTGTTGTTCCATCCCCATAAATTTTGTTAGAAAAATCTGGGGTAATTGATAAATTCTCTAAAATTAAAGACGCAATATTTTTATTTTTAACATCAATTAACTGATTGCAATTGGCTTTCATCAATTCTACCCATTCTGTTTGATCACGTAAAGTAAAGCATCTCTTATGGAAAAAATAGGCTTCTTTTTGTAAACCACCGCTATCGGTTATTACTCCTGCTGAATTTTTTATTAATGAAATCATCTCTAAGTAACCTACTGGTTCAATTAAAGTAATTGCTGTTTCTATTTGGTATTTCTCTAAATATTTTTTTGTTCTTGGGTGCAAAGGTAATACAACCTCATAAGTTTTATGAACTTTATCAAAAGCCTTAAAAATATTTCTTAATTTAACTTCATCATCTGTATTTTCAGCTCTATGAATGGTTGCCAATACAAATTTTTCATTGGTATTATATTTTACCGTATTCTTTGCTAATTTACTATAAAACAATGCCGAATCATACATAATATCGCCTACATTGACAACCAATGCGTCTATATTCCCGTAGCCTTCATTATTCAGATTATTAATCGCCTCAGTTGTTGGACAAAATAAAATCGTACTTATTCTATCCGTTAAAATTCTATTTACTTCTTCTGGCATGTCCATATTAAAGGAACGAAGACCTGCTTCTACATGTGCTACCTTAATGTGCAATTTCTTAGCGGCTAATGCACCAGCTAGAGTTGAATTTGTATCTCCATATACCAACAACCAATCTGGTTTTTCTTTTACTAAAACCTCCTCAATTTCCTCCAACATACGTCCTGTCATGGCTCCATGATTTAGGCTATTAATGTTAAGATTGTATTTTGGCTTTGGTATTTGCATTTCCTCAAAAAAAACAGCACTCATATTGGCATCAAAGTGTTGACCAGTATGTACAATAACCTCTTCAATATTTGCTGTTTTTAATATTTCTCTGCTTAGTGAAGCGGCCTTTATAAATTGGGGTCTAGCCCCTATGATTGTTACTATTTTCATTTAATATTTTTTCATAAATTATTTGAAATGGTTTCCAAGTTTTTGTGTTGAAAGCAGAATTATGCCATAAAAACACAAATTCTCCATTATATTTTTTTACCTCTAGCAATAATATATTTACTTTATTGTAAGCTTCTTCTACAGAAATATTTTGATATGTTACTAAACTACCATCCATTACAATTAATGGTTTTTCTTGGAGTTTTAATTGTTATCCTTCTATAATATTAAATACCGAAAATGGATAACACACACCACATCTAAAACCCTCATTATCGGCATAACTCATACTACTGTCCCATTTCATTCCATTATTTTCCCAAATCTGCCAA